>Ga0164241_10003834_pt1 | contig 14892 bp, 12 predicted proteins | sample OricomyardsoilBY_FD_108780 | JGI IMG/M metagenome (GOLD analysis project Ga0164241, IMG submission 108780) | Backyard soil microbial communities from Emeryville, California, USA - Original compost - Back yard soil (BY) | ecosystem: Environmental > Terrestrial > Soil > Unclassified | place: USA...
AAGACCTCGTCGACCGGCGGGCTGAAGACTCGCTTGGCGATCTCGATCTGCGCGGGATGCAACGACCACGCGCCGACGCAGCCCATCAGGAACGCGTTGCGGAACTGGTCTTCGCACGCGACCGTATCCTTGATGTCGCCGAACGGGCCGTAGAACGGCAGCGCGCCGACCGAGGTGCAGGCGTCGACCATGCGGGCGATCGAGTAGTGCCACGGGTCCTGCTGGTAGCTGGGGCGCGGCGCGTCTGGGTCGCTCGGGTCCGGGTCGGCGATCGTGCGGTAGCCGGGGTGGCCGCCGCCGACGCGCGTGGTCTTCATCCGGCGCGAGGCGGCGAGATCGGCGGGGCCGAAGCTCATGCCCTGGATCCGCGGCGACGCGGTCGCGATCTCCTCGAGGTTGACGACGCCCTGGCCGGTCTCGAGGATCGGGTGGATCAGGATCGGCCGGTCGATGCCGGCGCGGGCCTCGAGCTGGGCGAGCAGCCGGTCGACGTAGTGGATGTCCCACGGCCCCTCGACCTTCGGGACCATGATCACGTCGAGCTTGTGGCCGATCTCGCCGACTACCTGCGTGAGGTCGTCGAGGACCCAGGGGGACTCGAGCGAGTTGATCCGGGTCCACAGCTGCGTGTCGCCGAGGTCGATGTCGCGGCCGACCTTGATGAGGCCCGCGCGCGCGGACTCCTTGCGGTCGACGGGGACGGCGTCCTCGAGGTTGCCGAGGAGGATGTCGACGGTCGGCGCGATGTCGGGGACCTTCGCGACCATCTTCTCGTTCGAGAAGTCGAGGAAGTGGATCATCCTCGAGGGCGGGAACGGGATCTCGCGGAGGGGCTCCGGGGCGTCGAGCGCCAGCGGCTTGAAGAAGTCTCGTGGGTTGCGCATCGCCGGGAACGCTACCCCGCGGGGCCTTCGAAGCGCTTCGTCAGGCAGACTGCCCGGCCATATGAGCAATGACTTCACGACGGATCAGAGAGAGCGGGAGGCCAGTGGGGCCCACGCCTACGGGCGGTATCTCGAGGAGTTCGAGGAGGGCGCGGTCTACAAGCACTGGCCCGCCAAGACGATCACCGAGGCCGACGATCACCTCTTCTGCCTGATCACCATGAACCACCACCCGCTGCACATCAACGACGTGTACGCGGGCAAGAGCCAGCAGGGCCGCAACGTCGTCGTCGGGCCGCTGGTGTACTCGCTGGCGCTCGGGATGAGCGTCTCGGACGTGTCCGGCAAGGCGATCGCCAACCTCGCCACCGAGGAGCTGAGCCACCCGGCGCCGGTGTTCCACGGCGACACCCTGTTCGTCGAGTCCGAGGTGCTGGAGAAGAAGGAGTCGCGCTCGAAGCTCGACCGCGGCACCGTCAAGGTCCACACCCGCGTCTTCAACCAGGACGGCACGCTCGTCGCCGAGTTCAAGCGGCTCGTGCTCGTGCCCCGCAAGACCCCGGGCGAGGCCTCCTAGCCCGACCGCTCCGCCGCGGCGCTCACTGCACGGTGAGCGCCGCGTGCATGCCGGCCGCGTCATGGTCGAGCAGCGAGCAGTACAGGCGGTAGGTGCCCGCGGGGAGGTCGACGAGGATCTTCGCCGTCGCGCCCGCGGCCAGCGCCGCCTGGGCGATCCGGTGGCCGGCGGCGTCGTCGATCGTCAGGTCGTGGTCGTCCATCCCGAAGTTCGAGACGTTGAGCTCCTCGGTGCCCGCGCCGAGCAGCGTGCGCGCGGGCCGGACGTAGTACTCGCCCTCGTCGACGCCGGTGCGCCGCGGCAGCGCGGGCGGCGCCGGTGCGGGCGTCGTCGGCGTGGCGGCGGTGGTGGTCGTCGTGGTCGTCGGAGCGGGCACGGCGGGAGCCGGTGCGTCTACGGCCGCCGCCGGCGCGACGGGGAGCGTCGCCGCCGCCGGAGCGGCGAGCGGCCACCACGGCGCCACCGGCCTCCGCGAAGCCCACGGCGCGGGCCACGCCGCCCCACCCACGACGCCGCGCCGGCGAGGGGAGAGCACCCGCGGCTTCTTCGCCATGGCCTGCTTCTTCACAGCGGGGCGATGTGGCTTGGCGTGGGCCGGTGCGCCCGTGACGGCGAGCGCCGCGGCCGTCGCCACCGCCGCGAGCGCGCGGCGCATCAGTGGAAGAGCGCCGGCTGGCCGTCCGGGCGGGCGAGGGTGGGGTAGGGGCCGCCGGGGATGATCGCCTCGGGGTCGTCGCCGAGCCACTCGTCGAGGACCGTCTGGTAGACCGAGCGGAAGTCGGTCGGGACCATCAGGTTGCCGTAGCCGTCGAGGGCGGCGGCGCCCGAGCAGCCCGGGAACGGCGCCGCGTAGCCGCCGCGGACCTGCGAGCCCATCGCCATCATCAGCCCGCCCGCGCCGTGGTCGGTGCCGCTGCCGTTCTCGGCGACGCGCCGCCCGAACTCGCTGAACACGAGCGTCGAGACGTTCTGCTCGATCCCGCGCGTCGCGAGGTCGGCCTTGAACGCGCCGAGCGCCCGCGACAGCTCAGCGAGCTGCGGGTCCTGACCCTCGAGCTGGTTGCCGTGGGTGTCGAACGCGCCCCAGTGGATCGTGATGATCCGCGTGCCGAGGCCGGCGTCGAGCAGCAGCGCCGCCTGCTTGAGCTTCGTCGACAGCTGCGAGTTCGCCGGGTAGCCGGTCCCGAGCGCCTGGCTCGCGAGGCCGTTGCCGGTCGTGTAGACCGCGGCCGCCTGCGCGAACGCCGCGCGGGTCCGCTGCAGCTGGACGTTGCCGGCGGCGGTCTGCGCGAGCGCGCTGATCTGGCTCGTCACGCCGGCGTCGGGCGTCGACACGCCGCCGTAGGAGGATGTCCCGTAGCCGCCGTTGGAGGTCAGGCTGAAGCCCAGGCCGGTGAGCGTGTCGATCGCGCACACCGGGTTGACCGACGTGCGGATCGACTTCGACAGCGCGGTGTCGAGCGAGACCGCCTGGAGCGGGTTCGTCGGCGAGCCGTTGCGGTCGATCCAGCGCCCGAGCCAGCCCGTCGTCGTCGCGCCGAGCGACCCGTTGAACCAGTGGTCGGAGGAGTCGAAGTGCGAGAGGCTGCCCGGCAGGTAGTCGACCGCGGGCATGATCGCGAGGTCGCTCCCGGCGCCGCCGGTCCCGTCCCCGTAGAGCTTGTCGAAGCCGAAGCTCGCGTCGCCGTTGTCGCCGCCGCCGGTGGACGAGACGCCGACCGACGCCCAGCCCAGGTCGGTGCCCGCCAGGCCCGGCAGCGCGACCGAGCCGACCCGGCCGCCCGCGCTCGGCGTGTTGCGCAGCCGGTGGATCAGCGGGCGCTTGGACGCGTAGTAGCCGTAGTCGGCGCTCTGCATCGGCACGAGCGTGTTGAGCCCGTCGTTGCCACCGGCGAGGTAGACGACCACGAGGCAGTTCTGCGGCGTCACCGTCGCCTGCGCGACCGACTCCCAGACCTCGTCCCAGCCGAGCGCCTTCGGGCCGTAGATCGCCGCGACCCCGGCCATCCCGGCGGCCATCAGCCGCCGCCGCGTGAGCCCGGAGCGGTCGCGGCCCTCCGGGAACCCGGCGAGCGCCGCGTTCGGCACCGGCATCGTCTGGCTGGGCGGCACGTCGCGGACGCGCGCCAGCTCGATCTCTTCGCATTCGGTGCAGCGGTCGAGCGGGTTCATCTACATCACCTGGGCGTCGGGGCCGCCGAGCATGTACGCCAGCAGCGCGTACACGCGCTGCCGCCGCAGGGCGGCGCTGGACGCCGCCATGCTCGAGGCCATGGATTGCAGTTGCGTGCGGGACGCGCCCGACAGCCAGGGCGAGCCGGCCAGCGCGTACGCGCGGTCGAAGGCCTGGGTCGCGGACTCGCCGGGGACGTCGGCGAGCGACGATGCGCCCGGGTACCACTTGTACTTCATGTAGAAGCAGAACAGGACGTAGTCGAAGCGCGACTGCGCGGTGTTCGTGTTCATCCACGCGACGCCGCCCTCCCAGCCCGCCACGTTCGGCGGGTAGTAGGGGACCTGCTGCATGCGCGTCAGCTCCTGGCGGACGACGTAGTCCTTCATCGGGACGCCGAGCGCCTTGAGGACCCCGACCGCATAGACGATCGGCGGCTTGATCATGTCCGGCTCGTCGAGGCTCGAGAGCAGCAGCGGGTGGGTGAGGATCCCGCGCAGCAGCGGCTTGATCTTCAGCGCGCCGCCCGCGGTGTAGGTCGCGACGAGGCTGTCGAGCGTGGCCTGCGGGAGCGGCTGGCTGACGAACTCCCCCCACAGCTTGCGCACGAGGAACGGCGCGTGCGCGGGCTGGGAGAGCACGATGTCGACGGCCTGCGCCGCGCCGAACGTGCCGGTCTGGCCGAGGATCGTCTTCGCCGTCGCGTCGAAGAACGACGACCCGCCGAAGGCGACCGTCCCGTAGCCCGGCGTGCCGGGGCTCTGGTTCAGGCGCCAGCCGGTGAACGCCTTCGCGAGCTGGCCGACGTCGGCCTGCGTGTAGTTCGGGTTGCCCTGCGCGTCGAAGACGCCGAGGCAGAAGAGCTCCATGAACTCCCGCGCGTAGTTCTCGTTGACCTGGCCCTTCTGGTTGGCCCACATGGTCAGGAACAGCGACATCGCGCCGTCGACCGTGGTCATCTCCAGCGCGAGCTGGCGGAAGCTCGCGTCGGGGTTGGTGGCGAGGTCGGAGAAGCGGCGCAGCCGGTCGCGGTAGGTCAGCGCCCACTCGGCGGGCACGCCGTCGGCGCGGCTGATCGCCCAGTGGCGATGCCAGAAGAGCGTGAGCCGCTCGATGAACGGGTTCTGCGCCCGCTGCATCGTGTCGAGCCACTCCATGACCAGGTCGTTGTCGGAGGCGAGCGGGTCGATCGGCTGGTTGGAGCCGTCGACCGGCGGGGTCGAGGTGGGGGTGAGCGTCTGCGGCGTGCCGAGGAAGAAGTCGACGAGCTGCTCGACGGTCTTGCCGGTCCACGCCGTGCGCTCGGCCTCCGACGCGCCGAAGCCCGCACGCCAGAACATCCGCTCGACCATCGCGCGGGTCATCACGGTCCCGGTCGGTGTGTCGTCGCCACCGTCGTCGGTGCCGCCGTCGTCGCCCGGATCCGGCCCGCCCCCGCCGCTCGGGGCGTCGCCGCCGCCCCCGGAGGGCGCCGCGGCGGCCGGGACCGCGGCGGCGATCGGCTTCGCGGGCGCCGCGACCGGCGCGGCGACCTTCTTCTTCGCGGGCGCGGCCGTGACGCGGATCGCTTTGCACGCCGGCCCGAGCCACGCCTTCTTGCGGTCCCGGGCGCGCACCTGGTAGCGGTAGCGCTGCCCGGGCTTGACCTTCTTGTCGTTGAGGTGCGTGGCCGCGGTGGTGCCGATCACCTTGCCGTCGCGCAGCACGACGTAGCCGCGCGCGCCCGGCACGCTCTTCCAGCGCAGGAGGATCGAGCCGGCGGTGACGGCGGAGGCCTTCAACCCCTTGGGCGTCAGGGCGGCCTTCTTCGCGGCGGTGGCGGTGCGGACGGTGCTCACGGTGCCGAAGGTATGCGCCCGACGCCATTAGGACAGTGTCACCTTGGTCTCAGGATGTCCCCGGGACGGTCGGATGAATGACTCCGAGACGTCCGCGGGATCGATACGCTTCATAACTCCGACGGGTTGGGACACGCGTTCCCGGCCCGCTATTTGCCGTTCCCGTTTCGCTCTCTCTTCTTCAGAAACCACACCAGGAGCCGACCCTGTGGCCACGGATACGACTGCACCGACTGCCAACCGCAAGCTGCTCGCCTGGGTGGACGAGATCGCCGAGCTGACCCAGGCCGACTCGGTCTACTGGTGCGACGGCTCGGGCGACGAGTACGACCGCCTGGCCCAGGAGCTCGTCGATGCTGGGACGTTCAAGAAGCTCTCCGAGGCCAAGCGCCCGAACAGCTACCTCGCGTGGTCGGACCCGAGCGACGTCGCCCGCGTCGAGGACCGCACGTACATCTGCTCCGAGGACGAGGCCGACGCCGGCCCGACCAACAACTGGCGCGACCCGGCCGCGATGCGCGAGGAGCTGAACGGCTTCTTCAAGGGCTCGATGGTCGGCCGCACGATGTACGTCGTTCCCTTCTCGATGGGCCCGCTGGGCTCGGACAAGTCGCAGATCGGCGTCCAGCTGACCGACTCGCCGTACGTCGTCGTGAACATGCGGATCATGACCCGGATGGGCGCCGGCGCCCTCGACGTCCTCGGCGAGAACGGCGAGTTCGTCCCGTGCGTCCACTCGATCGGCGCGCCGCTCGAGGAGGGCCAGGCCGACACCTCGTGGCCGACCAACGCGGACACGAAGTACATCGTCCACTACCCCGAGACCCGCGAGATCTGGTCCTACGGCTCTGGTTATGGCGGCAACGCGCTGCTGGGCAAGAAGTGCCTGGCGCTGCGGATCGCGTCCGTGATGGCGCGCGACGCCGGCTGGATGGCCGAGCACATGCTGATCCTCAAGCTCACGTCGCCGGAGGGCGTGGTCAAGTTCGTGACCGGCGCGTTCCCGAGCGCGTGTGGCAAGACGAACCTCGCGATGCTGATCCCGACGATCCCGGGCTGGAAGGTCGAGACCGTCGGCGACGACATCGCGTGGATGAAGTTCGGCGAGGACGGCCGGCTCTACGCCGTCAACCCCGAGGCCGGCTTCTTCGGCGTCGCCCCGGGCACCGACGAGAACACGAACCCGAACGCGATGGCCGCGATCGAGAAGAACACGATCTTCACCAACTGCGCGCTAACCGACGACGGCGACATCTGGTGGGAGGGCATGGGCGACCCGCCCGCGCACGCGATCGACTGGCACGGCAAGGACTGGACGCCGGACTCCGAGACGCCCGCCGCGCACCCGAACGCCCGCTTCACCGTCCCGGCCGACCAGGCGCCGACGCTCGCCGCCGAGTGGCAGGACCCGGCCGGCGTGCCGATCGACGCGTTCCTGTTCGGCGGCCGCCGCGCGACGGTCGTGCCGCTCGTCCGCGAGGCGTTCGACTGGGAGCACGCCGTGTTCCTCGGCGCGACGATGAGCTCCGAGCAGACCGCCGCCGCGTTCGGCACGGTCGGCCAGCTGCGCTTCGACCCGTTCGCGATGCTCCCGTTCTGCGGCTACAACATGGCCGACTACTTCCAGCACTGGCTGGACATCGGCGAGAAGGGCGACGCGGCCAAGCTGCCGCGCGTCTTCTACGTCAACTGGTTCCGCAAGGACGACGACGGCAAGTTCCTGTGGCCCGGCTACGGCGAGAACAGCCGCGTGCTCGAGTGGGTCTTCCGCCGTTGCGAGGGCAAGGCCGACGCCGTCGAGACCGCCATCGGCCTGGTCCCGACCGAGGGCGAGCTCGACACCGACGGCCTCTCGATCTCGGCCGACGAGGTCCACGCGCTGCTCCAGGTCGACAACGAGGCCGTCAAGGCCGAGCTGCCGCAGGTCGAGGAGCACCTCGCGAAGTTCGGCGACAAGCTGCCGGCCGCGCTCCGGGCCCAGTTCGACGGCCTGCGCGAGCGCCTCGGCTAGCGCGCTTCGAGGACCCGGCGCAGGAAGCGCCGGGTCTCCTCGCGCTCGGGCGACTCGAGGAGTCGCCCGGGCGCGCCGCGCTCCACGATCAGGCCCTCGTGGAGGAAGCAGACCTCGTCGGCGACCTCACGCGCGAACGCCATCTCGTGGGTGGCGATGATCATCGTCATGCCGTCGGCCTTGAGGTCGCGGATCGCGCCGAGGACCTCGCCGACGAGCTCGGGGTCGAGCGCGCTGGTGACCTCGTCGAGCAGGAGCGCCCGCGGATGCGTGGCGAGCGCGCGGACGATCGCGACGCGCTGCTGCTGGCCGCCCGACAGCCGATCGGGGTAGTCGGCCTCGCGGCCGGCGAGCCCGAAGCGCGCGAGCAGCTCCCGCGCGTGCTCGACCGCCTCGCCCCGTGGAGTCCCGTGCGCGCGCACGGGCGCGAGGACGATGTTCTCGAGCACGCTCAGGTGCGGGAACAGGTTGAAGGCCTGGAACACGAGCGCGAGGTGGCGGCGGACCTCGACCGGCTCGACGGACGGATCGGTGATCACCGCGCCGTCGAGCAGGATGTCTCCCTCGCCGATCTCCTCGAGCAGGTCGATGCAGCGCAGCAGCGTCGACTTCCCGGAGCCCGACGCGCCGATCAGCGCGACCGCCTCGTGCTCGCGCACCTGCAGGTCGATCCCGCCGAGGACCCGGTGGTCGCCGTAGGCCTTGGTGACGCCGCGCACCTCGAGTACCGGCGGGGTCACGAGCGCGTCTCCCGGGTTCGCTTCTGCAGGTGGTCGACGAACCGCGCCATCGGGATCGTCACGCACAGGTAGAGGACGGCGGCCGCGAGCAGCGGCGTGTAGTTGAAGTGCGAGGAGCCGTAGATCTGGGCGATCCGGAACGCCTCCTGCGGGCCGAGGATCGCGACGAGCGCGACGTCCTTCTGCAGCGCGATGAAGTCGTTCATCAGCGGCGGGACCACGCGCCGCACGGCCTGGGGGAGGATCACGTGGCGCATCGCCTGGCTCTCGGTCAGGCCGACGGAGAGCGCGGCGGCGCGCTGCGACGGGTGCACGGACTGGATCCCGGCGCGGTAGTTCTCGGCGACGTAGGCGGAGTAGGACAGCGCGAGAGCGAAGCCGCCGAGGACGACCGGGTCGGCCGGCACGCCGCGCAGCTCCAGCGCGGGGATCCCGAAGCCGACGAGGTAGACGAGCAGGATCGTGGGGATCCCGCGGAAGACGTCGGTGTAGACGGTCGCCAGCAGCCGCAGCGGGAACAGCACCGGCCCGCTCGTCACCCGCGTGAGCGCGACCACGAGCCCGAGCGCGAGGACGATCGCCTCGACGATCACGAACAGCTTGACGTCCAGCCAGAACCCGCCGAGGACGTCCGGGAACGAGTCCTTGAAGACGCTCCATGACAGGAACGTCGCGTGGAACGCGTGCCAGCCGCTGCTCGTGAGGACGATCGCCGCGAGGCCGCCGAGGACGACGACCGTCGATGCCGCGGAGATCGCGGCGCCGCGCCGGGCGCGACGCCGCTTGGCCCTCAGCCGAGCTTCGGAGCGCCCTGCGCCTTGCCCATCCACCGCTGGGTGAGGCGATCCAGCTCGCCCGAGCTCTTCAGCTCCGCGATCGCCTGGTTGACGCATGGGGTGAGCTTGGAGCCCTTCTCGAACAGCGCGCCCCACTCGTCGCCGCCGGGAGCGTCGAACTGGCCGACGATCCGGGCGCCTTCGACCTGGGCGGCCGTGATGTAGAACGCGGTCGGGAGGTCGACGACCACGGCGTCGATGCGCTTCTGCTTGAGCGCGCTGACGACATCGTTGGAGTCGTTGAAGACCTGGGCCTTGCCGTTCGGGTTGATGCTGCGGTCGACGGCCTCGAGGCTCGTGGTGCCGATCTGCACGCCGATCTTGGCGTCCTTGAGCTCGGCGAGCGTCGTCGGCGCCAGCGTCGAGTCCTTGGGCACGACGACCGCCTGCGAGGCCGTGTAGTACGGCGACGAGAAGTCGACGACCTTCGAGCGGTCGGGGGTGACCGAGATCTGGTTGACGTCGAAGTCGAACTTCTTCTTGCCCGGCGCGTAGGACGCGTTGAACGGGACCGTCGTCCACTTGACCTCGTCGCGGGTGAAGCCGAGCTTGCCGGCGATCGCGTAGGCGACCGCGCTCTCGAAGCCCTTCCCGTTCGTCGGGTCGTCGTCCTCGAAGTACGGCGGGTAGGCCGGCTTGTCGGTGCCGATGGTCAGCGTGCCCGCGGTGCGGACGGCGAGGCCGTCCTTGGCGCAGGCGTCGCTCGCGGCCGTGGTGGCCGTCGTCGCGGCCGGCGTGGTGGCCGCGGTGTCGTTGTCGTCGGAGCCGCAGGCGCCCACGGCGAGGGCGAGGGCGGCGGCGGCGAGGAGGGCGGCGGGGCGCAACATTGCGCGCGAGGATACCGGCAGGAGTAGCGTCCTCGGACGTGGCCATACGGGACGCGCATGCCGGCAGCGGCTGGGACGAGATCGACCTGGCCGACCTCACGCTCGTGCGAGCCGGCGAGGAGTGGAACTCCGAGCTGTACCGGATCGCCACGACGCAGTTCGAGAAGGCCGCGGCGATCCTCGACCTCGACCCCGACCTGGCCGAGCGGCTGCGCGAGCCGCGCCGCACGCTGACCGTCAACTTCCCGGTGCGGATGGACGCCGGGCACGTCCGCAACTTCACCGGCTACCGCGTCCAGCACACGCTCGTGATGGGGCCGACGAAGGGCGGGCTGCGCTACGCGCCCGGCGTCTCGCACGGCGAGTGCGCGGCGCTCGCGGCATGGATGACCTGGAAGTGCGCGCTCCTCGGACTGCCCTACGGCGGCGCGAAGGGCGGCGTGCGCTGCGACCCCAACGAGCTGTCGGTCCCCGAGATCGAGCGGATCACGCGCCGCTTCGCCGCCGAGCTGCTGCCGATCGTCGGCCCCGACCGCGACATCCCCGCGCCGGACATGGGCACCGGCGAGCGCGAGATGGCGTGGTTCTACGACACCTACTCGCAGTCGGTCGGCCACTCGGTGCCGGAGATCGTCACCGGCAAGCCGCCGGTGCTCGGCGGCACCGAGGCGCGGCGGCCCGCGACCGGGCTCGGCGTCGTCTACGTCGCCGAGGCGGTCTGCGAGAAGCTCGGCACGCCGCTGCGCGACCAGCGCGTCGTGGTCCAGGGCTTCGGCAACGTCGGCGCGGTCGCCGCGAGCGAGCTGCACGCGATCGGCGCGAAGGTCCTCGCGGTCTCCGACCACACCGGCGGGATCGTCGACGAGCGCGGGCTCGACATCCCGAAGGTCCGCGAGTGGGTCGCCGAGCACCGCGTGCTCGAGGGCTGCCCGCTCGGCACGCCGATCGGGCGCGCGGAGGTGCTCGAGGTGCCGTGCGACATGCTGATCCCGGCCGCGCTCGAGCGCCAGATCACCGACGAGAACGCGGCCCGGATCGAGACGAGGATCATCGTCGAGGCCGCGAACGGGCCGACGACGCCGGAGGCCGAGGCGATCCTCGCCGACCGCGGGATCCTGATCGTCCCGGACGTGCTCGCCAACGCCGGCGGCGTCACCGTCAGCTACTTCGAGTGGGTCCAGGACCAGCAGAAGTACCTGTGGGACTTCGTCGAGATCCAGGAGCGCCTGCGGCGCCAGCTGCGGGCGGCGTTCGCGCGGGTGGTCGATCGCGCCGACAAGCTCGACGTCGACTGGCGCACCGCGGCGCTGGCAGCCGCGATCGAGCGCGTGGCCGAGGCCGCGCGGCTGCGCGCGATCTACCCGTAGGTCGGCTCGCGCGGAGGCTCGACCGGCGCGGGCTCGGCGGCGGCCACGGCCTTGCGTCCGCGCGTCGCCAGCCACGAGCCGGCGACGATCAGGACCAGCCCGACGAACGAGCCCGGGCCGGGACGCTCGTCGAGCGCGAGCACGCCGAGCGCGAGCGCGACGATCGGCGCGACGTAGGTGATGACCGAGGCGCGGCTCGGGCCGACCTCGGCGATCAGGATCCCGAAGAGCATGAACGCGGCGCCGGTGCATAGGACGGCGAGGACCACGATGCTCAGGAACGCCTCGGTCGGCGGCGTGCTCGCGGGCGGGTCGGCGAGCGCGAACGGGGTCAGCACGACCGCGGCGACGAGCAGGCTCGCGCCCATGATCGCGCGCATGTCGAGGCCCTTGAGCTTGGTGTTCAGCAGCATCGGGCCGGCGGCGTAGCCGAGCGCCGCGAGCAGCACCGCGCCGGCGCCGAGCAGCTCGTCGCGCTCGCCGGCGACGTCGATCCCCACGAGCGCGACGACGCCCAGGAGCCCGACCAGCAGGCCGACGAGGCGGCGGCCGGTGACGCGCTCGGACGGGTCGAAGCGGATCGCCAGCAGCGCGACGAACAGCGGCACGGCGGCGATCAGGATCGCGGTCAGCGACGAGGAGACGTGGCGCTCGCCCTCGCCGATCAGCGGGAACGGGATCGCGATCTCGAGGATCGCGTAGAGCGCGATGAACCTCCCGTGGCCGCGCAGCGAGGGCAGGACGCCGGCCCGCCAGGCGAGCGCGAGCAGCAGGACCGCGGCGAGCACGACGCGCGCCCACGCGAGGAACAGCGGCGGCACGCCGTCGTCGACGACGACCTTGATGAAGTAGTACGGGATGCCCCACAGGACCGAGACCGCCCCGAAGGCGGCCCAGGCGCGGGGCGTCAATGGAGGTCGTCGCCCGTGGACGCGGGCGGCCGCGACTCCTCGGCGAGGGACGTGATGGCCAGCGCGCCGCGCGCCGCCTCCTCGAGCACGTCGTTGGCCTCGTTGGCGCTGCGGGCGTAGAGCTCGACCAGCAGGTGGACGACGATCTTGTCGCCGTCGTGCTTGTGGAAGCGGACGTGGGTGAAGAACTCGCGCGTGCCGTAGTCGCCGAACGCGGCGAACGAGAGGCTGTCGCCGGCGTCGGGGCCCGAGCACGTGTCGACGTCCTCGGCGTCGACGGTGACCGTGCACGAGGCGACCCACGGCGTGCCGGCGATCATCCGCTCCCAGCGGTCCTCGATCGGCTCGACGCGGCCGTTGGCGAAGCCGAGGTGCGGCTGGTCGTGCATGCAGTCGAGGCACTGGACGACGGCCTCCTGCAGCTCGTCGACGACCTCCGAGCGCTCACCGGAGTCGGGATCGATCTTGTGGATCCCCTCGTAGTGGACCTGGACCTCGAGGTCCGTGGACCAGCAGCGATAGCAGCGCAGCCATGAACGCGTGTCGACGGAACCCTCCATGCGTGTGTCCAGTCTAGGCTCCTCGCCCATGGGAGACACGGTCCTCGTCGAAGTGAGCGAGCGCGTGGCGACGCTGACGCTCAACCGCCCGAAGCGGCTCAACGCGATCACGGCCGAGCTCGCCGACGACGTGCGCGACGCGCTGGCGGCCGCCAACGACGATCCCGAGGTGCGCGTCGTGAGGCTGCGCGGCGCCGGGCGGGGCTTCTGCGCCGGCTACGACATCGGCTGGGGGTCGGAGGCGATGCGCGCCGGGGAGGGCGACCGGCCGTGGGATCCGATGGCCGACCTGCGGATGATGCAGGGCTTCGTCGCCGACACGTACATGGCGCTCTGGCGCTCTCCGAAGCCGGTGATCGCGCAGGTCCACGGCTTCTGCGTCGGCGGCGGCACCGACTTTGCGCTGTGCTCGGACCTGATCGTCTGCTCCGAGGACTGCCGGATCGGCTACCCGCCGGCGCGCGTGTGGGGCTCGCCGACGACCGCGATGTGGACCTACCGGCTCGGTCTCGAGCGCTCCAAGCGGCTGCTGCTCACCGGCGACCCGCTCGACGGCGTCACCGCCGAGCGGTGGGGGCTGGCGTCGCTGGCGGTGCCCGAGGCCGAGCTCGACGACGCGGGCTTCGCGCTGGCGCTGCGGGTCGCGCGGCTGCCGGCCAACCAGCTGCAGATGATGAAGCTGCTCGTCAACCAGACGATCGAGGCGATGGGGCTGGCGCAGACGCAGCTGCTGGGCACGCTGCTCGACGGCGCGGCGCGCCACACGCCCGAGGGGATGGACTTCACGCGGCGCGCGCTCGAGGACGTGCGCGAGGCGGTGCGCGAGCGCGACGACCCGTTCGGCGACTACGGCTCCGGGCCCGGGAGCGTCGCGGACCGCTGAGGGCCGCTCAGCCGAACGTGAACGCGTAGCCCGCGGTGCCGGCCGCGAAGCGCAGCGTGACCACGTGGTCGCCGGCCGCGGCGAAGTCGGCGAGCGTGTAGAGCCGCTGGGTGGTCACCGCGATCGCCTTCGCCGGGCCGCCGTCGACCGCGACGTCGACGCGGCCGGGCCCGGACTTCGGCGGCGAGAGCACGAGGTAGACGTGGCGCGCGTGGACCTTGGCCGACAGCGACGCGCCGGCGTGCGCGACCGCGTGCTCGTCGTCGACGGTCCAGCGGCCGTCGAACGTGAACTGGCTCTGGTTCAGCCGGTTCGGCGGGACGCCGGCGTAGTCGCGCGTGCCCTCGGTCGGCTCGGGCTGGAAGCCCTGTGTGCGGGCGAGGCCGAGGTAGGTCTCGGGCGTCGCCTTCTGGCTGATCGTGTAGGTGTCGTCGGGCTTGGCCATCGTCGCGCCGGGCGCGCGGCCGGCCTCGGCGAGCAGGCTGCGGATCTCCTGCTCGGTCTTGGCGTACTCGCCCTCGCCGAACGTCGCGGCGCGGACGTGGCCCGTGGCGTCGATCAGGTAGTGCGCCGGCCAGTACTGGTTGCCCCACGCGTTCCAGGTCGCCATGTCGTTGTCCTGGGCGACGGGGTAGTGGATGCCGTCGGACGTGATCGCCCGCTGCACGTTCGCGGCGCTCTTCTCGAACGCGAACTCGGGGGAGTGGACGCCGACGATCGTCAGCCCCGCCGCGCGGTAGCGCTTGTCCCACGCCTCGAGGTAGGGGAGCGTGCGGATGCAGTTGATGCACGTGTAGGTCCAGAAGTCGACGAGCACGACGCGCCCGCGCAGGCCCTTCAAGGTGAGCGGCTTGCCGCCCGGCGTGTTGAACCACCGCTGGGTGCCTGTGAAGTCGGGCGCGGCGCCGTAGGTCGGCAGCTTCGACGAGGCCTTGCGCTGGGCCTCGTGCCGGGCGGCGAGGTCGAACGCGCTCTTGCCGCGCAGGTCCTCGAGGCGCTTCTTCGCGGCGGCCGAGGTCTCGAGGCCGTTGGCGGGGTTGACGACCGCGTCGGGGAGGTGGCGGGCGATCGTCTCCTGGAAGCGGACGTCGAGCTGCAGCGCCATCGCGACCGCGGTGAGGACGAGCACGCCGCCGAGCGCGCGCTGCAGGTTCGGGCCGCGCAGCGGGCGCAGGACTCGGCGCCCGAGGAGCGAGATCAGCAGCAGCACGGCGGCGGTGCCGACCGCGTAGCTGGCGCCGATCAGGATCGTCCTGCCGCTCGCGGCGCTGACCGAGATCACCGC
>Ga0164241_10003835_pt1 | contig 14892 bp, 12 predicted proteins | sample OricomyardsoilBY_FD_108780 | JGI IMG/M metagenome (GOLD analysis project Ga0164241, IMG submission 108780) | Backyard soil microbial communities from Emeryville, California, USA - Original compost - Back yard soil (BY) | ecosystem: Environmental > Terrestrial > Soil > Unclassified | place: USA...
GACGCTGCCGGATTACCGGGCCCTCACTACCCGCGACAGCGGGTCGGCGTAGAGGTATGTTAGGCCCGATGAAAACCAAACTCCGTCGGTTCCTCTACTGGTTCGTTGGCGGGCTCGTCGTCGCCTTCGCACTGCTGTGTCTGCCGTTCAATCCGCCCAAATGGACGGCGAGCGAGATCAGCCAGCGGGTCGACCTCCTCAACGAAAAGGCAGCTATCGACACCCCGCACCACACTCTCGGCAAGAAGACGCGAGAATCCAATCTGGCGCTCTTCGAGAAGGTGGAGCGTGGCGAGATGCTGTCCGAAGAGGAGAGTGCGCAATACCGCCTCCTGTATCAGTCGATACTCAATGAGAAGCAGCACGAGCTTTCGCTGCTGGACGGCCAGCTGACCGTGCTCACCAACTACAAGCCCGACGAGAAGAACAACGTCGGGACGATGGGCATCGAAGGCACGCACGATCATCACGACGCCTCTGCCGGCGCGAATCTCGCCGCGCTGCGGGAAGACCTGGCAAAGCTCGATGGGGCAGATGGCGCCTTGTTGTCATACACGCGGGTGCGTACGGCGCTCGCTGCCTATAAGGACCTCGATGACATCGTGCTGCACATGGCGACCGCGCCGCAGACGAAGTCAGTGCCACGCGCGCCGGAGACGCCGGCCGACGAACTCCAGGCGCAGTACGAGCCGATGATGCTTCACTTCAAACGCGCACAGTTCGAGCCCGTGAACTCGCCGTCTTACGCCGCGGAAGTCCACCAGGCGTTGGACTGCTACAACGCACTCGTGGTGCTGGTGCAGGACCACGTCTACGACAAGCTGGGGCCGGTCGAACGAAGTCTCGTCGGACGGTGGGGCACGTGGCGCTCGCTCGCGCCGCCCTTGGACGGCCTCACGACGAACCGCATTCCGCGGGCGAAAGCAGGTTCATAGCGCCCGCTCAATTTCGATTCGGGCGCGAGTGGCTGTTCCGGTTGTTCGACGGTGATCTCGACTCCGAGGGAGCGCGATTCTCGGAACGGTGAGACGGCTCGCGCGGCTGCTCGACGCGAGGCGGCTGGCTTCTGGGTTGTTCGGCCCTGGGTTGTTCGGCCCTGGGTTGTTCCGCCCGGGGTTGTTGAACACGCGGCTGCTCAACACGGGGTTGAACACGAGGCTGCTCAACTCGGGGCTGCACACGCGGCTGCTCGACCCTCGGTGTTTCATGTCTCTGCCGCTCGACCCGGGGACGTTCGGACTGCTGGCGCTGGACCTGGTCGCGCAGTTGCTGCTCCAGGTCGCGCGATCGCTGCGACTGCTCGTGCGACGGGCGGTCGGGCTGTGCGCGACCCTGGTCCGGTCGAGCCTGCTCCTGCCGCTGCCTGTTCTCGCGCATTGCCGCGTCGCGCTGCTGCTGGGCCTCGCGTACCTGGCGGTCGCGATCCTGGCGTACACGACCCGACAGCGCTTCGCGATCGAATACCGACGTCCGGGCGGGCGGGGGAGATTCGCCGACCGGCCTATCTACACGCGGCGGGCGGTCGAGGCGCTCGCGCATCGTATTGGCCAATCCATTGGGCGCGGCCTGGACCTCGCCGCCACTCGTGACCCGATCGCGCGGGCGGTTGCGGTCCGGGGTGCGCCCGGGGGTGCGCGCCACGACGCCGCGGTTTTCCATGGTCCGACGCGCGAATTGCGCCGCTGAAGGCGGCGGATCGCGCCGCACGACCACTTGGCGATTCGCGATGGCCTGCGGAGGAACGCGCACGTTCGTGCGCACGGGTCCACCGAGGCGGCTCTGGCGGCTTGCCGCGATGCGCGGCGCCAGCGAATGGGCAGACCCCGTCGCCAGATCCTGTTGGTTGAGACGAACACGTTGCGCGCCCAATCGGCTTGCGGACGTGAACTGCGACTGTGTCGCTGCGGTCATGCCATCCACCACGCGATTCCGGAACGCCGTGTTCGCGGCCCGGTTGTCATAGATGTCCCGGACGACCGCCCGCGTGATCACCGTGTTGGAGTAGTTCACGCGTTCCACGTAACGCCGGCTGAAGCGGTAGCCCGGTGTGTAGACCTCACGCGGGCCGAGCGGGAACCAGGAGACGTGGCCGCCATGCGAGGGCCCCCATCCCACGAGTGCGGGTGCGTACACCGGCCGCACGTGACGCGGACCCGGCACCCAGCACCAGCGATGACGAATTTGCGCCCAGCGGCCATAGTGGAACGGCGCGTAGCCCCAGGGCGCGTCGTCGATCCAGGTCCAGCCCCAGGGCGCAATCGAAACCCAGCGCCCATAACGATACGGCGCCCAGCCCATGGTGACGTACGTGGGAGACCAGACGTAGCCATAGCCGGGCTCGGAGCTCCACGTGCCGTTCTGGTCGAGATCCTGGTAGCCGGTGACTTCCGGCGACACGTATTCGGTGGTGCGCGAATTGGCCGCGAGTTCGTCGCGCCGGTCACGCTCGAGACTCCAGGAATCGAAATCATCCGGCGCGCCCAGCGTGCCGTACTGCGCGATGACATCGTCCGTGCCGGTGAACGTGGCGACCTGGTGTGCATACACGACGGAGTCCTGCGAGCCGCCGGTGGCTTGCACCGAACCCTCGCTCACCTTGACGACGGTGGCGTCGCCCGAATCGTTCACCTCGACGCGATAGTTGCCCGCACGCAGCAATGTCAGCGCGACGTTCGGCGTGGCGATCTCGATGTGTTCGCTGCCGTCGAGCGCACGCACGCTGACGTTGAGGACGCCCGCCGTCACCCGCATCTGGATGGTCTCGTCGTCCACGTTGAGGAAAGAGAAGCCCGTGTTGTCATCCAGCCGCACGGCGGCCGGTCCGACGTAGATTTCCGCTCGTGCGTTCTGCTCGGTCCACAGCTTGTCGCCCGTGGTCAGTGGACGGTTGACGAGCGCCGCGGTCCAATCGGTTTCGCCGGCCGGTTGCAGCGATACATCGCCGGAGATGAAGCTGAGCCGCGCCGCGCGTTCGGGGGGATCGGCGGCATAGGGCTCACTGTCCTGCGCATGGGCGAGGCCCCACAGTAGGCTTGCACACAGGACCGGAAGAAGGCGAAAGGGGGTTCGTGCCATGGTGCCCATCATAGGCCCGGCCTCTGAACTGTCGCTGAACAGGCTGTTCAGCTGGTCAAATTCAGGCTTTGCGCGCCGACTTCAATCCAGCGCTCGATCCGGGGCCCGTGCTCGCCACAGCGCATTCGCCGCGTAGATCGCGAGTCCTGTCCAGATCAGCACGAAGCCGGTCGCGCGAGCGGACTCCAGCGGCTCCCGGAAGACCAACAGGCCGCAGGCCAGCTGCAGGCTGGGCGCGATGAACTGGATCACGCCGATCGTCGAATACGGCACCCGCCGCGCGCCATAAGCGAAAAGGAACAGCGGGACGGAGGTCACGATGCCGCCGGCGAGCAGCAGCACGTCGACGGCCGCACTCATGTGTCCCAGGGCGCCCACGCCTTGGGTTTCGCACCAGATCAGGTATCCGGCGGCGAAGGGTGCGAGCAGGATCGTCTCGATGGCCAGGCCGGGCAGCGCATCGACGCTCACCGTCTTTCGCAGAACGCCGTAGAACGCAAACGAGCTGCCGACCATGAGCGCGATCCATGGAGCGTGGCCTGCGATGAAGGTGAGATAGGCGACGCCCGCAGCGGCGAACGCCACGGCTAACCACTGCGTCCGGTTGAGCCGCTCGGAGAGCACGAAGATGCCCAACAGGATGTTGAGCAAGGGGCCCATGAAGTACGCCAGGCTCACTTCCAGCACGCGGTTCTGGTTGACCGCCCACGCAAAGCCGAGCCAGTTCACGGCGATGAAGAACGCGCTGGCCATCAGCCGCAGCAGGACACCCCGGTGTTCGACGGCGGTTCGCAGCGTCCCGAGTTCCCTCCTGGCTGCAAGCCATCCGAGTAGGAATACGCAGGACCAGACGATGCGATGCGCAGTGATCTGCATCGCGGACACCCGCATGAGGCCTATTAGATAGAGTGGAAACAGGCCCCAGATGCCGAAGGCGGCGATCGCCGCAATGTATCCGCCGCTGGGTTTTTCTTCGTCCTGGGCCACCGGCACGCATTTTGCCGCAGTTCCGTCGCCTCCGCGCGGTAACCAAGCGCGTTGTCTTACGCATCATGCAGGCGACCGTCATTCCTGTCCGCTGACCGGCGCGGCAGCATTGCGACGCGCCCTACACGAGCTGCGGTTCCCGTCTGTCCATTCCCGATCGCGATTTGCAGGAAATTCAACCCCGGTCAACCAACACGACGGCAGGGACGAATTCCCATGAAAGACTTATCCGGTTTGAAGAAAGGTATTCCAGTAGCGCTCCTGCTGAGCGCGCTATGCGGTTGCGGAGGAGGGGGAGGCTCCGATAGTCCGCCGCCCAGTTCGCCGTCGCCACCCACTGTGCCGCCGGCGCCTCCGCCAGCCACGACGCCACCGCTGTCCTCCACGGTGGTCAACATCTCTGACAACCACAAGATCGGCGTCGATCACTGGAACGAAGGCAATACGTTGACGGGTGGACAGGGGCAGACGGTCGAGGGCCTCGAGTGCATGTTGTCGATGCCCGAGGACTACCACGTCCATACCCATCTCTCGATATTCCTGAACGGTGAAGCGCTGGCCATTCCATCGGATCTCGGGATCGTGCCCGCTGCGCCGCAAGGCCGCTGCTTCTACACGATCCACACCCACGACCATTCGGGAAAGATCCACGTCGAATCCGCAGCGCCGGGAACGTTCACTCTGGGCCAGTTGTTCAAGATCTGGGGCCAGCCTCTGACGAACACGAACCTGGCGGGAATCGAGGGATTGCCCATCGTGATCTACTCGACCGACGACGGCACGGTGACCGAGGTGAAAGACAACTGGGCCGACATCGAGCTGAAGTCGCATCGCGAGATCACGATTGCAGTGGGAACTCCGATCACCGAAATTCCCAACATCACCTGGAATGGAAACTGAGCAGGAGCAGGGCGAACATTAAGTAACCTTGCCCAAGGCGCGGTTTTTGTTAATGTTCGCCCGCTTGCTCACCATTCGGAGGTCTTTGTGAAATTCGTTGTCGGCATTGTTTGTGTCGCACTCATCAATTTGGGTATGGCGGGTGCCGCGTCCGCGGCCATCGTGGACACCTCGGCCCTCGTCACGCCGGATCGTGCGGCGGACATGGGTGTGGTGAGGACCCAGCTCGATCGCGCGGATGTTCGCGCGAAGATGACGGAAATGGGCGTCGACGCCGCGGCGGTAGACAGTCGTCTTGCCAGCCTCAGCGATCGCGAGTTGCACAAGCTTGCGGTGGACCTTCAGAACGCCCCGGCGGGTGGTGACGTGGTCTGGATCATCGGCGCGGTGTTCATCGTGCTGATCATCCTCGAGCTCACCGGCGTCATCGATATCTTCAAGAAGACCTGAGCCAATGAAGAAGCGCGCAGCCCCACAGGCTGCGCGCTTCGCTTTTCTCGCCGCCTCCTTGCTGCTGCTCTCCGCGTGTGTCACGCGCGAGCCCTTCATTCCCGCCAATCTTCCAGCCGGCGCGCGCGCTCACGTCGAGCTTGCGGCCACGCCGTTCTATCCGCAGAAGAAGTACCAGTGTGGACCGGCCGCGCTTGCCGCCGTGCTCGGCGCTTCGAACGTGGACGTCACCGCGGATGCGCTGGTGCCCGTCGTCTATCTTCCCGCGCGGCATGGCAGCCTGCAGGTGGAGATGCTGGCGGCGCCACGGAAGTTCGGCCGCCTGGCCTATCCACTGTCACGCAATCTCGATTCGGTGATCGCCGAGCTCAGCGCGGGCAGGCCCGTGCTCGTGCTTCACAACTATGGCCTGCCGAGCTGGCCGCGGTGGCACTACGCAGTAGTCATCGGCTATGACTCGGCCCGCGACGAATTCATCCTGCGTTCCGGCACGAAGCGGCGCACCGAGTGGAGCGCGAGGACCTTCATGGTGGCTTGGCACAACGGCGGGCGCTGGGCGATGGTGGTGCTGCGCCCCGGCGAAATCCCCGCGAGCGCGGATCCCACGTTGTATCTCGACGCCGCGGCGGACTTCGAGCGCGCCGCGAAACCCGAAGATTCCCGCGCCGCATTCGACGCCGCCGTTCAGCGCTGGCCGCAGCAGCCCGTTGCGTGGATAGGACGAGGCACGGCGGAGTATCGCGCGGGTCGGTTCGCCAACGCCGCTCGTGACTATGCCGAGGCCGTGCGCCTGGACCCGGAAAATGCCGGTGCGCGAAACAACCTCGCGCAGTCCTTGCTCGATCTCGGATGCCCTGCGCGCGCGCGCGAGCAGCTCGCGCCCGTGGAAATCGACGCGCTCGCGTCGCCGTTGCGAGAGGCGGTGCTGGATACGCGACGCCATATCGACGCCGCAGTGTCCGCCAGTCCTGTAATCGATGAGAGCAGGTGTTCGCCTCCACCGTGAGTCTTGTCGCTATCTGCCATCAGTGCCCGTGACACGCAGAAATCGCAGTGTGGGCAGCTGCGCCGCCGGCGCGGGACGCCAGCTTTGAAAAAAGTGCGTGTTTCTGCAGCCCCACAAGGGGTTTCTTGTAATTCTTTGGCGTGTTGTCGGCAATACCAGTACGAGAGTCGACACCTGCTGTCAGTGTTGTCGCGTTGAAGCGCCAGAGTTTTCCTTTTTTTTCCTGAGCAGAAACCGACCTTGGCTTTGCGGCTCGCAACCGCGTCTCCCAATCTGCGCCCACGTTCCAATTCAGACTCGTGGGGTCGGTTTCATGCGCTTCCAGTCAACTGGTTTGCTACTCGTTTTATCCCTGCTCGGCGCCGGCGCCGCTCAAGCTCAGACCGCCGGGGTCGTGACGCTGACTGCCAACAAGACTACTTCCAGCGGAAGTTTTGCACCCGTGCTGACGTGGTCGACCAATCCGGTGGCCAAGAGCTGCACGGCGAGCGGTGGCTGGTCGGGCACCAAGGCTGCCTCCGGCACCCAGACGCTGTCGACGATCAGCGCCAGCACTAACTACACGCTCACCTGCACCTGGGGCAGCGGCTCGGCAAACGTGTCCTGGACGACGCCGACCAAGAACGTGGACGGCAGCACGTTGACGAATCTCGCTCGCTTCAAGGTGGTCTACGGCACCAGCAGCTCGTCGCTGACCAACTCGCTCGTCGTGGACGACATCACGCGCACCTCGACGACCGTGAGCTCCCTGTCGCCCGGCACGTGGTATTTCGCCGTCCGCGCCGTCAACACGGCCAACACGGAATCCGCGAACAGCAGCGTGGTGAGCAAGACGGTGGCGGGCGCCCAGGCGTCGAAGTCAGTGGCGATCACGATCTCGTCCACCACGCCGCCGCCGACGACCAGCTACGTCACGATCAGCCAGAACGTCTGGGACGTCCGCCGTCGCTCCGATGGCGTCTGGGTACGCATCGGCGTGGTGGGCAAGATCGCGCTGGGCAGGCCCTGCAGCACGTCGTTCAAGGTCGGCGACCACCACTACCAGGTGAGCCGCTCGTACGTCACGCTGACCAAGAGCCCGGCTTCGTGGCAGTTGGTGGTCTACTGCGAGAAGAAGTAGGTCGCTACTCGACCGTGAACCACTGGACCTCGACGCGGCGATTCTGCGCCGCGTCCGAGGATCCGGTGGGTTCTTCCCAGCCACGACCCACGGCTTCGACGCGGGTCTTGTCGATCTCCGGATACTTTGCGAGCAACGCGTCATGGACGGCGATGGCGCGTTGTCGTGAGAGCTCCATCGCCTTCAGCGCCATGCTCTGCACGAGCTGTTCTCCACCCGACTGACGGAATTCGTTGACGCGCGCGTTGTCGACGTGCCCACGCAACAGAACCGTCGAGCCCGGGCTCACCTGCAGGAACCGCTTGATGGTCTGCAGGTATTCCTGGTTCTGCACGGCCGAGCGGTCGAGGTTCGACGAGTTCGGTTCGAAGAAGAACCGGATGTCCTTGCTGAGCAGGGGGTCGCCTTCGAGCGCGGCCTGCGTCGACGTGCGTATGGGCGCAATCGCAATCTTCTGTTCCGAGAATGGCGAACGCTTGGCAATCGCGTCGAGGAAGCTGGTCTCCTGGAAGCGGGACGGGTCGGCCGGATTGCGCAGCAGGCTGCCGTAGGCCAGCACGGATGACTGGAAGATGCCGCCGAAAGAGCCGGCCGAGTCGATGGTGCCCGCGAAGAATGCACGGTTCTCCGGCGCGTTCGCCAGGTGCACGTGCGCGAGCTCGTCGCGCGTTTCCTCTTCCGTCCACTTGAATGCCTTCGCGACCACGCCGATGTTCTCGGCCTGGTTGTCCCTCAGCCGTCGGTTGCCTTCGAGAATGCCGTGCACGAGGCCTTTCACCATTTCCGGGTGGGCCTTGGCGAATCCCTTGTTCACGGCGAGCACGTCGGCGATGACCAGCAGGTTGCGATTCGAGACCAGCGCTTTGGCGGCGCCATTGCTGGCCTCGATGACCTCGTCGGTTTTTGGCGTCCAGCCAACACAGCCGTTGAGCCGGGCGCCGCCGCTCGCAAGTTCATGTTGATAGGCGTCGCATGCCACGAACGCGTCTTCGTAAAACACCAGGCCCAGCGAGCCCGCTTTCGGCTTCGCATCGAGGTCGCGCAGGATGACGACGGGCAGGCCGGCTTCCTGTGCGAGGTACCGGATGAAGAACTCGCTTTCATTGAACTGCGAGGCCGCGAGTATCTTTCCGCCGAGCCCGTTCACCGACGCGATGCCGCGATCCACCACCACCATGTCGGCACCGCGCGAGTAGCCGAGCTGGATCGGGATTACCGCGTCGAACTGGCGGCCGAGCACGGCGAGCGCGTCCGCCGTCGTGGCCGTGGCCGCGAGGCGGCCGTTGTTGAGCGCGCTCCAGGTCTCGCTCTCGCTCATCGAGATGGCCACCTTGAAGCCGTATTCCTTCGCAAAGAACGAGTCCGCGTTCGGTTCGAGGCCGCCGTTGGCGACGATGAGTCCGCCATAACCGGCGTACTCGCTGATGTCGATGCGCAGGATGTTGTCCTTCGGCACATAGGTGTTGGCCGCTTCGAGCGTCGGCGTCCCGATCACGGGTTCGATGGGCGTGGGCGCATCGCCGTCGGGTTTGGCCACGCCGGAGTCGCGCGCGGGCCGTGCGGCGCTGCTGGTGGTCTGCGCACCGCCCTCGGACTTCGCCTCGTTCTTCTTGCCCAGCCACAACCATGCCCCCAGGGCGACCACACCGACCAGCAGTAGCACGGTGATGAGATTGCCGACGGCCGAGCCGCGTGCAAAACGTCGTGAAGACATGTGCGCTTCTCCTTTGGGCATTGCTATTCACTGACCTTGGCGCCGCGTTTCACGCCGCGCTTGGAAGCCAACAGATCCGCCGGCGGCGGCTCGTCGGTGAAATTGTCGAGACCCGCGAACAGTTCGCGCTGGTCCTTGAGCCAACGATTGGCTTCATTGAGCGAGGCCGACACTGCGTCGAGCGATTGCGCCATGCCGCCATCTTCGGTGACGAGCAGCGCCTGTTCTCGCACCAACGAGACCTGCTGGCGCAGGCGACCGATCTCGGCGTCCACGAGTTCCATCCGGCGCCTGGCGTCGGCATGCGCGGCGTACCGCGACTGGATGACTTCGATCTGCTGTTCAAGGCTGCGTCGCAGCTCGTCATCGGTGTCGGGCGCGGCCAGCCGCGCGCGGCAGCGCTTTTCCTGCTCCTCCAGCTTCTTGCGCTCGCGGTCGGCCACGACGCTGACCTCGGCAAACGCAGCGCGCGCCGCCAGCAGCTTGAGATGCAGCCAGGCCATCTGCCGCACGTCACCGATCTGCGAACTCATCGCGTCGCTTCTCACCAGCAGCTGGACGATCTCCGCGGCCTCGCGCTCCACTTCGTACTGGCTCGACTGCGCGGATGAATCCAGGCGCGCGAGCAACGCCTCGTAGCGCGAAGTGCTGTCGCCGAAGCCGGCAGTTGCATCCACGGTGGCGCGGAAGCGCTCGTTTCTCGACAGCCACCAGAGATAGAGCCCTTCGAGTCCGGCGCCGATCAGCCACAGGCCCGGATTGACGAGCGCACCCAGCAAGCCGAACGCGGCGATGCCGAACCAGTTCGGCGGCACCGGCATGCCGAGGGGCTTCGCGTTGAACGCGGCAGCCAGATAGGAAGGCTTCTCGCTCACGACGGCTGGATCACTGAACTTGGGCCATGGCACGAAACGCGGGCGGCACGAATCCGAGATCCGTCGCCTCGCGAATCGCGATGCGCATCTGGAAATCGAGCACGTCGGCGGGCACGGGATTCTGATAGCCGTTGAGACTGGCTTCCAGCGCTGCCCCACCGGGCACGTTCTGTGTGCGCGCATGCCGGTACGCCTTGACCACCAGCGCTTCCGCGGCGCCGGGTGTCAGCAGGACGGGCATGCGCGGCTCGAGGCGCGCGAGATCGGCGGGCGTGAGTTCGAGTCCGTAACGTTTCGCCAGCGTGCCGACGAGCTGTGCGCTCTCGGCCGGCGTGCTGGTGGGCAATAGCGGGACCTTCACGTCGATGCGGCCGGGACGCTTGAGGTCCACCTCGATGAGGTCCGGGCGCGACGACGCCAGCAGCCACAATACCCGTCCGCGGTTGCCACTGTCCGACATCTCCTGCGCGATCATCGAGTAGATGCGGCCGGAGAGGCCCGAGTCGTTGGAGCCCGAGTCGCGCTTGCCCAGCGTCTGGTCGGCCTCGTCGATGAACACCATGCAGCGGCCGAGCGCGCGGATGAGCCGGAAGATCTTCTCGAGGTTGCCCTCGGAAGATCCGACCCAGCGGTCGCGGAAATTCTTGAGCTTGACCACCGGCACGCCGGCCTCGCCCGCGAGGCACTCGACCAGGAACGTCTTCCCCGTACCCACCGGGCCGCAGAGTAGATAGCCCATGGGCAGCGCCTTGAGGTCGCCTGCGCGCCACAGCGCCACATCCTGGCGCAACCACGCCTTCAGGGACTCCTGGCCGTGGTAGTCGGCGAGCGTGCGTTTGCCCTCGATGAACTCCACGAGTCCCGAGGAATCACGCTCCACGAGATCCTTCTTGAGCCGCGCGAGGTCCGCATCGGCCAGCGGCTTGTTCTCGTGGTGGCGGATGCGCGTGAGGCTCTCCAGGCTCGAGACCGTGACGCCGGCGAGCATGCCCGAGATCTGCGGCAGGTTGGCATCGGCGCCAAAGGCGCGCGGTGACTGTTTGCGCAGGATGTTCAGCGCCAGTTCGAGCGCCGCCGCGTCGGGCAGCGCGACGCGCGTGCGCACCGTATGCGTGGAGTTCGCGATCTGGGGCTCGACGTCATTGAGGTTGTCGGCGATGAGCAGGCTGGAGAAGGGCAGGTCGGTGAACAAGGACTCGTTCGACCAGGCACGCAGCATGCTCGTGATGCTGCCGTGTTCGAAACCGGCGCCGTCGGCCGGCACGATCTGGTCCACGCCCCGCAGGATCACGGCCACGTTGGGGGTTTTCTCGCCGCTGCTCACCTTGCGCAGATTGCCGAGGTAGATGAGGTAGCGGTTGATCCACTGCACGGCCTGCAGCGGTTCGCGCATCTGGCGCTGCAGCTCCGCGCCCTGCCACTTCTGCACGATTTCGCCACCGCGTTCGATGGTGAGGCCGGTGCCGAGGTCATAGGACAGCACCACGCCGAAGCCCTTGAGCAGCGAATCTTCGAGGAAGTCCGCAAGGCTGACGAGACGCTCGCCCACGGCCAGCCGATCGTGCACGTTGCCGAACAGGATGAACTGGCTCGAGGCGCCGCTTTCGTAGGCGAGTTTGAGTTCGTTGGCCCAGGCCGGCGCAGATTGCGGGGCGGGCATAGGGATGGCGTCCAGTCTAGCTACTGACTCTCAGCCCTGGCCTTGGGGCTTTTCGGCCGCGCCCATGGACCGCTCGGCGGCGGCCGGTGCCGCCGCGCCCTTGATGGAGATGCCCTCGCGCGCGGCGAAATCCGCCAGCGCCTGGTCGGCAAGGGCGGTCATCTCCGCTTCCTTGATGTCCACCTGTGACATGTCGACGGCATCGCGCGCCACGCGCGCACGGCCCGCGGCCTTGTCACGTTCTTCCATGACCATGCCTTCGAGCCGGTTCAGCGTGTCGCCGGCGCCGCCGATATTGGTGATCATGCCGGCCGACATCTCGTGGATTTCAGCCATGGCCTGTTTCATGCGCATGTCGTTGATGGCGCCCTTCAGGCTCTCGATCTTGGCGCGTGCGGTCTGCACGGCGATATCGCGGGCCTTCACCAGGTTCTTGTAAGTGGTTTCCGCCTGTTCGAGCTGCGTGCGGTTCTCGGCGAGCTGTGACTCCACCGACTGCAGGCGCAGTGCGTACTGGCCGGCGGCGGAGTTGTTGCCGGCGCGAACGTGCGCGGTGGTCTTGGCTCGCAGATCTTTCTGTTCGGCCTCGAGCTTGCGCACCTGGCTCATGAGGCGTTCTGACAAGCCGGCATGAGAGGCGAGGCCCTGGTTGAAATTGCCGATCTGCTTGCGCAGGTTTTCCTGTTCGAGCTCGAGCAGCGCTTCGGGGTTGCGTCTTTCGACGCCGGAGACGAACAACGACAGGAAACCTTTGAACAGGTTGGCGATGCGGCCGAACATGGAACCTCCCACCCAGGCAGCGCGCGAGGCGCGCGAACCCGAAGAATAAAGGCACGCGCCCCCAATGCAAGTGCCGTGTAGGTAAGATCCCGCCATCGTACTCGGGGTGTGACCAATGAATGCCAAACACAAGCTCGCTTTGATCGTCGCCGGCGCGCTGCTGGCGGTGTCCGCAGGCGCCGCCGCCACTGCCGCGGAGCCGGCCAGGCGCGGCCCTTTCGACGCCAGGGCGCGCGAAATCTTCGAGAAAGTCATCTCCATTCCGACCGAGCTTGGCAGGCGCAAGGTGCCGGAAATGGCGGCCTATCTGGCCGGTGAATTCCGGGCCGCCGGCTTCCCGGCGGAAGACGTCACCATCGTGCCGTTCAAACTACCGGAGGACGAGACGGCGTCGCTCATCGTGCGTTATCGCGGCGATGGAAGCGGCGGCAAGCCGATCCTGCTGCTCGCCCACATGGACGTGGTCACCGCCAAGCCTTCGGACTGGGTCCGCGACCCCTACAAGCTGATCGAAGAGGATGGCTGGTTCTACGGCCGCGGCACCTACGATGTGAAGCACGGCATCACGGAGCTGACCACGACCTTCCTGCGCCTCAAGGCGGAGAAGTTCGTGCCGAAGCGCGACCTCATCATCTACTTCAGCGGCGACGAGGAAACCGCGATGGCGACCACCGTGGCCGTGGTCAAGGATCATCGGGAACTCATCGACGCCGAATACGCGCTCAACGCCGACGGCGGCGGCGGCGTGCTCGACGACGAAACGGGCAAGCCGCTGTATTTCGGCTTCCAGACGGCCGAGAAGACGTACGTCGATTTCAAGCTGACCACGCGCAACCCAGGCGGCCACAGTTCGCTGCCTCGCCCCGACAACGCCATCTACGATCTCTCCGAGGCGCTCGTGAAGCTGCGGAAGTTCAGCTTCCCGGTAATGTGGAACGACACCACCATCGCGGGCTTCCGCGAGTCCGCCAAGACGACGCCGGGTGAGTTGGGCCAGGCCATGGCGAAGTTCGCCGCGAATCCGAAGGACGAAGCGGCGGCTTCGGCGCTGTCGGCGAATCCTGCCTACGTGGGCCAGCTGCGAACCACCTGCGTGGCGACCATGCTCGAAGGCGGCCACGCGCAGAACGCGCTGCCGCAGTCCGCCGTCGCCAACGTGAATTGCCGCATCTTCCCCGGCGTGAAGATAGAAGACGTGCGTACCGCGCTGGCGGGCGTCGTGGGCGAGGGCGTGGAAGTGAAGGTGGACGGTGAGCCGATGTCGAGTGATGCCTCGCCGCTGCGCAAGGATCTCGTGGCGGCGGTGACCCGCGTCGTGCACAAGTTCTATCCGGGCGTCATCATCGCGCCCCAGCAGGCTTCGGGCGCCACGGATGGCCTCGTGTTCCGCGCCGCCGGTATTCCCACGTATGGCATCGACCCCACGTTCATCCGTGACAAGGATGCGATGGCGCACGGACTCAACGAGCGCCTGCCCGTGGCGTCGTTCTACAACGGCCTCGAGATGTGGTACCTGCTAATCAAGGATCTGGCGGGCCCTTCGAAGAAGCGGTGAACGAGGCAACCGGACCGCTGGGGACAACGCGGTTCGCGTTGGCAAACGGCGAGCGCCTGCTCGCCTCGGACCCGGCTGCGGCCGCCGAGCAAGCCAACGAGATCCTCAAGGTCATACCGGACCATGCGCAGGCCTTGACGCTGCTCGGCCTCGCGCTCGGCCGTCTCGGCAAGGGCGATGGGGCCATCGAGTCGCTGCGCCGCGCGGTTCACTTCGATCCGGCACAACCGGATGCCTGGCGTGCGCTCGGCGATCATTATTCCGCGCTCGAGATGCGCGACGCGGCGGACAACGCGTTCGCGCAACAGATCCGCCATTCCACGAAAGACCCGAAGCTCATGGTGCCCGCGCTGGCGCTCAGCGAGAACCGCATTCCCGATGCGGAGGCGTTGCTGCGCGAGCACCTGCGGCACTATCCCACCGACGTCGCGGCCATCCGCATGCTGGCCGAAGTGGCCGCGCGCCTCGGTCGAATCGCGGATTCGGAAACGCTGCTCGCGCGCTGCATCGAACTGGCGCCGGGCTTCGCGATCGCGCGTCAGAACTACGCGATGATGCTGCACCGGGCTAACAAGCCCGAAGCGGCACTGCGCGAAACGAACACCCTGCTGGCCGATGACCCGACCAACCCCGGGCTGCGCAACCTCAAGGCGGCGATTCTCGGGCGCATCGGCGAGTTCGAGAAGTCGATTGCCCAGTACAAGGCCGTGCTCACGGACTACCCGAAGCAGCCGCGCATCTGGATGAGCCTGGGACACGCGCTGAAAACC
>Ga0164241_10003836_pt1 | contig 14887 bp, 8 predicted proteins | sample OricomyardsoilBY_FD_108780 | JGI IMG/M metagenome (GOLD analysis project Ga0164241, IMG submission 108780) | Backyard soil microbial communities from Emeryville, California, USA - Original compost - Back yard soil (BY) | ecosystem: Environmental > Terrestrial > Soil > Unclassified | place: USA...
AGGGTCGCGACTTCTTCGAGAGGAACATAATCGCCGTTCGGGAGCGGCACCGGTAAAAACTTCAAGCGGTCGATATCGCGACGCGTTGTCTCCGGCAAGCGCACCACCAATTCAAAGCGCCGATCACCTTCATAAATTACCCCGGCGGATTCACCGCCAATCGCAGCGGACACCCAATCCTGAAGTTCGGCAACATTCAAACCGTAGCGACCCAGGGCAGTGCGATTTGGGATGACAGACAGTGTAGGCAGTCCCGTCACTTGCTCAACTCTGACATCCGCAGCGCCTTCAATCGAATTGACGACTTTAAGCACATCGTTGGCCGTTAACACGAGTTGATCCAGGTCATCACCGAAGATCTTGATACCCAGATCGGCGCGCACACCGGAAATCAATTCGTTAAATCGCATCTGAATGGGTTGCGTAAACTCGTAGTTGTTGCCCGGCAACTCCTCCAGTGCACGCTCCATTTCTTCAACGAGTTCCGCTTTGGTTTTGGACGGGTCCGGCCATTCACTATGCGGTTTTAATGTCACAAAATTATCGGCAACATTGGGTGGCATGGGGTCCGTGGCCACTTCCGCCGTGCCGATCCGCGCAAAGACTTTATCCACCTCAGGAAATGCTTTAATTCTCTGCTCAAGAATTTCCTGCATTTCCACGGCTTGCTCCAGACCCGTGCCTGGAATACGCATCGCGTGCAGCGCTATGTCGCCTTCGTTTAATTGCGGAATGAACTCAGAGCCTAGAGTGGACGCCAACCATAAACAAAATGCGACAAACACTGTGGCAAAACCCACTACTGCCCAGCGAAATTTCAGGGCGAGTTTGAGCAGCGGTTTGTAGGCGGATTTTGCTTTGCTGATGACGATGCTTTCCTTTTCGCTGATCTTGCCATTCATAAACACGGCGACAGCAGCGGGCACCACCGTTAACGAAAGCACCATGGCAGACAACAAGGCCATCACCACAGTAGCCGCCATCGGGTGAAACATCTTGCCTTCCACTCCCGTCAGACTAAATATTGGGATGTAGACGATTGTGATAATCGCCACGCCAAACAAACTGGGCCGAATGACTTCGGATGTCGCGTCGAACACCGTATTGAGCCTTTGACGCAGCTCTTGCTGACCGTCTTTGTGTTGCGCCTCGGCCAGGCGTCGAACGCAGTTTTCGACAATGATCACCGCGCCGTCGACGATCAAACCAAAATCGAGGGCACCGAGACTCATTAAGTTGGCCGATACGCCCGTTTTCACCATACCGGCGATGGTCATCAACATGGCCAGCGGGATAACCGCCGCCGTGATCAAGGCGGCACGGAAATTACCCAGCAAAAGAAACAACACCACGACAACCAGTAGTGCACCTTCCATAAGATTTTTGGATACGGTGGCAATGGCCTTGTCGACGAGAGCGGTGCGGTCGTACACGGCTTCGGCAATCACACCTTCCGGAAGTGAAGCTTGAATATCATTGAGCTTGGCGGCCACGTCCTGGGCGACTGTGCGGGAGTTCTCGCCAATCAGCATCATGGCGGTGCCCAATACCGTTTCTGCTCCATCCCGCGTTGCGGCGCCAGTGCGCAATTCTTTGCCAATTGCAATCTCGGCGACGTCCTTGATCTTTATCGGTACCGAGTCGTGTTCGGCAACTATCACATTCCCGATGTCGTCAAGGGTTGCAAGTTGGCCGGGTGAACGTACCAAAAGCTGCTGCCCATTTCGCTCGATATAGCCCGCGCCGCGGTTGTCGTTGTTTGCCTGCAGTGCTTGCACGACCTCTTCAACACTGACTTTGTAAAGCAGTAGTTTTGTCGGGTCGGGCATCACGTGATATTGCTTGTTGTAACCTCCAATACTGTTGACCTCGACAACGCCCTTCACCTGGGCAAGCTGGGGTTTGATAATCCAGTCCTGGATTTCCCGCAGTGCGGTTGCTGTGTAGGGCTCACCATTGGCCATACGGGCGTCGGGATTGGCCTGCACGGTGTACATAAAGATCTCACCCAAACCGGTCGAGATGGGTCCCATGTCCGGTTCCAGCCCTGGTGGTAAGACGCTTTTGATCGCCCCGAGCCGAGCGTTAATCAGGTTCCGCGCAAAATAAATATCGGTGCCTTCTTCAAACACCACCGTGACCTGGGACAGACCATAACGGGACAGCGAACGCGTGTAAGAAAGCTCGGGCAAGCCGGCCAGTGCGGTTTCTACCGGATAGGTAATGCGCTGCTCCGATTCCAATGGCGAATAACCCGGTGCGGCTGTATTGATTTGTACTTGAACATTGGTGATATCGGGTACCGCGTCAATCGGAAGCTTTTGATAGCTCCACACGCCCACACCGACAATGAGAAAAATAAAACATAAAATCAGTAAGCGCCTTTCAATTGCCAGGCGCAAAATAGAATCAATCATAATGCGCCCCTTTTAATGTTCGTGTTCGGCTTCGGATTTTTCGATATCGGCTTTGATCAGATAACTGTTTTCGCTGACATATTCCGCACCCGATTTAAGTCCATCGACGACCTCATAAAAATGATCGTCACTTTGACCCAGGACCAGTGGCGTAAAACGATATTCATCTCCGATCTTTACAAAAACGCCTTGACGGCCGCCCAAAGTTTGCACGGCATCTTTGGCAACGGCCAAAGAAACCGGAATGCGACCGACCTCCACACGCGCCTCTACCATTAAACCCGGAGAAAGGTTTTGCTTACTATTGTCCAGCTTGGCTCGCGCCAGCTGATACGGGGATTCCATCGCAGGCACGATATGATTGACCGTGGATTCAACATTGCCAGTGGCCGTTAAAATATGAACGGATTGGCCTTCTATGACTGCGGCCTGTTGTGCTGGATAAACACGCAGTTCCGCCCACAGGGTGTCGAGGTTAACGATGGAAAACAGAATTTGATCTTGCGTGCTCTCGCCAATATTGGCATGACGCTGAACAATGCGCCCTGAAATAGACGCACGAATTTGGTAGGTTTTAAGGCTTTCATTGGATTCAATTTCCGCCAGAACCTCGCCGCTTTTAACGTGATCACCGATGGTGCCCTGAACCGACTTCACCAGCCCCTCAAAGCGGGCGCGGACATGGCTTGTTTGTTCTGGCGCTGCGACCAAGGAACCATAAACCGTGATGGTTTGGTGAAGCTCCTGCGCATTTGCCGTGGTCGTTACGATGCCGACCTGTTGCGCCATATCACCAATGATGCGGCTGCTGTTCTCTTCTCCGTGTCCGTGCTCATCTTCTCCTTCATTTCCGTGGCCATGCTCATCTTCACCCTTACTCCCGTGGCCATGTTCATCATGATTGTGTCCGTCTTCATCGTGATCAACATGATCCTCGTGCTCGTCATGGTCACCGTCTTCATGATGCGGGGCATGTTGCTCTTTAGCTTCATGCTCATGGTCGTGTTCATCCTCCGACCAGGCATTGATTGACAATGCACCTAAGAGCAAGACAGGGGCAAACACTATTCCCAACATAGGTTTTTTGTTCTTGAGTTTTAAATGAGAAAACAACGTAGTCAAAGCCTTCATTGTTTTTCTCCCTTCGTTTTTTCATTCGCTTCGTCATTGGCATGATCCCCGTGATCATGCTCCTCTTTTTGATCGTCCGTGGACTCCTCTTGGTGATCAACGTGGTCACCATGTTGCTCGTGATCGCCTTCAGTGTGATGTTTTTTATGTTTGTCACTTTCTTCATGCTTGTGATCGTGTGCGTGATCCTCAGCCGCGTAAAGGCAAGTGCTGAAAACAAGGGTTAATGCTGTGAGCACTGTGATAATTGAATATTTCATAGTCATAGATTCCTGAGGCCTGATGGTGATCAAACCTGAATAAAATGGGTTGAATTATTGATTAAGGGCTTCGCTGGACAATTTTTCTATCAGTGCTTGACTGATGAGCGCCGTCGATGCCGCATCGATACGCGCCTGCTTGGTCGCAAGCAACTCTTCCTGGGCGGCAATTAAATCGAGATAGCGATAACGCCCACTTTCGTAGGCTTGGCGGGTCAGTTTGAGCGCGTTTTCCAGTGCCGGAATCACCACATTTTGAGTTTTATTGGCGGCCGCGATGCTTTGCTTTCTCAACGAATAGGCTTCAAAAAGTTGGGCGTGCAGACGCAAAAGCAGATCCTGTTGGGCATAATCCACGGCATTGCGATTGGCCAGAGCGGCCGTCACCTCCCCACTGCTGCGTTTATTGGAAAACAACGGAATAGAGAGCCCAGCAGTAAATGCGGAATCGCCGGTTTCTTCAAAGCGTTTGATGCCCGCGCGCCAGGTCAGATCACTGCGCCCACCAGTGCGTGCGAGTGCCACTTCGGCATCCCGGATTCGCGCTTCGCTCGCCAATACCTGAAGAGCCGGAGAGGTTTTTACGCGCGCATACAGCTGTTCAAAACCAGGATTTTCCCCGAACTCAAACAGGTTTCCCTCCAACGTACTGAAGGCGGGCGTGATATCCCCCCAGAACCGTGTGAGTTGCACTTTTTGGCGCTCGAACTGTTCCACCAGCGCAGTAAGCCGGATTTCCCCACGCGCGACGGCGGCTTGCGCACGCATGACTTCCGCTTCTGGTGTGGCACCCTGTACAGAGCGAGCTTTTACGGTTTTGAGCAATGACTGGGAGAGGTCCAGCGACTCTTCAGCCAGGCGAATATTGGCCTGGGTCGCGAGACTCTCAATATAGATCGCCGTCAGCTCACCGAGCACATCGAGGGAGTCGGCTTGCTGTTCCCATTCAGCCTGGTTGATTCGTGCATCAGCGTAGGAAACACGGGCCTGACGTTTAGCGCCTAGCTCGATCACTGACGACAACGCCAGTGTGGTTTCTGCTGAATCAAATCCCTCGTTCTCGCCTGATCCGGCGAAGTTTTCAACTTCAAGTTCAAGCGCCATCGCTGGGCGTAAGGCACTGGTCTTTCTTTGCGCGTTTAGCGCTTCCTGGGTGAAGCGGTATTGGTAGAGGTGTGGGTTGTGCGCCAGCGTACGGGTCAGCGCCTCGTTTAACGTCAGCGTGGCATCGGCGAACGCTGCGTTGGCTGCGAAGGCCAAACTGCAGAAGATAGACGCAAGCCACACCCAGGGTTTATGGCACCTGTAAAAAGTGGGTAATCGCATGGATAAATCCTAATGTATGTCGTATTTCCGCGAGTGCGGGTGAAAACGGTACTTAGGGCTTATGCTTTGGGAGGACGCAGAAAGGTTTCGAAGGTATCGGGAAAGGTGTTTTCAGAATAGTCGGGTACTGGGGAAGTACTTTTGGACAGTAAAATACGCTCGGCAGACATCAGGAGGACTGAACAAAAATGGCCATGGCAATGACAGCAGTGGTGACAATCCCATTTTGCGGAGGAGAGATCGTCTGAAACAACCTCTTCAGCATGGTGTTTTTCAGCCCCATGCCCGTCAAGATGCCGGTGATTCTCATCGAAAACCACATGCTCAGTACCTGATTGATGCAGCCGATGCGCGTCGCCCATCGCCATAACGGATTGCAGAACAACCAGTATCAGCACAACGTATGTCAGGGCACGTTTAAGCATTTTTAATGGCTTATCCCGTCTCTTGGTCTTGAAGAAAGTTCGCTATCTTAGCAAAAGTATACGCCGAGCGCCGTTCAATACGACCCGCCCAATAATAACGCCAATCACCAGATCCGGGACTTGAGACCCGGTCACCGCCACCAGAATACCTGCAGTGATGACGCCGGCGTCAGGCTGGGATGCCGCGTGATTGCCGTTTCAGCCACCGCGAGCCTTTGAATCTGATGACATAGCAGACCCTTGTTGCATGGATCTGGCGAGGTTACACTCTATAGTAGCTATAGAGTCAAGGTGGAAAATCGATGAAAATTGGTGACCTGGCAAAACGCAGCGGCTGTTCGATCCAGACGATTCGCTACTACGAAAAAGAAGGCCTCATTTCCGCGCCTGCTCGTTCTGACGGAAACTTCCGTTTGTATGACACCACCGCGCTTGAAAAACTGTCTTTCATCAAGAATTGCCGCGCATTGGACCTGACGTTAGGCGAGATTAAACATCTTATAGCCCTCCAACATTCACCCGGTACGCCGTGTGAAGTGGTGAATGACATGATTGATGCTCACTTGCACATTGTCGAGACCCGTATCACTGACCTCCAGAATCTTCAGCGTGATCTAAAGCGGCTGCGGCACAAATGTGGTCACGCACGATCTGTCGACCAGTGCGGAATACTGAATGACCTGTCACCAAAATCTCAGCGTTTGGTGGACAACAAAAGGACGTGGCGGTGACAGACGTTGATCACTATATCCGAGCGGCAACTCGGGACAATACCCGTTTAAGTTACCGCGCCGCGGTCGAACATTTCGAGAGCCAATGGGGTGGCTTTCTTCCTGCGACGGCCGATAGCGTGGCTCGGTATCTCGTGGCTTACGCAAAAACATTGTCAGTGAACACCCTGCGTCAGCGACTCGCCGGTTTGGCGGCCTGGCATCTGGATCAAGGGTTTCCTGATCCCACCAAAGCACCGCATGTAAAGAAAGTTTTAAAAGGCATTGCTGAATTGCACCCGGTCGTCCAAAAGCAAGCCAAACCGATTCAACTTGATCAGCTAACGCAGTTGGTGAATTCGTTTGATCGTTTTATTGAAAATGGAACACCAAAAGAAGCGCTGCAGTCGACCCGCGATAAAGCCTTATTGCTGATTGGTTTCTGGCGAGCCTTTCGCAGTGATGAACTCGCACGCCTTTGCGTCGAGCATATTCAGGCCGATTCCGGGAAAGGGATGGAAATATTCGTACCCCGTAGTAAAGGCGATCATTCCCGATTGGGTCGGCGATACAAGGCACCCGCGTTGCAACAACTGTGTCCCGTCGAAGCTTATTTAGATTGGATGAGTGCGGCGCAAATACAAAGTGGACCGGTCTTTCGTTCGATTAACCGGTGGGGACAGATATCTGACGATGCGCTACACCCCGCCAGCATCATCGGCATCATTAAGCAGTGCTGCACACGAGCCGATATTGACGAGGCCAATCTGTTTAGCAGCCACTCGCTGCGACGAGGTTTTGCCACCTGGGCAAATGCGCAGGGTTGGGACACCAAATCCCTGATGGAATACGTGGGCTGGAAAGATGTTCAGTCCGCGATGCGTTATATCGATACCCCCGATCCCTTTTCCCAGTCCCGAATGCAGCATCTTGTTGATCAGCGTTCCATCCAGATCGAACGAGACGATCAAAAACCCATACGTTCGTTATTGGAAGTCCTTCTTGTCCTTGAGCCCTATAGCAAGCTTTCCGAACGCACTGAGCGCGCACGGAAACTGATCGAGCGGCGTTGCTTGTCACCGTGGGCGATGAAAAAGGTCGATTCAAAAGGAACGAACTACGAAATTACCGTCGAGCACATGGATGGCAATTCCCTGGATGAAACGCTGGATGAATTACTCCACCAAATGCATCAAATCGCATCAGAGAATCAATGCATGCTGGAGGTGAGCATTCGCGATCCTCGCACCAATCAACACTGGGATTAACGAGCCAACCCTATTAGACAAAGGGCAATCCGATATGAGCAGTCTGCATGAAACCGCCTATCCCAGACTGCGCAGTACCGTCACAGAAAAGGAACTCAAGGAGTATTACACCCCTACGCCAGAAGAATTAAAGCTGATCGCATCCGAGAAAAAACCGATCCTGCGCATTGGCCTTATTCTGAATCTGAAATTACTCCAGCGCCTGGGTTACTTTGTGCCTCTGGCCTCAGCGCCGCCATTGATCATGGCGCATGTGCTTGATTCGATAGGCATCAAAAAGCCGATAACTGTTAAACAGCTTAAAGACTACGACCGGTCAGGTTCCCGGCCACGTCAGCAACAACAGTTGAGACAATACCTTGGTATAAACGCATTTGCTTCCAGCGACCAGCCTTGGCTTGCACAAATCGCTGAAAATGCCGCTGAGACCAAAGAAATGCTGGCGGACATTATCAACGTGATGCTGGAGGAGTTGGCGCACCACCATTACGAGCTGCCCGGTTTTACGGTCCTTAAACGAATCGCTCGCGCGGCAAGAAATAAAGTCAATGAGAGTTGTTTTAGGGAGATTGGACAAAACCTGACGCACGAAGCCAAGCAGAAAATTGATGAGCTACTGAATCCCGCCGACGGCGCTTATGGTGCCTGGAATACGCTGAAACGTGAACCCAAAAAGCCGGGTAACAAAGAGGTTAGAAGCTATCTTCAGCATGTTCACTGGCTCCGAAAATTAGGTGAAACTCTCCCCGAAGTAAATGTCCCCGTGGTGAAATACCGGCAGTTTGCGCTAGAAGCTCGGGCTCTAACGGCCCCCGAAATGGCGCGACTCAAAATCAACAAACGCTATGCACTCGCCGTCATATTGATTCGCCAACAACACAGTAAAGCCCTGGACGACGTTGGAAACCTGTATATCAAAATGCTCCGAAGCATGGAAGCAAGCGCACAGGCTGCACTTAACAAATACATTTTGGAGCACCAGAAACAAATTGATGCGCTGATTGCAAAATTTCGGGACGTTCTCATCGCGTACGATCAAGAGTCTGAAAAATTAGCCAAATTGCAAGCAATTGGTACCGTTCTGGGCGATGAAGCCAGTGCGCTGATTGATCGTTGCAATCAGCACATTGCCTACGCCGGAAACAATTACTACCCCTTCATGTTGAGCAATTACCGCCAAAAGCGCGCTTTGCTGTTCAATTGCCTGGATATATTGGATTTGCAATCGACCTCCAGCGACACCAGCAGCACCTCACTACCCATTCTGCTCAAAAGCCTGCGCAGCACGCGTTCTGAATTCATAAGCGAAGCGGTGCTCAATCAACATTTGCCAGAGCCGTTCGATACCGGTTGGCTCACTGAAAAATGGCGCAAGTTGATCGTTTCAACTACCACCAACCAAGCTGGAGACATGGAACGGGTTTTCCATAGAAAATACCTTGAACTATGGTTGCTGCTGCACATCAAGCATGAACTCTCATCGGGCGATTTGTTTATTCCGTTCAGTGCCGAGTTTGATGACTATCGCGAGCAACTGGTCGACGATGAAACCCTTGATAAAGACCTGGACGCTTACAGTGAGCAGGTCGAAATGCCACTGAATGATGCGCATTTATTTGTTACCAACTTAAAGCAGGAACTTTCAGAGCGATCGAAACAAGTAGACGAACGCTTTCCTTCCAATCTTCATGCCTCAATTAAAGAGGGTAAGCTGTCGATCAGTCCGGTAAGAGCTGAGCAACCGCAAGCGGACCTGCAAAAACTTGATGAGTTGATTACGGAAAACCTTCCTGAAGTGAGCATCATTGATATCCTGACTGATACGGAAAAGTGGCTTGGCCTCCATAAAATATTTGGGCCTCTGTCAGGGAATGATATAAGGATTGATGAGCCGGAAAAGCGCTTCATTACGACCTTGTTTTGCTATGGCTGCAATCTCGGTCCGGTTCAAACGGCCAAGTCTGTTAAGAATATGAGTCGAAAACAGATCGCCTGGTTAAACCTTCGGCATGCCACTGAAGATCGTTTGGAGAGGGCGATAACCCAAGTGGTCAATGCTTACAACAAATTTGACCTACCCAAATACTGGGGCAGCGGCAAGCACGTTGCAGCTGATGGAACAATCTGGGATTTGTACGAACAGAACCTACTGACGGAATATCATATTCGATACGGTCGGTACGGTGGGATTGGGTACTACCATGTTTCCGATACCTACATTGCATTGTTCAGTCATTTTATCCCGTGCGGTGTCTACGAAGCGGTGTACATTCTCGATGGGCTGATGAACAACAAGTCCGACATCCAGCCCGACACTTTACATGGCGATACACAAGCCCAAAGTTATCCGGTGTTTGGTCTATCACACCTGCTCGGCATCAATCTCATGCCTCGAATCCGCAACATTCAGGATTTGTTACTTTTCAGGCCGGACAATCGCTATCGGTACAAAAATATTGAGCCCTTGTTCGCCGGAAGTATCGATTTTCAATTAATTGAGCGGCACCTCCGGGATATGCTGCGCGTAGTCATCTCAATCAAAAAAGGCAAAATTTCCGCTTCGACGATTTTGCGGCGACTAGGGACGTACAGTCGTAAGAACAAGTTGTATTTGGCATTCAAAGAGTTGGGAAAAGCCATCCGGACACTGTTTTTGCTGCGCTATATCGATGAAATAGAGCTTCGGAAAACCATTCAATCTGCGACAAATAAATGTGAAGAGTTTAATGGCTTTGTCAAATGGCTCTTTTTCGGAGGCGAGGGCATGATTGCTGAAAACGTCCGCCACGAGCAAAGGAAAATCGTGCAATACAACCACCTTGTTGCCAACCTGGTCATTCTCTATAACGTCGAGAAAATGACCCGCGTCCTAAAGGACTTGGCGAGAGAGGGCGTGGTAATCAACAAAGAGCTGCTGAATGGTCTCTCGCCTTACCGCAATTCCAATATCAATCGCTTTGGTGACTACAATCTGGACCTGGAAAGAGAGGTCCCACCGTTGGATTTTGGGATCAAGATACTGGAACCAGAAGAATCGTAAAAATCTAAGCTAGATCAATGAATTAACGTCATTTTGGCGAATTTTTCCAGAATGACGGCCGACCCTCTATAAGGCTTTAATCAGAACTGACAGAGTACTCCTCACACCGAAAATCTGGATCTGCAGGAAGCTCTTTCCTAGCTGACCAGTCTGCGTTTTCAGCTCGCATAATATTTGGCGACCCTTCCAGATTGAACCAGAATTTCGCACGAACGCTGCCGCGTATGTTTTTAACATCATCCGATTTTCCTTTGCTGCCCGGCAAAGGATGTTTGGCCCAGACAATTGCCCCCCCATAATATCGTCCCGTGTTTTCGCGAATGTAAAAATGAATATATTCACGACGATATTCTGAATCAAAAACGACTCTTTCTTGGTAATTGGCCTCGTCTGCTTCGTGCATAAATACATCTTCTGTCCGCTTGATTCCGGCGCCGGGCACCTCCAAAGTAGCATGAAAATTTTTAAGCTTATATTGTTGATCTGGATTTATGGTCAAAAGCTCTTCATCGGTAATTTTCTCCCACTCTCCGGTTATCTTGTATTTGAGCTTAATATCTTGATCGAGCCGATTTCCCTTCGAAGCCTTTAGTAGCGAAACAGTACACTCGACACCTTCACCAAAACCATAAATTGCACCAACGGAAGTAACCAATGTTGGCTCTTCACCGCGCCTCCAGCCATAAATTATAAGTGGATTTTTCTTGTCATATTTTCGTAAGTCATTCTTGTAAAGAACACCAAATCGCCATGACATCTGCCTTGTTAAATCGAACTGATACCCAGGCTTCGTGAGCTCCCAGAAATTGTTATATCCACCTAGCACCATACGGATCATTCCATCTTTATCCGAAGTTCCGTAACGACCGTTTCTGGCCGACAGATATGCATTTCCATCTTGCGTGGAATACGTAATTTTTGCACCTTCCACGGGGCTTCCAGTTTGGTCCACGACTTTTGCATAGTAATGCGCACTACATCCTGATGAGAAAATTATTAAAAATATGTTTGTCGAAAAAACAGACAAATATTTTCTTAAATAACACATAAATGTCACCTCGATATCAAATCTATCTTTTTAGCTCAAAAGTTGACATTAAATTTTCCCAGTATGCGTTACGCTTGCTGAAGTCTGATAGCCATTGAGCGCTGTGGTCATAATTACTCTCAGAAAAATTATATAATCCGTTAAGATCTATATCAGTTAACACTTCGCCACTTGCTGCCAAGCCTCCTGTTGCCCCTAGAGCATAGGTGCGCGACGGCAATATGTGTGCAAAAATCGAATTGCGATGACTCTCCCAAGTAAGATCATATTCTACTCCGACCGGAACATGATCACTGGCGAATAAATCTTGCACTTCACAAACCACACCATTCAAGGAAGTCTTCACTTTACTATCGCAGACATCTTTATTCAGAATGATCTTATGATGTGTCCATGCCATATCAGGCTTGGTAATTTGTTGGAGATTCCACCCATCCAATGCAGCGTCTCGGACGTTATAGTAATTAACAACTCTTTGTTCCTTCACGCGAGCACTGATGCCACGATAATAAGGATCAAATTCATAGTTTTCATCCGGTATCCGATCCGAAGCCAAAAGCTGCTGATATCGGTATAAATCCGGTGGCAGATCATACCAATTATCAGAATCGAACCAGTATTCACTGTCAATGTTCATGCATCGCCAAGCAACTTCGAAAGCCACATCTGGCCCGGGTATGCATGTTGTCTCTTTAACTGTGTTCATCACACCACCAACCCAAGAGGTCAAATTCCCCCACCAAGTATTGGGCTCTTCGTTATCGGGTAGCTCATGGTTTCGCTCTCCAAGTACATTTGTGAACATTTCTTCCGCCGCAGTGGGAGCATAGGCTCCGGCGGATGTGGCTGCTTGAGTCGCCACATAGGTATCGAGGAGTACGCTAGAGCTGCCGCGCAGTGCTTCACTGGCTACTACATTGCCCATGCTGTGTGCCAACAAATGCAATGATTTATACGTGCCTTTCAGCTCTGCTAACTTTGCCGCTAATATAGGACCAGTATCCATCGCAATTTTTTCGCTACGACTGTAGTTAGTGAGATCAACGAACAGTTCAGGCAATGATTTAACACCAGTCAGCCAGGGCGATTTTTTGAACCACCCCGTTGGCCATGTAAATACACCGAATCGTCCTTGATATCCCTGCCAATACAGACGCTTTAGCGTGGTTTCTGCAAAGACCTCTCGCTCGGCATACGGCATGCGCCATCCGTGAACAAATATTATGTAATCTGTTTCTGATGCCTCTGCTGATCCACTGTTGGAAGTAAAAAGCGGGCGATAGGGATACTGCCCACCCCATTCGCCTTTGAACCACATTCCACTTTCTTCGGCCGGATAGGTAATCACCATCTCATCAGGTCCAAATAGGCGATTTATATCAAATACGAAGTTGTTAGGATTCTCGGCTTGGCCCGCATGAACATCCCTCGCGGGATTGTATAGCTGCGCATCCGCATCGGTACAGCCTCCCTTTTGGTCTTTGTTGCGACACTCGACCCATGTCCCTGCGGTGAAATGATCATAAAACGCTTTAACGGGCTGAAGATCCAGATATACGCGTGCCGACTCGATGGGCTCTGATCTGCCTGGCATTTTAACTAATACTTCAACATAGCATTTTTCTGAATTATCCAATGTGCACCCTTGGTCACTCCCATCAACACCTTCAAATATTAATTTTGCGGTCCGCGTTTGACTGTCGAACATGCGGGAAAATAAGCTATCGGCAGAATTTCCGGCGGTAATTATTTGTTGATTGTTGATTACTGGTGAAGATTTTTTCAGGTAAAACAGATAGTGCTTTCCCGAATCGCCCGCAGCATTAACTTCCACTTGACGTTTTGCAGCCTCAGGATCAATCAAGTATTTTCTCGTATTATTTATGTCATATTGACCTGAATATAAATTTACTCCAACGCCTACAGCACGCATAGAAAATGTATACGCACCTTTTTCGATGGCTTTATAAGTATCCTCGCCTAGCGTTATTACCATGGGAGCGAAATCCTGAAGATCGCGGAGACTTTCTATCTTGGCCCTATGGGTTGCATCATTGTTCGCAATAAGATCTTCTGCTGAAGCATTGATGAACACCTGATCTTGCTCGCATTCTTGTGAGTCTGGGGTTATCCACTCTTCAAGACATTCTGTTAAATCTGTTCGAACGTTGTCTTTGTGAACAACAGCATCATAGTTATCGTTCAACCAAAATCGAAAGGGTCTTGTCGCGGTGGTGGCGTCTTGGGCTTTGGAGCCATCAATCACTCCATCTCGATTGAAGTCAACCTGCAAATCGACTGTAACAAACGCAAACTCCCACAAAATATTCCGCGCATCGTTATTGCTGTACAACCGCAAACTCAAAAAGTCTTCCGCATCCAACGCGCTTAATTGCGACAAATCCTCAAAGCTCACCTGCCGATTGCTGCCCACCGTCGCACGGATTTCGGTTTCGCCCAGGGCAAAAATCAGTTGCTGGTTTTTATCATCGCCGTAGCTGAAGGCGTCGAGGGTGTTGTAGGAGCTGCCTACCAGGCTGTACATCAGCTGCAGCAGGTCGTCGCTGGAGGTGATCATGGGCGTATCGAGGTTGAGAATATTCTTCGGCTCGCCGTCTTCGATGCGATTCAGTGCCGACACTTTCAGATCGTAAACCGAATACTGAAATTCCGGTCGATATAGCCAGTGATACACCGGTGTGGGTTTGGGAATATCCAAATTCGGATTTAGTTTCTTCGCTCGGTTATGCGCGAGTTCCTGGGCCAGGGTGCTGCCTTCATCCCACACAGGTGTGAGGAAAGGAACAAATTTATTGGGGCGCCATTTCAGTCTTCCTTCGTGAGTACCGCTGGTGGCGAATTTGTCGTCGAGGGCGATTTCCTCGGGAGTGAAGTCCGAGGCGAAGCTGGGGCTGCGGTTGTAGGGTTCGCCACTCACCTGCACATAGAGGTGATCATTGCCCACGCTCATGTTGCTCACCTGCAGCACTTCCATATGGCGGCCGGGTTTGATGGCGAAGGTGGCGTCGTTGCCGGCCAGTGTACTTACGCTGTTGGTGCCCACCACCCGCGCGACACGGCCGGTGTAGCCGTAATCACCGAGGGATTCCGGCAGGGGTCTGCCGTCCTGGTCCAGCCATTCGGTATAAATCACCACGGTTTCGTCGCTGTTCAGCGCGGCGCCTTCGTTGCCGATCAGAAAATCGCGGGTATCACCCGCACTCAAGCCGCCTTCTACCGTATACGCCCGCTCGGCCCAGAT
>Ga0164241_10003837_pt1 | contig 14885 bp, 14 predicted proteins | sample OricomyardsoilBY_FD_108780 | JGI IMG/M metagenome (GOLD analysis project Ga0164241, IMG submission 108780) | Backyard soil microbial communities from Emeryville, California, USA - Original compost - Back yard soil (BY) | ecosystem: Environmental > Terrestrial > Soil > Unclassified | place: USA...
CTATCCCCGTCTGTTGACCAAGGTGCCAATACCGTGTCGAACGCCGCAGTTCTGACTAGAGTCAGCCCCATGTTGGGGGAATCCAAGTTCCCGATCGAGCTCTCCGGCGTGCCCGAGACGCTGCTCTGGAACCTGTACCACCGCGCCGTCGAAGCGGAGCATCCCCAGACCGTGCTGCCCGATCCGAAGGCGATCGAGCTGGTCGGCGCCATCGACTATCCGTTCGACGATCGGTTCGGGGGCGACAACGTCGCGACGCTCTCTCAGGCCCAGGGCCTGCGCGCCCGCCGGTTCGACGACGAGGTCAACGCGTTCCTCGAAGCCCACCCCAGGGGCACGGTCGTCGCGCTCGGCGAAGGGCTCGAGACGCAGTTCTGGCGGGTCGACAACGAGCAGGTCACCTGGATCTCCGTCGACCTCCCGAAGGTCATCGACATCCGCGAGCAGCTGCTGCCGCTCGGCGACCGCCAGTTCACGATCTCGCGCTCGGTGCTCGACGACGCCTGGATGGACCAGATCGACCCCAAGGCCGACCTGCTCTTCACCGCCCAGGGGCTCCTCATGTACCTGCGGCCCAACGACGTCTACCGCTTCATGCGCACGCTCGCCAAGCGCTTCCCCGGCTCCACGCTGCTCTTCGACACCGTGCCCCAGTGGTATAGCTCGCGCACCATCCGCGGCCAGGTCACCACGGACCGCGGCTACCAGGTCCCCGAGATGCCGTGGGGCCTGGGCAAGGAGGAGCGCAACGTGCTCAAGACCGCGATCCCCGGCGTGGCGGAGCTCAGGGAGCTGCAGCTCTCCCGCGGGCGCGGCTTCCTGCTCGGCGAGCTGATCCCCGCGCTCAGCGAGATCCCCGCCGTCCGCGCGCGCCTGCCGTTCCCCGCGCCCATCGTCATGCGCTTCACCAAGCCGGCCCGCCTCGCGCGCGGACCGGTGAGCTGACCCGGCGGGCCGCCCCGGCCGCCGCCGGCGCGCCCGCCGCTCGACCTACCCGTCACCCACCCGAACGGCCGGGGAACGGCCGGGCGACAGATCGCGCCCGCTGTGCCATCGTCGAACCCATCATGGAATTCGGCATCTTCAGCGTGGGGGACCTCCACCCCAACGCGCACACGGGACGGACCCAGACCGAGAACGAGCGGATCACCGGCGTGGCCCGCATCGCCAAGCACGCCGAGGACGTCGGCCTCGACGTCTTCGCGATCGGCGAGCACCACAACCCGCCGTTCATCCCCAGCTCGCCGACCACGCTGCTCGCCTACGCGGCGGCCAAGACCGAGCGCATCACGCTCTCCACGTCGACGACGCTGATCACCACCAACGACCCGGTGAAGATCGCCGAGGACTACGCGACGCTGCAGCACCTCTCTCACGACCGGGTCGACCTGATGCTCGGCCGCGGCAACACGGTCGAGGTGTACCCGTGGTTCGGGCAGGACATCCGTCAGGGCATCCCGCTGGCGATCGAGCACTACGCGCTGCTGCGCCGCCTGTGGGACGAGGAGGTCGTGGACTGGGAGGGCCAGTTCCGCACGCCGCTCAAGGGCTTCACCGCGACGCCGCGCCCGCTGGAGGGCATCCCGCCGTTCGTGTGGCACGGGTCGATCCGCAGCCCCGAGATCGCCGAGCAGGCCGCGTTCTACGGCGACGGCTTCTTCGTCAACAACCTCTTCATGACCCACGACTACTTCAAGCAGTACGTGGACTTCTACCGCGAGCGCTTCGCCCACTACCGGGCCGAGGGCCGGCACGAGGGGCCCGCGGGCGGGATCGTCGGCGCGGGGGGTGCGATCTACGCGCGGCCCAACTCCCAGGACGCCTGGCGCGAGTTCCGTCCCGCCTACGATGCGCACCCGATCCTCAGCAGCTCCGGCACGCTCGAGCAGGCCGTCGCCAAGACGGGGCTGAACGTCGGAAGCCCGGCGGAGATCGTCGAGCAGGTGCTCGTCCAGCGCGAGCTGTTCGGTGACTACCAGCGCCAGCTGTTCGCGGTCGACTTCGCGGGCAACACGGAGCAGACGGTGCACGAGCAGCTCGACCTGATCGGCTCGGACATCCTCCCGGTGCTGCGGCGCGAGTTCGCGACGCCGGCCCCGGTCCCGTCGGTGCCGCCGCTTATGCGGTGAAGCTCATGACCATTCCCGCGGCAGCTGTACCCGGTAAGCGTCTGCCTCGGCGCCGCTGAGTTCCTCGGTGACGCTCCCCCGTCTCACCATGAAGTGATGACGCTTAGCGATTTCGGCGTAGTACCAGAGGTTTCGTGACTGGGAGGGACGAAGGATGGTGAGCACACAGACCGGGACTCCCTCGATGACTTCGATATCCAGCCTGAGCAAGTTCGTTGGATCGGGGGTGATATGAGCACGGATCGCCTGTCGGAGTTGCAGCTCGAACCCGTCGAATCCGTGATCTTGTTCGTGACCGATTCCGGTCACTAGGTACGAGCCGATGCGGGGGGCATCGCGGAGTCTTGGATCGTCGGAGTAGCGGTTTGCCTCGATCGCACCGATGACCAGGGTGCCACCATTCGCGTTGAGGAGACCGGTCACGGCCTTTATCAACGATTGGGTGGTGGCTGCGCTCTTGGTGGGAAGATCTCCGCTGTCCGGATCAAGCAACCAGCGGTGCATATCGACGAATGCAGCGCCTCTGATGTCGTGCGTCTCGTCCACACCGCGTCGCAGGACGTTGCTGGCCGAAAGCTGACGCTCGGGAATCGCTCGCAGCGTCTCTGAAGCGGCGATCGCGTGTGGGGTCGCCATGATGGACGTCTCGATCCGCCAGTTCCCCATCTGGTTCATCGTGTGCAATGGCTGAAGAAGCCGCTCTGTGAGCTGATGGAAGACCTCAGGTCGCATCCTCCCCTGGAAGGCGAAGGAGCCTTCCGATCCGCGATACAGCGAAAGCTCCGAGAAACCAGTTGGGACGTCGGAGAGCAGACGGCTGATCGTGTCTTGGAGTCCTTCGACGATGGCGCGGGGCGGGGGTCGCCAGCTTCTCTTGAGTTCGACGAAGAACTCGATCCCGTCACCCTCGGCCACGGAAGTGAGCACTCCCCGTTCGAACAAGGTGCGTAGACCCGCCGTGTTCGTCTTGGTGTTGGCCAGCGCGATCTGTTCGTTCGACGGGCGCATGTCAAGGTCGGCCGTTGACACTCGCGGCATCGTTTCTGCTTCAGATGTCCACGGCCAATGTTCGACGATTTGGGCCACCTCGAAATGTTCGATCGTCATGACGGGATCACCCGGGAACACATCGCGAAGCGCCTCTTCGATTGTGATCATGCGTTCCGATGTCCAAACCCTGAGCAGCATCTGATGCTGTCCCACGAGCTCATAGAGTCGCCATGCTCGGCATTCCAGTTCATCTAGGACGGCGATCACTCGCTTGGGCGTCTTCTCACGGTCGTAGTTCGCCAAGGACAGGCGCCAGAACGTGAGGTGCTCGTCTTCCCAGTGCGCCCGGGCGTCGGGATGCCACTCGAGGTAGGCCGTCGGCGTTGGGTCGGTCGTACGCTCGAGCGCCGTATGCGGGTCGCTCTTGACCAATTCTTCCGTGAGTAGGTCAAGCGCACGAGGTTCATGGTGCTGGCGGATCGTTCCGGCGGAGACAGGACGAGCGCCGCCACGAAATCGACGTCCCGCGATTGATCGACGTTCGCCGGCGCTGAGACCTCGGTACTCGGGATCGATCTCCAAGACGATGGTGAGGAGCACTCGATACTGGGACCCCTCCAGCTCGTCGATCGCCTTGCTGAGCACTTCCAACAAGGCTTCCGCCGCTCGGTCCTCCCCGATCTTGGCGATCCGGGTACGAACGGCCGGCAACTCAAGGAGCGGATGGACCTCTGGCGTCCAGATGGACTCGGCTCCGCGCGTGACAAGGCTTGATAGCGCTCGTCGTACTTGATCGTGGGTCGAATTCTCATCCATAGCGATTCGAAACTTATCAGCGATGACCAGTGGCTACCAGACATAGGGCCCTATATCTCCCACTTTCCCCCACTTCTCCCCATTCTCCTCCTGTCAGGGGGTTACGGTGTATACCCGGAGTTGACACAGATACGGTGATTAGAGAAACTTCTTCGTCCGCCGGCCCGGCGGCTTGCCGACGAGTCACGACCCGGGATCCAAGGAGTGGTCTCTCGGTGATCGATGATCGCCCCGACGTCCAAGCTGGGTCGGTCGGCACCGCGGTCCGCGATGGTCTCGCTGAGGGATTTCGGCAGCACCTGCCTGACGCGGTCGGAATTGCGCTCAAAGGCAGCCTCTTGTGCGTACTGGCCGCGTTCGTGCACTTCGTTCTCGACGTGGGCGTGACGCCGACGTTGCTCGGCGCCGTGGCGGGAGGCGCGGGACTAGGAGGGGCGGCGGTACTGAGGGGCTCTCGTCGGAAGACCGACGATGACTCGTCCGACGAGATGGATGCTCCATACGATCCGGATGTCGACGCCCGCAAATAGAGAAGCCCCGCCCCCGAGAGGGCGGGGCTTCCCCGTAGCAGGCCGATAAGCCGGATTCTGTCGTTGAGCAGTCATCCATCTCATGCGGCCGACCTGGACCTCGGCGAGCAGCCTGCGAACGGTCCTGCTTGGCCTTGCATCAGGTGGGGTTTACCTGGCCGCCGTGTCGCCACGGCGCCGGTGCGCTCTTACCGCACCTTTTCAACCTTGCCTGTGCGCGGGCGGGCGAGCCCGTCTGCGCCATCGGCGGTGTGTTTTCTGTGGCACTGGCCCGCGGGTTTCCCCGGGTCGGGTTCCCGACCACCTCGCTCTGTGATGTCCGGACTTTCCTCGAAGGGCTCGAGGCCCTCCGCGACTGCCTGGCCTGCGCCCCCGACGGTACCGCGCGGACGCTTCGGGAGGTAGTGCGGGGCGCCGGCCTGCGCGCGGCCTCGGCCGGCACCGCGCGGCGACCGGGGGAGGGCGGGTCGTACGATCGACCCGTGGCTCCCTCCTCCCGCACGAAGTCTGCCTTCCGGTCGTTCGTCCGCAAGAGCGACGACCGGCGGCTGGAGCGCGCGTTCGGCACGCGGGGGATGCTGCGCGTGGTCTTCGGGCGGGTCGCGCGCGCGTACGACCCGTCCAAGGCGCCGGAGGCCGAGGGGGACCTGGCCTTCGTGCTGCGCGACGGGAACGTCGCGCCGGAGGACCAGCGGGTGTGGACCGTCCATCTCGCGCCGACCGGCGCCACGGTGTCCCGTGGGGCGCCCGCCGCGCCGCTGCTGACGATCCGGGCGAGCCTGCCCGATCTCGTGCGCATGGCGGCCGGGGAGCTGAGTCCGGGGCGGGCGCTGCTCAGCGGCCGGCTGGACCTCGACGGCAGCTTCCTCGTGGTCGTCCGGCTCGCGCCCGCGTTCGGGGTGAAAAGCCCGCTCTGAGCGGGTTTTCGGGGGACCGGGCGCGGTTGCGCCCTTGCATCGCGTCGGCCCCTGATGCGAACATACGTTCGATGATCGTCTGCGTCCTCCTTCCCCGTCTCTCGCTGGTCGTGGCGGCCGGTGGCCGGGGCGATCTCCTGCGCGAGCCGGTCGCGCTGGCGCCCGAGCCGGGGGCCGAGCAGCGGGTGGGCGAGGTCTCTCCCGCGGCCGAGGGGTTCGGGATCCACGCGGGGATGCGGCTGGGGGAGGCCCTGTCCCGGTGCCCGAGCCTGGCGCTGATCCCGCCCGATCCCCTGGGCGTGGCGGACGCCTGGGAGCAGGCGCTGGAGCGGATCGAGTCGATCGGCGCGCAGGTCGAGGACGGTGGCGGCGGGCTCGCCTGCTTCGCCTCCGACGGGCTGCGGCGCCTGCACGGCAGCGGGCTCGACGGCGTGCTCCACGCCGCGCGGCGGGTGCTGAAGGACGGCACGTACACCTCGGCGGGACGGCTCGGCGCGGGGCCGGCGCGCTTCACCGCCCAGGCCGCGGCGATCTCCCGCGCGCGCCCGCGGCGGCCGGCGATCGTCCAGGACCCGCGCACGCTGTGGCCCGAGCCCGTGGCGCTGCTGCGGCGCCGGGCCGAGACGGAGCGCCTGCCCGGCGCGCTGGAGCGGTTGGGGGTCGGCACGCTCGGGGCGCTGGCCAAGCTGCCGCGGGCCTCGCTCGCCGATCGCTTCGGCCCGGCGGGGCTGCTCGCCCACGACCTCGTGCACGGGCGCGACACGCCGCTGCGCCCGCGGGTGCCGGGGGAGGGGCTGCAGGAGACGCTCGACCTGCCCGAGGCGGGGTCCGGCGTGCAGCTGGAACGAGCGCTGGGACTGCTGGTCGACCGTCTGCTCGCCCGGCGGGAGCGGCGCGGGAAGACGCTGCGGGTGGTGGTGCTCGCCGCCACGCTGGTCGAGGGCGGCACGTGGCGGGAGCGGGTGGTCTTCCGGGAGCCGCTGGCCGAGGGGGCGCGGATGCGGATGGCGCTCGGGCTGCGGCTCGCGCTGCTGCCGGCTCCGGCCGAGTCGCTGCGCCTGTCGGTCGAGCGCTTCGGCCCCGTCGCCCAGCCGGGCAAGGCCTTGTTCGACGATGCGCAGGCGGCGCGGCGGCGCCGCCTGCGGGAGGCGGTCCGGCAGGTCCGGGCCACGGCGGGCCCGGAGGGAGCGCTGCGGGCGGTGCCGGTCGACCCGGACTCGCGGATCCCCGAGCGCCGCACCCTGCTCACCCCCTTCGAGCCGTGACGCCCTCCGCCCGCCGGGTGGGGGAGCCGCGGGCGGCCACGGTCGTCCCGGGGCCGGCGGGCCGCCCGCTGACGGTGGACCGGCACGAGGTCACGGCCGTGCGCGAGTCGTGGCTGGTCGAGGATCGGTGGTGGACGCAGCGGCCACTGCGCCGGCGGTACTGGGAGGTGGTGACCGTCGACGGGCTCGACCTCGTGGTCTTCCGGGACCTGGTGCGGGGCGGATGGTTCCGGCACCGGTGACGGCCTCCGGTGGCGATCGCCGGTGGCGTCTTCCGGCGACGTCACGAAGTTCTCACGTCTCCGGCACGGAAACGGCACGAAGCGGGGGTAGTTCCGTGCGGGCGCAGGCCGCAGGCTTCCCCCATGGGCATCACCGGACGGCGACGAACCCGCGGACAGGCGACGATCGAGTACGTCGTCGTGGTGCTGCTGATCGCGCTCGTCCTGGCGATCGGCGGCCTGGTGATCGCGGCGCCCGGCGTCGCCAACACCGTGGTCGCGTCGATGCGGCAGGCGCTGTGCGTCGTCACCGGCGGAGGCTGCGTCACCGTCCCCGGGCGGCCGTGCACCGTCGCCAGCGAGGCCCAGGACGAGCGGGTCACGGTCTACGCGGGGGTGCTCCGGCTGGACGACCACGCGGGGCTGCTGCGCGAGGTGCTCTCCGACGGGACGGTGCGCATCACCCAGATCGACGACCTCGGCGCCGGCCTCAGCGTGGGCGTCGGCGGGGAGGCGACGTTGAGTGTCGCGGGGATCTCGCTCGGTACGGGCGAGGTCGCCGGCGTGGCGGCGATGGGCGAGCTGGGCACGCGCCGCTCGTGGCTGCTGCCCGACGCCGCCGCGGCGGACCGGCTCGTGGCCCGGCTGCGCGGCCCGACCGGGGTCAAGCTCGTCGACCATCCCGTGGAGGCCGTCGCCGGCTTCCTCGGCCTGGACGACGAGGAGGACCGCCCGCCGCCGGCCGACGTCGTCACGTTCACGGCGGGGGCGCGAGGCCTGGCCGACCTGCACGGGGACGGGGGGATCGTCGACACGGACCTGGACCTCGTCGGCTCGCTCTCGGCGGGCGGCACGTGGAACCGGCGGACGGGGGAGCGGACGGTGCTGCTGCAGGGCAACGGGAGGGCGACGCTCGAGCTCTCCCGGGCGATCTTCAAGGGCCGGCTGCGCGCGATCGACCGGGTGGGGATGGCGCTGGTCCTCGCGCGGGACGGTACCCCGCGGGAGCTCGTGGTCAGCGCCGCGGGGCAGATCGACCGCGGGAAGCTGGGATCGCTCGGCGTGGCGAAGCTGACGACCAACCGGCGGGACGGGCTGCGCGGGGAGGTCGACGCCCGCGTGGACCTGACGAACCGCGAGGACATGGCGATCGCGCGGCGGGCCTTGGGCGCGATGGCGACCGGGAAGCTCCTGCTGGATCCCTCCTCCTGGACGCTGGCGATGGTCCCGCTGGCCCGGCTGCTGGAGCAGGACGGGCGGATCGACGTGCGCGCGTACGAGAGCGCGTCGCTGGCGGGGAAGGTCGGCGCCAACGGCGGGGCGGGCGGGCGGTTCGGCGGGGAGGTCGAGGTGAGCCGGGACACCCTGCGGCTGCTCGGCGCGTGGTCCCGACCACCTGGGGGCGTGTGGGAGGAGCGGGTCGATTGCTCTGCACACAACTAGAGGTCTGGAGGTAGGGTTCCGTCATGACCCCGTCGACGATCGTCCTCCTGCGGCACGGGGAGAAGAAGAACGCGTACGAGCTCACGCCGACCGGCCGGCTCCGCGCCGAGGGGCTCGTCCACCAGTGGCTCGGGCGCGGCGCCGAGCCCAGCCTCTTCGACCGCCTGGGCCTGGCGGCGCCGGTGGCCTTCCTCACCACCACGCTCCACACCATCGAGCTGGCAGCGCCCAGCGCCCACAGCTGGGGGCTACCGCTCACCTCGTACACCGCGGTGGCGGGGGACTCGACCCCCACGAGGGTGCTCGGCGACCTCACCGAGCAGGCGGTGGACGACGTCCTGCGCACGCCCGCGTGGGCGGGCGGGACGGTCGTGGTCTGCTGGGAGCACCACCACCTCGCCGACGCGACGCTCAACCGGACGTGGCGGCTGCTGCCCGGGCTCGACCGGCTGCCGCCGCAACCGGGCATCCCCCGGGTGCCGGAGAGCTGGAGCGGGGACAACTACGACTACTTCTGGGTCGTGCCGATGGACCAGGGGACCGGGAGGGCCGCGGACTTCACCTCGGTGCTCCAGACCTTCACCGGGAAGTACGCGGACGTGCCGCAGAACCCGTGGGGGCAGCCGGAGGCGTCCTCGGACTGAGGGCTGGCGGGAGTTCCCGCACGGAGCGGATATTCGATCCTGAGGCGACCGGCGCGTATGCGAACATACGTTCGATCCACATGGCCTACGTCGAGCTCCACGCCCACTCCGCCTTCTCGTTCCTGGACGGTGCCTCGCTGCCGCACGAGCTCGTCGCCGGCGCGCTGGAGCACGGGCACACGGCGCTGGCGCTGACCGATCACGACTCGGTCTCGGGGTCGATGGAGTTCGCCCAGAGCGCGAAGGGGCACGGGCTGCGGGCCATCCACGGGGCGGAGGTCACGGTGGCCGGTGAGGACGGCGTCCGCCATCTCACGCTGCTCGTCTGCGACGCGGTCGGCTGGCGCAACCTCTGCCGGCTGTTGACCCGCGCGCACGCGCACACGCGGGACGGCGCCAGCGACGCGAGCCGGCGCAACGCCCGGCCCCCGTCGGTGGGCTGCGAGGACGTCGAGGAGCACGCCGCCGGCCTGATCTGCCTGAGCGGGTGCGCCACGCGCGGGGTGCGGGACGAGCCGACGCTGCGCCGGCTGGTGCGCGCCTTCGGGCCGGACCGCTTCCGGGTCGAGCTGCAGCGGCCGTTCGCCCGCTACGACCGGTCGCGCAACCGGGACCTGGCGGCGCTCGCCGCCCGGCTCGGGGTGCCCTGCGTGGCGACCGGCAACGTCCACGCGCACGCGGCCTCCCGCGCCCGCCTGCAGGACGCGCTCGTGGCCGTGCGCGAGCACACCACGCTCGACGCCTCCGAGCCGCTGCGTCGGGGCAACCACACGCACGTGCTCACCACCCCGGCGGCGATGGCCGCCCGCTTCGCCGACCATCCCGACGCGGTGACGGAGACGGAGCGGATCGCCGAGCGCTGCACGTTCGACCTGACGAAGGACCTCGGGTACAGCTACCCGGGCGCGGGGAACGCGACGAAGGCCATCGAGCTGGCCGGCATCTGCAACGCCGCCTTCGACACGCGCTACGCCAACGCACCCGGGTTGCGGGACGCGGCCCGCGCGACGCTGGACGACGAGTTGCGCCTGATCGACCAGCTCGACCTGTCCGGTTTCTTCGTCCTGCACGCCGACATCCTCGAGCTGGCGCGGGAGGTGGCCACCGAGGTGCGGGGGACGACGGCGGCCCGCGCGGTCCTCCCGCCGGGGCGAGGACGGGGCTCCTCGGTGTCCTCGATCGTCTGCTACCTCACCGGCCTCTCGCACGTCGACCCGGTGAAGAACAAGCTCGCGCTCGGGCGCTTCCTCAACGACGACATGCAGACGCTGCCGGACATCGACCTGGACTTCCCGCGGGACATCCGCGAGGTGCTCATCCCCCGGGTCCACCAGCGGTACGGCAACGACCACGCGGCGCTCGTCGCCGCCTTCCCGACCTACCGGGCCCGCGGCGCGATCCGCGAGCTGGGCAAGGCGCTGGGCCTGCCGCCCGGGGAGGTCGAGCGCGTGGCCCGCAGCTCGCAGTCGTGGTCGGCGGCCCAGGTCAGCGAGGACATCGCCGCGGCGCTCGGCCCCCAACGGGCGCAGGAGGGGCGCTGGCGGCACCTGGCCGAGCTGGCCGCCGAGGCGGCGGGGCTGCCGCGCCACCTCTCCCAGCACTCCGGGGGGATGATCGTGGCGACCCAGCCGCTCATCGACTGCTGCCCCGTGGTGCCGGCGGCGATGGAGGGGCGCCAGATGGTCATGTGGGACAAGGACTCCTGCTCCGACGCCGGCTTCCTGAAGATCGACCTGCTCGGGCTGGGGATGCTGTCGGCGGTCGAGCGGTGCGTCGACCACATCGCGGCCCGGCGCATTGAGCGGATCGACCTCTCCCAGATCCCCCTGGACGACGAGCCGACGTACGACTGCATCAAGAACGCGGACACCACCGGCGTCTTCCAGATCGAGAGCCGGGCGCAGATGGGCTCGCTGCGGCGGACCCAGCCGGCGAACCTGGAGGAGTTGACGATCCAGGTGGCGATCGTGCGACCTGGGCCGATCCAGGGCGGCGCGGTCAACCCGTACATCGAGCGGCGCCAGCAGCAGCGCAAATATCCCGACACCTTCCAAGTGCCCTACGACCATCCGTCGCTGCAACGGGCGCTGGAGCCGACGCTGGGCACGATCATCTTCCAGGACCAGGTGATCGAGGTCGCGGCGGACTTCGCGGGCTTCTCCGCCGGCCAGGCCGAGGGGCTGCGCCGGGCGATGAGCCGCAAGCGCTCGGTCGAGGCGATGGAGGAGTACCACCAGGCGTTCGTGCAGGGCGCGAGGACCAAGCACCCGGACGTCGAGGAGGCGTTGGCCGAACGGGTCTTCGCGATGGTCGTCGGGTTCTCCGGGTTCGGGTTCCCCAAGGCGCACGGCGCGGCGTTCGGCCTGCTCGCCTACCAGTCGACCTACCTGCGCGTGCACTACGGCCCGGAGTTCCTGTGCGCGCTGCTCGACGAGCAGCCGATGGGCTTCTACCCGCCCGACGCGCTCGTGCACGAGGCCCAGCGGCGGGGGATCCCCGTGCTGGCGCCGGACGTCAACGCCAGCGACGCCGGCTGCACGGTGACGGCGGAGGGCGCGGTGCGGCTGGGGCTGGGGTACGTGCAGGGAGCCAAGGCCGAGGAGGTCGCGGCGCTGGTCGCGGCCCGGGAGGAGGGCGGGCCGTTCCGGGACCTGGCCGACCTCGCCGCGCGGGGGCGGGCCGGCCGGGCGTCGCTGGAGCAGCTGGCGTGGTCCGGCGCCTGCGACGACCTGGCCGCGGGGCGGGACGATCGGGGGCGGGCGACGGTGCCCCGGGCGGCGCGGCGGCGCACGGCCCTGTGGCAGCTCGGCGTGGCCGCGCCCGGCGTGCCGGTCAGCGACGGGGGAGGGAGGAGGGCGAAGCCCGCGGGGACGCAGCTGGCGCTGGGGCTCGAGCTGCCCGAGGCCCCGGCGCTCGATCCGCTGCGGCCGTGGGAGGAGATGATCGCCGACTACTCGGTCACCGGCCTCACCGTGGGGACGCATCCGCTGGGGCTCCTGCGCGAGGGGCTGAAGGCGGGTGGGGCCGTGCACTGCGGGACCCTGGAGAAGCTGGACCACGGGGCCCAGGTCCGGGTCGGCGGGCTGGTCGTCGCGCGGCAGCGCCCGGGGACGGCCAACGGCATCTGCTTCATGCTCCTGGAGGACGAGCACGGGACGATCAACCTGATCGTGCCGGCCGAGCTCTACGAGCGCCGGAGGCTCGTCGTGCGGACCGAGCCGCTGATCGTGGCCGAGGGGCGGTTGGAGCGGTTCGCGGCGGGCGGTGGGGCGATCAACGTGCTGGTGCGCACGCTCGCGGTGCTGGAGGTGCCGGACCGGCCGCGGGCCCAGGTCGTGGACTTCTCGCCGCTGGACGACCGGGAGCACGAACGGGCCCGGCTGGCCGCCGCGGAGCCCACGGAGGCCGACGACTTCCGCGCGGTCGCGCCGGCTGTCATGAGCTTCGGCCAGGGGCGCCGGCGATGATGGGGGTCGTCCTCGCCGCACCCCTGCCGCGCGGCACGATATCTTCCTCCTCGTGATCGCCACCGTCGTCTTCATCCTCGCGTTCGTCCTGATCGCCCTCGCCGTGTTCTTCGTCGCCATGAGCGGCGGAGCCAAGGGCACGCGCAAGTCGCTGCAGACGCAGAGCAAGGGTGGAAGCCGGGCGGTCGGCGTGGCGCTCTTCCTGGTGATCGTCGGCGGCATCGTCGCCGTCCCGACGCTGGTGATGGCCCACAACGCCGACAAGCAGAGCAAGATGGCTCCGGGCGGCCTCGAGCTGACGGACGCGCAGGAGGAAGGCCGGCAGATGTTCGCCGAGAACTGCGCCACCTGCCACACGCTGCACGCGGCGAACGCCGTCGGCCGCGTCGGTCCGAACCTGGACAACCTGCGCCCGAACAAGGCGCTCGTCCTCAACGCGATCAACCTCGGCCGGGCGATGGGCAACGGCTCGATGCCCGCCCAGCTGCTGACGGGCGAGGACGAGCAGGACGTCGCGGCGTTCGTCGCGGCCGCCGCCGGGCGCTAGCCCACCCGACGACTCCGCTCGCCGTCTGGCGGGCCACCGCATACGTAAGAATTCGCCCAGACCGCGAAGCCGACCTCCGCGTCGCCTATGGTCTGGAGCGCCTGTATGCCGCCGTTCGAGATTCGCGAAAAGCCCGAGCCAGAGGTCTGGCTCGAAGACTCCACCTGGACCGACACGCGTCGTTCCCGACGACGGGACGACGCGCCCGTCGATCCGGTGGTGATCACCGTCTCCCACGGAGACGAGCTGCCCGACGCGGAGCCGCCGTTCTACGACCACGCCGCGACGCCGCCGACGGACGTCGCGGACGTCCGGCGCGCCGCCGCGGCCGCCGCCACGCGTGAGCCGTTCGCGCCCGCCGGGCCGGCGGGCGCGGTCCCCGGCCTGCTGCGCCGCCCGCTGGTGGAGGTGCAGCGCACGGTCACGCGCGACCGGGACGTGGACCGTCCCCGGGTGCGCCACCCCGACCGCATCGCCCTCCTGGCCGTCGCGCTCGCCCTGGTCACGCTGCTCAGCGCGATCATCACCGCCCAGGGCTAGTCCCCGACGGCCGCTTCTTCGCGGACGCTTCATGAATCGTCACACGGCGGTCACACGATCCTGAACCGGGCTTTAGAAAGCTGCGTAGAACTGGATGAGGAAGGGCAGTAGGAACGAAGCTCTGCGGAGCCGAGGACTTGCGGAAGGGCCCTCCACGACGTACACTTACATCTCGTAAGTGAATAGCGTGAAACGACGAACAGGCACGGACGCCGTCTCATAGCACCCCTGGCTCCGAAGGACACCGCCATGAAGACACCGATGAGCAGGTTCCACATCCACGACGACCTCACCGCCCCGGAAGGCTCGGTCCCGATCCTGCGAGGTGCGCTGTCCACGGGTGGACAGCTCCCGAACTTCCTCGGCGTCCTGGCCGGCTCCCCGGCGGTCCTGCGGGCCTACGCCCGCTTCCGCTCCGAGCTCAGGCACGGCACGCTCGAGGCGGCCACGTTGGAGCGCATCGCGCTCGCCGTGGCGGAGAAGCACGACTCCGAGCCGGGCATCGCCCTGCACAGCCGCACGGGTCGCGCGGCCGGACTCGGCCTCGACGAGGTCGCCCTCGCTCGCAAGTTCGAGAGCAAGGACCCCCGTGAGGCAGCGCTGCTGCGCTACCTGCGGGAGATGTTCGCCGGCAGCGGTCGGCCCGCGATGCACCTCCACGAGGAGGCGCGCGAGGAAGGCTGGACCGACGAGCAGATCCTCGAGGCGATCGCGTTCGCGTCGCTCGAGAGCTTCACGGCCCTGGTGAACGTCGCCGGCGAGGTGCCGGTCGATGGGTCCACCGAAGACACGCGGCAGCTGCGCGCCGCGTAGCGGCCCGACACGGTATTCGTTCCGTGTGCACGAAATGAAGACCGAAGGGGACAGGCAGCAGGACGGGGAGTGCTCCCCCTCCTGCTGCCCCCTCTACCACGAGGCGGTCGAGCTGATCGGCCGCCGCTGGACCGGGGCGATCGTCGAGGTCCTGATGCAGGGCGGCCCCCTGCGCTTCGGGGAGATCGCCTCCGCCGTCCCGGAGCTCTCCGACCGCCTCCTCTCCGAGCGGATGAAGGAGCTCGAGGCCCGCGGCGTCGTGATGCGCATCGTGAGCGAGGACGCACCCACCCGCACCCGCTACGACCTCACGCCGATGGGCCGCTCGCTCGAGCCCGCGGTCAGCGAGATCAAGGCGTGGGCTCGCGAATGGCTCAACGCCGTCGCCGCCTCGGAGACCGCCGTGCAGGCCGCGGCCGCTCCGCGCCCTACCGCCTGAGGCGCTCCTCGCCACCCGGTCCATCGCCGGCCGACCGGCCGTCGATCGCGGATCAACTAGTGTCTCGGCCCCATACGAAGCCGTCGCACCGCCGTTGCGCAAGGAGAACCGAACGTGGCCGATA
>Ga0164241_10003838_pt1 | contig 14881 bp, 13 predicted proteins | sample OricomyardsoilBY_FD_108780 | JGI IMG/M metagenome (GOLD analysis project Ga0164241, IMG submission 108780) | Backyard soil microbial communities from Emeryville, California, USA - Original compost - Back yard soil (BY) | ecosystem: Environmental > Terrestrial > Soil > Unclassified | place: USA...
AATCATGTCCGAACCGGTCGGGCCGCTCGCGAGTTGTCCACAATCGGGTCAGGCCGGGCGATCGAGGGAGGAGTTCCGGCTCCTCCTGGTCACCCGGAAGCGCCGAAACCCCACCCTCGATCAGGCGCCGGCCGTCAGAGCACCCGCCGCCGCACCCGGATCCAGCCGAGCGTCAGCCCGGCCGCCGCGACCGCCGCGCAGATCCCCGAGAGCACCAGCGTCAGTTGACCGCGCCGGTCGTCATCGATGTAGCCGGTGTACGTCGACACGATGCCCGCGTGGGCCATGCACTCCCGCCACTGCACGTTCGGGTCCACCGACCCCGGGTGCAGGGTGCCCACCGCCACGGCCTCGACGTGGCAGGCCGGCGGCAGGGCCTCGTGGCCGGCGGCATCCAGGTACCCGTAGTCACCGAACAGTGGCATCCCGGGAATCTCCACGAATTCCTCGGAGGCCAGCGGGGTGACAATCCGGTCGTGCGGCACGAGATCGGTGTAGAGGCCGTAGCCGAGGGTGAGGGTCAGGACGGTTGCCGCCACGAACGCCAGGCTCATCGCCGCGGCCAGCGACCGGATGAGAAGGCCGGCCGGAAGGCCGATCCCGAACGCCAGCAGGGTGAGGGCCGCGGGCACGGCGCCCAGCAACTGGAAGTCGGGGATCTGCATGGGGATCCGGGCTTCCAGCCCGGGTGCGGTGACGACCCATTGCGCGAGCAGTCCCAGTCCCAGCACCGCCAGCGTCAGCGGCGCGACGACCACCGCGCACTTGGTCCAGTACCAGCGGGTACGGCCGACCGACTGGCTCAGCGCGAACACGTGGGTGCCCCGCTCCCACTCCTGACCGAAGACCACCGAGCCCGCCAGCGCGCCGAAGGCAACGGGCAGGACGAGCAAGGAGAGCCGAAGCAGCAACCAGATCCGGTTGTACTCGCCGAGGATGAATCCCGTGGACGGCTGTGCCGCGTCATAGATGAGGCGGAAGACCAGCATTGCCATCGACAGCGCGGCCAGCACGCCCAGGCACATCGTCAGCAGGAACCGGTGTTGCCGCCACGCGACCCACCACATGCCGCCCGGCGCGCGGCCGGACAGACGACGGACCTGCGCCATCGGCTCGGTGATCATGCCGCCTCCCTCGTCTCGGTGGCGGCGCGCAGGCGGGCGACCACGATCTCCTCCAGCGTCGGCGCCGCGGTGGTCCACCCATCGGGGACCGTCGGCGGCCGGCCGTCGAGCAGCACGGTGACCTGCCGCGGGCTGCGCCGGACCTCGACCACGTCGGCCCCGGCGGACGCCGCGGTCAGCCCGGCCTCGTCGGTGCCCGGCCCGGTGAGCACCACGTGCCGACCGAGCAGCTCCTCGATCGGCGCATGCAGCGTGACCCGTCCGCCCGTGAGCAACGCGAGATCCTCGCACGCATCCTCGACCTCGCTCAGGATGTGGGACGACACCAGCACCGTCATACCGTTCTCGGCCGCCTCGGCCAGCAGTGTCTGCTGCACCTCCCGTCGGGCCAGTGGGTCCAGGTCGGCCAGCGGCTCGTCGAGCAGCAGGAGCGACGGCCGGCGGGCCAGTACCAGCGCGAGCGCCAGCCGGGTGCGGTGCCCGCTTGACAGCGTGCGAATCCGCGCACCGCGGTCCAGACGGGCGTCGTCACAGAGCCTCTCGGCCAGGCCCTGGTCCCACCGGGTGTTCAGGTGGCGCCCCATCTCGAGCATCGTGGCCACCGTGAACTGGCGATACACCGGCTTGTCCTGCGCGAGGAAACCCAGTTCTGGATGGGCGGGCGAGGAGGCGACCGTGCCGCCGAGCACCGAGATCCGGCCTTCGGTCAGGTCGATCAGTCCCGCCGTGGCCAGCATGAGCGTGCTCTTGCCGGCCCCGTTCGGGCCGACCAGCGCGGTGATCGTGCCCGGCCGCAACTCCATCGAGCACTGGCGCAATGCCCAGCCCCGCCGGTACCGAACCCCGGCGTCATCCACCTGCATGATCCCGACTCCCGCCTGCTCACCGGTCATCCCCGCATCCCCCGTATCCCTCGTCCAATGACGCTTTCACCAGCGCCTCCACCTCGTGCCGGGCCAACCCGGCGGCCCGGGCCCGGCCGATCCAGCCGGCCAACTCCCGGCCCAGCGGCGATTTGACGCCGATCTCGTCCCGGGCCAGCCCTCGCATCACGAACGTGCCGGCCCCGACCCGACCCTGCACCAATCCGTCGCGTTCGAGCTCGCGGTAGGCCTTGAGCACGGTGTTCGGGTTCACCGCCGTGCTCGCGACGACCTCGCGGGCCGTCGGCAGCTTGTCGCCGACCCCGAGCCGACCCAGCAGCAGCGCCTGCCGAACCTGCTCGACGATCTGCAGGTACGTCGGCAGACCCGACCGCCGGTCGATCCGGAACTCGATCACGACGATTACACTACATCCCCAGTGAAATGAGTCAATCGAGATCGGCCCGCTGTCGCTCGCCGGCAACAGACGTGACGTACGGTGGCCCAATGTCCGTGTCCGGGGCCGTCCGCGCGGCGACCACGCTCGCCCTCTGGGCCGCGGCGTGGCAGGGCGGCGCCAGCCCGGACGACGTGCTGGAGGCCATCGACGGCGCCGACCATCGGGCCGGGGTGCGGGCGGCGACGGGCGAGATCGCGGTGATGACGGGGCTCCCCGGTCCCGGCAGCCCGACCGCGGGGTCGGCCGCGCTCCTGCCCCTGCTGCGCGGCGCCGGCGAGGCGCAGCTGCTGCTGCCCTACCCCGGCGATCTGCGCGGCCTGCCCGTTTCCGGGGAGCTGACCGTGACCGCGCTCGACGCCGGTGCCGTCGTCACCCTGACCGGGTCGTCATTGGCCGTGGTGCCGGTCAACGGGCACTGGCGGGTCTTCGCCAACACGGCGCGGCATCCGGCGGACGGCCTGGCCGAGGCGCATGACCGGCTGGACCAGGAGGTGGCCCTGGCCACCCGCAACCTGACGCGGCTCGACGTCACCCGGCAGTCCGATGGGGCTCGGGAACGGGTGCGCCAGCTGATGCTCGCCGAGGCGGTCGTGACCCCGCCGGCGATGCCCCGGCCGGCGTCGGCGTTGCTGGCCACCTCGATCTCGCTGCAGGCGCTGCTGACCGTGGCCGGCAGCCACGGCACGACATCGGTCAACCTTTACCAGATGGCCGCCGTCGACGACGCGCTGCGGCCGCTGGCCATCGCCATCCGGGAGGCCCGGCGCGCCGCCGTGGCGGCCGGGGTCCGCGAACTCACCAGGCCGTCGGCCGGCGCCCGCCGCCGGCCGTGAGTGCCCGAACGCTCGACCGGGCGGCGCGGCGGCCCAAACCGGGGATCCGAGCGGTGCCTCACTCGGCGGGCGCCGCGACCTCTTTCCCGAAACCGACCGCGTGGAACCCGCCGTCGACCATGACCATGGAACCGCTGGTCGCCGGGAACAGGTCGGACAGCAGCGCGACAGCCGCCCGGGCCACCGGGGTCGGGTCGGCGGTGTCCCAGCCCAGCGGCGCGCGGGTGCTCCAGCCGTTCTCCAGGTCCACGAAGCCGGGAATCGACTTGGCCGCGATCGTCTTGATCGGGCCGGCCGCCACCAGGTTGACCCGGATCCCCAGCGGTCCGAGATCCCGGGCCAGGTACCGGGTCACCGACTCCAGCGCGGCCTTGGCCACACCCATCCAGTCGTAGGCGGGCCAGGCCTGGCGGGCGTCGAAGTCCAGACCGACGATGCTTCCCCCGTCGGTCATCATCGGCAGTGCGGCCACCGCGAGGGACTTGAGCGAGTACGCGGACGTGTGCACCGTCGTCGCCACGTCCTCCCACGGGCAATCCAGGAAGTCCCCACCCAGGGCGGTGGCCGGGGCGAACCCGATGGAGTGCAGGACGCCGTCGAGCCGGTTGACGTGCTCGCCGACCCGGTCGGCCAGCGAGTCCAGCTGCGACCTGTCGGTGACGTCCAGCTCGACCACCGGGGCCGGGGCGGGCAACCGCTTGGCGATCCGCTCCACCAACGAAAGCCGCCCGTAGCCGGTGAGCACCACGTTCGCGCCCTGCTGCTGGGCCAGCCGGGCGGTGTGAAAGGCCATCGAGGCCTCGGTGATGATGCCGGTGATGAGCAGGTTCTTGCCGGCGAGCAGGTCGCTGCCGAGATGGTCGGCCATCTGGTGTTTCCTCCGATGGTGGGTCGGTCAAGGTGGGCGGGCAGGGAGGGCGGGCGGGTTGAGCGCCGGCCAGGGTCAGTGACCCATGCCGAGGCCGCCGTCCACCGGCAGCACCGCACCGGTGATGTAGGCGGCGGCGTCGGAGGCCAGGAACGCCACCGCGGCCGCGATCTCGGACGGTTCGGCGTAACGCCTGAGGGGCACCTGGGCGACGATCTCGGTGCGGCGGGCCTCGGGCAGCGCCTGCGTCATGTCGGTGTCCACGAAGCCCGGCGCGACGACGTTGGCGGTGATGTTGCGGGAGCCGAGTTCCCTTGCGATCGACCTGGCCAGCCCGACCAGGCCGGCCTTGGACGAGGAGTAGTTGGCCTGCCCGGCCCCACCGGAGAGCCCGACCACGGAGGAGATGAAGATCATCCGTCCCCACCTGTTGCGCAGCATGCCGGACGCGGCCCGCTTGGCCACCCGGTAGGCGCCGGTCAGGTTGGCGTCGATCACCTTGTCGAAGCTGTCCTCGCTCATTCGCAGGAGCAGGGTGTCGTCGGTGATGCCGGCGTTGGACACCAGGATCTCCACCGGCCCCTGCTCGGCCTCGATCCGGGTGAACGCGGCGTCGATGCTGGCCGCGTCGGTCACGTCGCAGATCACCCCGGCAAGTCCCGCCGGCGGTTCGCCGGAGCGGTGGGTGACGGTCACCTTATGACCGTCGGCGGCCAGGGCGCGGGCGATGGCCAGCCCGATCCCCCGGTTGCCGCCGGTCACCAGCACCGATCGCCCGGTTGCGGCTGCTTGCGTCACGTCGTCCGTCCCGTCTTTCCAAGGACTGTCCTCACCGTGCAGGGTCGGCCTCAGGACGGAACTTCGTCGGGGCAACACCGTCCCGCTGCCGGACAAGACCCTATCCGGCCGGGGCCGTTCGGACCCGGCAGGCGCGTCAGGGGATGCGGGCGGTGATCACCAGTGCGGCGGCCGAACCCAGGACCACCAGCATCGTGCCGGCGATCAGCCAGGGCTTGGACACGTCCTGCTCCTTGATCTCGTAGCCGATCTGCTCCCCGAGCTGCGCGTAGATCGACTTGAGCTCGTCGGCGGTGGCGGCCTTGTGGAAGTCGCCGCCCGAGATCTGCGCGATCTGCTGCATCGCATCGGTGTCCAGCGGCACCGGGATGATCTCGTCCTGGACCGTGATCGACCCGTTGTCGGTGCCGAACGCGATCACCGACACCGGCACCTTCGCGTCGGCGGCGCGCTGGGCAGCGTCCTGTTCGGTCCGGCCCACCGTGCGCTTGCCGTCGGTCATCAGCACGATCCGGGCCGGCGGCGGTCCGCCGTCGGGGCCCTCCGGCGGCAGTGTCCTGGAGAACAGGTCGATGGTCTGCAGGCTGGAGATGATGGCCTCACCGGTGGCGGTGCGCTCATCCAGCTTGAGCCCGTCGATCGCCTGGTGCGCCAGGGACCGATCGGTGGTCGGGCTGACCAGCACGGTCGCGATCCCGGCGAACGAGACGATGCCCAGGTTGACGCCCGGGGTCAGCTCGTCGACGAACGAGTGGGCCGCCTCCTTCGCCGCGGCCAGCCGGTTCGGCGCGACGTCGGTCGCCTCCATCGACAGCGACACGTCGATGTCGAGCATGACGACGGCCCGGTTGCGCGGTTCCTTGGCCTCCGCGGTCGGCCCGGCCAGCGCAACCGTCAGCAGCATCAGCCCGACCAGGATCAGCGCGGTCGGGATGTGCCGCCACCAGCCCGGACGCCCGGGCGCGACCTTGTCCAGCAGTTCGAGATTGGCGAATTTGATCGTGTTGCGGCGACGTCGGCGCTGCGCGATCAGATAGCCGAAACCCAGGGCCAGCACCAGCAGGCCGGCGGCCAGCCAGAACGGCGACGCGAAACTCATGGCGAAATCACTGCCAGGCCTCCCCGGCGCGAGGGGTGCGGTTGGGTGTGCCGGGAGCGGCGGCCCCGGTCCAGCCGCGTTTGCGGCCCACGATGAACCGCAGCACGTCGGCGATCCAGTCACCGTCGGTGCGCAGGGTCAGCTGCGCCGCACCGGCCCGGCGCAGCCCCGCGGCCACCTGGCCGCGATGCTCGACAGCGGCCTTGGCGAAGGCGGACCGCAGCCCCGCGCTTGTCGAGACCTCCTTGGTGCGTCCCGTTTCCGGGTCGACCAGGGTGACCAGGCCGACCGCGGGCAGTTCCAGGTCACGGGGGTCGACGACCTCGACGGCGAGCAGGTCGTGCCGGGCGCCCAGGCCCCGCAACGGCCGTTCCCAGTCCACCGGACCGATGAAGTCAGAAATCACGACGACCAGGCCGCGCCGGCGCGGCGGACGCCGAAGTTGTTCGAGCGCGGTGGCCAGGTCGCCCCGGTCGCCGGGCGTGGCCCGCGGGTTGTTGGCCAGGGTGCGCAGCAGGTGCTCCAGGTGCGGACGTCCTCCCCGGGCGGGCACCCTGGTCAGCTCGGACCCGGACGCGACGATCGCGCCGATCCGGTTTCCGCCGCCGCGGGTCAGGTGGCCGACCGCGGCGGCGGCGGCCACCACGAGGTCCCGCTTCTCGCAGCCGACGGTGCCGAAGTCCAACGACGCGGACAGGTCGGCGACCAGCCAGGTCTCCAGCTCGCGATCGGCGACGGTCTGCCGGATGTGCGGCTCGGTGGTGCGGGCGGTGACCGACCAGTCCATCCGGCGCACGTCGTCACCCGGGTAATACGGCCGGGCGTCGCCCGGTTCGGTGCCGGGCCCGGGGACCAGGCCCAGATGGTTGCCCTGCAGCAGGCCGTCCAGCCGTCGCCGCACGGTCAGTTCGAGCGTGCTCAACGCCGCGTCCAGCCGGGTGGGGTCGGCGGTGCGCGGCGGGGCCCCCGGGTTCGGGGGCAGTTCATGGACCATCAGGCCACACCCGGATGGACATACGGGCTGACCTGCGGCAGCGGGATGGCCTGCAGCAGCCGGGTGAGCACCGCCTCGACCGGCACCCCGTCGGCCAGGGCGTCGTAGGACAGCACCAGCCGGTGCCGCAGCACGTCGGCGGCGACGTCGATCACGTCCTGCGGGACGACGAAGTCGCGGCCGCGCAGCAGCGCCAGGGCACGGGAGGCGGCGATCATGCCCAGGGACGCCCGGGGGGACGCACCGTAGGAGAGCCAGCCGGCGACGTCGGTCAGGCCGTGTTCGGCCGGGGTGCGGGTGGCGAACACCAACCGGACGACGTAGTCGACCAGCGCATGGTGCACGAACACGTTGGCCGCCACCTGCTGCAGCCGAGCCAACTCGCTGATCGGCAGCACCTGGTTCGGGGTGGGCGGGGTCACGCCCATCCGGTAGACGATCTCACGCTCCTCGTCCGGGACCGGGTAGTCCACCAGCAGCTTGAACAGGAACCGGTCGCGCTGCGCCTCGGGCAGCGGATACACGCCCTCGTTCTCGATGGGGTTCTGCGTGGCCATCACCAGGAACGGGTCGGGCATCGGGAAGGTCTTGCCGCCGATCGACACGTGCCGTTCGGCCATCACCTCCAGCAGCGCGGACTGCACCTTGGCCGGGGCCCGGTTGATCTCGTCGGTGAGCACGAAGTTGGCCACCACGGGTCCGAGCTCGATGTCGAACTGTTCCCGGCCGACCCGGTAGATACGGGTGCCGATCAGATCGGACGGCACCAGGTCGGGGGTGAACTGGATACGGTTGAACGTGCCGCCGACCACCCGGGCGAAGGTCTCCACCGCCAGGGTCTTGGCCACCCCGGGGACGCCCTCGATCAGCAGGTGGCCCTTGGCCAGCAGCCCGACGAGCATCCGCTCGACCAGGCGATCCTGACCGACGATGATCCGCTTGACCTCGAACACGGTGCGCTCCAGCAGAGCCGCGTCGCTGGTCGGTGTGTTGGGCGTGGGCGGCCGGTTGTTGGTGGTGGGCAGACCGATCGCCGGCCCCACGGCCGGACCGTCCGGCGGCTTGTTCAGCGACGGCACCGGTCCGGTTCCGGGCCCGTTGCCCGGAAGGGTCGGAATACCCGTGGGCATCGCTGCGGCTCCCCCACTCGACGATTCGTTGCTCAACGGTCCTCCTGTCCGCGGGCCACCGACCAGCGGCGCCCCATCAAGACTGCCATTGTCCGGATGGGTCCGGGGTGAGATTGTCCGGCGTCGGGCCGCCCGGAATCGACTCACAGCACTTGCCCATGGAACTACCCGGCCGGATCAAGGTCTATCCCAGCCGACGCCAGTCGTCGGGGGTGTCGATGTCGGCCGTCGCCGCCTCGTGACCGGCCAGTTCGAGCGGCTCCACCGGGCCCAGCAGCTCGCGGACCGACCGACCGGACCAGCTGGCCCGTCGCCGGACGGCCTGGACCAGTGCGTCGTGCTGCCAGGCCCCGGCCAGCCATTGGCGCCGGCCGCCGGCGTCCACCAGCACGGCACCGCCGCGTGCACCGACACCCACACAGAGCTGCCGGACCGTCTCCGCGTCGATGGCCGGCAGGTCGGCGGCCAGGATCACCACCAGATCGTGGCCGGTGAGCACGGGGAGCGCGGCCAGCCCGGCGGCGATCGCCGCCGCCGGCCCGGTCCCCGGCGGATCCTCGCGGACCACCCGGACGCCCGTCGGCAGGTCACGGTCCGGTCCGACCACGACCACCGGCGCACCGGCGACGGCGGCCAGGGCGATGCTCAGCAGAGTGCGGTCGCCGATCCGCAGGCCCGGCTTGTCGACGCCGCCGAGGCGACGCCCGCGCCCACCGGCCAGCACGATCGCCGCGGCATGACGTTCCCCCATGACCGCCGATTGTCGTCCTTCGACGCCCCGGCCGTCGGGCCCGGTCAGCCCGGCCGCACCGCTCCGATGTAACCGTCCCAGTCCATGGCCGAGATCTTCACGTAGCTGCCCGAGTTCGGGGCCTCGACGATCTGGTTGTTGCCCATCCAGATCGCCACGTGGTGAATGGTGCTCGGGTCGGACGTGTTGTTCGCCCAGAACACCAGGTCACCGGCCTGGAGGCTGCCGCGGGAGATCTTGTTCGACTGCCCCGTGTACTGGTACACGGAGTAGTGCGGGAGGTAGACGCCGACCTGCGCCCAGGCGTACAGCGCCAGCCCGGAGCAGTCGAAGCCGACCTTGTTGTAGTCGCCATACCGGTCGGCGACGCCGCCGTCCCTGATGCCCAGGGTCGGCCCGTCGGAGTCGCCGCCGCCCCACGCGTATTGCGTGCCGAGCCACCGCTTGGCGGCATCGACCACCCGCTGACCCCGGGTGGACGAGTCACCGCCGGACGACGTCGAGTACGAGACGGTCCGGGCGGCCGCGGCCACGGTGCCCTCGCACGCGATGCCGTTGCCGTTCGGGTCCAGCGCCGCCCGGTATCCCGCGGACCCCCGGTTGATCGGGGCCACGCCGGCCGCCCGGGCGTCGTCGCAGGTGGCGTAGTACGGCTCGGAAGTGGCCTGCTGGCTGGAACCGGTACCGCCGTCACAGGCGACGCCATTGTTGTTCGGGTCCAGTTCGGACCGGTAGGACGGGTCGTCCCGGGGGATCGGACCGCGACCGGCGGCGCGGGCTTCGTCACACGTGGCGTAGGAGGGGGCGCCGGGATTGTTCTGCGCCTCCTGCGCCGCCCTGGCTGCCTGGTTGGCGGCCTCCTGGGCGGCGGACTGCCGCTCTGCCTCCGCCTCGGCCTCGGCCTGGGCGCGGGCCTGGGCGGCCGCGGCGTCCGCCGCAGCCTGAGCGGCCGCCGCCTGGCGGGCGGCTTCCTGTCGCGCGGCCTCCTCGGCCGCCTGCCGGGCCGCCTCTTCGGCTGCCTTGCGCGCGGCCTCCTCGGCCGCGATGCGCGCCGCTTCCTCCTCGGCCTGCTTCTGCGCCAGCCACTGGTTGTACTGGTCCCGCTGGTTCTGCAGCCCGGCCACGTTCGCCAGCGCCGCCTGGTAGTCCCGCTGCTGCTGGTCGTGCTGCGTCTGCAAGGAGGCGAGCTGGTCCTCACCGGCCTGCAGGGCGTCGGCCGCCTCCTGCTGGGCCTGGTCGGCGACGACCTTGGCCTCGTCCGCCTTGGCCCGGGCCGCGTTGGCCGCGTCCAGCGCCGCCCGCGCCGCGGAGTCCAGGTTCGCCTTGAGGGTTCGGGTCGCCTCCAGGTTGCTCATCGCGTTGAGCTGCGAGCCCGACATCTGGCCGAGCAACTCCTGGCGCTGCAGGACCTCACCCGCGCTGCCGGCATCCCAGTACGCCGACAGCGAGCCGAGGACCGAGCCCTGCCGGAACGAAGCGGCCGCGAACGCGGCGGCCTTCTGCTTGGCGTCGGCGACGGCCAGCGCGGCCGCCGCGGCATCGTCCTGAGCCTGCTGCGAATGACTCGCGGCCGCCGCCGCGTCCGATTCGGCGACCGACAGATCGACCCGGGCCTTGTTGGCCAGCTCCGCCTTCATCTCCAGGTCGTTGTTCAGCCGGTCGATCGTTCCCTGGGTCTGAGCGACCAGACCGGCCAGTCGCCCGACCTCCGCGGCCGAGGAAGCCGCGTCCTGCTGACCCTGCTCGATCTGCTCGTCCGACGGGTTTTCCGGCGGCGGCGGAACTGCGTCCGTCCGGACCGCGCTGACGAGCATCAACCCGCCGACCAACGCGACGCCGATGGCGAGGCGCATCAGGCCTATCCGCCGGCGCAACCGAACGGCCACGGTATAGCCATGGGGACGCCAGGGGGTCTGCGGCCGGGCTCTCACGGACACGACGTCACCTCCCTCACTGTTGGGCCCGCGCTCGGGCGGTCGCTCACGTGTCCCACGAATCCGACGAGCGGATCGAACGAGTCGACTTGGACGGGAACTGTCAAGACGACACGCCAGGAGAACCATGCCACTTCAATCCCCCTATTGACCAGCGGTCACGGCAAACACTTCCGTCACAGGACGGGCAAAAGGGACGATCATGACTGAACCTCCGCCATGGGGGCCGCCGGCATCACCCGGCGGTGGGCGTCCGGCCCAACTCCGGGACACTGACCGGGTGGCTCAGATCGTCGCAGCGACAGGCACTCCGAAGGGCATGAGCCCTCGGATGCGGCTGCTGATCGCCTGGTGCTGGGTGACCGGATGCGGGCTCGTCCTGGTCATCGCCGGCTCGTTCCTGCCCTGGGTGATTTCCGGAACGGTGAAGCGGTCGAGCTACCAGATCATCGGGGTGATCGACCGCCTGGGCATCGCGGGCGACGGACCGGTCGCCGCGCTGGTGAGCAGCTGGCCGCTGCTCGGCGTGCTCTGTTTCGCGCCCGTGGTGGCCGCGGCCCTGCGCTGGTGGCGTGTCGCCGGGACACTGTCCGTGGTGATCGGCCTGGCCGCGTCTGCGTTCGCCGGCGGGATCCTGGCGGTTGCGCTGGGCAAGGTCGGCCTGACGGTCCGGCTCGATCCGCTCGGTCCGAGCGTCATGGCCGCCGGCGGGCTGCTGCTCATCGGTGGCGGAATGTGTATGACATTCGGTAACGGTTCACCCATCCGCCGTAGAATTGGTCGATCTGGGACGGCGAATCAGTCATGATGACGTCAGGGGGTGCAACCAAATGACTGAGACATACGTCACAGCGTCCTGGAGTCGCCGAATGTCCGAACGGGCGACGTCGATGCTCCTGAACCTGCGCAGGTGACGCGACGGACCCGGTTCCGTCGGTAGACAGGCACCACGACCAGGCAGACCGTTCCGATGGCGACCACGTCGACGGGACATCGACATCAGTGTCAGAATTTCCGGCTGATTCAGTTCGGGACGAACTTAGAAGGGATGCACGCGCGATGAGCGAGCATGGCGGACCTCAGGGGCCGGGTCAGGGTCGACCGGTGGGCGGGCCACCGCCCCAGGGTCCCTGGCAGGGCCCGAAGGGACCCCAGGGCTGGCCGCAGCCCGGCCAGGCACCGCAGAACCCGGGTGGGCACGGTTACGGCGGACAGAATCCCGGTGGGCAGCAGTACGGCGCCCCGAACTATGGCGCCCCGAACTCCGGCGCCCCGAACTCCGGCGCCCCGACCTACGGCGCCCCGAACTACGGCGGTCAGCCGGCGGGCCCGCAGGGCTGGCAGCCGACCGGTCCGCAGGGCCAGCAGCCGACCGGTCCGCAGGGCTGGCCGCAGACACCCACCCAGACCTTCCCTCCACAAGGCCCGGGCCAACCCCCCAGCCAGCCCTGGAACGTGCAGGGGCCGGGCGCCCCGGAGCCGAAGAAGAGCAAGACCCCACTGATCGTCGCGCTCGTGGTGGTCGTGGCCCTGGTCGCCGCCGCCGGCGTCTGGTTCTTCGCCTTCCGCGACAAGAACTCGACGACCGCATCCGCGGGCGGCGAGTCGACGCCACAGGCATCGGTCACCGCGCTGTTCTCCACGCTCAGCAATTCGGACCCGATCGGGTTGGCCGACCAGCTGGATCCGGCCGAGGCCGCGCTGTTCACGGACTTGAACAGCGACATCATCACCGAGCTCAAGCGGCTCGAGGTGCTCAAGTCGGACGCCTCGGTCGACACCCTGACCGGCACCAAGATCACCGTCAAGGACCTGGCGTACGCCGGTGACCCCGAGGTGATCAACGACCACCTGCAGATCGTCAAGCTGAACGCCGGCACCATCACCGTCGAGAGCAATGCGTCCGATCTGCCCTTGTCCGATTCGTTCAAGAACACCTTCGGTACGCAGCTCGACCAGGTGCAGCCGCAGTCGCAGACCGTGAACATCGCCGACCAGGTCGCCGAGAACGGGGGCGAGCCGTTCCGCATCGCCACGGTAGAGCGCGACGGCAAGTGGTACGTCAGCTTCTTCTACACGATCGCGGACAACGCCACCCACGCCGCCGGCCTGTCCAACCCGACCGCCGCCGACGCGATCCCCGCGCAGGGCTCGGACAGCCCCGAGGACGCGGTCAACACGCTCATCGATGCCGCGACGAAGGGCGATCTGAAGACCATCATCGCGGTCACCCCGCCCGACGAGATGGGTGCCCTGCACGATTACGGCCAGATCATCCTCGACCAGGCCGATGCCGGCAGCCTCGGCAACGACATGCAGGACCTTGGCTTCACCATCGACAAGGTCAGCTGGGACGTTTCCGACGTCACCGGAGGCAAGAAGGTCTCGATCAAGTCGCTCGACCTGACTGCCCAAGGTCAGACCCTGAGCATCGAACGGGACCCGGCGAACGGCTCACTGACCCTCACAGTCCCGGGCCAGCCGACCGTGACCCTCGACGACAACTCCATCGACGCCTACATCGCGCAGTACGCGGATTCGGGCGCGCTCGATCAGCAGGCGATCGACATCATCAAGCGCGAGTTCAAGCAGATCATCGGCCTTGGCCTGGTCACCACCGAGGTGGACGGCAAGTGGTACGTCTCGCCGGTGCGATCCGTCGGTGACATCTTCACCTCCCTGCTCAAGGGCCTGGAGCCGGGCGACATCGAATACCTGATCCAGCTCTCCGGAAACTGACCCCACGGTCGGTACGGCCGATTCCCCCCGAAGGGCCCCGGGCGCCAGCCGCCCGGGGCCCTTCGGCGTGCCGCGGCAACTGCGCCCCGCCTCACCGGTCAGGGGTGATGACGCGGGCTGACAGGGCGGTGCCCGGGGTGAGACGATCGGGCGTGCTGCCGCGTCCCTCGACGAGTCTTGTTGGTCGGGAGGGTGAGCCGGCCCAACTGCATGGCCTGTTGGCGGGTTGCAGGTTGTCGACGCTGACCGGGCCGGGTGGCTGCGGCAAGACCAGGCTTGCGATCGAGCTACCGACGCGGATGGCGCAGAGCTTCCGGGATGGCGTCGACTTCGACTCGTTGGCCTCGGTTCGAGATCCCGCGCTGGTGCCGAGGTCGATCGCCGGCCGGACCGGCTCGCCGGCCTCTACGGCGTCGCCCACCGCGGTGCCGTCCTCGTCCGCCCCGACGGACACGTCTCCTGGGCGAGCGCCCGCAGCATCGACCCGGTCACCCAACTACTGGCCCGGATCGACCTGACCCTCGGCCGAGCCGACCGGGCCCTGGCCGCGTCAGCCTGAGTGCCGTGTCCGTTGTCGGGCCGGACGCGCCGGCACGGCCGCAACACGACGGCAACGAACCTGCGGCAGGCTGATCCCGGCCGGCTCCACCCACGGGCCGCTCGCGATTTGCGAACCGTAACAGGACAAGCGTACTGTTTGGAATCGAGGCCGCAGTTCTCATCGCCGGGGCCGGGGTGCGTGAGCCGATCCGGGACGGCGCGGGAACAATGACCTCGGGTCGCCCGCACCGCCGCCGGGCGCGCCCACCGCCGCGCCGCCTGAAGCCAAGGAGAACCCGTGCCCGCGCCCAGTAAGGACAGCTTCGCCGCCAAGGACACCCTGACCGTCGGTGACAAGAGCTACGACATCTACCGGATCACCGACCTGGAGGGCCTGGCGAACGCGGCCAAACTGCCGTTCTCGCTGAAGGTGCTGCTGGAGAACCTGATCCGCACCGAGGACGGGGCGAACATCACCGCGGACCACATCCGCGCCCTGGCGAACTGGGACCCGGACGCCCAACCCGAGACGGAAATCCAGTTCACCCCGGCCCGGGTCATCATGCAGGACTTCACCGGCGTGCCCTGCGTCGTCGACCTGGCCACCATGCGCGAGGCGGTGGCCGAGCTGGGCGGCGACCCGTCACGGATCAACCCGCTCGCGCCGGCCGAGCTGGTCATCGACCACTCCGTGATCGCCGACTTCTTCGGCACGACCGACGCGGCCCGGCGCAACGTCGAGCTGGAG
>Ga0164241_10003839_pt1 | contig 14880 bp, 14 predicted proteins | sample OricomyardsoilBY_FD_108780 | JGI IMG/M metagenome (GOLD analysis project Ga0164241, IMG submission 108780) | Backyard soil microbial communities from Emeryville, California, USA - Original compost - Back yard soil (BY) | ecosystem: Environmental > Terrestrial > Soil > Unclassified | place: USA...
AAGAGGACGCGCTCGCGCTCGCCGAGACGCTCGAGACGCGTTTGAAGACCGAGAAGAGCCCCGAAGTCGGCGACCAAGAGCGGCTCACGTGCCGGCTCGCGCTCGCTCGCGCCAAGGCGCTCGCGCTCAAGCGCGAACGGCGCGCGGCGTTCGACACGATCGTGACGGGGGCGCCGCATTGTGAGCAATCTCCCGACCTGCACGCGCGCGCTCTCTTCAACGGGGGCAAGTACGCCGCGGCGGACGGCCGCTACGGTGAGGCCGTGCACTGGTTCGGGCGCGTGGAAACCGAGCATCGCGACCAATCGCTCGCCGACGACGCTCGCTTGCAGGCGGCGCTCGCGTACCTGGAGCTCGGCGTGGAAGCGCGGTTCACCGAGCTCTTGCGGACGTTGCCGGACGAGTATCCGGCGGGCGACATGACCGTCGAAGGAGTGTTTCGCCTCGCTGTCCGGCGCATCGACAAGGGGGACTGGCCCGGCGCCGCCGCCGTCCTCCGGCGCGCCGTCGTGCTCGTCGGGAGCGCCGACGCCGACGCGGCGCGCGGCCCCGAGCTTTCGGGGCGCGAGCGCTACTTCGAAGCGCGCGCCGAGCTCGCTCTCGGCCAACGCACGGCCGCGCTCGCGACGCTCGAGACCATCGTGCGCGAGCTGCCGCTCTCCTATTACATGCTGCACGCCTACACGCGCCTGCGCGAGCTCGCCCCCGAGCGCGCCGAGCGCGCGCGCCAGGAAGCGCTGGAGCACGCGCGCAGCGAGGTCCGACCGCGTCCTCCGGAGCACCTCGACGGCGATCCGGGATTTTTGCGCGCGCTCGAGCTCCTGCGCGTGAGCGAAATCGCCCCCGCCGTCGCCGAGCTCGACGCGCTCGGGCTCACTCGCCCCGGCGCGGGCCCCGAGCTCTTGTGGTCCGTGGCGCGTCTCTACGCCGCCGCGGGCGCCGAGCGCCTGGCCCACGATGTCGCTCGCCGACGCCTCACCGACTGGCTCTTGCGCTGGCCGGCGGGCGACTGGCAGGAGGCGTGGCGTATCGCTTTCCCGGAGCCGTACGCGAAGGTCGTCGACGCCGCCGTCAAGCGAGCCGGGCTCGAGAAGCCGATTGTTTATGCGATCATGCGCGAGGAATCGGCGTTCGACCCCGAGGCGGAGAGCCCCGCGGACGCCTACGGCTTGATGCAGCTCATCGTGCCCACGGCGCGCGTCGCCGCCAAAGGCACCACGTTGCCGCACGACCGCCGCGCCCTCAAACGACCGAGCGTCAACATCGAGCTTGGCTGCCGAACGCTCGCCCGCTACCAGGCCGCGTTTCCCGACAACGCGCTCTTGGCCGTGCCCGCTTACAATGCGGGCCCCGGTAGGGTGCGCGAGTGGCTCAAGGCGCGTCCGAGCGCGGACTTCGACCTGTGGGTCGAGTTGATCCCGTTCCTCGAGACGCGGCGTTACACGAAGCGCGTCCTCGCGAGCCGGGCGGCCTACGCGTTTCTCGACGATCCCGAGCACGCGGCGTTGGAGATGCCGAAGAAAGTGCGACAATAGCCGCATGGCCGTCGCCTCCAACATGCTGCCGCTCGGCACGAAGCTCCCGCCTTTTACCCTGCAGGACACCGTTTCGGGGCGCACCTTCGCGTCGACGGAGCTCGCGGGACGGCCCGCGGTGGTCGCGTTCATCTGCAACCATTGCCCCTACGTGAAGCACATCCAGCGCGGGCTCGCCGAGTTCGGCCGGTATTGCGAGCAGGCGGGCGTGCGGCTCGTCGCCATCAGCTCCAACGACCCGCTGAACTACCCCGCCGACGCACCCGAGCAGATGGCGCTCGAGGCCAAAAACGCGGGCTACGGCTTCCCGTACTTGTTCGACGCGACGCAGGACGTAGCGCGCGCGTTCAACGCAGCTTGCACGCCCGAGTTTTACCTCTTCGACGCACAGGGCGCGCTCGTTTACCGCGGCCAGTTCGACGAAGCGCGGCCGAAGAACAGCGTTCCCGTCACCGGCGCGGACTTGCGTGGTGCCGTCGAAGCCTTGCTTGCAGGGCGCCCGGTAAATCCCGAGCAGAAGCCGTCCATCGGCTGCAGCATCAAGTGGAAGGCCGGCTGAGCTCGCTCGCGCGGCCGGCGCTCGCCGCCGCCGTGCTCGCGTTGCTGGTCCCGCTGCCGCTCGCGGGAGCGGAGCCTCGGGAGCGGCCGTTCGGCGTCGTCGATCTCCACGTCGACCTCTCGTACCAGACGAACTTCCGCGGCGGCGTGTTCGCCGAGGGGACCGGCCAGTTTCGCGCCGCCGAGCTCGCCCGAGCCGGCGTGGTCGGCGTCGTCCTACCTCTGTTCGTGCCGCGCGAGGTGTCCGCGACCGGCCCGCGCGCGTCCGACTACGAGAGCTCCTACGCGCGTGTCTACGGCGAGCTCGCGCGCACGCCGCCCTTTCGGCTGCCAGGCTGCGTGCCGCGCGACGGCGGGGTGCGCACTTGGTTCGCGTTCGAGGGAATCGGCGCGCTCGCCGAGACGCCCGACGCTCTCACGGCCTGGGCGGCGCGCGGCGTGCGCGTGATAGGTCCCGTGCACACGCGCGCCAACGCGCTCGCCTCGTCGTCGGGCGACGCGACGCCGGCGGCGTTCGGGCTCACGCCGCGCGGCGAGGGCTTCCTGCGCCGCGCCATGGCGCTCGGGATGCTGCTCGACGTCTCCCACGCCTCCGAGCTCGCGACGCGCGACATGCTCGCGCTCGGCGCCGCCGAGCACGTGCCCGTGATCGCGACGCACTCGAACGCGCGCGCGCTCGCCGACCACGCGCGCAACCTCAAGGACACGGAGCTTGCGGCGGTCGCCCGCTCGGGCGGGGTCGTCGGCGTGAACTTTCACGCGCGCTTCGTGAACGGGCGCGCCACGGCGTCGCTCGCCGACGTCGTGCGGCAGGTCCGTTACCTGGTGCGCAGCATGGGCGCCGAGCACGTCGCCGTGGGCTCCGATTTCGAGGGCGACATCCGGCCGCCCGCCGAGCTCGCCTCCGTGCTCGGCTACCAGCGGCTCGCGCAGGCGCTGCTCGCGGCGGGGCTCGCGCGGCGCGAAGTGGCCGGCATCATGGGGGAGAATGCGCTGCGCGTGCTCTGCCGGGGCGCGCCCGCGACCGGCGAGGACTGACGCGAAGTCCCGGCGGAGGCCCCGGCCGGTTGACCGCGCTCGGAGCGCGGCGCGATACTCGGGCCGAGCGCATGACTCCCGTCGAAACTCGCTGCCTCGAAGCCTTTCCTGCCTGGCTGAAGTCGCTCGCCACGGACGCGCAACAGCTCGCGGCCCTCGTCGAGAACGGCGACGCCCCGCCGGCCGCGCGGCAGCGGGCCGCGTCGGCGCTGAACTACCTCTTCAAATCGCTCGACCTCATTCCCGACGGCCTCGAAGACATCGGCTTCATCGACGACGCATTCGTCTTCCGCGTCGCCGCGTCGAAGGTTTCGAGCGACGACGCGGGCGCCGACGCGAGCGGCACGCTCGTGCGGCTCGGCGCCGACGCCAAGCTCGTCGAGGAGTTTCTCGGCGACATTTACCCGCGCCTCGCCGCGTACGTCGGTGAGCTTTGCAACGCCAAGGTGCGCGGCCGCGACGTCGACAACGTGCTGGGCGACCCCACCGTCCTCGCCGATTTCGCGCGCGAGGTGCGGCAATGGGCGAACGGTTACCAGCCGCCGGCCTTTCATCGCGACGACAAGAACCTCGTGAAGCTCCGTTCGTTCTTGAACGCGAAGCTCAAGTAGGCGCGCGTCCCGCTTCGGAACGTCAGGCCGCGCTGTCGAGCGCTCGCGCCGCCTCGCGGGCACGGTCGCTGCGCGGCGCGTAGCAGTCGGCGACGGCGGGGGCGGCCGGCGCCGAGAGCGCCAAATCGAGGCTGATGGCGTCGAGATCGGAGAGCAGCGCCTTCATGTTCGGGTAGCGGTTTTCCGGCGCCTTCTTCGTCGCGCGCACGACGACGGCGTCGAGTCGCCGGTCGAGATCGTCCACGAGCCACGACGGCGGCGGAACGGGTGAGCGCACATGATGGCGGAGCAGCGTCGCCCCGAGCTCGAGGTCGAACGGCAGCTGGCCCGTGAGCAGCCGAAAGAGCACGACGCCGAGCGCGTACACGTCCGTGCGAGCGTCCACGGGGTCGCCGAGGATCTGCTCGGGGGCCATGTACTTCGCCGTGCCGCGCAAGATGAGGCGGCCGTGACGCTCGGCCGGATCCTCGACGCCCGGCACCCAGGCGAGGTCGAAGTCGATGATCTTCACGCCGCTGCCGTACGAAGCCGTCTGCAAGAACAGGTTCTCCGGCTTCACGTCGGAGTGCACGATGCCGGTGGCGTGCGCCGCCGCGAGCCCCCGCGCCACGTCGCGAGCGAGCGCGACGACGACCTCCGAAGACAGGCGCCGCTCGCGGCCGACGGTCGCGTCGAGGGACTCGCCACGGAGCAGTTCCATCACGGCGAAGGGGTGCCCTTCGCGTGGCTCGTTCACGGCGAGCACCCGCACGACGTTCGGGTGCGAAATGCCCATCGCCGCCCGGGCTCCCGTGAGGAAACAGGCGCGCAGAATCGGGTCTTGTGCCGCGTGATCCTTGAGGATTTTGACGGCCCGCACGTCGCCCGTCGCGAGGTCACGCGCTCGGTGAATGATCGCCGTGCCGCCTTGGTCGATGGCGCGCTCGAGCTCGTAGCGCCCCCCCACGACCTGGCGTGGTTCCACGACGGGGGCGGTCTTGGCGGGGCGGGGAACCGGCGGGGCTTTCGGCCGGGGGGCCACGGCAGGCTGCGTGGGCGGCGTCGTCTCGTAGATGTAGCGGAGGGCCGCGCACCTGAGCGCCTCAGGAGGCAACGGATGGGACGACAAGCGAGGCATGAACCCCGCGAGCTAGCCGCATCTCGTTGGATTAACCCAAATTTTCGGTGCCGATCACCGTGAGCGGGGCCGTCGACACGAGGGCGTCGCTGCCGTCCCAGGCGACCGCGAACTGCTCCAGGTAGAGCCCGGCGCAGGGCCCCGCGCTGCAGAGCCCCGTCTCCGGCTGGAAGAGGGCGCCGTGGTTGCGGCAGAAGATCCGGTCGAGATCGGGGTCGTAGAAGTCGCCGAAGCCAAGATCGAGATCGACGTTCCAGTGCGGGCAGGCGTTCGCGTAGGCGAAGAAACCGAGCCGGTGCCGCAGCAGGAATCCTTCGCAGCTCTTGCCGGCGCGCACGTAGTTGAACGTCTTGGCCTCGCCTTCGGCGAGCTCCGCGGCGCCGACCACGCGCACGCTGGGCGTTGCATCGTCCGGCACGGCCGAGGCTTTCGAGCTCAGATGGCTTCGGGTGGACGCTCGCCGACCGCACCCGCGGGCGGGCCGTCGGCTTCGCCGTTGCCGGTCGAGCCGCTGTCCGCGGATTCACCCGTGCCGGCTTGAAGCTCGTTCATGAGGTCCCGGCACTCTGGGCGGCCCTTGAGATGGCTCGTGAGCTGAGTGAAGGCTTCCGAGAAGGTTTTCTCGAATTTGAGTCCTTCGCGCGTGCGGACGGCGACCTTCTCGCGGCCCGAGTTGAGGTCCTCTTCCAAGGCCTCGGCGTAGCGCGCGAGCTGTGCGCGGAGCTCTTCGATCTGGCGGCGGAGGTCGGCGGCCGTTCCTTCACGCCCGCCACGCCGATCGCCGCGCGTCTTTAGCCATTGGCGCTGCGCGTCGACCATGGCCGTCGCGGCGCCGGCCGCTTCGTAGACGGCGCGGTTACCCTGACCGGCTCGCTCGGCCTGATCGGCGATGGCGACGCGTTCGCGCGCGTTTTGCTCGGCGCGTGTGACCTCCGTGCGAGCGGAGGCTTCCTCTTCCGCGTAGGCCGCCGCCTCGCGCAAGACGCGCGACTCTTCGTGCGCGAGCTCCTCGACCTTGCGGCCGATTTCGGCGCGCAGCGCGCGGCCGCGACGCTCGAGCGCCTCGAGCTTGCGCGTGTGGCTCGCGATTTCGCCTTCCAGCGCCGTCGCCTTCGCGGCGACGTCCCAGACGGTGGCGAGCGCCTGCTTGATCTCGGGCGGAGCGTTCCCTCCCGGGTAAGCGCGCGTCAACATGCGCGAAAAGAGGCCGGCACGACCGGCCCACTCCGCGACACCGGGCGAGCGCGGCGCCGGCGGCGGGGGCGGAGCGGCTTGCTGCTGCTCGGGGGCGGCGGCCTTTTCCTCCCACGACGTGCTCGGGAGCGAACGCTGGAGTGCCTTGAGCTCCTCCAGCAAATGGTGGCCGTCGCGGTAGCGCTTGCGCGGGTCTTTCTCGAGCAGACGCAGCACGATCTTTTCTGCGACCGGACTGCAGTCCTTTTTCACGCCGCTCGGGCGGGGCGCCACTGCCGTGCGCTGCATTTCGAGCAAGGTCTCGCGATCGGAGGCCTTGAAGGGCAGTTGGCCCGTCAGCATCTCGAAGAAGAGCACGCCGAGCGCATAGAGATCCGACTGCGGACCTGCTTGCTCGCCGCGCGCCTGCTCGGGGGACATGTACTCCGGTGTGCCGAAGACCGCGCCTTTCGGGGCGAGCCGCGGGTCGTGCGCGAGCGCCGCCAGGCCGAAGTCGAGGATTTTTACGAAGTCCTTGCGGCCGCCGCGCGCGGTGAGAAGGATGTTGTCGCTCTTCAGGTCGCGGTGCACGACGCCGAGGTCGTGAGCACGCGACAGCGCCGCGCCCATCTGCTCGAGCACGTCGACGGCGCGCGTGAGTTGAAGCGGGCCTTTCGCGAGCTCGTTCGAAAGCGGGGTGCCGACGAGGTACTCCATGACGAGGTAAAGCTCGCCGTCGTCCGTCTCCCCGATATCGTGAATATCGATGATGTGCGCGTGGTCGACGCGATTCGCAGCGCGTGCTTCACGGAGCATCCATGCGCGTAGGTGCGTCTCCCCCCGCAGGTCCGGGCGAATGAGCTTCACCGCGACGACACGGTCGATGAGCACGTGCCGCGCGCGGTACACGATGCCCATTCCACCTTCGCCAATCCGTGATTCGAGCCGGTAGCGACCAGCGATCACGCGCCCGAGGGAAGGGTCATCCCCCTTACGCGTACGCGGTAGCCCCGTCCTTTGAGGCGCTGCCTGAGCCATACTTTTTTGCCGACCTGACGCTCGAGGCGCGGGGCGCTCGAGACCTCCATGCTAACGGCAGGCCTTCGCAGAAGCAAAGCGCCAAGCGAACTTTCGAGGTCAGAATACGACGTTCAGGACGGGAATGTGGACCTCTGTATGCTGAGTGACGCCATACATCGCCAGTTCGGCGCGGGTGTAGGTGTTCTGGATCTCGAGCGCCGGCAAGTTCAGCGCGAGCGCGCCCGGACGTAACGCGACGAGCGACGGCGGCGCGAGCACGAGGGGCGGAAGGGTTTGTCCGCGAGCGTAGCGGTGCTGCTTCGCCGGCAGCGACGAGGTGGGCGTCGTCGGCGCCGGAGTGCCGGTCGACGGCGGCGCTGCGTTCTCGGGCGCGGGTCCCGGCATGGGAGGAGGGGTTCCCTCGGGTCGCTCGGTCGGCGTGCCGGAAGGGTTGGCGGCGGGAGTCGGCGTCGCTGCCGGCGCTGCTCGGTCGGCCTGCGGAGGATTCGCGACGGGCTCGTCCGCGGGCGGCTTGTCGGTGAGGTAATCCGCCGGCGGGTTGTAGGCGGTCTGGCTCAACACGAGGACGACGGTGGGAATGGCGAGCGTCAAACCGCCGGCGAGGAGCAGCATCGATGCGCGGGCGCTGCCTTCTTGCTCGACGAAGTAGCCGCCCACGCCGCCCGCCGCGGCTCCGCCGACGAAGCCACCGAGGTACGCCCATGGCGACTTCACTCCCGCGAGCGCTTCCACGCTGCACACGAGCTCTCCACCGAGTAGAGCGCCGCCGACGGTGCCCTTCCCGACGGCGGAAGCTTCGGCCTTCCCCACCTCGGCGGAGGCGTTCCCCGGCGTGAACCAAACAGCGGCTGCGAGCGGCGCGACGGACACGAGCATCCTGGCGAAACGCATGATGATCTCCCTGAACGGCGGGAGGATAACACCGAGTGACGGGCTTCCAACATCGCGAGATGATTCCGCGACCCCTCGGACGGTCTTTTTGGGCGAGTCGGCCGGTCGCTGGGCCGAGCGTCATTCGAGGCAAGAAGTCCGCACGACCCGGCCAAAGCACCAAGGCGATGCTAAAAGCGCCGCCAGGATCCCCCGATGTCTCGCGCATTAGCCCGGCGATTGGAAGCCGTGAGGCCGAGTGCCACGCTCGCGATGACGGCGCGCGCCGCCGAATTGCGTAAGTCCGGCCGGCACATCTACGCGTTCGGCGTCGGCGAGCCCGACTTTCCGACGCCGGAGTTCATCCGCGATGCAGCTGCGCGAGCGCTCGCGACTTCGTCCCACTACACGGCGGTTTCGGGTACGGCCGAGCTCAAGCAAGCCATCTGTGAAAGGACGGCGCAAGATCGTGGCTTCACGCCGACGCCCGAGCGCATCACGGTGAGCGTCGGCGCCAAACACGCGCTCTTCAACCTTGCGGCCGCGCTCGTCGATCCCGGCGACGAAGTGCTCATCCCCGCGCCGTATTGGGTGAGCTACCCCGAGCAGGTGCGCCTCTTCGGCGGCGAGCCGCGCATCGTCGAAACGAGCGCGGCGAACGGGTGGCGCATGACCCCCGACGAGCTCGCGCGCTCGCTCACGCCTCGCACCAAAGCGCTCATCCTGTGTTCCCCATCGAACCCGTCGGGTGCGGCGTACGACGCCGAGGAGCTGCGCGCCCTCGCTCGCGTGCTCGCGGAGCAGAGCGACTGCTTCGTGATCGTCGACGAGATTTACGCCGAGCTCGTCTACGACGGTTTCCGCCATGCATCGCTCACGACGGTGGCTCCCGAGCTCGCCGACCGCATCATCGTGGTCGACGGCGTCAGCAAGGCATACGCGATGACGGGCTGGCGCATCGGCTGGTCCATCGCGCCACCCGCCGTCGCCAAGGCGCTCGACAAGGTGCAAGGCCAGTCGACGACGAACCCGACGGCCGTGGCGCAAGCGGCGGCAGCGGCAGCGCTGCGCGGGCCCCGCGACGAGGTGCGGCACATGGTCGAGAGCTTCGCCGCTCGACGCCGCCGGATGGTCGAAGGGCTGCGCGCCATCCCCGGGATGGCTTGTGATCTGCCGCGGGGCGCCTTCTACGCGTTCCCGGACGTGACAGGGCTCTACGGCATCCGCCACGGCGACAAAACGCTCGCCAGTGCGGAGGACGTGGCCCTCTGGCAGCTCGATGTGTGCGGGATTGCTGCGGTTTCTGGCGAGGCCTTCGGCGCGCCCGGGCATATCCGCTATACGTACGCCTGCTCCGAGTCCGCCATCGACGAGGCGCTCGCCCTGCTGAAGAGCGCCGTCGAACGCGCCGAACGCTGACCCCACCAACACACGATGTCCGACACCCGCGTCAACACTCTGCCTTTACCCGCGTCGCCCGCCAAATCGGGGACGCTCGGCGCGCTCGTCGAGCTCATGAAGCCGAGCATCGCGGCGCTCGTGATGGTGACCGCAACGTGCGGCGCGCTCGTCGCGGGTGGTCCGCTGCCGTACGGGCGTCTGATCGTGGCGCTGCTCGCGACGACGCTCGTCGTCGGCGCTGCGAACGCGCTCAACATGTACGTGGAGCGCGACTCCGACGCGCTCATGCGCCGGACCCAGGGTCGCCCGTTGCCGTCCGGGCGGCTCGGCTCGGAGGTCGCGCTCGGCTTCGGCCTGCTCGCCGCGAGCCTCGGGCTCAACGTGCTCGGCGTGGTCGCAGGCGGGCTCGCTTGTGCGCTCACGTTCCTCGCGTTCGCGAGCTACGTGTTCGTGTACACGCCGCTCAAGCGCGTGACGCCGCACGCGCTCGTGATCGGCGCGCTGCCCGGCGCGCTGCCGCCGCTCATCGGCTACGCGGCGGTGCGCGGCACGCTCGGCGTGCCCTCGCTCTTCCTGTTCGCGGTGCTGTTCGTCTGGCAGATGCCGCACTTTTTGGCCATCGCCCTATTCCTGCAAGAGGACTATCGCCGGGGCGGCATGCAGGTGTATTCGGTCGCGCGCGGCCCAGAGCGAGCCGTGCGGGCGCTGCGTGCCTGGTCGCTCGTGCTCTTCGGCGTGACGCTCCTCCCCGCGCTCGAGCGCGGCGTGCACCCGGGCTACTTCGTGGTCGCGGTTCCGGCGGGGCTCGCGTTCCTCGCGCTCGCTTGGTTCGTGCCGCGCGCTCTCTCGCGAGTGCACTGGGCGCGGCGCGTGTTTTTCGCGTCGATGCCGTACCTCGTGATCGTGTACGCGGCGTTCGTCGCCGCCGCGTGAGAGCGCGTCGGTAACGCCGCGACGCCGCTACCTGAGCTTGGTGCTCTTCGTCGCGAGCCGCTCGGCGAGCTCCTGGAGCTGCTCGCGATCGGCCGCCCAGAGTTGCGGGAACAAGGTGATGAGCTCCACGAAGGAGCGCCGGCTCGAGGCGTCGAGCGCGGCGTACATCGCCGCGACGTCCACGAACTCCATGCGTTCTGCGGGGCTCATCTCGTCGAATACCGAGATGAGGCTTTGATAGACCGCGGCGCTCACGTTCTTTTCACGCGTGGGCGGCTCGGACTCGAACTTCGCGGGTGGCGCTCGTGGCACGGGCGGCAGCTCGAAAGGTTCCGGTCGGGTGATGCTGCGCAGACTCTTGCTCTCGGCAGGGCGCGAGGGCTTGGGCGGAGGCCGTTTGGAGACCATCGTCAGCTTGCACGCCGCAAGGCGGCCGTCACGTACGCGGGCACGGCGAGCGCCGCCACCACGAGGAGTAGGGCCGGCAACGGAATGTCCGTCGCCCCGCGCGCGAGCAGGCAGAGGGCGAGCAACGCGGCGACCGGCGCGCGGCGACTGGCGAAGAGCGCCGCGATGGCGCCGACGGTCGTCGCGGCTTCGAGCACGAGGCGGGCGGCGGGCGGCACGAGCGGCGCCGGCGCGCGCAGGAGCGACGTGACGGCGCGCGCGGTGACGACGAGCCACACCGAAGCACCCGGCTTCGCGGCGCCACGCAGCGCGAGCCCCCACGCGAACACGAGCACGATGCTGAGCAACGAAAGGACGACGGCGCGCCGGCTCTGCCGCGCCGAAAGCCAACCGAAGGCCATGCTGACGAGCAGCACCTCGAGCGCGAATCCGACGGTCGTCACCACGTTCGCTGCCCGATACACCCCGAGCGAGCCGTTCTCGACCGCGACCTGCGACAGGCGAATGCCAGCGAAGTCGAGCGCGCCGGCGAGGGCCGTGAGCGCGAGGGCGAGCCCGAGCGCGCGCGTGCCGGGGGCCAGCACGGCCACGGCGGCGCTCGCTGCAGCGGTGGTGATCGCGGCGACGACGAGAGCGCTCGCCAGCTCCGGCTCGAGCACGCGTCCCGTGGCCGCCATTGCGAGCACGCTGGCGGCCGTGCCCGCCGGGATCACCACCATGCGGTAGGCCACGCCGAGCGAGGTGCGGCTGAACGTCGTGATGACGGCGCGCAGCGCCAGGGCGACGCCACCGGCCGCGACGAGCTGGCTGAGGATGCTCGCCAGTCGCTGCGTGCGCTCGATCCACGGCGCGAGGCCCGTTGCTGCGCCTACCATCGCGGGAAAAATCGAGCGGCCGAGCGCGCTCGCCAGCAGGGCGAGGGTGGCGAACGCCGCGAGCGGCAGCCCGAACGAGGACTCCCACGCACGCGTCGGAGCGGGATGCGTCGGAGCAGCGGCCGGGGGCATCTCAACCCCGAGAGTATCGCGAGGCCGCGCTCGAACACTAGTGTGGCGGTGGCGCGAGGCCGGTTTTCACCGCGTCTCGAACAGCGCGAGCTCCGACCGCGTGAGCCGAGGCATGCCCGGCAGGCGCGGGGGCAAGCCGCCGTGGCGCTCCTGGCCTTCCTCGGGCGGCGCGGTCGGAACGAGCGGGGGAGGCGCGCTCTTCGGCTGTGTTCGCAGCATGAACGGGTGCGCGTTGGCGGTGCCACAGGCTTCCACGCCACGGTGGAACTCCCAGTGAAAGTAAACGTTGCCGTCGGGAGACAGGATCACTTCCGGGGGAGCGCCGAACGGCTGGGCGCGGGACACCGATTCGAGCGCGGCAACGTCGAACGCCGTGACCCCGCTCGTGCGCGTCACGCCCATGCGCTGAATGCGGCCCTGCTCGCGATCGAGGACGATCTCGAGCGAGGTGAAAATCTCCGGGCGGTTCATCGGGTTCGACGCGGGCAGCGAGTCGAGCGACGCGAGGAAGCCGTCGGCGAAGATCGGGTGGATGCGGTTGTGAACCTGGTTCAAATAGCTCGCGAACGGGGAGCGCGCCGTGTTGAGCGCCGTTTGGTTGCCGGGCTTGACGGACGGCACGTAGTTTTCGATCGCGGAACGCCAGCGCTCGATACCGACGGGACGCCAGTGCCCCGCGTGCTCGCTGCGGCGTCGCTCGCCGTCGGCGACGCGCTCGCGCATGAGCGTGTCGCTGCCGATCGCGGCGACCGCCGATTGAGGATTCAAATTCAGGTTGATGCCGCCCGGCGTGCTGCCCGTCGACCCGAGACCGAGCAGTCCGGGGATGCCGGGACTGCGCAGGGGCGGGAGCTCGCGGCGCTTGCGGGCTTTCTGTCCCGGCTGCTCGAGCGCCGCCTCTTTCTGGCGCGCCATCTCGAAACCGCCGCGCGCGGCGGCGAGCGTTTCCGGCACGGCGTCGGCGGCGTGCTGCGCGGGTTGCGGCGCTTGGCCCGCCTCCGCCGGCAAGCGCGACGCGCTCGCTGACTTCGGGGAGCCGCCCTTCACGCCTTCGAGGCGCGGCTGAGCTGCAGCGGCGTTGGCGGGCGCGCGAGCGGCTTGCTCGGCCAGCCGCAGCTCTTGTGACGACTGGTGCTCGGCGGGGGCGCGATCGGGCGCGCCGGCGTGATCGTCGCTCTGCCGGACGTGCGTCTCGTCCGCGTCGCCCGGATCGTTCGGGTCCTTGCTGCTCTGCGCCGCTCCGCCCACGGTCGGCTTCGGATCATCCTGGTCGGTCGAGGTGATCTTCGCCTGACTCTCTTCCGCGACGTGGTTGGCGTCTTCGGCGATGAACTTCGCGTCGGGGTTGTCGTCCTGCTTCGGATCCGCGACGTGCTGCTTCACCGCGACGCGCTTTTCCACCGGGGCAGGCGGAAGCTCAGGGGCCTTTTCGGCCTGGACCTTCTTTTCTTCTTCCTTCTTCTTTTCTTCCTCGGGCTTCTTGTCTTCCGGCGGCCGCTTTTCCTCTTCCTTCTTCAGATCGGGTGGGGGAGCTTTCTTCTTCTCGTGCGCGGGGTCGTCCTGTTCCGCGCTCTTCTTGTCGGGCGCTGCGGGATCGGTCTCCTGCGGCTCCGGCGGGGCGTTCGGGTCGGACTCCTTCGGCTGGTTCTCGTCGTCGAGGAGCGCGATCTCGACCGGGCGGCTCTCGCCGCGGACGAAGCGGCGCACCGAGGCCGCAAACTCGCGGATCTCGACCTTCTCTTCGATGACGTCCGCGACGCGTGCGGCGCCGCCACCCCAGAGGAGATGGGCCACGACGGCGGCCGCGACCCAGAGGAAGAGAGGTATCTGCGCTTCGCGGGTCATGCTGCGAACCGACCGACCGGACTGTCTTCCGAGAGTATCACCCCTTCGCGATGGCGTCGAAGTGGTCCGCTATCTCGGCGGCCGTCCAGACGCCGCCGTCGGCTTCCTTGAATTGCCCCGCACTTTCCACGACTTTGTAAACACTGAGGCGCGCTCCGGCCACCGCCAAGACGATGCCGGTTCGGTCGCCCGCGAGGTCACTCGCAAGAAACAAATGGGCCGGGGCAACGTGCTCCGGGGAGAGCGTGTCCGCGATTTTCGCGAACATGGGTAGATCCTCCGTCATGCGCGTCTTGGCGATGGGCGCGACGGCGTTCACGAAGATCCGGTAGCGCTGGAGCTCGATCGACGCCGTGCGCGTGAGGCCGTAGATGCCGGCCTTCGCGGCGGAATAGTTCGCCTGGCCGAAATTGCCGAGCAGCCCCGAGACGCTGGTCGTGTTCACGATGCGCCCGCCCCCTTGGTCCTTCATGACGGTGGCGGCCGCTTGCGTGCAGAGGAACGTGCCCTTGAGGTGGACGTCGAGGACGGCGTCCCATTGCGCGACCTCGAGCTTGAGGAGCGTCTTGTCACGCAGGATGCCGGCGTTGTTGACGAGGACGTCGATGCGGCCGTACTCGCGAACTGCCGTCTCGACGATCGCGCGGGCGCCCGCTTCCGTGCTCACGCTGTCGTAGCTCGCGACGGCGTTGCCGCCCGCTGCGCGGATTTCCTCGACGACGGCGTCGGCCGTGCCGTGAGCGCCACCTTCGCCGCTGCGGCTGCCGCCGAGATCGTTGACGACGACGCGGGCCCCTTCGCGCGCGAAGAGCAACGCCGTCGCGCGGCCGATGCCGTTGCCGGCGCCGGTGATGACCGCGGATTTTCCGTCCAAAACTCCCATGCGCGCGAGCTTAGTGTCAGCCTGAACCCAATGCTAGGCTCCGCGCCCCCATGAGCCGGCGTCTCCTCGTGACGAGCGCGTTGCCCTACGCGAACGGACCGATTCACCTCGGGCACCTCCTCGAGCACATCCAGACCAACATCTGGGTGCGCTTCCAGCGCCTGCGCGGTCACAGCGTCACCTACGTGTGCGCGGACGACACGCACGGCACGGCGACCATGATGCGCGCCCGCCAGGAGGGCAAGAGCGAGGAGGAGCTCATCGGCGCGATGAACCTCGCTCACCAGGCGGATTTTCGCGGCTTCGACATCGCGTTCGATCACTACGGGAGCACGCACTCGGAGGCGAACCGCCAGTACTGCCACGAAGTCTGGGCGGCCTTGCGCGCGCAAAACCTCGTCACCGTGCGCGACGTGACGCGCCTCTTCGACCCGCAAGCGGGCGTGTTCCTCGCCGATCG
>Ga0164241_10003840_pt1 | contig 14879 bp, 11 predicted proteins | sample OricomyardsoilBY_FD_108780 | JGI IMG/M metagenome (GOLD analysis project Ga0164241, IMG submission 108780) | Backyard soil microbial communities from Emeryville, California, USA - Original compost - Back yard soil (BY) | ecosystem: Environmental > Terrestrial > Soil > Unclassified | place: USA...
ACGCGTTCGACTTCGTCACGGTGGTCGCTCCGTTCGGCGCGGCGGTAGAGCTCGACGGTCAGACTCTTTCGAGCGACCTCTGCGAGGTGGCGCCGGCCGACGGGCTCACTGCAGAAGAGCGAGGCGCGGCGAACCCCGACGAGGTCGTCTACCGATGCCAGCTCGGCTTTCCGACCATCGATCCGAGCGTCGACCCACCCGTCATCACGCCGACGTCGCAGAACGACGGCGTGCATCGGGTCAGCGCGAACGCGAAGGTCCTCGTCCTCGTCACCGGGTTCGACGCGTTCGTCTCGTATGCCTACGCGGCCGGCACCGAGCTCGAGGAGATCGCCCCGCCGGGCTGAGCGCGCTCGACGTCGTTCGACGTTCGAAGGCTCGACGTTCGAGGCACCGGCCGCGTCTCCGGGCTCGCTCGGGCGATCCTTTCCTTGACGGCGGGCGTGTCGGGCGGTGGACTCTCCGCCCTGTGGGACGCCCCGGAGAAGATCGCGATCGGAGCCGACCGCGAACCGCGACGCGGCTGGGTCGAACAATCAATGCTTGACGGATCCGCGTCGTTCCTCGATTGGATGCTCGCCGGCTCGAAGCGTCGGCACCCAGCAATGATCTGGCAGAGGCCGTCCCGTCGTCGTGGAGCCCTCGCCTGGCGCGCTCCGAGCGGTCGCCAGTCGGTGGGCCTTCCCGTATGAGCCGAATTTGGGGCCAGCGCGGCGCCATCTACGGCGGCGTCGGGCTGACATCGTTCGCGGCCGTCGGTCTGTCGGTGATCGTCACGCGCATGTACTCCGCCGTGCTCGGGTACCACTTCGCGTTCTTCGCGCTCTCGCTCGCGCTCCTGGGCGCGGGCTTCGGCGCGACGCTCTCGACGTTGCTCCCACGCCTCCTCGAGCCGCCGCGTCTGCTCGCTCGGCTCGCGTCCACGGCGGGGCTCGGCAGCGCGACGACGGTCGTCATGTTGATCCAGACGCTTCGCACGAAACCGATCGAGAACCTCGATCGCGCGGCGTTCACCCAGCTCGGCCTGCTCGTCTTCGCTTCTCTCGTTCCGTTTACGTTGGTCGGGCTCATCGTGACCTCGACGCTGAAACACGCGCGCGGCGTCGCGCCGCGGCTCTACCTCGCCGACATGCTCGGCGCGGCCGCCGGTGGGCTCGCGGCGCTCATCGCCATGAAGCTCGGAGCGCCGCGCGCCGGGCTCGTCTTCGCGCTCACGCTCGCGCTGGCCGGCGTCGTCTTCGCCCTGGGAAGCGGCGATGCGCAGGGGCGACTCTTGGTCTCCGACGAGCGGGGCGGACGCTGGGCCGCGGCGGCGTTCTTCCTGAGCGCGGTCGCGCTCCTGACCGGCGACTACGGCGAGCAGTGGCTCACCGTGTCGACGCTCCGCTACGTGAACCTCGACCGCGCGACGTTCGTCGAGTGGGGCGACCTCGGTCTCGTGACCGTCGACCGCCCCACGCGTGGCATGGCGTGGATGCGCGTCGACGGCTCCGCCTCGACCTCGATCGTCGACGCGAAGACCTCGCTCCCAAAGCACCCCGATCAGATGGCGTTTCAGGTCGCGAAGGGACAGGGCCCGACGCTCATCCTCGGCGCCGGGGGAGGCCGCGACGTCCGCGCCGCGCTCGACGCCAAGCAAACGGAGATCGACGCCGTCGAGATCAACCGGACGATCGCGCGCGACGTGATGCAAGACAAGCTGCGCGAATACTCCGGCAACTTGTACTTCCAACCCGGCGTGAACCTCGTCGTCGCAGACGGCCGCAGCTTCGTCCGCGAGAGCACGAAGCGCTGGCACACGATCGTAGTCTCGCTGGTCGATCCGTGGTCTGCGTCCAGCGTCGGGGGGCTCGGGCCGAGCGAGAACGGTCTCTACACCGTCGAAGCCATCCGGGCCGATCTCGATCACTTGGACGATGGCGGCAGCCTCGTCGTCAACCGCTGGGACGCGGACTTCCCGCGCGCGCTGGCGCTCGTCTCGGCGGCGCTGCTCGACCGCGGCGCGACGGATCCAGGCGCGCAGCTCTACGCGTGCTCGCACATTCGCTCGACGTCGATGGTCGTTCGCAATGCGCCGCTCTCGCCGGAAGACATCGCCGCGCTCCGAAAGATCTGCAAAGGCGGCCGCTTCGTCGAGGTGTTCGCGCCCGACGCGCGCGGCACCGACTTGCTCGCGTCGCTCACACGCGATCCGTGGGGCACGGCCAGGACCGTGGACGAGACCGACCTGTCACCACCCACCGACGATCGACCTTTCTACTTTTACAACGTGCCAGGTCGACGGCTGCGCAGCGTGCTCGGCGACAAGACCAAGCTCGCCGAGGAGCAACAAGGCCTCGCGAGCCTCGTGATGGTCACCGCCGCGACGCTCGCGTTTGCGTTGCTTTTCCTGGTCGCGCCGCTCTTTTTTCGACGGGCGCGCGGGGCGCGTGGGCATCGCGCGAAGACCGTGGGCTTCTTCGCTGCGTCCGGGCTCGGGTTCGTGCTGGTCGAGCTCGCGCTCACTGCGATCCTGACCACGTTCCTCGGACACCCCATCTACGCGCTGACGACGGTGCTCGCCGCGCTGCTCGCCACTGCGGGGCTCGGGGCGTATCTCGAACAGACGACCTCTCGCGACGCTGTGGCGGGCCGCGTTCGCGTGCGCGCAGTGGCGCTCGTCGTGTTGTTGGTCGTGCTCGCGGCCACGCTCCTCCCCGCGACCTCGACGCTCGTCGGGCTTCCGCTCGGCGCTCGCATCGCGCTCGCCGTCGCGGTCATCGCGCCCCTCGGCGCGCTCATGGGTGGGCTCGCTCCGCTCGGTGTGCTCGCGGCCTCGACGCGCGACCGCGACCTGGTCAGCTGGGGTTGGGCCGCGAGCTCCTTCTTCGGCGTGCTCGGGCTGGGTCTAGGCACGCTCCTGGCGATGCACGCTGGCTTTTCGTATCTGCTCTTCCTGGCGTCCGTCGCGTTCTTCGTCGCCGCCGCGCTGGCGCCGACCGCGCGGCGGCCCGCCCCCGCGCAAACCTAGTACCTCGCCCCAGTGATCTCGAACGGTTCCTCCCACCCCCCCGACGGGGCGAGGGGGATGAGAGGAACCTCCTGCTGGACGACCCATCAGAATCTATGGGTCGTGGTACTAGCGCCGCCGCCTCTTCTAGAAATCGAACCAGTGCGTCGGGTACGCGCGGACGAACGCACCGATTCGGGCGGCGATTTCCCGGCCACCGCTCTCGAGCTCCGACGCCGTCGGCCGACGGGGCAAGCGGATCGCCGAGGTCACCTCTACCTCGTAGTCCAGGAAGCCGAGCCGTCGACCGAGCACGACCACGATGGGCGCGCCGGACAGCGCCGAGAGATGCAGCGGCCCTTGTGGAACCCGGACGAGCTCGTCGGCGAACGCATCGCGCTGTCCCGTCGGCACGCGATCGGCTTGCACCGCGACGACACCGCCACGGCGTAAGTGACTGAGCAACGGCATCGCCGCGAGCGGATCGCTGCCGACATGGACGACCTTCAGTCCGAGCTCGCGTCGCTGCGCTGCCTGGACCTGTTGCGCTGCAAGGTCGCGCTCCTCTTGCATCACGAGCACGACCTCGTCGTCGTAGACCGAGCCCAAGATGGGCCCGGCCGCGTACCAGCCGCTCGTGTGCGCGGTCGCGACGATCACCCCGCGACCATCAGCGCGCGCGGCGCGAAATTCTGCGTCGCCGATCACGCGGGCCGAGAGCCGCTCTTGTCGACCGCTTCCGATCGCGAACGCCTCGGTCAACGCGAGCGCGTAGCTCGAGAAGACGGACGCGACCTCGAGCGACGTCCCTCGTGCGCCTGCGCGGACTAGGTTGTCTCGCACCTTGCGTCGGGCAGCGGGTAGCGCCGCCGCCCACGCCAACCCGAACACGGGCGGACTGTAGCGCACGAAGGGCCCGGGCCCGTTGACGGCGCCGAACCGGATCGCGCGCCGCCACAGCTCGGAGTCCGGCCGCAGGCCCGACTCCACCGCGCGAAGCCGCTCGCGTAATCCGTCCATCATCGGGGAGCGGGCCCTTTGACCCGAGCGCGCCGCGGGAGCAAGCGCCGCAGGAGCAAGCGCCGCTCGGGACAGCCAGGCGCTACGGGTCGCGGAGCTTCTTGGCGCGCTTCAGGCCCTCGACCGCGAGGGCGCGAACCGACGCGTCGTCGTGATCGCAGGCCGCCTCGAGCGCGTCGGCCGCGCGTTCACCGCGCTCGTTCGGGTCGCGAGCGCGGTGGGAAAGGACGCGGACCGCCGAGCGCGCGAGGCCGCTCCGCGTAGCCCGATGAAGGGGGCTCCCGACCGTGAGCCGCGCAAACGCAGCGTCATCGAGCGTCGTCAGCGCCTCGACGGTCGCGGCGGCGAGCTCTGGGCGAGGCTCGAAGATGCGCGTCGTCTCTGCGGGAGGCGCCGCGGTACGGTTGAACGGGCACGCCGTCTGACAGTCGTCGCACCCGAAGAGGTGCTCGCCAGTGTCGAGCTCGAGCGTCGGCGCGAGGCTTCGATCCTCGATGGTGAGGTACGCGATGCAGCGGCGCGGATCGAGGACGAAGGGCCTCTCGAACGCGCCCGTCGGGCACGCATCGAGGCACCGCGTACACGTGCCGCAGCGCTCGGTCATCGGGGTATCGACGGGAAGCTCGAGCGTCGTCACGACCTCGCCGAGAAGGACGAAGCTCCCCTGCCCCGGGACGATCACGAGGCCGTGCTTTCCGACGAACCCGAGGCCCGCGCGCGCCGCCCACGCGCGCTCGAGGATCGGCTCCTCGTCGAGCAGCGGCCGCGCGCGAACGTCCGGCGCGAGCGTGCGCACGAACTTCGCCAGGAGCCGGAGCTTCTTGCGTAGATAGTTGTGGTAGTCCTGGCCGCGCGCGTACCGCGCGACGAGCTTGGCGGTCTGTGGATCGCTGTCCGCGTCGGCGCGTGCGTAGCGTCGCGCCACCGAGATGACGCTGCGGGCCCCGGCCAAGATCGCGTCGCCATCGAGCCGGCGTCGCGCCTCGGGATCCGTGGCGAGATACGTCATCGTCCCGTGCATGCCGCGGTCGATGAAATCGACGTAGCGAGCGTGCTCTTGCTCGAGCGGCACGTCGGCGCGCGCGACGCCGACCGCATCGAAGCCGAGCGCGCGCGCCTTTTCCTCGATGCGCCCTCGAAAGTCGAGAGGGGTGGATCGTCGCCCCACCGGCTCATCCTCGGACTTGTCGCGGCGCGCCACCTCGGGGCATCGTAGCCGTATGAACTACGGCTCGCCCTTTCGAACCCGCTTTCTCGCTCCGGTCCTCCTCCTCGCCCCTCTCGCGTTGGGGTGTGGCGACTCGGGAACCTCGTCCACCACCGGCAGCGGCGGCGGCACCGGGAGCGGCGGCGGCGCGTGCGACGGCCAACTCACCGAGGCGAAGAACTCCGAGTTCTGCTCCGCGACGCCCGGAACGCTCGACTGCGCGAACATCAGCCCCGCCGCCAAGAACGAGGTCTGCGGCGTCGCGCTGACCCAGCCTGGCGACGAGCTCGCGCGTAGCACGAACGTCGAAGAGTACGCGGGCAGCGGTCCGCCCGACGTCAGTTGCTTCGAGCCCGCGAACTACCCGGCGGCGCCTGGTGCGAGCGAAATGGTCTCGGCAAAAGGCTTCGTGCGCATCTTCTCGAGCGGGTGCAACTCGCACGATCTGAAGATCACGTTCTACAAGGTCGTGCGCGACGGAAGCGCGAACGACGGCGCGCTCGGCGACCAGGTCGGCACGACGGTGACCACCGCGGCCGATTGCACCGACATCGGCGATCCGTCCGACAACGACGACTGCGGGACGCGCTGGGAATGCGCCTACGAGTACCCGAACGTCCCGACCGAGACCGAGCTCGCCGTGAAGACGGAAGGTGATCCGCTCTGGGCGCCGCTCGTGCAATACAACCTCTACATCCGCGCCGACGAGGTCGTCGCTGGCGCCTGGGACCATGACGTTCGTGCGTTGGCGGCTCCCGACTACACCGTCATCCCGCAAACCGCGCTCGGTAGCCCCATCCAGCCCGGTCACGGCGCGCTCGCCGGAGAGGTCCACGACTGCGGCGACGTCCGTCTGACGAACGCTGTGGCGAACATCGACGCCGACCACCTCATCACGACGTACTTCAGCTCGGACGAGGACAGCCCGCTGCCCGATGTCTCCGCCAAGTCGACCAGCGTGCTCGGTCTATACGCGACGCTCGACGTGCCCCCGGGCCCCGTCACGGTCGCAGCGGGCGGCGTGCTCAACGGCGAGTTCATCACGCTCGGTCAGCATCGCGTGTTCGTCTACCCGGACACCGTCACCTCCGTGACGTTCAAAGGCATGCAGCCGTACCAAATCCCCGCGAACTAGGGGGTGTCCCTAGATTCGGCTTCGTCCCCCGACGCAGCCCCGGCTGACGCTCGCAAGTGAAGGCCGGGCACGAGGACGCGACATTTCGTCACTCAGCCCTCGCGGGCTCGACGCGATTGACAAGCCGGGTGCGGACCGTCATAGTCCGCGCCCGTTTTCGGCCTAAAGGGTTCCCTCCCGGGATTCTCCAGGCCCGCAGTACCCGCCGAAGTAGCTCAGTTGGCTAGAGCAGGCGTTTCATACGCGCCGGGTCGGGGGTTCGATTCCCTCCTTCGGCACCGCAGATCCCCGCCCCAGCGGCCTCTCGGTGCATCACGCAGCACGGTCTCGCGGAAGGTCGCCGGCGGCGCGCTGCCGGCACGAATCCCGAAGGGTCTTTGCACGTCACCGATGAGAGAGCGATGAGCACCCCGCAAAGGTTGGTCCCTGTCGCCGAGATCGCGCGGCCTCACGGCGTCGCCGGAGAGTTGCGCGTGCGCCCCTACAACATCCAGACGACGCTCCTCGGCAAGGGTCGCGCGGTCGTGGTCCGACTCCCGAGCGGCGAGGAGTCGCGCAAGAAGATCTCGAGCGTGAGGCCGTCGAATGACGCCCTCCTCGTCCGCCTCGAAGGCGTGAGCGGGCGTGACGCGGCGGACGCGTTGCGCGGCGCACAGATGCTGGTCGCGCGCGACGAGTTTCCTCCCCCAGAGGACGGCGAGTTTTACGCGATCGACGTCGAAGGCGCGCGCGCCGAGCTGAACGGCGAGGCGATCGGCACCGTGCTTCGCCTCGTGACGTACCCGGCGTGCGAAGTCCTCGAGGTGAAGCTCGCGGCCGGAAAGACGATCGAGGTTCCGATGACCGAAGCCTATGTCGAGGCGATCGACACCGACGCGTACGTCGTACGGCTTCGCACGATAGAGGACCTCGAGTGAGAGTGTCGATCATCACGCTGATGCCGGAGCTCTTCGAGCCGTTTCTCCGGACCAGCATGGTGGGTCGCGCGGTCTCCTCCGGCGCCGTTCAGGCCGAGATCGTTCTGTTGCGAGAACACGGCGTCGGACGACACAAGAGCGTCGACGACACACCTTATGGCGGCGGCAGCGGCATGGTCCTGTCGGTGCGCCCGATCGCGAGCGCCCTCGAAGACGCCGACGCGCGCGCGAACGCGGCAGGCGCGCCCGTCGCGCATCGCGTCCTCCTGACTCCGCAGGGACGACGCTTCGATCAACGTGCCGCGCGCTCGCTCGTCGAGCGGCCTCACGTCGCGCTGATCTGTGGACGCTACGAGGGCTTCGATGAGCGCGTGCGAGGCCTGGTCCACGAAGAAATCAGCCTCGGAGATTTCGTCATGACGGGCGGCGAAATCGCGGCGATGGCGATCGTCGAGGCGACCAGCCGTTTGCTACCGGGCGTGCTGGGCAATGACGCGTCGATCGCGAGCGAGTCGTTCAGCGACGCGCTCGGTGGTGGGCTCGAGTATCCGCAGTACACGCGGCCCGCAGAGTTTCGAGGCGTCAGCGTCCCCGAGGTCCTGGTCTCGGGAAACCACGCCGACATCGAGCGGTGGCGCCGCGAAGAATCGAGGCTTCGCACCGAGGAGCGCCGCCCCGATCTCTCGACGGATTCGCCACGAGGGGACGCCGCGTCCGCCGGCAGAGGCACACGCGGCGGCGCCCGATGAGCGAGCTCGCCGTAGCGCTGATCCATCATCCCGTGCTCGATCGAGAAGGCGGGGTCGTCACGACGGCGATGACGAACCTGGACCTTCACGACATGGCGCGGAGCGCCCGCACGTTCGGGGCGACTGCGCTCTACATCGTCCATCCCATCGAGGCGCAGCGCGAGCTCGCTTCGCGCATCGTCTCGCACTGGGTCGAAGGCTCGGGGCGCCGACGTATCCCCGATCGCGCCGTCGCGCTCGAGATCGTTCGCATCGTGCGAAACCTCGACGAGGCGATCGAAGATCTCGGCAGGCGATCGGTCGAACGTGACGCAGGGCAGGTCGAGCTGTGGACGACCGCGGCGCGCGCCCAAGGAGAGATCACCGAGTGGACGCCCGCGCGACGTAGGCTCGAAGAGACGCGGAGCCCGGTGCTGCTCGTGTTCGGCACCGGCTGGGGTCTCACGCCGGAGCTTCTCGCACGGGCAAACGTCCGGCTCGCCCCGATCGAAGGGACAGAGGCAGACGCCTACAACCATCTCTCCGTGCGCGCCGCGTGCGCCATCACGCTCGACCGGTTGCGCGGCCGGCCAGGCTGATTTCGAGCCCACGCGGCGCGAGAAGCAGCCCACGCGACGAACGCCCTCAGTCCGTCGCGCCTTCGTGCGGATCCTTCGGACGGACGGCGGGGTTCTTCGCGACGAACGGCATGCTCCACACGAGGCGCGGTCCGAGCATCTTCGGGAGCTTCCCGTAGGGCGCGCCGCGAAGGACCGCGCTCCTCACGTTCGCATCGAACTCCGGGATGCCGCTCGACCGCGTGACCCTCACGCCCGAGACCGAGCCGTCCGCCTCGATCGTGAACGTCACGACCGCGGTACCGCCGAGCCCCTCCGAGATCGCCCACTTCGGAAACGCGTTCGCCCAGAGCGGATGGATCTTGCCCTGCACCCCGCGCAGATAGCCCGTCTTCTCGACGTCGCCCGGGCCGCTGCCGCCTACGCCGAGCTGCGAGGCGCTCGAGAATGGACCACGGGTGCCGCCGGCGCCTGGCGCGCCGCCACCACCGACGCCCCCGCGACCGTCGCCCGCAGAGCCGCCCGCCGTGCTCGCGTGCATGAGCGACTGCATCCGCGCCGACACGGCCTGCTCGCTGTCGGCGGTGTCCGTCGGCCTTCCCACATCGAGCGCCGCGACCGACGGGCTCGACGCCATCACGTCGGGGCGGGCCCTCGCGTTCACGAGCGCGACGCTCTCCGTCGTGCCGCGACCGCGGTCGAAGCCCACACCGGCGGAGCGATACGGCCCGCCCTCGACGAGGGCGCCAGGAAGGCCCTCCGTCGGCCCCTCGCCCTCGTGGGGCTCGACGCCCGCCGTCGCTCCGAGGTCGCTCCGCAGTCGAGCGCTCTTCGAGCCTGGCCCCGGATCGACGCGCGCCTCTGGCCGCCGCTCTTCTGCGACGCCGGTCTTACCCATCGCGACGAACGTCAGCTCCATCGGATCGCGGCTGGCTCGCAAGTCTTCATACGACTGCCGCACCTTCCCGGCGCGGATGCGCGACAGCTGCGCCGCGTCGGTCGTGTTCATCGTGCTCATGTCGCGGCTCAAGCGATCGTCCTGATCCGCGAGGTTCAACGCGCGCTCGCGCACGACGCCGTCGCCCCCCCGACCGCTGCGACGCTGATCGAGATACGCGACCCGCGCGCCGCCGTATGGCGTCGGCTGCGCGACCTCGGCGTGCGGCTTTTCGTCGACCACCGTCGACGCTTCGTGCATCTCCGGGAGCTCGATCTCGACGGTGCCCGGAAGGACTGCGACCGGCGGAGCCGACGACGCTGCGATCTCTGGCTCGCCGTGCAGCATGCGGGCGAGCTGGATCAGCGCGACGGCGCCGAACGCGAGGACGGCGTGTCCCGCGATCGACAGCGCGCCCGCGGTCCCGAGATCGAGGACCGGCGGGTGCGACGGAGGCTTGGGCGCGGACTGGCCACCTCGGTGCACTCGAACAGCTTAGCTGCGAATTGCCCCTCGCGCAGGTCGGGCGCGATCATCGCGCAGAGCTCACCGGATTGAGACGGGGGACTCGACCTCGATCCGAAGGCGTCGCTTCGCGTTCGCCGTGGTCGCTTCTGCCAGCGTCTCGATCCCGATCCCTCGCAGCGAGGCGACCTTGGCGGCGGTGTGGACCACGTGCGCCGGCTCGCAGGTCTTGCCTCGAAACGGTACCGGCGCGAGATACGGGCTGTCGGTCTCGACGAGGATGCGATCCTCTGGCGCCCACGCCGCGACATCTTGCACGGCGGTCGTGTTCTTGAACGTCACGATCCCCGAAAAAGAGAGATCGAAATCGAGATCGAGCGCGCGAGCCGCGAACGCGCGGTCTTCGCTGAAGCAGTGGATGATGCCGCCGACGTCGCGCGCACCCTCGGCCTCGAGGATCTCGAGCGTGTCCGCGGCGGCCTCTCGCGTGTGAATGACGATCGGCTTCTTCGCGTGCCGCGCGATGGCGATGAGCGCGCCGAAGACCTCTCGCTGCTGGGCCTTCTCGGAGTGCATGTAGTGGTAGTCGAGACCAATTTCCCCCAGCGCCACCACGCGCGGCTCGGAGAGCAGTCGGTCGAGCTCGGCCATCCAGTCGGCGGACATGACCTTCGCGTCGTGCGGGTGAAGACCCACCGCCGCGTAGACGTCCGGGCGCCGCGCAGCGACCGCCGCCGCGTACCTCGGCGCGTCGAGCGTCTCGCCGACGCCGATCGCAACGAACGCTGCGACGCCCGCCTTGCGGGCGCGATCGAGGGCGGCATCGGGGCCGTCGGGGTAGTACGTCGGATCGACGTGACAGTGGGTGTCGATGAAGGTGGGCATGGGCACGGCGCTCAAACGACCAGCTCGGAGAAGCGAGCCTTCAGGACGGCGCTCGCTGCATCGAGCGCGCTCTCCTCGTCGTAGCCCAACGACTTCAAGCGAGCGAGCATCTCTGCGGCCTCTCGTCGTCGTGTCTCGCCGAGATCCTTGCCGTGGGCTTTTTGCTCTTCGGTTTGCTGCTTTTCCCGCAGGACCCTGACCAAATCCCGGACGAGGAGCGCGACGGGCTTCCGTCGCTCGACGAACACGGCCTCGCGCATCTTCCGTAGGTGATCCGGGAAGACGACCTCGTTCACGACCTTTTGGCCGGGGTGATCGATCGCCCACGCCGCGATGAACGAGATGAGCCCGCGACGGTGGTCGTCGAACTTGTCCGGCGCGACGCCGAGCAGTCCCTCGACCTCGCGCATGAGACGCTCGTCCGCCTTCTGGTACTCGCCGGTGTGTGCGTTCCGCGTCGTCTCGTCTTTGACCCAGAGGGATACCTGCTGGACGTAGCGGTTGAAGAGCTCGTTGTATCGAACCTCGTCGACGAGCCCGCTCGCGATCCTCATCTCTTCTTCGATGACGTCGAGGAGGCGACGACGAACGATCGCGCGCATCTCCTTCGTGTCGTGGTATCCGCCGGCTTGCGCCTTTACGCGGAGCCAGTCGTACTCGCTCGTCTGCTTGCAGAGCTCGTCGAGCTCGGCCATGACGGCGAACGGCGAAAGCGACGCGTGGTCCGGCGACTGCGCTGCGTTCAGCAGGACGGTCCGCATCGTCCGTGGCGACGCGCCCTCTCTTCCCTCGAAATCGACGCTCGACTCGGTCTCGCGATAGAGCGATGCGAGGCCCGCTTTCAGGACCTTCTTCGCGTCCGAGTCGAGCATCTCCGGGACGACGCCCGACCCGTACAGCTCCATCTTTTGCTCGACGGTCAGCTCTTTCACGATCTTCGCCAGCTCGGCCGAGTACTTGTCGGGGCTCGGCTTGTCGAGGCGCGTCATGACGGCGAACTCGGCTGCGACTCGGATCGCGTGGGGCGCGACGTGCTTGCCTACGAATGGCGCGACCTGCAGATCGTAGATGCGTTGCTCGTCGACGAAGCTTCGCAGATACGGCACGGCGACGAGCTCGAAGCGGCCGCGGAAGCTCGGGAACTCCGGGTGCTCGCGGAACGCCGCCAGATGGATCTCGTTCGCGCTCCCGAGCATGACGACGTTCGTCTGAACGTTCTGGTGGGGCAGCGCGATCTCGCCCGTCTCGAGCGTGAGCTGTAGATAGCGGAACGCGTCGAGCGGTCGCTTCAAGAGATCGGAGAGCTCGAGCACGCCGCCCGCCGCCTCGATGAGCTCGCCGTGCGCTTCGAAGAGGGTCGTGGCTTGGAGCGCGGTCGGCAACGCCGCGAGCGAGCGGTCCGCCGTGATTTGGCGCTCGCCTGCGTCGACGCTGAGCTCGGGTCCGAGCGTGATCGCGCCCTGACGGTATTTCCGCGAGATGAACCAACGCTCGACCTGCACGTGCCTGAGCGCCCGCGTGAGGTTGCCCTCTTCCGCCATCATCAGCGCCTCGAAGACTTGCTGGTTCTTGTGCGAGAGCTGCCCTGTCATGAGCCAGAGCGGGGGCGTGAGGCCGCTGCCCTCGTAGAGCTTCGCCAGGAGCGGTCGTCGATGGGTGAGCGGGATGAGGAAGAGCGGATGGTCCCTGATCTCCATGACCAAGCGCGCGTCGATCTGATCGTCCGAGAGGTGGGCGAAGCTGTCGTCCCAGCCACCGGTCGACGCGGGGGCCTTTCCGTCGGCGAATCCGATCGATCCCCGCACGGTCTTCTTGCTCGGGAAGACCCAGTGGAAGCGGTAAAGCGCGCCCTCGTCGAGCGTCGAATAGTGCTCGAGCGCGCGGAGAATGCAGGCGGCGGCGGTGCTCTTCGCCGAGCCGTTCGGCCCGTGCATCAAGAGGAGCTTGTTCGCGCGACCTTCGTTGACGAAGTTCGCCAGGAGCCGATACGTCGCGGCTTGGAGCTCTTCCTGGGCGACGAGGGCGGCCTCTCGGGCCTCACCGCGCGGCTCCCACGGGAGATCGAACAGGCGATAGCGCGTCGTCTTGCCCCAAGGCTTGTCGACGACGGTCGTGCCGAAGTGGTCGAACATTCCGCGGACGTAGGCAGCCGCGTCCCGACCGTGGCGGCGCGGGTTCTCGGCGAAGAGCTCGAGATATTCGCTGAACGACAGGACGCTCTTCGAGGCTTGAAAGCGTTCTTCGAGGGCCTTCGCGACCGCGTCGAGCTCCTCGATGGCGCCTCGGCTCTTCCGGGTGGATTCGCTCACGGCCCCGGAGCTTACCGCAGTGGCGGTCGTTCGGTGGCCGGTGTCAGCGAGCAAGTCTCATCGAACGGGTCTTCGCGAATTGGGCTCAGCGAACGGGTCTTCGCGAAACGGGTCTTCGCGAACGGCCCTCAGCGAACGGTGACTTCGAGGTCGAGCGGGACCTTCTCCATCAAGCAACGCTTCTCGTTGCAGACCGAGATGCTCATCGTCCCCGAGAGCGAGTACTTGCCGGCCCGCGCCGCCACAAACGGCACCAAGAAGCTTCCGCCGTGCTCGTCGAATTTCCCGTCTTCGCGCTTGAGCACGTCTTTCGGAAACGACACGCCGTCTGCCGCATCGCCGACCTTGAACTTGATGGGGAACTGCGGGTTGAGGTGGTACTCGCCGCGTGCCGTGATGCCGACCTCGATGGTGCCTTCTTTGCCGACCGAGTAGTCGCCGACGGGCTTCATCTCTGCGGTGTACGTCTCTGCCTCGGTCCGCGACTTCTGGACGTTCGGCGGAGCGTCCGCGCTCGACGCGTCGGCCGTCGTGGCTGTCGCGGCGGTGGTCGTGACGACCGCGAGGCCCGCTACGACGAGCATTCCCAGCCGCGTTCCAACTCGAATACGCATCGTGCCCATCCCCAATCCCTTTGCTGCGAAAGCCGACTCCGCCAGCTTCTGATCCTAACACCGGTCGACGGGTGGAAAGCGAGTCGGAGGAACGCAGCTTGTACGACGAGCTGGCGTCGATGTTCCCCTCGAGGCGCGCCCGGGAGGAACAGACGAGTGGTGGGCGGGGCGATTCACTCTCGGAGCCCCCGCCCCGCGAACCTCAGAACTGCCCTGTGACTCCGACGTAGGCAGGGCCGATGATGGGAACGATGCGTGCCTGAGGCGGTTGGGGCGGACCGCCCGCGTCGTCCGCTGGCGCGTCGTTCGCAAACCAATCGACCATGATGTAGGTCACCGTCCCGGCCGCGCCGACCCCCGCCGCGACCCAGCCGACCACCGCCATCGCCGTGTTCGTGCTGTGCGCCGACAGCGCGTCGCGGAGTTGGTTACACGGCCCCGGGTAGACGTCGGCCGAGCCTGACGAGTCTTCTGGGCCGCAGGGCGAGCCGTTCACCCCATCAGAGGCGGCCTGCCCCCGGATCTGGTCCGCGATCGACTCGCTATCCGACTTCGTGCCGGCCGCCGCGGCAGAGAACCCGATGCCGAGCCCCAGACCGACCGCGAAGACACCCGTGCCGACCCATGCGAGCGGCTTGCGCGCGTACCAATGGAAGAAATCCTCGCGGCCCCCGGACGGCGGAGGAGTCTGAGCGCCAGGTCCGTAGGGGTTCGCCGTCCCTGGGCCATAAGGACCCTGACCATAAGGAGCTCCGGTCCCAGGTCCCGCTGGATTCGCCGGTCCCGTCGGGGTGCCTGTGCCGGGCCCGGTGGGATTTCCCGTACCGTCGGGCGTCCCGGTCCCAGGGCCGACCGGCATCGTCGTGGCGCCGGTCACGACCGCCACGCTCGAGGTTCCACTCTTCGCGTCGAGCTTGGTCAGGCCCGTCTTGCCGCCCGCCGAGGCGACGATCGTGCGCGCCCCGAGGTCGACGAAGACCGGATCTGGCAGAGGCGATTTGCCGACGGCCGTCCCGTCGACGCTGACGTCCGCGCCCGCGGCATCCACCGTGATGGTGACGAGGCAGGCTTTCCTCTTCGCGTCCTCCACCGCGG
>Ga0164241_10003841_pt1 | contig 14877 bp, 10 predicted proteins | sample OricomyardsoilBY_FD_108780 | JGI IMG/M metagenome (GOLD analysis project Ga0164241, IMG submission 108780) | Backyard soil microbial communities from Emeryville, California, USA - Original compost - Back yard soil (BY) | ecosystem: Environmental > Terrestrial > Soil > Unclassified | place: USA...
AAGCCGAGCTCGTCGCGCAGCACCCCGGTGAGGATCTTGTGGCTCATCGTCGCGGGCGCCCCGGAGGGGTCGACCGCCGGGAACACGACGTGGGCGGTCATGATCGTGTCGACACCGGCGGCGATGTCGGCCTCGAAGGGCGGCAGGTCGATCGCGTGGAACTGCTCGAGGGTGTGCGTGACCTTCGGCAGCCCGAAGTGGCTGTCGACACCGGTGTCACCGTGGCCGGGGAAGTGCTTGGCCACCGCGGAGATCCCGCCCGCGTGGTAGCCCTTGACCTGCGCCGACGCCAGGTCCGACACCAGGCCCGGGTCGCCGCCGACGGAGCGGATCCCGATGACCGGGTTGTTGGGGTTGATGTTGACGTCGGAGACCGGCGCGTAGTCCTGGGTCACCCCGACCGCTTTGAGCTCTTCTCCGATCACCTTCGCCGAGTCGTACGCGTCCTCGGTGGACCGGCCCGCGCCCAGCGCCATGTTGCCGGGCATCTGGGTAGCCGGCGCGAGGAAGCGGGCAACGAGCGCGCCGCCCTCCTGGTCGACCGAGATCTGCAGCGGGATGTGGGCCGGCTGCGCCAGCGAGGCGGCCTGGAGTCCGTTGGACAAGGTCGCCACCTGGGCGGGGTCGCCGATGTTGTCATCGCTTGCGCAGCCGCTGCAGGCCACCCGGGTCGAGTAGTAGATGACCCCACCGGGCTGGTACTTCGCGATGGCCTCGGCGGGCGTGTCGACGCCGTACAGCCGCTGGTTGACGGCCTTCGCCGCGTCGCTCACGGTGGTCGCGTCACGGCCGGCCACCTCGATCACGAACAGCTGGCCGACCTTCTGCTCCAGGGTCATGTGCCGCATCAGAGAGATCACCTTGCCGCGGTACGGCGCGTCGCCGGCGTCTCCAGGACCGCCGGCCCGGGCCGCGGGCGGATCGAAGGCTGCGGCCAGCACCAGGCAAAGGCCGATCAGCAGCAGCCGGAGCGTCGTCCGGGTGCGGGTGGTGGATGCTGACAGAGCGAACATGCGCGCCTCCGGGCTTGTCTGCCCCCCGAGATGAGGACCCCAACGACCCTAGGCTCCGCCGAGCCGGGTTGGGAACCGGGTTGTTCGAGAGTGGCTCCTGTCGGTGCGTGCTGCCCCGGCCCTAGAGACGAGTCGTGCGCAACCGGAGCGCATTGCCGATGACGCTGACCGACGACAGCGACATGGCGGCAGCCGCGATCATGGGGGACAGCAGCCATCCGAACGCCGGGTAGAGCACGCCGGCTGCGATGGGGATGCCGGCTGTGTTGTAGGCGAACGCCAGCCACAGGTTGCCGCGGATGTTGCCCATGGTCGCTCGCGACAGACCGCGGGCGTGCGCGATGCCGTTGAGGTCGCCCCGGAGCAGAGTCACGCCCGCGGACTCGATCGCCACGTCGGTGCCGGTCCCCATCGCCAGACCCACGTCGGCCGCCGCCAGAGCCGGGGCGTCGTTCACGCCGTCTCCGGCGAACGCGACCACGCGTCCCTCGCCGCGCAGTCGAGCGACCACGTCGCTCTTGTGGTCGGGCAGCACCTCGGCCTCGACCCGATCGATGCCGAGCTGCTCTGCGACAGCCCGTGCGGTGACGGTGTTGTCGCCGGTGAGCATGATCACCTCGATGCCCTCAGAACGGAGCGTCGAGAGTGCCTGGGGCGTGGTGTCCTTGACCTGGTCGGCGATGCCGATGACACCGGCCGGCCTCGAGTCGACGGCGACCAGAACCGCGGTGGCTCCGGTCTGCCGCAGGTCGTCTGCAGAAGGGACAAGGCTCTCAGCGTCCACGCCCTGGCTCTCCAGGAACGACGCGCTGCCGATGGTCACCTGGTGCCCGGCGACGCGGCCGGTGACCCCTCTTCCCGCGGGGGCGTCGAAGTCCTCCGCTGCCGGAAGGGGGCCCACCTCGGGCATCCGGTCGCGAGCGGCTTCGACGACGGCTCGCGCCAGCGGGTGCTCGGACGCGTTCTCCACGGCGGCCGCGAGACGCAGCAGCTCGCTCTCGGAGCCTCCGTCCACCGTGACCACCGCGGTGACCGACGGCTTGCCCTCGGTGAGGGTCCCGGTCTTGTCGACGACGACGGTGTCGACCTTCTCCATCCGCTCCAGCGCCTCGGCGCTCTTGATGAGCACGCCCATCCGGGCGCCGCGGCCGACGCCGACCATGATCGACATGGGTGTGGCCAGGCCCAACGCACAGGGGCAGGCGATGATCAGCACCGAGACGGCGATGACCAGTGCGTGGGCGAGCTGCGGGTCCGGCCCGACGAGGGCCCAGACGAGGAACGAGACCACGGCGATGCCGATGACTGCCGGCACGAACCACGCCGAGACCTGGTCTGCGAGCCGCTGGATCGGGGCGCGAGATCGCTGGGCGTCGGCCACCATCTGCACGATCCGAGCCAGCATGGTGTCGCGGCCGATCGCCTGCGCCCGGATCAGCAGGGTTCCCGACTGGTTGAGGGTGCCGCCGATGACCTTGTCGCCGGCGTTCTTGCCTGCCGGCATCGACTCACCGGTCACCATCGACTCGTCCAGCGTGCTGCGACCCTCGATGACCTCGCCGTCGACGGGGACCTGCTCGCCGGGTCGCACCCGCAGCAGGTCACCCAAGTGGACTTCGGACAGGTCGACGTCGGCCTCCTCCCCGACTCCGTTACCGGTCTCGTCGATCCGGTGTGCGGTCGTCGGGGTGAGGTCCAGCAGTGCCCGGATGGCGCCCGAGGTCTGCTCCCGCGCCCGCAGCTCGAGCACCTGGCCGAGCAGGACGAGGGTGGTGATCACCGAGGCGGCCTCGAAGTAGACGTCGACGGCGCCGTCCATCGACTGGAACGAGTCGGGGAACAACCCAGGCGCCACGGTGGCGACGACGCTGAACAACCAGGCCACGCCGATCCCCATCGCGATCAGCGTGAACATGTTCAGCCGCAGCGTGCGCACCGAGGTCCAGCCGCGTGTGAAGAACGGCCACCCGGCCCACAGGACGACCGGAGTAGCCAGCAACAGCTGCAGCCAGGCCGACGTCCTCTCGGGTACGGCGTCGCCGATGGCGTCGACGAGCTCGGCACCCATCGACAGCACAAGAACCGGGATCGTCAGCGCCACCGCGACCCAGAACCGGCGGGACATGTCGAGCAGCTCGGCCGAAGGGCCCTGCTCGGTCGAGGCCAGCACCGGCTCCAGCGCCATCCCGCAGATCGGGCAGCTGCCCGGGCCGGGCTGCCGGATCTCCGGGTGCATCGGGCACGTGTACTCCACCTCGGACCCGACGGGCTCGTGAGTCGACGAGGTCTCGTGCCCGTGCCCGTGGTCGTGCCCGCCTGAGTGCGTCGTCAGATCCACGCCTGCCAAGGGGTCGTTCGGCTGCCCGGTCATGCGTCCGACTATACCCTAGGGGGGTATGGTGAGCAAAGTTCCCGTGACGCGGCCCGCAGCCTCCTGGGTTCTCCGGCTCACCCGTTGCTGCGCGTGCGCATCGATCGCCACAGCAAGGTGACGATCACCGCGCCCGCCAGCGAGCCGATGATGCCGCTCGGTCGCAGCCGCAGACCGTCGCCGGCCAGAAGGCTGATCAGGAGTCCGCCCAGGAACGACCCGATCAGACCGGCAACGATGGCCATCGACCAGTCGACTCCGCCGCGGTCACGGCCAAGGATGAATTGGGCTCCGGCACCGACGAGCATGCCGAACAAGATGATGCCGATCAAAAGCATGACCCGCAGCCTAGGGGTCACACGGCATTGCAGGTACCCCGTCGGTCGAGCCGGTCGATGGGACTGCCCAGGCTCAGTACTCGACACCGCGCAAGGTGTTCTTCGAGCGAGGTTTCCGAGCGCGAGGCCCGGGCATGCTGGCGGTGACAAGCGAGGAGGACCCGATGAAGATCGCGGATGACATCGCCGACCAGCTCGCGGAGTCGCACCGGCAGGTGCTCGACGCCTTTCTCGACGGAGACCGCGAGACCCTCGGCCGACTGGTGGCCGACGACTGCCGCATCGTGGGGCCGAAAGGGTTCCTGATCGGCAAGGAGGAATGGATCGACGCCCACCACACGGGCGTCTACGAGCAGGTGATGCTCGAGGTGGAGCACACCGAGCTCACCCTGCGCGACGACCTCGCCGTGTGCTGTGACCTGCAGCGCTCCGAGTGCCTGTTCCGCGGTGAGACGATCAAGGGACTGTTCCGGGTCCTCAACGTCTGGGCGCGCACGGACGAGAGGTGGCAGCTGGTGGGGATCCAGTACACCGCCGTCGCGCCGGAGGTCGCATGACGGTCGCACCGCACGCCGAGCTCTCGGGTCGGCATGCGCTGGTCACCGGTGCTTCTCGTGGGATCGGTCGCGTGATCGCTCGGCATCTGGCCGACCACGGTGCCCGCGTCACGGTGCACGGGCGTGACACCGACGCGCTCGCGCGCGTGTGTCGCGAGATCGAGGCAGGCGGCGGCACCTGCCAGGCCGTTGCTGCCGATCTGACCGACCCGGACCGGATCGCGGGCCTGGTGCGCGAGTCCGAGGACGGCTTCGGTGGCGTCGACGTCCTGGTCGCCAACGCCGGCGGATCGCCGACGCAACCGCAACCGGTGGAGGAGATGCGTGATCAGGACTTCGTCGCAGCCGTCGAGCTGAACCTGGTGGCGACATACCGGCTGGTCGTGGCGGTGCTGCCCGGGATGAAGGAGCGGGGAGGCGGCTCGATCGTGACGATGTCGTCGGCGGCGGCGCGACGCCCGACGCCGTACTCGCCCATCGGGTACGCCGCCGCCAAGGCGGGCGTCGAGCTGTTCACCAAGGACGTCGCACTCCAGGTCGGGCCGCACGGGATCAGGGCCAACTGCGTCGCGCCGGAGACGATCATCACCGAGCGCACCGATGAGCTGATCCCGAAGGACACGCAGGAACAGCTGATCGGACAACATCCGATCCGCCGCCTGGGGACGCCGACCGACGTGGCCGAGGCGGTCCTGTTCCTCGCCGGCGACCGGTCCTCATGGGTGACCGGCGTCGTCCTCGATGTCGCCGGCGGGGCCGTCATCACCCAGTGAGCGACGCGCAGCCTTTCAGAGCAGGCCGAGGTCCGACGCACGGCGTACGGCGGCGCGGCGGGTGTTCACGTCGAGCTTGGTGAAGATGTGCTTGGTGTGGGTGCGCAACGTGTTCACCGAGACGAAGAGCTGCCGCGCGATCTCCGGCCCGCTCAGCTCGGTCGCCAGCAGCCGCAGCACATCGAGCTCGCGCTCACTCAGGCCCTCGTCGGAATCGGGTTGGGCGGGTGCGGGTGCCGGCGGCGTCCTGGCCGAGGCCAACAGGCGCTCGGCATGGAGTCGTACGTCGTGCGCCGCAGCGCCGGCGAGCCGGCCGAGCAGGTCTGCCATCGGCTCACCCTCGTCGAGGAAGAGCCGGCCGTAGCCGGCCGGCACACCTTCGGTCAGGGCGAACGCGAGGTCGTCCGCTGCCCGATCCGAGTCGCCGTTCGCCCGATGCGCGAGCGCCCGCACCACTCGCCCTTCGACCAGACTGCCGCCGCGGTCGGCAGCCTGGGCGGCGTCCAGCACCCGGTCGAGGAGTTCGAGCGCGTCGTCCACGTGACCTTCGGCGACGAGCAGCCGGGCGAGGGTGAGCTGGTCGTACTCGGTCAGGTAGCTCACCGGATCCGTCGGTGCGACTTCGCGCTCGCGCGCCCAGGCCCTCGCGTCGTCGAGGTGACCCTGTGCGATCCGCACCCGCGCCCTGGTCGCGGCGATCGGGCGCACGTCCGGGAAGTAGCCGGGCAGGTAGAGCGGCTCGGCTCGGTCGAGCATCGCGACCGCGCCGTCCAGGTCGCCGTTCGCCCGGAGAAGGGCGGCCGACGCGGTGTACCACCGGTGCCGGTTCTCCAGCAGCGACGCGCGGTCGCCGAGCTCGCGAGCCGCGTCGAGATGCTGCGTGGCCGCGTCGAGGTCGCCCTGCTCGCGGACGACGTCGGCGAGACCGACGTGCAGGTCGCCGGCGGTGGAGAGCACGGGACCGGGATGGCCCTCCGCCGACGCCAGCGCGCGTTCGTAGAGCCGACGTGCCTCGACCGGCCGTCCGCGCGCCAGCCACAGGTTCGCCAGCACGACGGTGGCGCCCAGCTCGTCCGCGACCATGCCGGCAGCCCGGAGGCTGGCAACCGCCTCCGAGAACGTGTTGACCGCCGTGTCGAGATCACCCGCAGCCCATGCCGCCAGGCCGACGAACCCGGCAGCTGCGGCACGTCTGAAGTGGTCGTCCGCCGCGGCCAGCGCGAGTGCACGGCTGGCGTGCGCGACCGTGCCGTCGACGTCGCCCCGGGCCTGGGCGACCGAGGCGCGGTAGACCTCGATCATGGCCGGGAGGGAGCGCATCTCCTCCTCCCGGTCGCGCACCTGTGCGGTCAACGCGGGCGAGGTCGGCAGCACGGGAGGTGGCGCCGAGCCGAGGCCCCCTTCGGCGACGTCCAGCCACGTCTCCACACCGCCGAGATCGCCCTCGGTGAGCCGGGTCCACGCTAGGGAAGTGGCGAGCAGCGGGCGGCGGCGTACGACGTCGTCGGGCAGGGCGACCAGCCAGTCGCGGAGTGTGCGGTCCTGGCGCCGCCGGCGCAGGTCGGCCAGGGCGAGCTCGATCAGCTCGGCGCTGAGCTCGTGGTCACCGCCCGCGAACGCGTGACCGATGGCGTCGGCGAGCCTGCCCTGGTCGGCGTACCACCGAGCGGCGGCTCGGTGCAGCACGCCCGGCCGCTCGGGGTCCGACGAGGTGAGCTGGGCATGCAGCGCGTCGGCGAAGAGATGGTGGTAGCGGAACCACTGCCGCTGGTCGTCGAGTGGGAGCAGGAACAGGTTGGACCGCTCGAGCGTCTCCAGCATCTGCTGCCCTCCGGAGTGCCCCGTGACCGCGTCGCACAGGGGCCCGGTCAGCTCGCGGAGCACCGAGGTGTCGAGGAGGAACGCTCGTACGTCGTCCGGCTGGCGCTGCAGGACGTCGTCGAGGAGGTAGTCGAGGACGAAGCGGTGGCTGCCGCTGAACGCGTCCACGAAGCTGTCGATGTCCTGGTCGGTGCGGTCGCGGGCGGACAGTCCCGCCAGCTGAAGTCCGGCCGCCCATCCCTCCGTCCGCGACTCCAGTGCCTCGACATGGGCGGGCTCGAGCTCGAGGCCCATCACGTCGTGCAGGAACGCGCCGGCTTCGGCGGCCGTGAACCGGAGCTCGGCAGCCCGGATCTCGACCAGCTCACCCCTGGCCCGTAGTCGGGCCAGCGGCAACGGCGGGTCCACCCTGGTCGTGATCGCGACGGCAACCTGCGGAGGCAGGTTGTCGAGCAGGAACGTGACGGCCTGGTGGACGGCCGGCGAGTCGATCACGTGGTAGTCGTCGAGGACGAGGACCGTCGGCTCGTCGACGACCTCGAGGTCGTTGATCAGGCTGACCAGGACGTCGTCCGTCGCGGCGACGTGGTCGGCGTCCAGCAACGCGAGGGCGTCGGCTCCGAGCTGGGGGTCCGTGGTCCGCAGGGCGGCGGTGACATGGGCGAGGAACCGCGCCAGGTCGGAGTCGCCCCCGTCGAGCGACAGCCACGCCGCCCGACCGCGAGTGTCGTCCGGTGCGGGCGAGGTCAGCCACTGGGTGAGCAGCGTGGTCTTCCCGAAACCGGCCGGCGCGGCGACGAGGACCAGGCGTGGCATCGACCCCGTTGACGACCGGAGGCGGTCGGTGAGCCGAGGACGGGGCACGAGCTGCCGCCGCGGGGTCGGCACGTGCAGCTTGGTGCCCAGCACAGGCATCTGGACAGGGTAGGGGTGCGGCACCGGGCATTCCCGGAAACAGCAACGAACGTTGTCGGTCGGGTGGACCACGAGCACGCTGCCTGCCATGACCATCACACGCTCAACCGGGAAGTCGACCGATGGAGTCCGGCAGCCGGCCGTCGTGGCCGAGCTGTCGCTGACCCGCCTGTACCTGATGCGCGCCGGATACCTCCTCATGGGCCTCGGCTTGGCGCTGGTGAAATGGCCGCTGCTGCCGGACGCCGCCGGGATGCCGCTGTACGAGGGCGTCACGGTCTGCATGCTCACGGCCCTGTCACTGCTGGCGTTCCTCGGCCTCCGCTACCCGGTGCGGATGCTGCCGGTGCTGCTGTTCGAGTCGGCCTGGAAGGCCGGCTGGCTGGCACTGGTCGTGCTCCCGGACTTCACCGGCGAGGGTCTCGGCGCGGCCGAGACCGAGATCCTGTTCAGCTGCTCGGTGGTCGTCGTGATCATCGCCGTCGTCCCCTGGGGCTACGCCTGGCGGACCTACGTCCGCACGCCCGGAGACCCGTGGCGGTGACTCGTGGAAATGGCCCCTGGCGATGACGAGAGCACGGGTGGCCGATCGGCCACTTCTCGGGTGATCTCCCACCATGCACCCACTCTTGGGGTCACAATTCGGCCATGGACGTCGCGGAGTCTGCGGGGCCGCCCGGCCCGCTGGAGCCTGCTTCCGTCCCCGAGCCCGTGGGCTCCGGGACGCGGCAGCGGGACCCCATGGACACCGACTGGCCGTGGGAGACGCTGCGAGCCGAGCAGGAGGCCCGGCCCGGCTCGTTCACCGAGGCGATCCGGCACGAGTACCGCTGGGACGAAGAAGCGTTCACCCGTCTCGAGGGTGCGATGCGCGCGGCCTGCGAGGTGCTGGAGAACCAGAAGACCATCGAGCGTTGGGTCGGTGAGGGGTTCTGGTGCTGGACGGCGGTGGTTCCCGAGCTCACCGAGCACCCGCGCTTCGTACCCCCGGACGCGACGTACCTGCGGCAATGCCTGGCTCGCCTCCGCGACCTCGGATCGTGGTTCTTCAACGGCACTTCGCCGTACGGCCCGGACCACCTCTGGGAGCCGGTCCAGCCCGCTCATCCCTGAGCCAGGCTGAGTCAGGGCGGCGCGCCGATGCGGTGAACCGCTGTTCAAGGCTCGTCCTGCGAGGTACTTTGTGCCAACTCGAGACGGCGGTCCCGGGAGAGGAAGGCAGGCCGTCCCGGGTGTGGCGCCGTACGGCGTCCGGGTTGGGGAGGTTCCGTGGCGCGTCTGCTGCATCGGCTCGGCATGCTCTGTGCTCGCAAGCCGCTGATCGTGATCGGTCTCTGGCTCGTCCTGCTGGTGCTCGTCTTCGGCGCCGTGGGGAGGTTCGGCTCGGTCACCAACAACAACGTCGCGCTGCCCGGCACCGGCAGCCAGGAGGCCACCGACCTGCTCCAGGAGCGGTTCCCACCGCAGCAGAACGGCGCGAACCCGATCGTGTTCCACATCAAGTCGGGGAAGCTGACCGACAACAAGTACCAACAGGCGATCAAGCAGTCGATCAAGAACATCAAGCACGCGCCGCACGTCTACAGCGTGACCAACCCGCTGAGCAGTTCGGGCCAGACGGCCGGGCTGCTCTCGAAGGACAAGCAGACGGCCTTCGCGCCGGTGCTGCTGGACGTCGGCTCCAGCGAGCTGACCGAGGAGATCGCCCAGCGCGTCTTCGATGCGACCAGGCCTGCGCAGAAGGCCCACATCAAGGTCGCCGCCGCCGGCAACATCGGGTCGACGCTGTCCACCGAGGAGTCCGAGATCAGCGAGGTCGTCGGCATCCTCGTCGCGATGCTCATCCTCAGCCTGGTGCTCGGGAGCCTGGTCGCGATGGGGATGCCGATCCTCACCGCGGTCCTCGGGCTGGGAGCGGCCCTCTCGGGCGTCGGCCTGCTGGGCCACGTCCTCTCGATCCCGACCAGCGGCCCCACCCTGGCCACGATGATCGGACTCGGCGTCGGCATCGACTACGCGCTGTTCCTGGTCACCCGACATCAAGAACAGCTGCGCGAAGGCATGGCGATCGACGACTCCATCGCGAACGCCGTCGCGACGTCCGGCAGCGCGATCGTGTTCGCCGGCGGCACCGTCGTGATCGCCCTCCTCTCCTTGTACGTCGCCGGCATCCCCCTGGTCACGTCGCTCGGTCTCGCGTCGGCCGTCGGTGTGGTGATGGCCGTGCTCGGCGCGATCTCCCTGCTACCGGCGTTCCTCGGGTTGATCAAGCACCGCATCCATTGGGCGTCGGTGCCGAAGTTCCTCGCGCCGCCGCACGTGCCCGGGCAGGGGATGTGGCACCGCTGGTCGGGCGTGGTACGCCGTCACCCGGTCGTCATCAGCCTGGTCGCGCTGGCGTTCCTGGCCCCGATGATCGTCCCGGCGTTCTCGTTGAAGCTCGGTCAGGAGGACATCGGCGCGACCAACCCGGCGACCACCGAGCGCCAGGCCTACGACCTGATCACGGCCGGGTTCGGGGTCGGCTACAACGGCCCGCTGCAGGTCGCCAACCAGCTGGACCCGCCCGCGCAGCAGAGCGCGGAGTACACCAAGAAGTACAACCAGGCGACGTCGCTGCAGAAGACCCTGAAGCAGGACCAGAAGACACTGCCCAAGCAGCAGAAGGAGCTCCAGCAGCAGCAGAAGCAGCTCGAGGCCCAGCAGGCGGACCTGACCCAGCAGAGCAACGAGCTCAAGGCGCAGCAGGCCTCTCTCACGGCTCAGGGAGACCAGCTCAAGCGGCAGCAGACCTCCCTCGAGCAGCAGGGCGCCGCGCTCAAGCAGCAGCAGGCGAAGCTCGAGGCACAGAAGCGTCACCTCCAGTCCGAGCAGGCGGCGCTCAAGCGCAAGGCCGAAGCGCTCGCCGCCAAGATCCGGCCGCTGGCCGCACGCCTCGTGGTGCTGGAGGCCCGCGACCGGATCCTCACCGCCCGCATCCAGCGGGCCAAGCAGGACGGGAACGCGACGCTCGCCCAACGCCTCCGGGAGCGGCGCGACCGCGTGCGTGACCGTGAGGCGGAGGTGCACAAGCGGCTCGACCCGCTCAAGCGTCAGGCGGAGGCGCTGGCCCAGCAGGCGCGCCGGCTCCAGGCCCAGGCCGACGCCCTCCAGGCACAGGCCAACCAGCTCCAGGCGAAGGCCGACGAGCTGAACCGGCAGAAGGCTGCCCTCGAGAGCCAGGCGGCCTCGCTGCAACGACAGGGTGACGCGCTCCAGGCGCAGGCGGACAGGCTGCAGCAGCAGGGCGACGAGCTGCAAGCCCAGGGCAACGAGCTCCAGGCGCAGGCCAACCAGCTCAAGCAGGAGCAGAAGAAGGCCAAGCAGCAGCAGAAGCAGGCCGAGCAGCTTCAGGACGAGCTGACTGCCATGGTCACCACCGCCGGCGGCGACGCCCGCGGCACGGACCCGCGCGTGGTCAACCTGCAGAACGCGTTGCTGGCGACGAAGGGCGTCGTCTCCCTGACCCCGCCCCAGATCAACAAGAAGGGCGACGTCGTCCTGCTCTCGGCCGTGCCCTCGACATCGCCGTCCTCCGACGAGACCGCCACTCTTGTCTCCACGGTCCGCGACGACGTCCTGCCTCCGGTCGACGTGAACGGCATGACGTCCTACGTCGGCGGCTTCACGGCGTCGTACGTCGACCTCGCGACCCTGATCACCAACCGTCTGCTGCTGGTGATCGGCACGGTCATCCTGCTCGGCTTCCTGTTGTTGATGATCGCCTTCCGGTCGCTCCTGATCCCGCTGCAGGCGGCGGTCACCAACCTGCTGTCGGCCGCGGCGTCGTTCGGCGTGCTGACGGCGGTCTTCCAGTGGGGTTGGGGCATCTCGCAGGTCGGGATCGACACCCCCGACACGTCGGTCCCCATCGCCAGCTACGTGCCACTGATGATGTTCGCGGTGCTGTTCGGCCTGTCCATGGACTACGAGGTGTTCCTGGTCAGCCATGTCCAGGCACACCACCACCAGGGCGATCCACCCAAGGAGGCCGTGCGGAACGGACTGGCCTCCAGCGCCCGGATCACATCCGCCGCGGCGCTGATCATGGCGTCGGTGTTCGCGAGCTTCATCCTCAACGGCGATCCGGTGATCAAGCAGTTCGGCGTCGGCCTGGCCACCGCCGTGGTGCTCGCGGGGATCCTGGTGGTCACGCTGGCGCCGGCTGCGATCGTGCTGTTCGGGAAGGCGGCGTGGTGGCTGCCCGGGTGGCTGGACAAGCTCCTCCCGCACATCTCCGTCGAGGGCGAGACCATGCCCCCCTCGGGCACGTCGCCGGAGGACCATGACGTGGGTGGCGACACCGGCGAGCCCGGCCCGCAGGATCCGGTTTCCCCGGCACCTGCCTGACGTCACGCGGCAGGGTCAGCGGCCTCGGCGGAGAGCGTGGTGCCCTCAGGTACGGCGCCCGAAGGTCTTGAGCCCGACGGCGAGACCCGCGGCGGCCGCCAGCGCCAGGCTGGTGCCGGCGCGCAGGATGTCGGTGGCGAGGTCGCTCAGGTCACCTTGGTCCGGCCAGATCTGGCGCATCACCCAGCGGACGACGACGAACACGACGACGAACGCGACCGCTCCGGCCAGCCAGCCGCGCACGAACGCCACCCGATGGGACGCCTCGTGCTTCTCCTGGACCGGTAGTCGTGCTGGTTCCACCCCCTGATGATGACGGAGCAGACGTGCTCGTGGAAGAGGGGTACGCCCTAGCATCGGGGCACGGGAGGTGCGGGGAGGCCGATGACGACCCAGGAGCCGGTCCAGGAGCTGGAGCCGGGGCTGGCCCTGCGCGTCCTGGCCGGCCTGGCGGCCGTGCTTGTCGTGCTCTTCACGATCACGACCATTCCGGGGTTCCGCTCGAACGAGTCGTTCCACACCGCGTACGACGGCTGGCTCCAGGGCACGGCGTACGTCGTGCTGGCCGGGGTGGCGATGGCGCGGCCCCTCCTCTCCCGCCGGGACCGGCTCCTGTGGGGGCTGTTCGGGCTGGCGGTGTGCCTGCGAGCGCTGGGGTTCGTCGTCTACCTCGGCCACGTGCGGCTCCAGGAGCCGCCGCCGTACCCGTCCGTCGCCGACTACTGCTGGCTGGCCATGGACGCCGTGATGCTCCTCGCGCTGTGGATGCTCCTGCGCCGTCGGATCCGGAAGCGCTCGACAGACATCGCCCTTGCCGCGCTGCAGATGGGCGTCACGGTCGCCGGCCTCGCGGTGGCCCTCCTCTTCGGCACCCTCAAGACCATCTCCGGCGCCGACCGGCCGGACGCCGTCGTCGTCACGAACCTCGCCTACCCCCTCCTCGACATCGCCATGCTGGTGCTGGTCTCCAGCGTCCTGGTGGCCACCGGTCTTCGCTCCTGGGCCACGGTCACCTTGACGCTCGGCATCATCGGGTTCGCGGTCGTCGACGCGGTGTTCGTCTACCAGGTGACGGCCGGGACGTATCGCCCCGGCACGATGCTGGCAGCCGTGTCACTGGTCGCGACGGGAGCCATCGCCGTGTCGGGTTGGCTGCCCGAGGTGAAGCGCCCCCGGCTGCCCACCTTCGAGTTCGCGCGCATCGGTCTGGCCGTCGTGCTCGGGCTGATCGCGATCGCCACGCTCGTGTACGCCGCGCTGAGGCACGTCACCCTCGCCGGCATCCTGCTCCCGGCCGCCGCCCTCGTGGTCGGGATCGCCCGCGGCGTGTGGCTGGTCGGCCACAACCGCGACGCAGCGGTGACCGCGATCAGCGCCAAGAACGCCGAGCTCCTGCGCTTCCAGTCGCTCGTGGAGACCTCGGGAGACTTCATCGCGATGGCACGTCCAGACGGCGCCGTGATGTACGTGAACCCGGCCGGGCGGCGTCTGGTCGGGATCGAGGATCGCGACGTGACCGAGCTGTCCATCGCCGACTTCCTGACCGAGGAGGGCCTGGCGGTCTCGACCGAGGTCGAGCAGCCGGCGGTCGTGGCGGACGGCCAGTGGTCGGGGCAGTCGACCCTGCGCGACCACCGCGGCGGCCCGCCCATCCCGGTGGCGATCGCGAGCTTCTTGATGCGTGATCCCGAGACCGGTGAGCCGTTCGCCCTGGCGACCGTGCAGCGCGACATCTCGGACCGGGTCGCGGCGCAGCACGCTCTGCAGCGACTCGCCGACGAGCGGCAGCACCTGCTCGACCGTCTGGTGCAGGCCCAGGAGGACGAGCGCGCCCGGATCGCCGCCGACGTCCACGACGACAGCGTCCAGGCCCTGGCGGCCGTCGAGCTCCGGCTGGGTCTGCTACGACGGCAGCTCGCGGACGCGCCACCCGAGCTGGTCGAGACCGCGGGCACTCTCGCGAGCACCGTCCGTGAGGCCATCGGCCGGCTGCGCACCCTGCTGTTCGACCTCGAGTCGCCCGCGGTCGGGACCGACCTCGCCACCGCCCTGGGTGTGGCGGCCGAGAACACCTTCGAGGACCGCCTGACGTGGAGCGTCGTCGGCGACACCGATCTCGACGTACCGGAGGGACAGCGGGTCACGGCGTACCGCATCGCCAAGGAGGCGATGGCCAACGTCGTGCGGCATGCAGAGGCTCGTGCGGTCGTGACCACCCTGGCCCGGGCGGGGAGTGGGTTCGAGGTGATCGTCGAGGACGACGGCCGTGGGTTCGACCCGTCGACCGTCGAGGCCCGGCGCGGACACCTCGGCATCCCGGCCATGGCTGATCGGGCCACCATCGCCGGAGGACGGCTCGAGCTGGAACGCCGCGCAGAGGGCGGGATGCGAGTGCGGCTCTGGCTGCCGTCGGCCGCCCCGGACCCACTGGTCGAGATGCCCGGAGGCCCAGAGGGCCCCGCCTGACCGTACCGGGGGGAACGTGGTCAGGCGGGGCCCGCTCCGGGTCCTCCGAGAGACCCCGGCCGGCGCCACGGGGGCGACGCCATGCCTTGGGACCACTCGTCGGGTGGCGGTGCGGAACGCTCCACGGTCTCCGACGTGCCGGGACCGTGGAGCGTGAGGGACGGTGGTGACCCGGCGCGGTCAGCCACCTTCCGAACCGCTCCCCGTGACGGGGGCTGTTACAGGGTTCCTGGG
>Ga0164241_10003842_pt1 | contig 14874 bp, 11 predicted proteins | sample OricomyardsoilBY_FD_108780 | JGI IMG/M metagenome (GOLD analysis project Ga0164241, IMG submission 108780) | Backyard soil microbial communities from Emeryville, California, USA - Original compost - Back yard soil (BY) | ecosystem: Environmental > Terrestrial > Soil > Unclassified | place: USA...
CCTGAGTTCGCTCGTCTCCCTCTTCCTCGAACAGAACCAAATCTCGGACCCCAATCCGCTCGCGTCGCTCACCCAGCTGTCCCAGTTGCGCTTGTCGAACAACGTCATTCAGACGTTGAACGGCTCGTTCGCGTTCGCCAATCTGGAGAATTTTGATCTGTCCAACAATGGCTTGGCCACCATTCAGGCTGAGTCGCTGAGTCGCTCGGTCTTCAACGTGCTGCTTCTCGCTCACAATCAATTGCAAGATCTGAGCTTCCTCTCGCGCGTCACCTTTCGGCCGGAGCCTTGTGCGCGCTGCGCTCGCAGTGCCCAGCTCGACATATCCGACAACCAAGTGCAGGATCTTGCGCCGCTGCTCGGCGCAAACTGGGAAACGAACCAGTCCCCGACCGTAGTCGCCGCGGATAACCCGATCGATTGTTCGACTCAAGCAAGCAACGTACAGGCCCTGCGCGCGCTACAAATGAGCGTCGACGTTTGTCCGTGATCAGTGCGGCAGTTTAGTTTGCTCGCATCTCCCGGCGTCGCTTGGCAACCAGCTCCTCGACGAGCGTCACGAGCGCCGCACCCTGCGCAGCGAGTGAGAAGCGATCCAGGAACGCTCGATAGCCTCGCACGGACAAGCGCTGCCAGAGCTCGGCGTCGGAGTAGAGACGAAGGATTGCGTCGGCGAACGCATCCGGCGTGTCGGCGATCAATATGGATTCTCCGTCCTTCAATTGCGCGCCCTCCGCAGCAGTCGACGTCGCTACCACCGGTACTCCGTAGCTCAGACTAGTCACGACTTTCCCCTTCACACCCGCGCCAAAACGCAGCGGTGCCACGCTCAGCCGGCAACTCGAATAGAGCGAGGTCAGATCCTCGACGTAGCCGCGCGCTTCGATCCGATCCGACGCCAGCTCAGCGATGCTCTTGGGCAGCTTGGAGCCGGCGATGATGAGACGATGCGGAAAGCCTCGGCGCTGGAGAAGCGGCCAAACTTCCGAAACGAACCAACTCACTGCGTCGACGTTGGGCGTGTGTTCGAAGCCGCCCAAGAACAGCAAATCGTCGCGTTTCTGGCGCGCTAGGTCGAGCCGATTGAGCCAATGCCCCGGCAGTCCAAGCCGTCCGCAAAGTCGCCGAACCGCCCAGTGCGCTTTCGCTCTGCGGGACCTTTCGGGGACTTCGCGAAGGAGCGGGATGTGGCGAACATCGATCGCGGGGAGCAGTGTTCTAACGAGCGAAAGCTCGTGTTCGCTGACCACGATGGAGGCGTCCGCACGCGCGAGCAGCCCCAGCTCGATCGCACGAGCCTGGCGGGCCATTTCCAGCCACTCGGCGTCGTTGGTCACGGCTGCCTCGCGCTCCATGCGCAAGAAGTGCAGGTCGACCGTGTGAAAGAGAATTGGGGTCGATGGCGCGACCCACCGCACGAAGTCGAACAACTGTTCCGCCACCGGCGCGCGATAGAGCATCACGACATCGGACTGTGCGCCCAACGCTTCGATCACGGAAGCGAGCGAGATCCACTCGGGTGACGCCACGGTTCTTACGCCCGCTACGGCCAACGCGCGCGTATGGCGCCCGCGATCTGCGAGATCGAGGGGAGCAAACGTGATTTCGAATCCGGCCTGTGCCAGGAGCTGCAGATGCACGAAAGCGCAGGCGGATCCGCTATCTTCGTCAGGCGCCGGAGTCTTGTGGTCGATCACGAGAATGCGCCCACGCATGGGCCGACCGTATTGCCTCCGCAATATGAGGTCACGCAAAAATGGGCCGATGCCGTCCGGTCGTTCGCGTAAGTCGACACGGTTTCGAGCACGTGTCGCAATCGGCGACGACAGGCCGCGTTGAACAAATTGCAAATCAGTGACAAGAGTAAGCGTAGATGAGCAGTCTGGCTGTGCCGCTCGCGTTGCCACCCGTCTATATCGTTTACCTAGAGTTCACGGCACGCCATCGAGACTCATCCCTGCCGGTTTTGCTGGGCTTCGCCGCACGGCTATTTCCAGCTTGCGAGCTGAAGCTCGTGATTGTCGACAATGGCAGCGAGCACGACTCGGACGTGCCGCGTCATCCTGACGCGACCTGCATCGCTGGCGATAACTCGTCACGCGAGTTTTCTGGCATGGACAAGGGCGTGAGTGTTCTCAAATCTCAGGGGAAATTCGCGCCCGATGCCGTCGTTATTTTGGCCAACGATACCTTCAATCGGAACTACGGGGCACACTATCTCGATCATTACCAGAGCGGGCCAGTGGGCGCTGCGCTCGCTTCGCACGCTTTGGTCGGCTACTGCGACGGCTATCTCAAGCCAATCGAGCTCTTCGGTCTGCCATTGAGCTGGTGGATCCGCACGAGCTTGGTCATCACCACGGGCATGACTCTCGCGCGCCTTTCACCGCTGGCAATTCCGTTTCCTGATGAGGAAATCTTCGCGCATGACCACCAAACGTTCTTTCGAGAGTCGGCGCAACTCAGCAAAAACTATACGCACTATTTGCGTACCTGGTTGTTCGGCGACGAAGATCCGTCGGGCGAGTTCCGTTCCAAGTGGCATTCGCAGCGCGAACTCAACGACTCGACCTTCGAATCGTTCAAGGGAAAGGCCCGTTCGATTCTGTGCGAACACTACTTCAGCGCGCGCGCGCGGCGCCTCGGGGTGCCGCTGCTCGACATGTCCGGCAGAATCCCGAGCCTGGATTTCTACGGTTGATTCGGCAGCGCTGTCCGCGATCGCTGCACGGAAGTTCTGAACCTAGGTCGACAGATTGGCGAGCGGGACGTGGCTCGACGCGCTGTCCCCAAAGCCCGACAAGTTCGTGATGCCCATGGCCTCAGCCGCGCTGAGTAGCGCGCGTTGATGAGGCTCTCCGCCTCCTTGTAGATAGCGGCCGTTGTCCGATTTTTTCAGATAACCACCGGCGCCACCGGCGAAGATGAAGCGCATGTCATCACCGGTGTGCAACGGCGCGTCAGCCATGTCGCGGGCCCACAAGATGAGGGTTTGATCATACAAGGTGCCGCTATCGTCGGGGGCTCGCAAGCTCTTCAGTTTTTGGACCGCGCTCAGGAATTGCTGGCAGAGCCAGCGTTCGAGCAAAAGCAAACGGGTGCGCGGCGCTGAGTCGGCGTGCATGAAGTCGTTGTGATAATCACCCTTGATGTCGGCGTTTGCGTCGCCATTGATGTCGGTCAGCTCTACCGCGCACTGTTGGTGATTGCCGAACTGCACCGCAGCCACTCGCGTGATGTCGCAAGCGAAAGCGTTGATCGCCAGGTCCAGATGAATCGAACTATTGAGCAGGGCTTGGTTCGCCGGAGTCGGCTTGCCCGGTTGGCTACAGCCCGTTGCGGGGCCCGCTCCGGAGCCCGACCCCAAGCCGTTCGCACTGCCATCGATTCGCGCCCGCAGTTGCGCGAGCGAGTCGAGATGCAAGTCGAGCTTTTTGCCCTCTGTTGCTCCCAACGTGTCTCGCAGCTGAGTCAGTTCGTTCTTGATTCGTTCTAGGGACTTCTTTCTGCGATTGCTGCGCGCGGTGTCCGTCGCGGTCGGGGGCGTCGTCGGCCCGCTCGTGGAGGGCGGCGTGAAACCGCTGAAGATGGCTTGGTAGGCCGCTGCCGGCGAAAGAATCGGGGTGAGGACCGTATTGTCGCGATAGAACGTGGACTGAGCGGCTTCGTTGCTTCCGCCGAGCAACAAGTTGGCGATTGGGGTTTTGACCCCAGCCGCCGTCAGGCCGTCCGAGATGAATTGTTCGATGGAGAGCAGCGGGTTTGCACCCCAAGTGCCCCCGCACAAACCGCCCGGCGCACCGTGGCCCGCAGCGGTGCCTTTGCTGTCGAGCTTCTCCACGATAGTGATGTCGCCTTTGATGGGTGCCAAGATCTCGGTCATGGGGTTGAAGGCGATGTTCGACTCCGTCGAACCCTTCGGCGACCATGCGGCGACGTCCGTCCCGTTGCTGAAAAACAGCAAGAAATATTTGGCTTTGCCGGGCGCAGCCCGGGCAGGGCTCGGGTTCAACAGATTTAGGAACGGAGCGCAGATCGTAGCTAACGTCGCGCCGCGAACGAGATCTCTTCGACTGAAGGTTGCCACGAGTATCTCCTTTGTCCCGGGCTCAAAGATCCTGCACGCGCCGCGTGAAGGTCGGAGCGTGCAGGATCCCCATCAAGACGGTCTTGAGAGAGCCGCCATTTTGAGCTGAATTCAGCCGCACTTGGTCGTCATTGCAGTGCTTGGCGGTCCAGTCGTCGCGGCCGTGCGCGTAATAGGACCAGTAGCGAATCAGGCAGGCCTGCACTTGATCGCTCGTTGCCAAGTAATCGGTGAGGCTTTTCGGTCCGTCCAAGGGAATGTCTCCCGTGGGCATGCCCTTCAACGAACCAGTGGCATCCACTGGAAGCCCTCCGTCGGTCGCGCGATAGCGTCCGAAGCCGTCGTAGTTCTCGAAGGCGAACCCGACCGGATCGAATTGCTGATGGCAGCCCGAGCAAACCGCCGAAGTCGAGTGTTGTTGGAAACGCTCTCGATTCGTTTTGAAGGAGCCGGGCGGAGCCAGTGTGGTGTTCAGATCCTTCGGCACCTCCGGGATCTTTGCGCACAGCAGCCGCTCACGGATCGAGCGGCCTCGCTGCACTGGAGATGAGTCCTCTGGCTGCGCATGCTGCGCGAGGTAAGCCGCTTGGCCAAGGACACCCGCGGCTCGCGGTCCGCCAGCTGTGTTGTAGAAGCTCGCGAGCGGCTCACTTTTTACGAACGATCGCGTCGTCGTCAACAATTGGCCGACGTTCCCTCCGGTCCTGAACGTATCCAGAAAGGCCTGTTCGGTTTCTTGGATCATGGCCTCGCGCAGTTCAGGCGTCAGATCGAAGATGTTGCTATTCTTGGTTTTCGTGCGTAGCCCGTCGACCTCTAGCCAACCGTCCACGAAGCCCTTGAGGCCGGTCTCACTGATCGCCAAAGTCAGCAGCCGCGATGCTTGAGCGTCGAGATCGAGCGCCGCGCCTCGAGCGCTCGCCTGCTGCGCAGCTTCCAACAACGCAGTGTCGGGTGGTGCGTCCGTCAGGAAATAGGACAGCTCACTCGCCACTTCATAGGCAGTCAGTTGGTAGCCTTTGGTTGCGTCGCCCGTACCGAGTTCGCGGCGATAGAGGAAATAAGGCGACTGCAGCATCGTCATCAGAACCGCGCTGGCGCCGTCCGCGAAGTTTGCCTCCGCGCCGTATAGCTCTTCGTAGCCTTGAAGATCCGCATGGGTCATGGGCTCGCGAGCGAGTTTGAGCCACATGCCTGTGATGAAATTGTCCTCGCAGGCCTTGTCCGCGATGTCCGCGCAGGCGCTGAGCCCGCCAAATTTCTGGTTCTGAACAGCCCAATCCGCGACGGTCTCCGCATAGTCGAGTAACAAACCCGCATCGAGGTCACGCACGACTCGCTGGTCAGCGTCGATGTGGAAGCGCAGCAGGTTGGGATCGGCGAGAATGTCAGTGCTGGGTACGTCGGGAGAGCCGAACGCGGCGACCAGAGTATTACGAAACTGGCTCGGATTGAGGCGACGAATCAAGCGCGGCCCCGGAGTGTCGCAAGCCGACAGTGCGCCACTGCCTGCAACGCCGCCGGAACCGCCGCCCTTTTCTGAATTGCTCGGTGAGCTGGAATCGCCCCCGTGGCAGCCGGCGCTGGTCCAAGCCAGTGCGAGCGCCAGAAAAGGTGCCAGGTCGAATCGCCGCCGTCCCCTACGCCTTTGACCCAAATCGCTCATCATCATCCCACGCGGAGGCGGTGTTCGGGAATACCCCTCCAACTGCCGCAGCACCCCGACAGGCATAGACTAGCAGCCGCGGCCGCACTGCAAAGGCCCACGAAAGGTTTTTTCGAAAGCCGAGCCAGGTCCGCGTCCACGCGATTTCAGCTGGCCAATAGTCGTCCAGTATTGGCGCAGCGGCGACCTCGGTTCTACAGGATCTGGAAGCGGGGAGGCGAGATCCGCTCGCTCTTGCAGCGGGGGCAGCGGCTCGGCCGACTGTGACGCTCTCGCTGGTTGAATTCGAAGCTGCACTTGATGCAGTGGGGAGCGCTCACGTGTAGCTGCTCCCCGCTGTGGATCAACGAGTGCTCCAAATGCCTCAAATGTTCGGCAACCTCGCGCTCTTGAACGGAGGCACGCTCTGAAATCTCGTGAGCGGTCAATTGGGCCGCGCGCAATGCATGCGCGATCCGCTCGCGCACGGTGCTGGTACTCTCCACGTTTGCCGGCGCCGGAGGCTTCGAGCTACGGTGGGACATGACCGCAGGTTAAGCGTTCATCGGCCGCCCCACGAGTGGTTCTCTCGAAGACCAACGATATCGCGGGCTCACCAAGCGTGTCTGCCGAGCTTGCCCTCCGTGCCGTCGCTGAAAAAGCCGGCAGTCGGGCCCATGGAGCCCAGGGTGGCGAGGTGCACGGCGATCGCCGCGCCTTGCTCCACGCTGCGATAGCCCTGGTTGTTATTCAGATCCGTCGCGACGTAGCCAGGGTTTGCGGCGTTGACCTTGATGCCGTGCGCGGCCAGTTCCTTGGCGAACGCGACGGTGACCATGTTCAGCGCGCTCTTCGACGAGTTGTAGCCGAGCAGGTTCACGCCGTAGGTTCCGCTGGTCATGTCCAGCTGTTCGCCAATCGAGCCCAGGCTGCTGCTCATCATGACGATGCGACCCTGGGCGGCTTTGCGCAGAAACGGTATGAACGCCTGTGTCACGCGCACCGGGCCGAAAACGTTCACCTCGTACACGGCGCGCATGTCATCCAGGCTCGCCACGCTTGGCGAGATGTAGCCGCCGGTAGCGATCCCCGCGTTGTTCACCAAAGCGTCGAGCGCGTCGTTCGTCTTGCCGTAAGTCGTGGCCGCAGCCTTGACGCTTGCGTCATTGGTCACGTCGAGCGCCAGCGCCTGCGCATCGATGCCCTCCTGCCGTAGGGCCGCGGCCGCCTGTTCACCGCGCTCGGCGTCGCGGCACCCGAGCCGCACCGAGTATCCTTGCCGACCGAGTTGGCGCGCGATCTCGCGACCAATGCCCTTGTTTGCTCCCGTGATCAACGCTGTCTTCCGAGTGCTCATGAATGCGTCTCCTTGTGCATTCCAGATAGTCACAGCATCGAAAAAGCGCGCGCCGGATGCTGCCGGAGTCTTGCCTGATCCTGCCAAACCGACGCCAAGGTTTTTGCCGGCTCGGCTTGCGCGGCCCGCGCCCTCCTGGGATGATGTGTGCGATGCACGATCCGACATCCGAGCTCCGCGCGCTCGTCCAGCGTCACGCGGTGCCTTCGTGTCGGGAGCTGCTCCCCAACCTCACACTGTGGACGAGTTATGCCCCCAGCTCGCCGACTCCGGTGATCTACGAGCCGATGCTCTATTTCACGCTGCAGGGGATCAAGCGCATGACGGTCGGGGAGCGTCAACTAGACCACTGTCCAGGCACATTCCTGTTTGCATCGATCGACGTGCCAGTCGTGTGTACCGTCATCGACTGCAGCCAGAAGCGGCCTTACTTCGGCGTCGCTCTCGCGCTCGATCGCAGCGCCGTGGCCGCTCTCTTGCTCGACCTGCCCGCACAACGGGAGCGGGTGACGGATGGTGCGCAAGAAGAGCTCGAACTCATGTCGATCAGCCCCTCGACCAGAGTCATGGAAGATGCCCTGCTTCGACTCGTCCGCCTCGTGGAAGCGCCCGATGACGTGCCGCTCCTAGCGCCGATGATTGAGCGCGAATTGCTGTACCGGGTGCTCCAGAGCGAACACGGTAAAGTGCTGCGACAGTTCGCGCGCGCGGATAGCCGCCTTTCGCAAATCCAGCGGGCGGTGAAGTGGATCCGCGAGCACTTGGCGGAGCCGATTCTCGTGGAAGCACTTGCGAGCATCGCCTCGATGAGCGTCTCCTCGTTTCACCGCCATTTCAAAGCAGTGACCGGTCTCAGCCCGCTCGCCTACCACAAGCAAATGCGTTTGCGGGAGGCGCGCCGCCGCTTGCTCGCTGAGCCCGGTGCGGTCGCTAGCGTGGCTTTCTCGGTCGGCTACGAAAGCGCATCGCAGTTTAGTCGCGAGTACACCCGTGAGTTCGGAATGCCACCAGCACGCGATGCGGCTCGCTTGCGCGCGGGCTGAGAGCAGCTCCGACTTTCTCGCCGGATGCGGCCTAGTTGGCGTTCGCCGTGACTCGCCGCGTTCGGAATTGAATCAGCCCGCCGAACAGCGCAGAAGCTGCGAGCAACAGCACGACAGCTCCGTACTCGTGAGCCGCAGCGAACAATCCGCCGCCGTACACCGCTCGCACGCCGCCGAGCACTGCAGGCAAGCCCATCGCGAGATAGGCGACGACGTAGATGATGGAGAGCACACCTGCCCGCTCGTGCGCGGCCGCGAGCGGAATCGTCGTGCGAATCACGCCCTGAAATGCGCCGCCGAAACCGGCACCAGCCAGCGCCGTACCGGCGAAAAAGAATCCGAGTGAAGCCCGATCGAGGGCGAGCAGCGTGACCAAAACACCCGCCATCAGCGCGCTCGTGCCGAAGGTCATCAGGCGCTGAGCCGCCAGCTGTCGTGACACGAATACCGTTGCGGCGCCGCTCGCTGCAAAAACGAACAGCAACAGTCCTCCGAGCGACAACGAGGTCGAGCCCGCGAGGCGCCGGACGAGCATTGGCCCAAGCGATCCGTAGAACCCCACGAGCGACCAAGCAGCGACGAGCGCGGGCACCGCGAGCAGCAGCGCCGGACGAAGCGCGCTCGGCAGCGCGAAATGCGGCCGAAGCGAGCCAAGCGCTCCAGACCGTCGCGTCACCGACTCGGGCATGAGCGCGACGCCCAACGCTTGGAGCAAGAAGATCGCGCCGAACAGCAGGTATACGAGCGTGGTTGGCGCCGGCAAGTACTGCGCCATTAAGCCCGAGACGAGGCTCCCCGTAGCCGTGCCAAGCATCGGCGCGACCGCGTTGGCGATCGCCCCCTTCTGACGATCGAGATCGAGCATGCCAGCACCGACCGCGCCAGCGGCCGCTCCGGTTGCGAGTCCTTGAACGATGCGAGCGAGCAGCAGGCTGCCGACGCCGTTCGCTGTCACGAAGAGCAGCATCGTGAGCGCCTGCACGAGGGTTGCAACGAACAACACCGGGCGGCGCCCGATGTAATCCGAGAGCGAACCCACCACCAGCAGCATGCCGAGCACGGCGAGGGCATAGCTGCCGAACACGACCGTGATCGTGATCGGCGTGAAGCCCCAAGCCGCCTGATAAACCGCGTACAGCGGGGTCGGGGCGCTCGAGCTCGCCAGGAAAAACAGCACAATCGAAGCCTGCAGATAAAAAGCCGCGGTTTTTGAAAGGCGCATGGATCCTCGATTCAAACAGACAGGTCTGTATGTCGGCTTGACTATGGACAGACCGGTCTGTATTGTCAAGGCATGTCCGCCGTTAAACCCGAAGGCTCGGCTCGCGACCGCCTGCTCGCTGCGGCGAACGAGCTTTTCTACTCCGAGGGCGTTCACAGTGTGGGCATCGATCGGGTGATCGAGCGAGCGGGGGTCGCCAAAGCGTCGCTCTACAGCAGCTTCGGCAGCAAAGACGAGCTCGTTCGTGCCTACCTCGCCGCTCGCGCGGAGCGGCGCCAGCAGCGCATCAGCGAGCGCTTGGCGCGTGAAACCGAGCCGCGCGCCAAGATCCTCGCCGTGTACGACGTACTCGGTGAGTTCACGGCACAGCCTGAATACCGTGGCTGCGCGTTCGTGAACGCGAGCGCGGAAATGCCGCACGGTGAAAGCAAGCTGACCGCCGTCTGCGCGAGTTCGCGCGGCTGGATACGCGCGCTGTTCACGTCGTTGGCGCATGACGCCGGTGCCTCCGACGCTGCCGCGCTCGCAGGACAACTCGTGCTGCTCTATGACGGGGCGATGATCAGTGCGTCGATGGATCACGACCCGAGTGCGAACGAGCGCGCGCGCGCAACCGCCGCAACGTTACTCGACATCAGCCTGCCGAAGCGCCGCATTCGACGAGTGCCCGGGGCAGCTCCACGTCGCCGGCGTCGTACGTAGGGCCCGTGTTCACTGAAATTGCGTGAAGGCGCGCTCGTCCGAGCTTTTGGGTTAGCGGGCGCGGCATGCGAAGCCGTCGCGTAGCTCACTGCACGTGGCGGCCCAGCACGCGCAATTGCAGCCGTACTCCTTGCTGGAAATGTCGCGACGTCGAGTCGCCATTGGCGGGCTCGTCTCAACTTGATGCAACGTCGCACCTGTTCTTGGCCTGCGAAGTCCGGGATCTAGCTGCATTGGGGCTATTCTCGAACGGCCGCGCGTCCGTTCTGACGCCCGTCGAATGAGTGTTTTTCCGTGGCGGACCCGACTTGCGACCGTCGCTCTCGGCGGATGGTTTGCAGCAGTATCATTGCTTGGGGCTGGCCTCCTCGCCCGGCACGTCGTTGCTTTGCCCGCGCCGACGAGTGAAGAGCGCCTCGCTCGCTCCTTGCAGCAGTTTCGTGGCACCGACGGGGCTCAGGAGTGGCTTGCTGTGCACGTCCTGTACTCCGAATGTCGCTGTTCACAGCGCATCACGGCTCACTTGCTCTCCACGCCGCGTCCCGCCGGTTGGCATGAAGTGGTGCTGTGGGTGGGCAGCGAATTACCGAACCCAGAGCTCGAACGACACTTCGACGTCCGGCGAGTCCAGCAAGCAGAGCTGTCGCGGCTCGGAATTGACGCGGCACCTTTGCTCGTCGCGATCGACAGCAGCAATCACATTCGCTACTCCGGCGGCTACACGAACCGTAAACAAGGTGCCGTAATTGCTGATCTGACGATTTTGGAGTCGGCGCGACGCGAGTCGCGCATCGCGGCGCTGCCCCTATTCGGCTGCGCTGTCAGTGAGCGACTCAAACGCTACCTTGGAGCGCTGCCCAGCGGCGAAAAAACATGACGGCAATCTTGCGGTTCTTGTTGCTGCCCCCGGAGATCACCGCGTTCGAACGCAACTACCTGACGAGGGTCAATCGCGTCGCGTTGATCTTCTTCGCACTGCATGTGCCGGTATTCTCGCTGATCGCGTGGCTCAACGGGACTGGCGCTGGAATCGCAGCCGTATTGACGACCGCGGTGCTCGTCGGTCCCGCGCTCGCGCGGAGCGCACTCGAGAATCCGAGATGGGTGTCGGTCGTCTACGGCGTGACTGCGATGTGCATGGGCGGGCTCTTGGTGCACTTCGGCCAAGGGCCAGTGCAGATCGAGATGCACTTCTACTTCTTCGCGCTAGTCGCGATGTGCGCGGTGTTCGGCAATCCAATGGTGATCGTCGCAGCTGCAGGCACCGTGGCGGTGCATCACCTGATCGTGTGGCTCGCTCTCCCGCAGAGTGTCTTCAATTACTCGGCGGCTTGGTGGGTCGTCGCCGTGCATGCCGCATTCGTCGTGCTGGAGTCGGTCGCGAGCTGCTTCATTTCCCGAAGCTTCTTCGATAACGTGATCGGACTCGAAAAAATCGTCCAAGCGCGAACGGACGAAGTCGATGGCAAGAACCGCGAGATGCGGTTGCTGCTCGACAACGTGCAGCAAGGATTTTTGACCATCGACACCGCAGGTCAGCTAGCGCAAGAGCGTTCCGCCGCGATAGATCGTTGGTTCGGGGCTCCGTCAGCCGAGGTTTCCTGGTTCGACTTTTTGGCTGGCATCTCTCCTGACTTTGCGACCAGCAGTCGCTTCGGCTGGGACGATGTCGTGGCTGGGATCATGCCTGCCGAGGTGACGCTCGGTCAGATGCCGAAAGAGCTCGCCGCGCGCGGGTCCCACTATCAGATCGACTATCGCCCAATCGGTCTCAGCGAGCCTTTCGCACACTATTTGGTGATCGTCACAGACGTCACGATCGAGATAGAGCGTGAGCGAGCCGAGATCGAGCGCATGGAGTCGATGGCAATTTTCGAGCGCGTTTTGGTCGATCGCTCGGGGTTCGAAATCTTCTTCGAGGAAGCGAACCAGATCATTCACGCGCTGGTGCATCAGTCAGATTCGGAATCGAGCGTTGCCAAGCGACTGATTCATACGCTCAAGGGGAACGCCTCGATTTTCGGACTCTCGAGCCTTGCCCAATCGTGTGAGCAGCTGGAAGACTTCATCGCCGAAACCAGCGCGGTGCCGCCACGGGCCATGTACGAGGCGCTCGAGCAGCGCTGGGCCCGGGTCGCCTCGGATATCGAAAAATTGCTCGGAAAACGCTCTCATTCATTGGTAATCGACGATCAGCAGTTCGCCGCGCTCGTCGCGGGCACCCGAGCCGGCGAATCCAAGCTCAAGCTGCTGCGTCGCCTGCAAGCATTGAGGCTGGAGGATACGGCCAAGCGCCTACGGCACTTCGGTGAGCAGGCTCAGCGCATCGCGTCGCGGCTGGACAAGGGGCAGCTCCAGGTAACGATAGAAGACCACGGAGTGCGCCTCGATCCGCGCCGTTGGTCCGGATTTTGGAGTGCATTCATTCACGCCATCCGCAACGCGGTAGACCACGGCATCGAGAGTAGCGCGGCACGAGCGGCGAACGGCAAATCAGCAGATTCGCGGCTAACGCTACGAACCTACGAGGAGAGGGAGCGACTCATCCTAGAAGTCGCAGACGACGGACCAGGGGTCGACTGGGATCGAGTGGCTCAGCGCGCGCGCGCCGCCGGCCTACCTGCGACGACGCGCGACGACCTCGAGCGTGCGCTGTTCGCCGATGGCATCACGACCACGGTGACTGTGAGCGATATCTCCGGGCGGGGCGTTGGCATGGGCGCTTTGCTCGCCGCGACTCGCGAACTGGGCGGTACGCTCGATATTCAGACCGCGCTCAAGGTAGGCACTACGTTGCGGTTCACCTTCCCGTCGTCCGCGGCCGTCGCGCCTGATTCGCTGTTTCCGGCGGCCGCGATGAACTGATTGGTTGGTCGACGACTCCGTTGAAGTTCGCTCCGGGCTGCTAGGTAAACTAGGAAGGGCCAGCGTTCCCAATTCGGATTGCTACTTAACCTAGGGTGCTCGAAGTGCCCGCCCTTCGGCGCTGCTAGTCGAACTACGCCGTGCGCGAAAACGCATCCACGATGCTCGCAGATGCGATCCGGCAACGCCTGCGCGTCTACACTCTGTGACGGTGCCGCCAGCGGTTGGCAACGCCAGCACCGCTCCCGTCGTTCCGCCTGCTCAGACCATGGTAGCGGAAGAGCCGGCAAAGATCCGTTCATGTCTTGAACGCGGAGGTCATTGCAAGCCTGGGCCGAGGTCTGGTCAGATCCCCACTCACCTGAACGGCGGCTCGTCAAACGCCCTGAGCTTCCGCGAGTGCAACCGATGCCCCGTCTGTTTCAACTGATCCACGGTCGCGATCCCGATCCGAATGTGCTCCGAGATCGCCCGCTCGTAAAATCGATTGGCCATGCCCGGCAGCTTGAGTTCACCGTGCAGCGGCTTATCCGAAACGCATAGCAACGTGCCATAAGGCACGCGAAAGCGATAACCCTGCGCGGCAATGGTGCCCGATTCCATGTCGATCGCCACCGCGCGTGATTGATTGAAACGCAGCGCGGACGCCGTGACGCGCAGCTCCCAGTCGCGATCGTCCGTGGTGACGACCGTGCCGGTTCGCAAGCGACGCTTGAGCGCGTCTCCGCTCTCGCCGGTCACCTCTTTAGCCGCTTCTTGCAGCGCTTGTTGCATCTCAGCGATCGCGGGGAGCGGGATTTCTGGGGGCAAGACTTCGTTCAAAACTTTGTCGTCGCGCAGGTAGGCGTGCGCGAGAACGTAGTCACCGATGGCCTGACTCTGGCGCAGCCCCGCGCAGTGCCCGATCATCAACCAGGCTTCGGGGCGCAAGACCGCGAGATGGTCGGTGATGGTTTTTGCGTTCGCGGGTCCGACGCCGATGTTGACGAGGCTGATGCCGCGACCGTCTTTGGCAACCAGATGGTAGGCGGGCATCTGGTGCCGGCGCCATGCCGAGTCGGCCACCGCGGCACTGGCGTTGGCTGTGCCACGAGAGATCAGCGCGCCGCCAGCGCAGGAGAGCCCTTCATACTCGTCGCTTTGTGAGAGCTTTGCGGCGGCGAAGCGCACGAATTCATCTACATATCGGTGGTAGTTCGTGAACAGGATGTATGACTGGAAGTGCTCGGGCGGCGTTCCCGTGTAGTGTCGCAGGCGCGCCAGCGAAAAGTCCGTCCGCGGAGCGTCGAAGAGGGCCAGCGGCAGATGGGGAGAGTTTGCCTGGTCTCGCAGACCGTCCACCAACTCATCGCCGATGTCGGCGAGATTCGTGGTCGGGAAGTAGCGCGCGAGCTCTTGAGCTGTAGCCGCACCGAGCGGCACGTCAGCTCCGTCGAGCACGTAGGGGTACGGGATCTCTCGCGTCGACGGTCCGACCTCGACTTCCGCGCCATAATCGGCGATGAGCGGCCCGAGCTGTTCGATGAGGTACGCCCGAAACAAGTCTGGGCGCGTGACGGTAACCGAATAGAGGCCGGCTTGGTTGAAGCGCGCGAACGCACGGTCGACCTTGGGTGGCACGCCGTTCGGGCGGTAGCTCACACGGAGTTCGGGATAGACGAACGCACCGCCAGCGCGCTGCTCGGCATCAGGAGGCACCCCATCGGCGGCAAAGCGCTCGAGCGCTGCGCGTAAGCTCGCGACTGAAGCTTCGTAGATCTCCGTCAGACGAGCGACCGCTGCTTGTGCACTCGCTTGCGGGGCAAAAACGTTCATAGGCCAAGCCTACACCGAGCTGGCGCCACGCGGGCAATTCGAGCTGAGCGCTTGAGCCGAGGTCACGACGCGCTAGAACCAATGCGCCCTCGCCGCCCGATGCCCCCCTCGCTTCGCCTCATTCAAGCGCACCAAGCC
>Ga0164241_10003843_pt1 | contig 14873 bp, 8 predicted proteins | sample OricomyardsoilBY_FD_108780 | JGI IMG/M metagenome (GOLD analysis project Ga0164241, IMG submission 108780) | Backyard soil microbial communities from Emeryville, California, USA - Original compost - Back yard soil (BY) | ecosystem: Environmental > Terrestrial > Soil > Unclassified | place: USA...
GGGCATAAGGACTTCATCCTCTGCCTCGGCTACAAAGGCGAAGTCATCAAGGAGTACTTTCGCAACTATCACTGGAACACGAGTGACGTCACTCTCAAGCTCGGCGCGAAGCCGGAAATCACCCATCATAACCACCATTCGGAGGAAGATTGGACGGTGACGTTACTCGACACCGGACAGGAAACGCAAACTGGCGGTCGGATAAAACGCGCGTTGGCCCACATCGACTCGGACACGTTTCTCGCGACCTATGGCGACGGGGTGATCGACAGCAACATCAACGAATCCATCGCCTTTCACAAACAGCATGGCGGCCTGGCGACCATCACCGCCGTTCGAAATACGGCGCGCTTTGGCGAACTCACCTTGGAAGGCACCAAGGTTGCCACGTTCAAGGAAAAGACCGAGTCGCAGACCCAGTTTATCAACGGCGGTTACTTTGTTTTCAGCAAAGGGATCGGCGACCACATCGAGGGCGATTCAACGATTCTTGAGCAGCAGCCGTTCGTGCGAATGTCGGAGTCGGGGCGGGTTCACGCCTTTAAGCACAACGGTTTCTGGCAATGCATGGATACTTTCCGCGAACAACAGATGCTGGAAAAAATGTACGCGGACGGAAAGGCCCCGTGGAGGGTGTGGTGATGTACCAGGGAGCCTTCGCCAACAAAGTCGTCTGGATGTCCGGCCATACCGGATTCAAGGGTGCGTGGCTGGCCGAATGGCTCCTCGGCCTGGGCGCAAAGGTTCATGGCTTCTCGCTCCTGCCTCCGACATCCCCTTCCCTTTTCGACCAGCTCGGCCTCGCGCAGCGGATGAACAGCGAACTGGGCGATGTGCGCGACCTGTCGGCCGTCGATCACTCGATCCGCGCCACTCAGCCCGACTACGTCTTTCACCTCGCTGCCCAGCCGCTCGTCCGCGAATCCTACGTCAGTCCGGTCGAAACCTACGCGACAAATGTCCAGGGTACCGTGCATGTCCTCGACGCGTTGCGTCACTTGGAACGCCCGTGTGCCGCCGTCTTCGTCACCACCGACAAATGCTATGAAAATCGCGAGTGGCTTTACGGTTACCGCGAGGAAGATCCGCTCGGCGGCCACGATCCCTATAGTTCGAGCAAAGCCGCGGCCGAAGTCGCCATTCAGTCGTTTCGCAGGTCCTTTTTCAAAAACAAGCCCGTCCACATCGCCAGCGCCCGCTCCGGCAACGTCATCGGAGGCGGCGACTGGGCCATGGACCGCATCGTGCCGGACTGCATCCGCAACTTGAAAGAGGGGCGAGCCATCTCCCTGCGCAATCCCCGGTCCACCCGCCCCTGGCAACACGTCCTCGAACCGCTCAGCGGTTATCTACTGCTCGCAGCCACGCTGGCCGGCTTCCATCGTCCGGCGACGCAGGGATACGACCCGCGCACCGCGTTCAACTTTGGTCCCGGTCCCGAAGCCAACCGTCCGGTAGTCGAACTCGTCGAGGAATTGCTCAAACACTGGCCCGGCCGCTGGGTGGATGCCCGGAGTTCCAACGCCGTCCATGAAGCCAGCCTCCTTCAGCTTTGCGCCGACAAGGCGCGCAACGAACTCAAGTGGGCGCCGGTCTGGCGCTTCGAGGAAGCGGTCGCCCAGACCGCCATCTGGTATCGCGAAGCCGACCGCGCCGCCGACATCCCCCAGCTTGTCAATCTCACCCGCTTGCAAATCGCCCGCTATTGCCTGCAAGCCGGCTCCAGCCAGCTCGCCTGGGCCGCCTGAAAATCCAGCCATGGACAACGCTCCTCAGCTCAAAGCCGAGATACTGCGTCTGTGCCGCGAATATTCCGCGCTCACCCACCGCGCCAACCGGCCCGCCGTCGATCCGTCGGGCGACCGCCCGGCCTTTGTCCCCGGACAGACGACGATTCCCTACGCCGGCCGGGTATTCGACGAGAACGAAGTTGAGGCCGCCGTCGGATCGACGCTCGATTTTTGGCTCACGCTCGGCACCGAGGGCGAGGCGTTCGAGGAGGAGTTCGCCAACTATCTCAAGGTCAAATCCACCACGCTCACAAACTCCGGCTCCTCCGCCAATCTCCTCGCGGTCGCGGCCCTGACCAGCCCGACACTCGGCGAGCGCCGCCTCCGGCGCGGTGACGAGGTCATCACGGTAGCCGCCGGTTTTCCGACGACCGTCGCCCCTTTGATTCAAAACGGCATCGTCCCCGTCTTCATTGACAACGATACCGTCACGCTGAACGCGCGCGTCGATCAACTCGGCGAAGCCTTCGTGCCCGGCAAGACCAAAGCCGTCATGATGGCGCACACGCTCGGCAATCCATTCGATCTGACCGCCGTCCGCGATTTCTGCCAACTGCACAACCTGTGGCTCATCGAGGACAACTGCGACGCGCTCGGCAGCCGCTACGACGGGCAACTCACGGGCTCCTTCGGCGATCTATCCACGCAATCCTTCTATCCCCCGCATCATCTGACCCTCGGCGAAGGCGGCGCGGTCAATGTCGTCCGCAATGCTCCGCTGCGCAAACTCGTGGAAAGCTTCCGCGACTGGGGCCGCGACTGCTGGTGCGCCAGCGGCAAGGACAACACCTGCCACAAGCGCTGGGGTTGGAAACTCGGCGAACTGCCCGAGGGCTATGACCACAAGTACATTTATTCGCACTTCGGCTACAACCTGAAGCCGCTCGACATCCAGGCCGCGATCGGTCGCCAGCAGTTGAAAAAACTGCCGGCCTTCATCGCCGCGCGGCAGCGCAACTGGGAAATCCTGCGCCAGGAGCTCGCCGACTTGGAGGAATTTTTCGATTTCATGCTTCCAACACACGCCACCGGCTGGACGCCCGGCGGTTTCACGTGGGACGATTCCGGCCACAAGACCGAGGTCTCGTGGTTCGGTTTCATGATGTTGGTCAAACCGACCGCCCCATTTTCGCGCAAGGAATTCGCCAGGCATCTTGACAATGCCAAAATCGGCAGCCGCATGCTCTTCGGCGGCAATCTCGTCCGCCAGCCCGCGTTCGTCTCGTTGCGCCTTCATCAACCGGATGCATTCCGCGTCGTTGGTGACCTGGCCGGCGCCGATGATCTGATGAATCGTGCCCTCTTTCTGGGTACCTACCCCGGATTGAGCACCGAAATGATCGACTACGAAATCGCCGTCATTCGCGAGTTCGCAAAAAAGAAAATCAACTGAGCGCCCGAGGATGGAACGACACCCGCTCATAGCCGAAGATTGTACGCGTGCCGCGCACCAAACCGATTCACTCTGGAATGATTTGGCGGGAAAACGGGTGTTTATCACGGGCGGCACGGGGTTTTTTGGCACGTGGTTTCTCGAACTGCTGACCACAGCCATCGATTTGCGAGAAATCGACTGCGATGTGGTTGTGCTCTCGCGTGATCCCGGGAAATTTTCGAGAGGACCGGCAGGTCATCTCGTCCATCATCGTTGCATTCGGATGTTACAAGGTGATGTATGCAGCTTCATCTACCCGGCGGGAAATTTCGAGTATGTCGCCCACTTCGGTTCCACCGGCCCAAAATCGTGGCACGATGCGGATCCCCTCGGATTCTATGATGTCGTCGTTAACGGAACGCGCCGGGTGTTGGATTTTTGTGTCCGCGCCGAGGCTCGGAGGTTTCTCCTGGCTAGCAGCGGACTGGTGTATGGCAATCACGGCACTTTGCCCAGCGCCCCTATTGCAGAGACATATGCCGGATGTTCCGATCCTGCATCGGTCGCATCGGCGAACGCCGAAAGCAAACGCGCGGCGGAGTTTCTTACGGTCGCCACTGCTCGCGCGCACCCTTCCCTCAGTGTCGCCATCGCACGCGGTTTCGCATTTATTGGCCCCTATATGCCGGAGCGGGCGACATTTGCGGCTTATGACTTTATCCAAGACGCAATTTCCGGCCGCTCACTGACCATCAATGGCGACGGGACCCCCGTTCGAAGCTACCTGTACGGTGCCGATCTGGCGATTTGGCTGTGGACGCTTCTGCTGCGCGCCTCCGAAAACACCACTTGGAACGTCGGTGGCGAAATTCCGGTATCGATCAAGGAACTGGCGGAACATGTTGCCGGGGCTTCGTCCCCGCGTCCGCCGGTAAAAGTATCCCGGGCTCCCTCGAAGGACCAACCTGCGGCATGGTACGTGCCAAATACCGCCAAGGCGCGCCAGCAATTGGGGCTGACCGAAACCCACTCTCTCGACGAGTCAGTTGGCCGCACTCTCCGCTGGTATCGTGAGATAACGAAAAAATGCCCAATATGAAAAGCGCCCATCGCCATTGCCCGATTTGCGGCTTCAACTCGGTTGATGTGCTGCATTGTCAATGCTTCGCACTTCCGGAACAGCACCCGTTGCCCGCGGAATATGACGTCAGCAGCTGCAATACCTGTGGGTTTGTATATGCGGACACCCGGGGGACTGCGGCGGACTACGACCGTTACTACGCGGATTACTCCAAATACGCCGATCAAACGACTTCGACGGGCGGAGGAGGAAATCCCCGCGACCAGGCGCGGCTCACCGAAACTGCCGCGGCAATCGCGAAACATCTGCCGGACTTGGACGCCGGGATAGTCGATATTGGCTGTGCAAATGGCGGACTCCTGGGTGCGCTCAAGGCACGCGGCTACTCCAGACTCTTTGGGATCGATCCGGCATCAGCCTGCGTTGAAAATACCCGATCGTTTTTCAACGTCCCCGCCGAAAAAGGCTGGCTGCTCGACCTGCCATTCAACACTCCCAACTCCGATCTTGTAGTTGTTTCTCATGTTCTGGAACACGTGCTTGACCTCCGCGGAGCCGTCGCGGGCATGCGTTCCACTCTCAGGCCCGGCGGAATGGTATACGTGGAGGTACCCGACGCACAACGATACGTGGATTATCTTGCAGCGCCGTTCCAGGATTTCAACACGGAGCATATCAACCATTTTGGCGCCGCCGGATTGGAAAATCTTTTTACCGCCGGTGGTTTCGAGGCGGTGGAGATTGGTGCGAAGACGATCGAAGCCGCTGTCGGCGTAGGCTATCCCGCTCTTTTTGGGTTTTTCCGCCGCTTGGAATCGGTTCCAGCAGCAGCTCCCGTTTGGCGACAGGATCCTGATTTCCAGAAAAGCATAATCGAGTATATCACCGCATCAAAAGTCCAACTGGCCCGGATTGACTCACGGTTGGCACCCGTGTTGGACGAACCCGTAATTGTATGGGGGACAGGCCAGCTGACGCTAAAACTACTCGCGGAAACTCGCCTCGCCCAGGCGTCGATTACGGCTTTCGTCGATGGAAATCCCATTAACCACGGTAAAACCCTGCGCGGAACTAAAATCCTGCCACCCGACGCGCTCAAACAATTGCCGGGGCACCCTATTGTCATCGGGAGCATGCTCCATCACGGAGCCATCACCGAAAAGATCCGAGGCTCCCTTCGTCTTGCCAATCGGATTGTCGAACTCGTTTGAAATGAATTCGATCTTATCCAATCCAGCGACCGCAGCGCACCCTTTCGATTGGACCGAATGCTTGCGCCCCAAACCGCCGGTTGCGGAGGCGGTCGCCGCCCTCGCACGCAATGCTGAGGTTGTGGTATACGGCGCCGGTGGCGCAGCGGAGGGCTTGATTACGCTCCTTTTGGCGCGTGGAGTAAAAATCCGCGGAGTAATGGATTCCAAATCCAAGCGGACAGAAATCTCGGGTTATCCCGTGTTGCGGCCGAATACGCCGGTGTTTTCCACCCAAGATCGGGAGGATCTTCCCATCGCGCTCGGAATCTTCAATGCATTTGTCGATGTTTCCGCGTTGCGTCAAGATTTGGAAAATCAGGGATGGAGGAATATCATCAATTTTGAAGAACTCCATGCCACCCTCCCGGCTGCGTTTGGCGACAGGTACTGGCTGACCGACCGCAACTTTTCCCGCAGTCATATGCCCGCGATCATGGAGGTTGACCGGCTTTGGGCTGACGACCTCAGCCGTACACTCTATCGCAGACTGCTGCGTTTTCGTGCAAGCGGAGATCGTTCAGGTCTTCCAGAACCGGATCGCGCGCGACAATATTTTGCCGCGGATATCCCGGCCTGGAAAACGCCTTTGCGTTTCGTGGACTGCGGTGCTTGTGACGGGGATACCGTCAGGCAGATTCAGCAACTGGGATTGCCGATCGAGGCGCTCGCCGCGTTCGAACCGGATTTGGCCAATTTCGCACCATTGGTCAAAACGTTGTCCGAATTGGACGGAGATTCTGTTCCCGCGTTGGCGTGGCCCTGCGGCGTCGGCGCGGAAACACGGATTGTCCGCTTTCGCGCTGATCGCGGAGCGGCAAGCGCTCTCGATTCCACCGGTGAGACTGCAGTGCCTTGCGTCGCATTGGATGAAGTCCTCTCGGGATTCCGTCCAAATTTCATCAAGATGGACATCGAAGGCGCCGAAAAGGACGCATTGACCGGGGCTCGACGTATAATCGAGAAACACCGACCGGGACTGGCCATTTGCGTATATCACAAGCCGGTCGACCTATGGGAACTTCCATCCCTTGTCGCATCGTGGCAACTCGACTACCGATTTTATCTCAGGGCTCACCAATACAATGATTTCGATGTGGTGCTTTACGCGACACCTCAATCTCCCTGATTTTTTTCACCGTGAATCCTTCGAGCAAAAACCTGCGGATAGCTGACTACATTTTCCGGCAACTGGCCGACTGGGGCGTTCGCCACGTGTTTCTCGTAACGGGCGGCGGCGCCATGCATCTGGACGACGCGCTCGCACGCGAGCGTCGGATTCGCTACATCTGCAATCATCACGAACAGGCGAGCGCAATGGCTGCGGAAGGTTATGCGCGAATCGCGGGAATACCGGGCGTGATTTGCGTGACAAGCGGACCGGGGGGCATCAACGCGCTCAATGGCGTATTCGGTGCCTGGACCGATTCAATCCCCATGTTCGTGGTTTCCGGCCAGATGAAGCGGGAAACATTACTCGCCACCCATGGCCTGACCGGACAACTGCGCCAATTGGGCGACCAGGAAGCCGACGTCACTGGCATGGCGCGAGGGATCACGAAATATGCGCAGACGATCCTCGAACCGGAATCCGTTCGCTACCACCTCGAACGTGCCTGGTATCTCGCGAACGCGGGTCGTCCGGGTCCGGTTTGGCTTGATATACCGGTCGATGTTCAGGCCATGCAGATAAATCCGGAAGAGCTCCGCGGATACCGTCCGGAAGACGACGAAGTTGCGGGCAATGACGAAGTCCTACAGGCTCAAGCCAATGAGGTGGCGAAACTCTTGCAGAATGCGGAGCGACCAGTTTTGCTCGGTGGAAGCGGTGTGAGGCTGGCCGGCGCAATGGAAGAATTCCGCGAATTGGCCGAATGCCGGGGGATTCCGATAACGACCGCATGGACCCATGATCTCATAGCCTCGGATCATCCTCTGTTTTGCGGCCGTCAAGGCACCATCGGCACCCGCGCAGGCAACTTCGTGGTCCAAAATGCCGATCTCGTACTGATTATAGGAAGTCGCCTTTGTATCAGGCAAATCAGCTACAACTGGGGAAGTTTCGGACGCGAAGCCCATACGGTGCAGGTAGACATCGATGCAGCAGAGCTCGCGAAACCCACCTTTCGCGCGCGGACGCCAGTTCATGCCGACGCCAAACGCTTTCTACGATTGGTTCTGGCCGCCTTGGATGGATCAGCCAAACCAACCGTAGCCCAGCAAAACTGGTTGGCCTGGAGTCAGGAACGGCGGCGTCTCCTGCCCAATGTTCTCCCTCATCACCGCACATCGGCGCCCGGCACGATCAACCAATATCATTTCATCGAACTCTTGTTCGCGGCCGCAGAGCCCGGCACGATCTTCGCATGCGGAAACGCCACGGCATGCATCACACCCTTCCAAGCGGGTGAGCTGAAACCGAGGCAGCGCCTTTTCAGCAACAGCGGCAGTGCATCGATGGGCTACGATCTTCCCGCCGCAATCGGCGCCTCTCTCGCGGCGCCGGAAGAAACCGTCGTATGCCTCGCCGGCGATGGCAGCCTCCAGATGAACATTCAAGAACTGGCAACGATGGCCCATCACAAACTGCCGATAAAGCTCTTTATATTGAACAACGGCGGCTATCTCTCGATTCGTTCCACGCAAAACAACTTCTTCCAGCTCCTCGTGGGCGAAGGAACCGAAAGCGGTGTTTCATTCCCGGACTATGCGGTATTGGCCAAGGCCTATGGCTTGCCCGCAGCGGTCCTCGATCCAATCTGTGCCGCCGGCCAACTCGCGGCCATCCTCAAACGATCGGGTCCGGAGGTAATCATCGTGGAACTCGACCGGGCACAGGGTTTCGAACCGAAGCTGAGTTCAAAGCGCCTTCCGGACGGGCGCATGGCGACCGCGTCCCTCGAAGATATGGCCCCGTTTCTGGAGCGTGAGGAATTCAAGTCCCATATGATAGTGCCAGTGGCTGACTGACATGCGTCCCTTCTCGGCGTATATTTTCGATCTCGATGGCACACTTGCAGACTCGCTGCCGGGCATTGAATTTTCCGTTCATGCCGCGATCGAACAGGTTTGTCCTGAACGCGGCTTTCCGTCGCTGCGCAATTTTGTCGGTCCGCCCATCGGGATCATGCTTCAACGGGCACTGGGCATCACAGATAAAAGCCTGCTGGACGCTCTCGTAGCCGCCTTTCGCCGCAGCTATGACGAGATTGGCTGGATGCAAACGCAACTCTATGACGGTGCGGAATCCGTCCTGGAAACACTTGCCGCACACCCGGCCCGTTTATTCGTGCTCACCAACAAACCGGCGCCAGCTACCGAACGCATCCTGCGACATCTCGATCTGTGGAGATTGTTCGAACGCGTAGTCGCCCCCAAGGTGACGGCCAATTCCCGGCACAATAAGGTCGATGCCGCTCGCGCCCTGCAAATCTCGGCAAAACTGTCTTCGGATGCCACTCTTCTAATCGGCGATTCGCGCGACGACGCCCTGGCAGCAGCCGCGTGCAAATTCTCCTTTGCAGCAGTCCAATTCGGCTACGGAGACGCTTCGTCCCAAACCGAGGCTCCGATCGCCTTTAACCTGCGCCATCTGGCGGAATTGCCGCCAAGCATCGCGACCCATATCTACCGCATGAAATGATCCGGCTACCCACGCCGGCAAAGATCGGGAAAAATCTGCCGCGACTCTTTGCATTAAGCGGGAAATCACAAGCGTAATCATGGCTAAAAACGTCTTTAAATATTGTATATAAGCGACTTAAATAGAGGCATGTCGTCCTTGGCATCGCCTTTGCTTTTACAGCGCCATACCGGCATGTGATGCCGCTTTTCAAAATTCAATCCGCAGTGCTATGCAAATTCCCATAATTCAAGGCAACATCTTCCACGAGTTGTTTGTGCTGGAGATGGCGAACAATCATCTCGGCAATCTCGACCGCGGTCTCCGCATCATTTCAGAATTTGCCCAGATCGCACGCTTCAACAACGTGCGCGCTACGATCAAGCTCCAGTTTCGCGACGTGGATTCCTTTGTGCACAAGGACTTCCGCACCCGGGCCGATGTGCGCTACATCAAGAAGACACTGGATACCAAACTAACCAAGTCTGACTACGCAGCTTTGGTCGATGCGGTGCGGGAGCAGGGATGTTTCACTTCCGCCACCCCTTTTGACGAAGCTTCCGTGGATCTTTGCGAAAATCTTGGCATCGACATTATCAAGCTGGCGAGTTCCGACATCAATGACTGGTTTCTGATCGAACGCATCGCGAAAACCAGGAAGCCCGTTTCATTTTCCACCGGTGGTTCCTCCATGAAAGACGTGGATGACCTCGTTAAATATTTTTCATCCCGCGGCATTCCTCATGCGGTCAACCATTGTGTTTCGATCTATCCCTCGGCGGACCATGAGCTCGAGTTAAATCAGATTGATTTTCTCCGGACGCGTTATCCGCTCGCCACCATCGGATTCTCAACCCACGAATGCCGCAGCTGGGATGCGTCGATGCTCATATCGTACGCGAAGGGCGCCAGGACGTTTGAACGGCACATTGACATCAATGCCGACGGTGTCGTCGTCTCCCCCTACTGCTCGCAACCCAAGCAAATAGACGCTTGGTTCAAGGCCTTCAAGAAAGCGAAGGAGATGTGCGGAGGCAGCGGGATGGAACGCCGTTTCATTCCCGACAAAGAGGTTAAGTATCTGGATGGCTTGGTCCGCGGCGTTTACGCGAAACGCGAACTGCCGGCGGGATACGTTCTCCATCATTCCCGCATGAACGAGGACCTCTATCTCGCCATTCCCCTTCAAAAAGGACAGATGTCCTGCAGGGAGATCATGAATGGCGAACGGTTGAAACGGCCTCTGCCGAAAGAGCAGCCTTTGATGATTGACCACATTGACTCTCCTTACGCGGAAATCGATTCCCTCAAGGAAGAGATCTATAGCCGCGGCCTGTAACCAACCTGACCGGTCGGACACACGACATCGGCTTCATGAGGAACAAGGGGACGAAGCAGCTGAACCCGTTCGTCGCCATGAAATCGTGAGGGCAAGCCGTTGCCGGCATATCGGTCGGCATCGCCATTCCGTTTATTTCCATCCGCGTTTCTCCTTCGATTCAATGAAGACTCCCCCCGTTTCCGGTACCATTGTAATTTATGGACCGCACTATCAGCGATCGGGATTTGGTTTATTGGCGCGCGTATGGGCCATGGCCCTGCACTCGGCGGGTGCCAGTGTTCGCATCGTACCGGTGGACTGCAATGATCCCCGGTCGGCCGGCGAATTGGACGACTGCGACCTGCATCTCCTCCGCTCTTTGCAGCATACTCCGATCAAAGGTCCCGTGACGGCGATATTCGCCTACCAGCCGACCTACGTGTGGCCCAATCTGCCCCTTCCCGAACCGCATGTGCGGATCATGCTGACGACTTTCGACAGCACTGCCAACGCAGTCTCCCCGCCGGCCCGATTGATCTACATTTGCAATCAGATGGACCAGCTCTGGGTTGCCAATAAATCCGAGGAAGCGGCATGGGTTCGCGGCGGGAGTAATCCGGAACATATCCGGTCCTTCAACTGGCCTCACAACTGGCTGGATAATTCGGCACTGCCGCCCGTCAAAGAACGAAACCGCATCGGCCCATTCCGCTTCCTGCATGTTTCGCTGCTTTTGCCACGGCGCCGTCTCGACGTTCTAATTCGTGCGTTCTTTGAGGAATTCCAGTCTGCGGATGAGGCGGAGTTGGTCCTGAAAATGACCTATCCTCATCATCCGGTTCCCGGCAAACCTCAACGGGACATACGGGCGCTGATTGAACAGCTGCGCAATGAAACGGGTTCAGAGGCATCACTCATCCTGGATGAGACGCTCGGAACACGCATGGATTTGATCAAACTGATCGATAGTTGCGACGGGTACGTATCCTCCGACACCACCCATACGGCACCCGTCTCCGAAGCCATCGTCCGACACCTGCCGGTAATCATCACCGACGGATGGGGGGTTGATCTTCCCCCACAGGCACTGGTGGTTCCAAACAGCAAGGACAGGATTCATCTCACCGCAGAGATGGCTGACTATATGCCGCATCAACGAGGTGCCAGTTTCCCCGCTCTCGATTCCAAACTGATGCGACGCGCCTTGCGGCGAATGACGAGCATGACTCCCAAGGAGCGCGTTCAGGTGGTTGAATCTTCGGTCGCGTACATGCGCGAACACTACTCTTACGGCGCGACGGCACCCGCCGCCATCGAGGCAATCCATGAGGCGTGGGCGGCAAAACACCGCAAGGCGACGGAACCGTCGATTTCCACATCGGATTCCGATCAAGGACAGACTTTGCGGCAAATTGCCCCCAAATCCATCGGCGGGCGTATCGAAAAACCACTGAGCATCCATTGGGGCGGCCTGCAGCTTTTTCATGGCAAATTGCCGAAATTCAACCGTGAGATCGCCCTGGAACTTATCCGACGCGGTCATCGGGTTTCACTCTCGCCCGCAAACGGCCCCTTCCATATCGAGGAAATTGATCTGGTCTCATCATCGGAATTTTTGCAACTGGCCCGCCACTTCCATGTTCCGTTACCCGAGACCGCCGACATCAACGTATCCTGTCGTTGGCATCCGATCTTTAACGAATATCCCGCCACCCGGCAGATTCTCGCGAGCAGTTGGTGGTCCGGTGCGATTCCCTTGGATTGGGTGCGCCCGATCAATGAAGGCGTGAATGAAGTATGGGTACCGAGTGAATTCGTATCCCGGAATTTCGTGTCCTCGGGCGTTGATGCCGGACGCGTTCATGTCGTGCCCTATGGTGTGAACCCCGCTGTGTTCAAACCTGCTTCGTCGGCCTTTCCATTGAAAAGCCGGAAAAACTTCAAGTTTCTTTTTGTCGGCGAAACCTCTCCGCGCCGGGGATTCGACACATTGCTCACGACCTACATTGAGACTTTCACGCGTCGCGATGACGTCTGCCTCGTCATCAAGGATATGGATTGCGAATACTACTATGTAAGATCAGCCATGCAACAGCTGATCGCCGAGTGCCGAGCAAATCCTTCGCTTCCGGAAATCGAGTACATTAACTCAATGCTGACCGAGACGGAAATGACCGACCTATACGCCGCCTGCAACTGTCTGATGCAACCGCATCGTACTGCGAGCTTCAATCTAGCGACGCTTGAAGCGATAGCCTGCGACCGTCCGGTAATCACCACCGATTTCGGCGGTGTAACGGATTTTGCCACCGAGAAAAACGCCTATCTGCTTCCCGCCAAAACTGTGCGCACCCGCGTGGCCAATGTCGGCCATTGGCGTGTCGCAGGTGAACAACTGCATGCGGAAGTCGACCCCAGGGCACTCGCCGAACGGATGCGCCACGTCATCGTCCATGCCAGTGAGGCCGCCGCCGTAGGCACATGCGGGGGGAATGAAGTTCGCGGGAAATTCACGTGGAAAGAGTCCGCCGACCTGGTGTCGAATCGCATGGCCGAAGTTTTGGCAAACGATAACAAATGGAAAAAATCGGTGATCGCCCCCCGGTTCAATTCCGTCACCACCCGGAAGGACGGCCCGACCGTCGTTATTTACGCCCCGTTCTATAATCGGAGCGGTTATGGTGTGGCGGCAAGGTGTCTTGCCGCCGCCTGGAACGCCGCCGGCATCAAAATAAAGATCATGCCAGTGGACAACGTCGAAGAAGGCGTTGATGACTGCGATTTGGAACTGCTGAGATCCTTGGAGAAAACACCGGTTACGACTCCGGTAATTGCCGTGTTTTTCCACGTTGCATCGCCCCTCTGGTTGAAAGTGCCCCTGCCTGAACAGAGCGTTCGCATCCTCTATACGACTTTCGACGGCACGGCGCAGGGATTGAAGCCACCCGCCGATTGGGTCGCCGTCTGCAATGAGATGGACCAACTCTGGCTTCAGACTGAAAAAGAAGCCGACGTTTTTGCCTCGGCGGGCGTCTCGCGAAATAAGATGCAGGTGCTCCGTTGCGCCCATCCATGGATCAACAATCTTTCTCTACCCGAGGTGGAACCGAAGGCCGTCGGTTCAAAATTTAGATTCGTCAGTATCGCAATGTTTCAGCCGCGCAGGAGATGGGATGCATTGATTGAATCCTATCTCATTGAGTTTAAAGATGCGTGCGACGTAGAGCTCTATCTCAAAGTCAACTACCCTTCATGGCACCCCGTCGCAGGCCAGCCCGCGAGGGATCTGAGGAACCTGATCGACAACCTGCGAGCAAAGACCGGTTCAACCGCAAGCATCATCTTGGACGAGGAACTTGGCACTCGTGCCGGAATCTGTCGCTTGATCGATAGCTGCGACGCCTATGTTTCCACCGACACGACAATAACGGCACCAGTTGGCGAGGCGTTTGTCCGCGGCAAAATCGCCGTCATCCCCGATGGCTATGGAGCGGCCCTTCCCTATTGCGAAAGCACCTTGGTTATTCCGGTAGATTCCAATCTGAAGGCTCCGATGACTGAGGAAATGTTGCAATACCAACCGCATCACCGTGGCCGCGAACTGCCGTTGCTTCGCGTTGACGACGTTCGCCGGACATTGCGTTCAGCCTATGAACTTCCGGAAATGCAACGTCGAGAAATGGGCCGACTGGCCTCGCTCGTGATGGAGTGCACTTACGGCCCATCGGTTGTCACCGCTCCTTTCATCAAGGCGATGGACAAGGCGGTAAAAGACAAATTTACCGCCCCAACCGGGTCTTTCAATGTCAGCTGGGAAGGTTCGTTTCTCGATTTCGGAAGCCTTTCCTTTGTCAATCGATCGCTCACCGAAGCTCTCGAAAAAAGCTCGAAGGCCGTCGTCAATCGCGTCGGAGATTCCACGTTGACGGGCTCGGCGGCCTCAAGCGAAGCGTTGAAGGCCGTCGCGAAAAGCATATGTCCGAAGGCATCGGACAAAACATCAGTCACCGTACGCCATCAATGGCCGCCGGACTGGAGTCGTCCCAAACAGGGCGCGTTGGTGGTGATGCAACCTTGGGAATTCGGTTCGCTGCCGGCTGACTGGGTTCATCAAGCCGCCGGGGTGGATGAGTTTTGGGCCTATACCAATTACGTTCGCAACGTGTATGTCTCTTCCGGCGTAGATGCCGCGAAGGTCAAGGTGGTGCCGCTGGGAATCGACCCCGCAGTATTCCGTTCCGATGTCGCGCCCCGTGCGCTGCCTACCGCCAAACGGTTCAAGTTCCTCTTTGTCGGCGGAACCATCTCGCGAAAAGGCCCCGATCTATTGCTCAAGGCATACGTCGAAAATTTCACGGCGACAGACGACGTCTGTCTCGTGATCAAGGATTTCGGCGGAAAGAGCGTTTACGCCGGACAAACGTTGGAGACACA
>Ga0164241_10003844_pt1 | contig 14871 bp, 15 predicted proteins | sample OricomyardsoilBY_FD_108780 | JGI IMG/M metagenome (GOLD analysis project Ga0164241, IMG submission 108780) | Backyard soil microbial communities from Emeryville, California, USA - Original compost - Back yard soil (BY) | ecosystem: Environmental > Terrestrial > Soil > Unclassified | place: USA...
CCGATGGCTGAAAAGGCTTCGGTGTTCGCGAAAGTCCACCATTGCAGACCATAGCCGCCGCGCTGGCTGTCTTCGGGGCCGGTGGGCTGCGTGGACTGGCGGATCCAGTCCGCCGAAACCACGCGCCGGCCATCGGCCATTCCGCCGTTGAGCACCATCTGTCCAAAGCGCGCGAAATCACGCAGCGTGGCGTTGAATCCGGCGCCGCTGAACTCGCGGCCCACACCGGGTTGGCCATCCATGATGTAGAAGCCGTCTGCCTCGGCACCCAAAGGCTCCCACAGGCAGCGCGAGGTATAGGCGGCCACGCTGCCCTGCGTCACGCGTTCGATCAGCCAGCCCAGCACGGCAGTATCGATGGTCTTGTACTGGAAGAACGTTCCCGGCTCATGGATGCGCGGCAACGTGCGCGCCGCATCGGCAAATCGCGTCACATTCTTGACCAGCGACATGATGTGGTTGGTCGCCGCACGACCGGGATTCGCGAAGTCGTAACGCTCGGGATAATCGACTCCGGAACGCATCTGCATCACGTGACGGATCGATACCCCTTCATAACCGCCGCCCTTGAGTTCGGGCAGATAGCGCGAGATCGGCGTATCCAGCGAATCGATGCGGCCCTCGGCCAGCGCGCAGCCGATGAGCATCGAGGTGACGGACTTGGTCATCGACCAGGCGATGAAGCGCGAGCGTTCGCTGGTGGCGTTGCGATAGATCTCGCTGACGATGCGCCCGTTCTTCATCACCAGCAGCGCGTTGGTATAGGTGCGCTCCAGGAACTGCTGCCCGGTATAGGACTTGCCCTGGAAGGTATAGCTCACATCGAACGCATGGTCCTCGCGCGGCAGATTCCACACCGCGCCGCCACGCGGCACCGTGCGCGTGGTGAACAGCGTATCCATGCTGCGGAAGGCCAGCGAACTCACCTCGTTGTCGAGCATGTGCCAGCGCAGGATCTGCACGGCCACCGGCACATCGGAGGCAGGGCCGCCGAGCAGCGGCCCGGGCAGCACCTGCTGCGCGCAAACCAGCAACGGCGCAGCCGCGCAGATGACACCGGCAACCCAACGGCGCAATGCAGATCTCACCTTCTCAGACCTCGAACGCCTCGTGATAGATCACGGTGCCTTTGGCCGGCGATGAACTGAAGGCAACCGCCTGGAAGTATTCCGGGGGCACGCCCGGAAGCACCAGATCGGCGTCGGCCTTGAAGCCGAACCGGCCGTAGTATTCCGGCTCGCCCAGCACCACGCAGCCTGCGGCGCCCTGGTCAAGCAGCATCCGCAGCGCTTCGCACAGCAGCCTGGAACCCACGCCCTGACGCTGGTGCTGCGGCAACACCGCCAGTGGGCCGAGCCCGAACCAGCCCTGCGCCCCATTGGAGATAGCCACTGGTGACACGGCCACATGGCCGATCACGACGCCGTCTGCCGTGGCCACCAGCGACAGCGCCAATTTGCCCGCCCGGCGCAGCGCATCGATGATGTATTGCTCGGTGTGACTGGAGCGCGCGGCCTCGAGGAACGCGGCCTTGGTTACCGCCTCGATGGATTTCTCGTCCGCCGGCGTCTCGCACCGGATCTCGAAGGCCATGGGTGCTGCATTCATGGGGATACAGTACCAAGATCGGTCGCCAACCGGTGCCCGCCGGCGTCCCCGCTCAAGGCCGGCACCAGACCCAGATCGTGGCGAGGCACAACAGCGCCCCGATCGCGTACAGCGGCACAGTGCCCCACACCGCATAGGGATACAGCATCAGCGCCAGTCCCAGCCACTTCACCTTCGGCTTGCGGCGGCGCCTGCCCAGCATGAACACCACGATGCCGATCACGCCAAACAGCAGCACGCCGACCAGGTAGGCCGGCGTTGGCAGCGTGAGGCCCAGCTCTTCGAGCAGCGCCTTCATCTCGCGCAGAGTATCCACGGGCCGAGTCTGTCATGGTATTACCGCGAGCGATAAGTCTCGTATGCTTTCAGGCGCATGGCAGCCGTCCGACGCATCGCGCATCTCGACATGGATGCCTTCTACGCATCCGTCGAGCTGCTGCGCTATCCGCAGCTCAAGGGCTTGCCGGTGGTCATCGGCGGGCGGCGACGCTGCGAGGATGACGTGCTGTCACAGGCGCCGCTGGAGCGGATTCCCGTAGAAGCCTTCCCCCTGCTTTCGGGCTATGTGGGGCGCGGTGTGATCACCACGGCTACCTATGCGGCGCGCCAGTTCGGCGTTGGCTCGGCCATGGGACTGATGAAGGCGGCCCGGTTGTGCCCGCAGGCCATCCTGCTGCCCGTGGACTTCGACGAAGTGCGCCGCTTCTCGCGCCTGTTCAAGCGAGCGGTTACCGAGATGGCACCGGTGATGGAAGATCGTGGCATCGACGAGGTATACATCGACCTGACCCACGTACCCGGCGGCGAGGTGGAGGGCGGGCGCGTGCTGGCGCGCCGCATCCAGCAGCGCATATTCGAGGAGACGCGGCTGACCTGCTCGATCGGCGTGGCTCCCAACAAGCTGCTGGCCAAACTGGCCAGCGAATTCGAGAAGCCCAACGGGATCAGCATCGTGACGCTCGATGACCTGCAGACGCGGATCTGGCCGCTGCCCTGCCGCAAGGTCAACGGCATCGGTCCGCGCACGGACGAGCGATTGCAGGCGCAGGGCATCCGCACGGTGGGCGACCTGGCGGCGCGCGAACGCGACTGGCTGATCGAGAGTTTCGGCAAGAGCTATGGCGCATGGCTGAACGAGGCCAGCTGGGGACGCGACGAGCGCCCGGTGGTCACCGACAGCGAGCCGGTCAGCTTCAGCCGCGAAACCACCTTCGAACGCGACCTGCATGCCGTGCGCGACCGCGCCGAGCTGGGCGCGGTGTTTACCCGGCTGTGCGAGCAGGTCGCCGCTGACCTGCAGCGCAAGGGTTACGCAGGCAGGACCATCGGAATCAAGCTGCGCTTCACCGATTTCAAGACCGCCACGCGCGATACCACCATCGAAGAGCCCACGGCCGATGCGCAGCTGATCCGCCGCCAGGCGGGGCTGAATCTCAAGCGCGTGGATCTGTCACGGCGCATCCGGCTGCTGGGAGTGCGCGTGAGCAAGGTGGTGCGGAAAGCTGCCTGAGCGGATGGGCTCGCGGCGGTGCCGCAACTGCGCGCAGGCTCAGGCCGGGTCTTGTCTCGGCAGCACCGGTGAGAGCAGCGACTCACGACGCTCGCCGGTGCGGCCCTCTTCCAGCACGCTGGCCGGTATCGGAGAAAGCTTCCATACCAGGCCGAAGAGCGACAGCGTCTTCAGGATGTAGAAGGTGATGTCGTATTCGTACCAGTAAAAACCCTGGCGGGTCGACGCGCAGTAGCGGTGGTGGTTGTTATGCCAGCCCTCGCCCAGCGTGATGATGGCCAGCAGCCAGTTGTTGCGGCTGTGATCGTGCGTGGCGAAACGACGTTTGCCGAACACATGCGACAGCGAGTTGATCGTGAAAGTACCGTGCCACAGCAGCACGGTGCTGGCGAAAAAGCCGAAGAACAGGCCCGATGCTCCCAGCGTCAGGAACACCAGCGTGCCCAGGGCAATGGGCGGCAGCAGATGGAAGCGATCAAGAAAGCGCAGCTCCGGATATTTGGCGAAATCACGGATGCGGTTGTAGTCGGTCTTCTGGTTGCCGTTTTCGAATATCCACCAGACATGCGAATACCAGAAGCCATCCTGCGCCACGGAGTGCAGATCCTGCGGCTGGTCGGAATAACGATGGTGATGGCGATGATGGGCCGCCCACCACAGCGCGCCGCGCTGGGCGCTGGTCTGCGCCAGGAAGGCCAGCACGAACTGGAACGCACGGCTGGTCTTGTAAGTGCGGTGCGAGAAATAGCGATGGTAGGCGCCGGTGACGGCGAACATGCGGATGAAGTACAGCGCCGCGCAGCAGATCGCCGCGGCGGGCGTAATGCCCGTCCAGATGGTGCCGAAGGCAAGCAAATGAATGGCGATGAAGGGCGAAGCGCCCGCCCAGCCCACGCGTCGCGCCGGCTTCGTTACCGCATTTTCCACGTTGCCCACACCCTGCTCCATCTGCCCGCTCCATCCTGCTCGCCGTTGGTGGCGTGGCAGCCATGGTCGGTCAAGCGCCCCGGGCCGGGGGTCATCCTTCGGTCAAGAAATGTAAAAGTTCTGTCAAAGCGAGAACTGCGTCATGCCCCGCCGCGCCCGTCGGGAATGAACCGGTAGCCGGCTCCGCGATGCGAAAGAAAGTGCACGGGCTTGTCGGGCAGGGGCTCGAAATAGCGCCGCAGACGGGCGATGAAGTTGTCGACGCTGCGCGTGTTGGGCGCATTGCGAAGATTCCAGACGCGCTCCAGCAGTTCTTCACGGGACAGCACCCGTCCCGGGTTCATCGAGAAATAATGGAGCAGGTCCAGCTCCAGCTGCGTCAGGCGCACGGGCTTGCCGGCGGAACTGACCTCGTGCGTATCGAAATTGACCTTCGCATTGCCGAACTGCAGCGTGCCGCGGGCAATCTCGGATGAGGTTTCCTGCTGCCGCCAGCCACTGCGACGCAGCGCCGAGCGCACGCGGGCCAGCAGCTCCGACAGCACGAAGGGCTTGGGCATGTAGTCATCGGCGCCTGAGTCCAGGCCCCGCACGCGTTCCTCGGCGGCACTGCGGGCCGTCAACATGATGACCGGCATGTACTGGCCGGCGTCGCGCAACTGCTTGCAGAAGGCATAGCCCTCGCCGTCCGGCAGATTGACATCCAGCAGGATCAGGTCGATGGGTGCGGACTCGATCAACTGCGCAGCGGCCTCGCGCAGTGAACGCGCCATGACTGCCCGATAGCCATCCAGTTCGAGATTCAGCTTCAGACCCGTGGCCAGGTGCGCTTCATCCTCCACGATCAGGACGGAGGCCCGGACCGGCTCCTGTGTGGCGACTGTGTTTTCGGGGGCATTCATGATGACTGCGCTTCAGTACCTGGCGGCGCTCATCGGCAGACGGATATGCATGGTCGTGCCCTTGCCGGGGCCATCGGACTCTGCGCGAATGCGGCCGCCCAGGTTGCGCACCAGGCTGTCAACCACGAAAAGGCCGAGCCCCGACCCATTACGCTCGCCCACCAGCGGATCGGGCGCGCGGTGAAAACGCCTGAAGATGCGCTTGAGCTGATTGTGCTCGAGCCCGATGCCCTGATCGCGCACAGCGATGCTCAGCTGCCCGGCGTTGAGCAGGTGCATTTGCACCTGCACGCTCGGCGTCGCCGAGGAATATTTCACGGCATTGTCGAGCACGTTCTTGAGGATGGTTTCCAGCGCGGTGGGATCGGTGAAGGTCTCGATGCTGGCGGGCGCGGAAAGCTGGAAGGTCTCGTCGCTCAGATGGTAACGGCTGCGAATGGCCTCGATGGCATGGCGCATCACCGCGGTGACATCCACCATGGTCCAGGTCTGCGAGCGGCGGCGGTGCGCGACGCGGCTGGCCTGCAGGATGTCGTCCACAAAGATCGTCAGGCGCTCCACGTCCGAGGACATCATGCTGCGCAACTCGACCTGCTGGGGTTCTGACAGGCCTGATCTTCCCAGGGTGTCGAGGCACAATTTGATGGATGCCAGGGGACTCTTCAGTTCGTGGGTCACCGAGTCGATGAGCATCTGCTGGCGCCGGCTTTCCAGGATTTCCTGCACCAGCGAAACACTGAAGAGCACCAGCACGCTGCCCACCAGCACGAAGGAAGCGATGCCGCCGGTGAGCAGCCAGACATTGCCGGAAAAAGCGTGCGTCAGGGGCAGATTGCGGCTGATCACCAGGATCCAGCCCACCAGCAGCATCACGGTCATCAGCACCGTGATCGCACTGAGAACGATGGGCAGGGAAATGGAGCGGCTGGAGGACCCGGGCATCCGGCAAGAATAGCGCGACTGGCACGGCTGATTCTGCAATAGCCGGCTAGTCGGCTGATGACTACACGAAAACTGGACCTATTCCGTCTGCTCGAAGCGGTCAGGACCGGCACTGTTGCCATCGGGATCAGGCCAAAGTGGACACCTCGCAGGACCGGGACTGCAAATTTATCGAGGTGCAACATGAAAGCCTATCCATTAGCCATGGCACTGAGCCTGCCGCTGCTGATGCAGGGCTGCGCATCACATCGCCCGTCGGAAGAAGTTACCGCGCAGATGGCCCGCACGGAGGTGGTTCTGCAGCAGGCCGATCGCAGCAATGTGGCGGTGAACTCGCTGCCTGAATTGCAGAAGGCCAAGGACAAGTACGCAGAGGCGAAAGTTGCCCTGGAAAAGAATTCCGATGAAGGCGATCGCCGCGCACTGATGCTCGCCAAGCAGGCCGAGGTCGACGCGCAGTACGCCTCTGCCCGTTCCCAGTCCGCCAGCCAGGAAGATGCTGCGCAGCAAGTGCAGAACGGGGTCGAGGCCTTGAAAGACGAGGCGAACCGCAATGCCGCGGGATCCGCCACCCCGGAATGAGGAGCACAACATGAACACCAGTAAATCGCGTCTGGCCGTGGCTTCAGCCGTGGCCATTGTCATGGCCGCGTGTGCATCGCAGCCGCAGCCGATCAACGAGGTCGAGGAAGCGCGGGCAGCGTTGCAGGATGTGGAATCCTCGCCGGATGCCGGCAAGTACGCGGCCGCTGAAATTTCCGCGGCGCACGAAGCCCTGCGCAATGCCGAGCAACTGGCCGACAAGCACAAGTCGCAAAAAGACATCGCCCAGGCGGCGTATGTCGCCAGGCGTCATGCCGACATCGCGGTGGAGCAGATTGCCAAGGGACAGGCCGAAGAAAAGACAGCGGCTGCCGAAGCCGAACGGGCGCGGGTGATCCTGCAAGCCCGCGAGCAGGAAGCCGCCGCGGCGCGCTCGCAGGCCGAGGCCGCAGAACAGCGGGCCGATGCGTTGCGGCGGCAGGCTGAAACCGCGCAGGCCCAGGCCCAGGCGACGGCCGAGAATGCGCAACGCGAGGCGGCGGAACTGGCCGCGCAGCTGCGCGACCTGCAGGCCAAGCAGACCGATCGCGGCCTCGTCCTCACGCTGGGCGATGTGCTGTTCGATACGGGGAAGGCAACGCTCAAACCGGGCGCCGCCAGCACCATCGATCGCCTGGCCGCATTCCTCGAGAAGTCGCCGGACCGCTCAGTGGCCATCGAAGGCCATACGGATAGTGTCGGCAGCGAGGCTTACAACCTGCAGCTTTCGCAGAATAGGGCGAATGCGGTGAAGGCCGCGCTGGTCGCCAAGGGCATTCCCGGGGATCGCGTCACCACTGTAGGCAAGGGTGAAGACGAGCCGGTGGCCAGCAACGGCGAAGCCGCTGGCCGGCAACAGAACCGGCGCGTCGAGATCATCGTTTCCAATCCCGCGTCGGTGGCGCAGAGGCAGTAAGCGCGCCTCATCCCACCGCTATCGCAGCCCGGGCGGCGGACCACCCGGGCCCCTGCCCGGACCAGATCCCAGCTGTCCGGGCACGGGTCGCAGCGATTGTGGAAACAGCCGGTTCAGATCCTGCAGCGCGCTGTCCACTGCCGCCACGGCTGCGCTGATCTGCACCTCATCATTGGTCTTGCTGATCTGCGCCACGGTGTTCGATGCCGCCACGGCCTTGTCCAGCGCCGCATGGACCTGAGTGCGCAGTTCAGGTGCGTCATCGGCCACTGCGTTACGCATCGCGGCAGAGGCTTCCGTGAATTCCTGGCTCTCGTGCGGCAGTCGCGCGTAGGCCTTGCCGGGCAATTTGCGGGCCATGTCGTCCTGTACGTAAGCCAATATCCGCAGCGCGTTCTTCACCGCATCGGGGGATTTCGGCTCGGCCGCCCAGGCATGGGTCGCGGTTGTCAGCACTGCCAGAACAATCGCAAGGCCTCTGTGCAATCGCATGGTCATGATGTTCTCCTCTGGGTTGGAAGGACATGCAGCACACCCCACATGCTCTGCGCATGGCCCGGGAATGTGCAGATGAAGGGATAGTCACCAGCCTCGGGTGCATCGAACTGTGTGGCGACCACTTCACCCCTGCCACACATGGGTGTAAACGCGAGGATGCGGCGATCTGCGGCAGGCACCCAGCCCGCGGATTCGCCCGCCGCTTCGGCCGCGGCGATGATCGCATCAAAACTGCCGCGCATGATCAGCACCCAGTTGTGCTCGAAGTTCACGTACTTGCCGGTATGACGGAAGGTCAGCCGCACATGATCGTCCGCGTGGCAGGTCAGTTCCCGTGGTTTGAACTCCAGCAGATCGCCATCGGTTTCCACCAGCAGATCCACTACGGGCGCCGCAGCGGATGGCTCGCCGCAGGCCGTCAGTGCCAAAGGCGCCGACAGGGCCAGACTGGTGAACCGACGCCGGGAGACAGTGGCGGCCATGATGAATGACTCAACTCTTCCGGGGCCGCTTTGGCACGAAGGCCAGGAAACGGCGCGGATTGTCCACGGTGATCTGGTGCAGCAGCTCATCGCTGACGCCAGCGGCCTTGAGTCGCGGCACAAAGGCGGTGATGGGTCTGCCGTAACCACGAAACGCATCGCCTGAAAACAGCAGATGATCGGCAAAGCCTGCCTCGATCATGGCCACTACCAGCGGCACCACCTGTGCATCAGCGCCGCCGCCCTGCCGGTCGAATCCCACGAACGCGCCGCGACGGCAGATGGTCTTGTGCACATAGACACCAGGATCGTTCAGGTTGCCCAGATGCCCGATGCAGACGCGCCTGGGATCCACGCCGGCATCTTGCAGCAGATCCAGCTGTTCGAGCGCCGACTTTCCGGGAATGCCCGTGTGGGTGAAGACGGGCAGATTGGTGGCGACATGCGCCTTGCCCACCGCACGAAATACCTTGCGCTCCACCGCGCTGATCTCATCCCAGGAACCGATCTCGCCGAAGGCGCCGGCCGGGTAATCATCGGCCTGGCGGATCAACGCGCGCACCAGCTGCTCCTCGCTCATGCCTGCCACCTGCCTGGGATAAAACGGCTCGGAATAGAAGCCGGCGCCTTTCACTACGGCAAGCCCTGACTTCTTCGCCGCTTCGCGGATGAAATTGAGGTCCATGCCCGCGCCTTCCAGACCCGCATCGACGATGCAGGCCACGCCTTCGCGCTGCGCGGTGCGCAGTTCCTCGGCCATCAGATCGACGTTGCGCATGGGATCTGATCCCGGAGGCGCCGGCGGTGGACCGGCCGGACGCTGTGTCGGCGGCGCGCCCTGAGCGGCCAGCACAGCCGCGGATGCCGCACGGAATCGATCCGAAAAGTCAGGCCCCAGCGACAGATGCTCGTGGAACAAGGTGGCACCGCCGGCCAGCTCTTCCGGCGCGAAGTCCTTGAACAGCGTGCGGATGATGGCGCCCTTGGCAAAGGCGGGCGACTGGGCGATGGCGCTGCCCGGAAATGCGGTGGCCGCGGCGGCGCCAGCCCCCAGGATCTGCAATGCCGCGCGACGGGTAAACCTGCTCATGCCATCCCCTTCCCTGGGCTTTCAATCATTGCCGCCCATCTTGGCGGAAAGTAGGCTTGTCTGACAGTGTCTTCCCGGCCCACTCCGAATACCGAACCCCTGCCCATGAATGCCCCGGTGCTCAGCGCCAGGGAACGGCAATCTCTGGCGCAGGAGGGATTCGTGCTGCTGCGCGGCGTGGCCGACGCGGGCATGGTGCAGGCCATGCGTGAGGCCTGGACGCATTGCATGCAGCAGCCCAACGAAGTGAAGCGCGGCAACAACGATGGACCCTGGCATCTGGAAAAGGAGGCGACATTCCGGCCCTGCCTGGAACATCCACTTGTCATGGGCGCGGTTGCGCAGCTGCTTGAGGGGGATGTGGTCCTGCTGGGCATCAACGGGCGCAACCCCCGGCACGGCAGCGGCCAGCAGGGCTTGCATGTGGATGATTCCACGCCCGCGCCGCCGGATCGCCAGCGCATCGCCAATGCCTTCTGGATGCTGGACGACATGGATGAATCCAATGGCGCCACGCGACTGATTCCCGGCACGCACCGCCTGCGGCGCTTGCCGGACAAAGCCCTCTCGCAACCCGACGCCAGGCATCCTCAGGCACGGCACATCGTCGCGCGCAGCGGCGACGTGCTCGTCTTCAGCGCACATCTGTGGCACGCCGGGTCGAAGAATGTGTCCGGCGCTTCGCGACGCGTTGTCATGGCACACTTCGGACGGCGCGAGGTCGCCCAATCGCGTGCGAATCCCCAGGAGATGCAAGGTGCCTAGAGCAATGCGCGTGTCGCCGCTTATCGCATGGCTGTGCCTGCTTTGCGGCAGTCTGCCTGCCGTGGCTCAGCACGCCACGGGATCGGACGTATTCAGTGGCGAACAGGCCTTCCAGAGCTACTGCGCCAACTGTCACGGCAAGACGGGCAACCAGATCGCGAATGTGGATCTGGGCCACGGCCTGTTCCGCAAGCCCTACAGCGACGAGGATCTGGCGAACATCGTCATGAAAGGCATTCCGGCAACTGCCATGCCGGCCACGCCCAACATGAGCGCGGAACAGGCCACGCAGATCGTGGCCTATCTGCGCAGCCGTGCGCTGCTGAAAGACATGGGCCAGGGCGGCGATGCCTTGCGCGGCAAGGCGCTGTTTGCGGGCAAGGGCCAGTGCATCTCGTGTCATCGCATCGACGGCGAGGGATCGAGGCTGGGGCCGGATTTGAGCCGGATCGGCCTGCTGCGCTCCACCGATCAGATCGCCACGTCGCTGCTGGATCCGGACCGCGAAGTGCAGCCGAACAACCGCTCGTACTCGGTCACGACCAGGGATGGCACGCGGATCAGCGGACGCCTGCTGAACCATGACGCTTTTACGGTGCAGTTGCTCGACACGAGTGAGCAGCTGCGCTCCTTCGAAAAGACCGACCTTCGCAGCGAGGGCTTCATCCCCTCGCCCATGCCCTCGACACGTGGCACCTTGAGCGATCAGGAACTGACAGACCTGGTGCGTTATCTGGCCTCGTTGCGCGGCTCGGGGAACAAATGAAAATGAGCCCGCGTTTTATCCTGTACTGCCTGCTCGCACTGGCATCCCTGTCGGCACAGGCGCAGGTGACCGCCAGGCAGTTGCTCGCGCCCGACACGGTGCCCGGCGACTGGCTCAGTTATTCGCGCGACTACAACAACCAGCGCCACAGTCCGCTGAAGCAGATCAACGCACGCAATGTCGACAGGTTGCATCTGCAGTGGGTTTGGCAGGCGCGCTCGCTCGAAAAATTCGAAGCCACGCCGCTGGTGGTGAACGGTGTGCTCTATACCGTGCAGGCGCCCAACGATGTGGTGGCGCTGGATGCCGCCACGGGCCGCATCTTCTGGACTTACTCGCACCAGCCTTCGCCGGCACGTACCTGCTGCGGCCGCGTGAACCGTGGGCTGGCCATCCTTGGCGAAACCTTGTTCATGGGCACCGTGGATGCGCATCTGCTGGCCATCGACGCCAGAAGTGGCCAGCTGCTGTGGGACAGCAAGGTAGCAGATGCCACCGCGCAGTACTCCATCACCATGCCGCCGCTGGTGGTGAAGGACAAGGTGTACATCGGCACCGCGGGCGGCGACATGGGCATCCGCGGTTTCATCGCCGCCTATGATGCGAAAACCGGCCGACAGCTGTGGAAGTTCCACACCATTCCCGAGCCTGGCGAACCGGGCAACGACACCTGGTCGGCAGATTCCTGGCAAAAAGGTGGCGCCGCGATCTGGAACCACGGCGCCTACGATCCCGAAGCGAATCTCGTCTACTTCGGCACCGGCAATCCGGCACCGGACTGGGACGGACGCACGCGACTGGGCGACAACCTGTACAGCGACAGCGTGGTGGCGCTGGATGCCGATACCGGCAAGCTCAGGTGGCACTACCAGTTCACGCCGCACGACGAACTGGATTACGACTCCACGCAGGTGCCGGTGCTGGCGGACATCACCTGGCACAACAAGCCGCGCAAGGTGATGCTGTGGGCCAATCGCAATGGCCTGATGTATGTGCTGGATCGCATCACCGGTGAATTCCTGCTGGGCAAGCCCTATGTAGAAGTGAACTGGATGGACGGATTCGACGCCCAGGGCCGTCCGCATCGCGTGCCTGGCATGGTGCCCACGCCGCAGGGCACGCTGGTGCGGCCGCATGTTCACGGCGCCATCAACTGGGCGCCGCCCGCCTACAGCCCGCGCACGGGGCTGTTCTACGTGGCGCACTGGGAGCATTCGGGCATCGTCGCCATCGAAGGCCAGTTTCCCCAGTCGGTGGGCATCAATGCGCGCCAGACCACCATGGGTGATGTGACGCTGGAACCCTTCCTCAACAACGAGGATGAGGCGCGCGGCGTGATCCGTGCCTACGATCCGGCAACGTTGAAGCCGCGGTGGGAATATGCACTGGGCAACATCACCTGGGGCGGGATGCTGTCGACCGCTGGCGATGTGGTGTTCGGTGGCGGCAAGGATGGCTATTTTGTGGCGCTGGATGCGAAGACAGGCAGGCTCTTGTGGAAGGCCGCGCTGGGCGGCCAGGTCAATGCCGGCGCGATGAGCTATGCGGTGAACGGCAAGCAGTACATCGCGATCGCCGCCGGCGCGGCGCTGTTCGTGTTTGCCCTCTAGCGCCTACTCGAACACTTTGAGAATGCGCTGGTACTTTTCTATGTACCAGCGGTTTTCGTTGTTGTAACGGGGGATGGCCACCGGACGCACGTCGGCATCGACCTGCTTCCACAGGCACGGGCAGGCCACCGGATTCGTGGACTGCGCTATGCCTGCCGGACGCAGCTCTTCCAGTTTCACGTTCATGCGCTTCATGACGCGGTGAAGCTTGGCCACATTCCTCGGTCCGCCGTTATAGGCCGCGACGGGAAAGATGCCGAGCACTTTGGCGCTGTCGTGATAGGCAAGGCGGATTTCCGCAGGCATCTGCGCCAGCTCCAGATCGAACAGGCAGATGGCCGCCTTCATCGCGTTGAGCAGATTGGTGGCGCCGCGCTCGAAATCCGGATCGAGTTTGGCCTCAGGACAACGCCGCACCACCAGCGCATAGGTGCCCTTGCCGCGCTTGTTGGTGAACTGCATGGGGCCAATGGCCGAGGCGCGCGAAACACTGTAGCGATAGGCTTCTTCCTTCTTGAGGCCGTATTGGCTCAGCACTTCGTTGAAGGCCTCCTCGCCGCTGTCCACGAAATCCGCATCGTCGGTCTGTTCGATCACCGCCAGTGTCGTGATGACCTCGGGCGGCACCACGTCGGCCAGCAGCTCTCCCGGAAATGCCCGGCCGGGAGCCTTGGCGGTGCGCAGTTCATCCGCCGCCCTGCGCGCCGTGGACAGCAGGAAATCCCTGCCGCCCGTAACGAACGAGGGATCGAGCGTGTCTTCGGTGAACGGCAGATAGACGATGGGGGTTGCCGTGTCGGCCACCTCGCGCCAGCGCTTCTTCTTCAGCAGGGCGCTGTCGAATACGGGGAATTTCCTGCCGTAGACCTTCAACGGTTCACCGTTCCTCGAGAAGGAGAACATCAGGCGCTCGGCGCCAGTGCCCTTCACGTGCTTCGCCTGGATTCCGGGCGTGCGCAGGATGAACGGCATGGGCTTGCGACCGGGTTTCCATTTCACCGGCGGGCGGGGAATCTCCACCTGCGCGATGACCCATTCCATCTTCGCCTCACTCCACAACGCAAACGCCACCGGGCGTCCACGCAATGTCTCCCTCTTGCCCTTGCCGGTGAAGACGTATTCCAGCTTGACGTCGCGCAGCAGCGTCTGCGCCTTTGATACCAGGTTGTGGATCACTTCGTAGCGGCTGGGCGCTTCGACGACCACTTCCGGAATGTTTTCAGAAGCGGGGGCTTCGATGTGCTCTGACTCGGCCACGGTGACCGGGACTTCGCCATCCTCGGCCTCGTCCTTGGATTCCTTTTCGTCCTTCGCGGCCTTCTCTTCGCGTTCTTCTTGCGAATTGGCCTGCAGCTCGTCCTGCGGGACGGCCACCTGCTCGACGGCAACCGCCTCCCCTTCGCCCTCATCGGATACCAGGCCGGTGCTCGCGCAGCCCGCGCTGGCCAGCGCGACCAGAATGAACAATGCCTGCGCGGCGTTGCGAAGAACAAATTGCTTTTTCATTACCATCCGTCAGACCGTCAGGACACTGCAAGTTCCGCGCTGGCCGCCTTCGGCCGCTGGCGCACTATGGCTCTGGCCTGGCTGCGACCCACCTTGATGGCGCAAACCGCGCAGATCGCGGCACAGGCCAGCGCCGTCAGATCGAAGCCCGCCATGATCCAGTCACCCTCAGCCAGACTGCGACCCAGATGTCGCGTTGTCGTCAGCGCATTGAGCACTGGAAGCAACCCGTACGCGCCGGCGCACAGCCAGAGCATTTCAACGCGCGCGCGTTCTGGGGGCCGGAACATGGGATAGGCAAACATCGCCGCCATCGTCAGGTACATGGCATGCACTTCCCAGGCGGCGCGCGTGCTCATCTCTACCGGCAACAGGCGATTCGCCCAGAAGTATGCCGCAATAGCCACTGGCATTCCGATGATGGCGCTCACATTCAGGCGATCCACCAGCCAGATACCCAGGTGCAGGGGCTGCTTTGCGGCAAGCAGCCGCGTGCGGCGGGTGTTGGCCCACAGCAGCAGGCCGGTGCCGATCATCGCCGTGCCGCCCACGCCCATGAACAGCAGCAGGATGCGCAGGAACCAGTTGGCGAACAGACCCTTGTGCAGGCCCTTCATGACGTGGTCGGTGTCGGCGGCGGCATGGTCGTCGGGGCGGAAATCCTCCAGCAGCCTGCCACTGGCGCCGTCGAACACCAGCATGTTCTCCGGATAGGCGATGCTGACGGTCTCCTGCGGCTTCACCAGCACGCGGGCATTGGCATCGCC
>Ga0164241_10003845_pt1 | contig 14870 bp, 15 predicted proteins | sample OricomyardsoilBY_FD_108780 | JGI IMG/M metagenome (GOLD analysis project Ga0164241, IMG submission 108780) | Backyard soil microbial communities from Emeryville, California, USA - Original compost - Back yard soil (BY) | ecosystem: Environmental > Terrestrial > Soil > Unclassified | place: USA...
CCGACTTCATCTCCTGCGGCTTCGACCAGCTCGTCAACGTCGCCGGGAAGATGTACTACCGCCAGGGGCTGCCGGTGAACATCACCGTCCGGCTGCCCAGCGGCGGCGGCTTCTCGGGCGGGCCCTACCACTCGCAGAACCCGGAGGCGTGGTTCATGCACTCCCCCGGGCTGAAGGTCGTCGCGCCGTCGACGGCCGCGGACGCCAAGGGGCTGCTGATCGCCGCGATCCGTGACCGCAACCCGGTCGTCTACATGGAGCACAAGCACCTCTACCGGCGCGTGAAGGGCGAGGTCCCCGACGGCACGTACGAGACGCCGTTCACCGCGCGCGTCGCCCGCGAGGGCACCGACCTCACGGTCTTCGCCTACGGCGCGATGGTCCACACCGCGCTCGAGGCGACCGAGGATCTCGAGGGCGCGGCGATCGAGGTCGTCGACCTGCGGACGCTCAAGCCGCTCGACGAGGAGGCGATCCTCGCCAGCGTCCGCAAGACGAGCAAGGCCCTGATCGTCGACGAGGCGAACCAGACCTGCGCCGCGGGCGCCGAGGTCGCGGCGATCGTCGCCGAGAAGGCGTTCGAGGACCTCGACGGGCCGGTGACGCGCGTCGCCACGCCCGACTCCCCGATCCCGTTCAGCCCGCCGCTCGAGCAGGCCGTCCTGCCCAGCGTCGACCGCGTGAGGGAGGCCGCTCGTGAGCTCCTCGCCTACTGACTCCCCGACGCTCGTGGACATCGTGATGCCCGCGATGGGCGTCAGCGTCTCCGAGGGCACGATCGCCGAGTGGGCCAAGCAGCCCGGCGACTGGGTCGCCTACGAGGAGACGATCTGCCTGATCTCCACGGACAAGATCGACACCGACCTGCCGTCGCCCGCCGCGGGCCGCGTGCAGGAGCTGCTCGTCGACGTCGGCGACACCGTCGACGTCGGCACCGTGCTGGCCCGGATCGCGACCGACGCGAAGCCGGGCGAGGCGCACGCGAGCGAGTCGCCGGCCGCGCCGGCGGCCGTGGTGGACGCCGAAGCGCCGCCCGAGGCCGCGCCGGCGGCCCGGCGCAACGGCGGCGCCCGCTACTCCCCCGTGGTCTCGCGGATCGCGGCCGAGCACGGCATCGACCTGGCGCAGGTCGAGGGCACCGGGCGCGGCGGGCGCGTGCGCAAGCAGGACGTCCTCGCCTTCCTCGAGCGCGCCGAGGAGGCGCCGCTGCACATCGAGTCCCCGTACCGGCCCGACCCGGAGCCCGTCACGGCCTCGACCGAGGGCCTCTCGCGGATGCGCCGCTCGATCGGCGAGCACATGAAGCGCTCGCTCGAGACCGCGGCCACGTGCACGACGTGGATCGAGGTCGACTTCGCGCGCCTCGAGGCGTCGCGGAAGAGGCTGGGCGTCACGGCGCTGCCGATCGTCGCCCGCGCGACGATCGAGGCGCTGCGCGAGTTCCCGGCGCTCAACGCGTGGCTCGACGGCGACACGTACACCCGCCACGACGACGCGGTCCACCTCGGGATCGCGGTCTCGCTCGGCGAGGACGGCCTGATCGTCCCGGTCGTCCACGACGCACAGGATCTCAGCGCCGAGGGCCTCGGCAAGCGCATCCGCGCGCTCGCCAAGGCCGCCCGCGACAAGGAGCTGCGCCCCGACGACGTCGCCGGGGCGACGTTCACGATCACCAACCCCGGCCAGTACGGCTCGATCATGGCGACACCGGTGATCAACCAGCCGCAGGTCGCGATCCTCGACGTCGAGGCGGTGGTCAAGCGGCCGGTGGTCGTCACGGACGCCGACGGGAACGACGCGATCGCGATCCGCCCCATCTGCATCCTCGGGATGAGCTGGGACCACCGCGCCCTCGACGGCGCGCTCGCGGCGCAGTTCCTCGCGAGCGTGAAGCGCCGGATCGAGGGTTGGGAGGGCTAGCTCGGGTCCTTCAGCCCGACGTGCTCGGTCCAGTCCTCGTCGATGTCGTTGAGGGTCTGGACCACGTCGACCGGGTGGTCGACCCCGTCGAGGTGGAAGGTGCGGCTGTCGCCGTCGTCGTCGAACTCGAGTCCGGTCTGCTCCTCGAAGGCATCGAGAATCCGGTCGGCCTCGTCGTCGAGCTTGGTGAGGATGATCTGGTCGGCCATGGGCCGCAAGGTACCCGACGCTCGCGGAGAGCACCCTGCCACGGCTCTAGGATGAGAGGCATGGACGAGCTGTGGGTCGTGCAGCTGGGATGCATCGACTACCGCGATGCGCTCGCGCTCCAGCAGCGTGTCCGCGCCGCGCGCCAGGAGGAGCTCATCCCCGACGTCCTGCTCCTGCTCGAGCACCCGCGGGTCTACACGCGCGGGCGCCGCAGCGCCCCGGGCGAGCTCTCGATGGGTGAGGACTTCTACCGCGCGCAGGGGATCGAGATCGTCGAGGTCGACCGCGGCGGCCGGGTCACCTACCACGGCCCCGGGCAGCTCGTCGGCTACCCGATCATGCGCACCGGCGACGTGCTCGCGTTCGTCCGCACGATGGAGCGCGCGATCGCCGCGGCGCTCGCCGACGAGGGCCTCGAGCCGCGGCTGCGGACCGACGAGGGGCCGGACTACACGGGCGTGTGGGTCGAGGATCGCAAGATCGCCTCGATCGGCGTGCACGTCGCCAAGGGCGTCACGACGCACGGGCTGGCGGTCAACGTCGACAACGACCTCGAGCCGTTCGGCTGGGTCGTCGCCTGCGGGCTCCCCGGCGTGCGGATGACGTCGCTGCTCGAGGAGACCGGCGCCGCGCCCGCGCTGCTGCCGTGCTTCCGCAAGCGCCTCGCCCACCGCTTCGCCGAGGCCCACGGCAAGCGCCAGCGCCTGGTGTCGCGCGCGCGCCTGGAGGCGGCTCTGGCTCCGGCGGTAGCCTCAGTGGCATGAGCACGCGCTCGCGCGCCAACCCAGGCGGCATGGACGTCCTGAAGGTCCTCGGGCCGGACGTGCGCCCGATGCGCGAGCGCAAGCCGCCGTGGTTCAAGGTCCCGCCCCCGGGCGGCGAGAAGTACCGGGAGCTGACGAAGCTCATCAAGGCCGAGAACCTCAACACGGTCTGCCAGGAGGCCGCGTGCCCCAACGTCGGCGAGTGCTGGGAGCGCGGCACCGCGACGTTCATGATCCTCGGCGACACGTGCACCCGCCGCTGCGGCTTCTGCCACGTCAAGACCGGCAAGCCGACGTGGAACGACCCGCTCGAGCCCGCGCGCGTCGCGCGCTCGGTCGCGACGATGGGGCTGCGCTACGCGGTCGTCACGAGCGTCGACCGCGACGACCTCCCGGACAAGGGCGCGCGCATCTGGGCCGCGACGATCCGGATGATCCGGCGCCAGGCGCCGGACTGCAAGGTCGAGGTCCTCACCCCCGACTTCCAGGGCCAGGAGATGCCGCTCGCGCTGGTCATCGCCGAGCGCCCCGACGTCTTCAACCACAACGTCGAGGTCGTGCCGCGGCTGTACTCGGTCGCGCGCCGCGGCTCGACGTGGCAGCGCTCGCTGCGCGTCCTGCGCAACGCCCGCGCCTACGGCGAGGGCGAGGTCCGGACGAAGTCGGGCCTGATGGTCGGCCTCGGCGAGACGCACGACGAGATGGTCGGCGCGTTCGAGGACCTGCGCGCCAACGGCGTCGAGATCCTCACCGTCGGCCAGTACCTGCGCCCGTCGGAGAACCACCTGCCGGTCGTGCGCTACTGGCACCCGGACGAGTTCAAGGCGCTCGAGGACGCGGCCTACGCGATGGGCTTCACCCACGTCGCCGCCGGGCCGCTCGTGCGGTCCAGCTACCACGCCGACGAGGCCGTCAAGCACGACCAGCCCGGCGTCGGCCCGCTGGCCGCCGTCCCGGCCTAGCCCCGCCCCGGCGGGTAGGGTCCCGGCGGGTGTTCCCGCTCAAGGACAACATCCCCACCGATCGGCTGCCGATCGTCACGATCGCGCTGATCGTGGCGAACGTCCTCGTGTACTTCCTGTGGCAGAAGGGCGGGCTGAGCTTCGGCGACCCGAGCGGCGAGCACTACCTGACGCACCTCGCGAAGTACGGCGCGGTGCCGTTCGAGCTCACGCATCCCGGGCGCGACTGCGGCTACGAGGTCGTCGGGAACGTGATCGACGCGAGCCGCTTCACGTGCACCGGCACGTTCTACCCGGCCGACCAGCCGGCGTGGTGGATCACCCCGTTCACGGCGATGTTCATGCACGGCGGGCTGCTGCACCTCGGCGGCAACATGCTGTTCCTGTGGATCTTCGGCAACAACGTCGAGGACGCCATGGGGCGCGTGAAGTTCATCCTCTTCTACGTCCTTGGCGGGCTCGCGGCGATGGCGGCGCAGACCGCGATGGGGCCGTCCGCCGCCGTCCCCACGCTCGGGGCGTCCGGCGCGATCGCGGCGGTGCTCGGCGGCTACATCCTGCTGTGGCCGCGCGCCCGGGTCCTGACGCTGATCTTCATCGTCTTCTTCTTCACGATCGTCGAGATCCCGGCGCTGCTGGTGCTCGGCGTGTGGTTCCTGCTGCAGATCTGGGACGCCTCGAGCGCGCAGGCGGGGTCCGGCGGCGTCGCCTACTTCGCGCACGTCGGCGGGTTCGTGTTCGGGCTGCTGGCGATCAAGGCGTTCGCGCAACGCGTCAAGTCCGCGCCTCCGCGGCTCCCGAGCTTCTGATGCGGCAGGCCATCCTGATCGCCGCCCTGGCGATGATCGCGCTGTTCGCGTTCCTGACCATCGACGTGGCCGTGCGCGAGGGTCCCGACGTCCTCACGCTCGCGTCGATCGTGGTGCTGGCGATGTTCGCGTTCGGGATCGTCGGCGCGATCCGGCACCCGCCGAACGAATGAGGCTGCGCTCCGCGGTCGTCGCGGCGGTGCTCGCGCTGCTCGTCGCGGGATGCGGCGGCAGCGGCTCCGGCGACGGCGCCTCCGGGCACGGCGCGGCGAGCGTGCCCGCGCTGCAGGTCGCCAACGGGCCGGTCGACCCCGCGCCGGGCGTCCGGCCGCTGGAGCTGCGCTTCGCCGCGCCCGACCGCCTGCGCGTCCCGTTCCACGTGATGCCCGCCGCCGGGCTGCTGTTCGACCTCGACACCGGCGAGGTGCTGTGGCGACGCAACCCCGAGGCGGTGCTGCCGATCGCGTCGCTGACGAAGATGATGACCGCGCTGCTGGTGGTCCAGCGCGCGCCGGCCGACGCGAAGGTGAAGGTCACCAAGGAGGCGCTCGCGTACAAGGGCTCGGCCGTGGGCGTGCTGCCGAAGGGCAAGCGCGTGAAGCTCGAGACGCTGCTCAACGGGCTGCTGCTGCCGTCGGGCAACGACGCGGCGATCGCGCTGGCGCAGCGGGTGAGCGGGACGGTCGCGCGGTTCACCGGGCTGATGAACCGCCAGGCCGCCGCGTACGGGCTGCGCTGCACGCGGTTCTCCTCGCCCGACGGGTTCGTCGACGCGGGCAACCACTCGTGCGCCTCCGACCTCGCCGCGCTCGCGCGCGCCGTCCTCGACGAGCCGCGGCTGGCGCGGATCGTCAAGCGGCGCCAGGCGATCATGCCGTTCCCGATCAAGGGCGGCCGGATCTGGCTCTACAACAACAACCCGCTGCTGCGGACCGGCTACCCGGGCGCGATCGGCGTCAAGACCGGGTACACGGACGCCGCCGGCCACTGCCTCGTGGCCGCCGCGCGGCGCGGCGGGCGGCGGCTCGGCGTCGTGCTGCTCGGGTCGCCGAACACCGGCGACCAGGCCCGCAAGCTGCTCGACCGCGGCTTCGCGGTGGCGCCCGCCGCGGAGGGCTGAGGCGGGGCGGCCGGGCGGCTCCGTCAGATCGAGCCGGTGAGCGCCGCGTGCAGCTCGCGCGTGAAGGCGGCGCGCTCGCGGTCGCTCAGGAGGTCGGGCTCGGTGCCCAGCAGCTGGGCGAGGCCGACGTACGCCGCGTAGGCGACGAGCGCACGGCGGCGCGCGGCGGCGGGGGTCAGCCCGGCTTCGCGGTAGGCCTTCGCCAGGAACGTCGTGCGACGCTCGCGCGAGCGGGCCAGCGTCGCCGCCACCGCCGGCTCGCGGCCGGCCGCCTCGAGGAGGCGCAGGAACAGCGACGGCGGCTTCGAGGAGGCTGCCTCGCTGAGCATCTTCAGGCGGGCGCGGGGGTCGGCGATCGCCTCGAGCCGGGCGAGGACGGCGTCGGAGTGGTCGCGCTCCCAGCGCTCGAGGACCGCTTCGAGGAGCTCGTCGCGGCTGGAGAAGTGCCAGTAGAAGCTCCCGCGCGTGACGTCGAGCGCCTTGGCCAGCGACGCCGCGGCGACGGCGTCCACCCCACCGGCCTCGAGCGCGTCGAGGCCGGCCACGATCCAGGACTCGCGATCCAGGCGCTCGGGGCTCATGGCTTGACCATACACCCCTGTCCTGTCACCATACATCCCTGTATGGAACAGATCGCCGAAGGCCTCCACCTCCTCTCCTCGCGCCCGGCGGGCGCGTTCAACGTCTATCTCGCGGACGGGCACGTCGTCGACGCGGGCACCCGATGGGCCGCGCGCCGGATCCTCCGCGACGTCCGTGGCCACCGGGTGGCGGCCCACGTCGTCACCCACGCCCACTGCGACCACCAGGGCGCGAGCGCCGCGCTCTGCCGCACGCTCGGCGTCGAGCTGTGGGCACCCGACGGCGACGCCGACGCGATCGAGTCCGGCGACCTCCGGGACCGCGCCCCGCTGAACCCGATCACGCGCGCGCAGCAGCACGTCTGGGCCGGCCCGGCGCACCCGGTCGCCCGCCGTCTCCGCGAGGGCGACGCCGTCGGCTCGTTCACGGTCCTCGAGACCCCCGGCCACTCCCCCGGCCTGATCTCCCTCTGGCGCGAGTCCGACCGCACCCTGATCGCCGCCGACGTCCTCTTCGGCCGCCACCCCGTCACCGGCCGCCCGGGCCTCCACGAGCCGCCCGCCGCCTTCACCCTCGACCCCGAGTTCAACCGCGCCCAGATCCGCCGCCTCGCCGCCCTCGAGCCGGCCGTGACCTGCTTCGGCCACGGCCTCCCCTGGCGCGACCCCGCCGCGCTGCGGCGCTTCGCCGACGGGCTGGCGTAGCCGCCTCGTGACGGACCACGTCGATCTCGCGTAGCACGCGTGCTACATTCGCGGCATGCCCCGGCAGATCACCCAGCGGGAGCTACGTAACGAGAGCGGCGAGATCATGCGCGGTCTGGATCGCGGCGAGGCTTTCGTCGTGACGCGCAACGGCACCGCCGTCGGCGAGCTGATCCCACTGCAGCGTCGCCGGTTCGTCGACGCGGCCACGGCCCTCGCCGCGTTCGGCGGCGCTCCGTCGATCGACGCCGCGCGGTTCCGCGAGGACGTCGACTCCGTGCTCGACCAGGACGTCGCCCCGCGTGCCTGAGCGCCAGATCGCGCGCGGTCTGATCGACACGTCGGTCCTGATCGACCTGGAGCGCATCGACCGCGCGGCGCTCCCGGCGGAGCTCGCGATCTCGTCGATCACGCTGGCCGAGCTGGCCGCCGGGCCACACGCCACCGCCGATCCGGCGGAGCGGGCCCGGCGCCAGGATCGGCTGCAGCGGACCGAGGCGACCTTCGACCCCCTCCCGTTCGACGCCGCCGGCGCCCGGGCGTTCGCGCGCATCTACGCGGCCGTCGCGGCAGCCGGCCGCAAGGCTCGCGGCGCCCGCGCCGTCGACCTCCTGATCGCCGCCACCGCCCTCGCGGCCGAGCTCCCGCTCTACACGAGCAACCCCGGCGACTTCAAGGGTCTCGACGGCCTCCTGGAGATCCACACGGCGGTCGCGCTCTCGGTACCCTGAGCGCACCTGGGGCCATAGCTCAGCTGGGAGAGCGCCTGCTTTGCAAGCAGGAGGTCAGGGGTTCGATCCCCCTTGGCTCCATCCGTCGAGGGGTCGTGCCGGGCCTCCTCGGAGACCCGGCACGACCGCCGCGAAGGCGCTAGGCCGAAGCCGCCGTCAGCAGCTCGCCGGCGACGCGGTCGTACGCGTCGTGGGTGCCGCCGAGCAGGCGCTCGGTCAGCTCGGCGCGGCGGAAGTACAGCGGTGCGTCGTGCTCCCACGTCGCGCCGATGCCGCCGTGCACCGCGATGTTCGCCCGTGCCCCGAAGTCCAGGGCGCTGCCGGCGGCGGCGCGCGCGGCGCTGGCGGCGACCGCGAACTCCTCCGGCTTGTCCTGCGCCGACCAGCCGGCGTAGAGCAGCAGCGAGCGGGCGTTCTCGAGGCGGCGGAGGATCTCCGTCAGCGAGTGCTTGACCGCCTGGTACGAGCCGATCGCGCGGCCGAACGTGAACCGCTCCTTCGCGTACTGCACCGCCATGTCGAGGCACGTCGCGACGGTGCCGACGGACTCCGCGGCGAGCAGCGCCTGCCCGACGTACCAGGCGTTGGCGAGCGTCTCGGCGCCCGCGTCGACCACGGTGCCGGACAGCCCGTCGAGCGACACGTGGCCGAGCGAGCGGGTCTGGTCGTAGCGGCGGGCCTCCGTCACGGAGGCGCCCTCGACCACGACCGCGACGGGCGAGCCGTCGCGCGTCGCGACGACCACCAGGACGTCGGCGCCCGGGGCGTCGAGCACCCAGTGGGCGCTGCCGCTCAGGGTGCCGTCGCCGTCGACGGTCGGCGCGTCGGGGCGCTTCTTCCCGCGCTCGGCGTCGACGGTCCAGCCGCCGCCGAGGTCGCTCGGCGGCCGTGCGGCCACGAACGCCACGCGCTTGTCGCCGGACGCCAGCGCCTCGAGCCCGTCGCCGTGGCCGGCGCGGTCGAGCACGTAGGTGGCGAGCACGTGGCCGAGCAGCGGCACGGACGCGATCACGCGCCCGAGCTCCTCGGCGACCAGCATCGCCTCGAACACGCCGAGGCCCGCGCCGCCACGGTCCTCGCTCACCAGCAGGCCGGTCCAGCCGGCCTCCACGGCGACCGGCCACAGGTCGGGCAGCTCGCCCGGCTTGCCGCCGTCCTCGAGCGCCTCACGGGCGGCCTCGACGGTCTTGACCCGGGACAGCGCGCCGCGCGCGGCCTCCCGGAGGAACTCCTGCTCGTCGGACAGTGCGAGGTTCATGCCGCAGCCGCCTCCTTCTCCTTCGCGCGCAGCTCGCTGAACGGGATGCCCTTGTCGAGCCGCGGCTCGGGGGGCAGGCCGAGCACGCGCTCGCCGATCGTGTTGCGGAGGATCTCCTCGGTCCCGCCGGCCGACTTCAGGCCGGGCAGGAAGCTGATCATGTAGGCCCACTCGGAGTCCTCGTCGAGCGCCTCGGGCCCGACGACGTCGGCGATGAGCTCGCCGGCCTTGATCGCCGCGTTGACGATCGTGACCTTCGCGAGGCCCGACTCCGGCCCCGGGATCTGGCCCTTCTGCAGCATCGTCAGCGTGCGGTAGCCGGTGAACCGCGTCGCCAGCAGCTCGACCGAGATCTCGCCGAGCGTCTGGCGGATCGCCGGGTCGGCGGCCGCGTCGGGGTCCTCGGCGATCGCCTTCGCGTAGCGGTCGGAGCTGTAGCCGAAGCCCTCCGAGCCGAGGCCGATCGTGACGCGCTCGAACATCAGCGTCGTCAGCGCGGTGCCCCAGCCGCTGTTGACCTGGCCGCAGACCGCGTCGGCCGGCAGCTTCACGTCGTCGAAGAAGACCTCGTTGAACTCCGCCTCGCCCGAGATCTGCCGCAGGCCGCGGATCGTCACGCCCTCGGCGTCCATCGGGACGACGAACATGGTCAGGCCCTTGTGCTTCGTCTGCTCCGGATCGGTCCGGGCGAGCAGCAGGCCGTAGGACGAGAACTGCGCGTTCGTCGTCCACACCTTCTGGCCGTTGAGGATCCAGCCGCCGTCCTCGTCCTGCTTCGCGCGGGCCTGGATGCCCGCGAGGTCGGAGCCCGCGGCGGGCTCCGAGAAGAGCTGGCACCAGACCTCGTCGCCGTGCAGCATCGGCCCGAGGTAGCGCGTCTTCTGCTCCTCGCTGCCGTGGGCGATGATCGTCGGCCCGAGCATCCCGACGCCGATGACGTCGAGGATCCCGGGAACCTCGGCCTTGCCGATCTCCTGGTTGACGATGACCTGCTCGATCGGGCCGAGCCCCTGGCCGCCGAACTCCTTCGGCCACGTCACGCCCGCGAGACCCGCCTCGGCGAGCTTCGCCTGCCACGCGCGCCGCGCGGCGATGATCTCGTCCTCGTCCTTGATCGCGCCCTCGCCCCGCAGGACAGGCGCCTCGGCCTTGTGCTCTGCGAGCCAGGCCCGTACCTGCTCCCGGTACTGCGCCTGTTCCGGCGTGTCGTTCAGATCCACCCGTTCCTCCTCTTGGCTGACTGGCCAGTCGAGGGCGGGACCTTATCGGGGCGCCGTGGTCAGCGCAGGCGGCCGCTGGCCCTGGCGGAGCCCGCCACGACCTCGATCGATCCGCGGCCGCTGCCCTTGGGCAGCACGAGCGTCGTGGAGAACGTCCCGCCGCGCTTCGTGCGGACCGTCTTGGCGACCGTGCGCTTGCCCTTCTTCACACGCACGGTGACCTTCACGCCCGTGGCCGCCGGGGTGAGCTTGCCGCGGACCGTGACCGTGCGCCCGCGGGTGACGGCGGTGACGCCGGAGAGGCGGCGCGCCGGGGCGCTGACGGGCTTCGAGGTCGTGGCCGGCGCCGGGGTGGCCGTCGGCGGCGTCCCGGTCGCGGTGCCCGTGCCGGTCGTCGGCGCGGCGGCGGCGGGCGCGTCGACGATCCCCGCGTACGGGCAGCCCTGCTGCGGCGCCGTCGACCCGCCCGGCGCCTGCTCGCTCAGCGGCCGGCCGAACAGCTGCGTCCAGGTCGCGCCGTTGGAGAAGTCCGTGCCGGCGAAGCCGAGCACCTCGCCGACGCCGAGCTCGACGACGGTCGGGGACAAGATGTTGCGGCAGTGGCCCTCGCTCTTCATCCAGCTGGTCATCACCTCGCGCGGCGTCGCCTGGCCGCTGGCGATGTTCTCGGCGATCGTGCCCCAGTCGTAGCCCGCGCTCGTCGCGCGCGCGGCCGGGTCGCCGTCGCCGATGCCCTCGTGGTCGAAGAGCTTCGCGGTGACCATGAACAGCGAGTGCGCGCGAGCGACCGAGGCGAGCAGCGAGCTCTGGCGCAGCGCCGGGAGCCCGCGGGTCGTGCGCTCCCGGTTGGTGAGGCAGAGGACCGACGCCTCCACGCGCGCGACCGTCGCGGCGCCCGCCGCGAGGTCGGCGTCGGCGCAGCTCGCGCCCTGGGCGCCCGCGGCCGCGGGCAGCGCCGCGGCCGCCACGAGGGCGAGCAGGGTGGCCCGGAGCGTGCGCATGACCGGATCATCGGCCGGGCCGGGGCCGCGCTTGAGACCGGACCGCGGGTCCGAGCGATGACCGCGACGGCGAGCCGGCTCGCCTTACGCTGTACGACCCCCAACGTCCCTCGGTCCAGCCCGGGGTCAGGAAGACACGGAGGTCTCCCACCCGATGTCCCTCACCGCACCTCGCGCGGGCGCTCGCGCGCTCGCGCTCGCCTTCCTCGCCACCGCCGGATGCGCCGCCTCGGCCTCGGCCGCCGAGAAGACCGTCACCTACGTCTCCGACGGCAGCAGCCAGAGCCAGTCGTGGGTCGTGCCCACCGGCATCACCGAGGTCGGCGTGGTCGCCGTCGGCGGCAAGGGCGGCTCGGGCATGCTCAACTCGAACCGACAGCTCGGCGCTCCGGGCGGCTGGGGCGCGCGCGTGGAGGGAACGCTCGCGGTCACCCCGGGCCAGACCCTGTACCTGGTGCCGGGCGGCAGCGGCCTGGACGGCTGCGAGCCGATCTTCGGGACGGGCGGCGGCTTCAACGGCGGCGGCGACGGCGGGACCTCGGGCTGCCGAGGCGGCGGTGGCGGCGGTGCGTCCGACATCCGGCTGTGCGCCTCCGACGCGGACTCCTGCGACGCCGCGGACGACCCGCTCGGCCGGATCCTCGTCGCCGCGGGCGGCGGCGGAGGCGGCTCCTCGTACGAGGAGCTGACCGGCACGGGCGGGAACGCCGAGCAGACCGGCGGCTCGACGAGCAGCCCACGCGGGACCGCGGGCGGCGGGACCGCCGGCACGGCGTCCGCGGGCGGCACGGGCGGGTCGCGCGGCGACACGGGCTTCGACGGCGAGCCGTCCCCGAGCACTGACGGCGCGCTCGCGACCGGCGGCACCGGCGGCACCGGCCACGTCGGCGGCCTGACCGGCGGCGGTGGCGGAGGCGGAGGCCTCTACGGCGGCGGTGGCGGCGGCTCCGCCAACTACTACGGCGGCGGCGGAGGAGGCGGCTCGAACCTCGTACCGGACGGCTTCACCGCGAGCGTCGACGACAGCGCGACCCCGCGGATCGAGCTGACCTTCGCGGTCGGCCCGCCGGCGACGGTGAGCGCGCCCACGTTCAACCCCGCGACGCTCCCCGCCGACGGCCGGGCCGAGACGACCGCGTCGGTCACGGTCCGCGACGACCACGGGACCACGCTCGACGACCTCACCGTGACGTTCACCAGCACCGACTCCGGGCAGTCGATCGGCGCCGCGGTCGCCGAAGGCGACGGCAAGTACACGGCCACCATCGGCGCCTCGACCACCCCCGGAACGCCGACGATCACCGCGACGGTCACCGGCACCGAGGTGTCGAACCACGCGCAGCTGCGCCTGCTCGCGCCGCCGGCCGTCACCAGCCCGGCCGACGGGACGCCCGTGCTCGACAGCCTCGACGGCCCCGGCACGGTCACCGTCGCCGGCACGGCCGACGTCGAGGCCGTGAACGTCGACCTCTACTGCTTCAACGACGGCTCCTACACGTCGCTCGACAGCGACGTCCCCGTGACCGACGGCACCTGGACGGCCGAGGACGTCGAGCTGCCCGAGGGCACCGGCCCTGAGGCGCCCTGCCGGCTGACGGCGGCCGTGGCCGGGTTCGATCCCAACGGCACGCCCGGCGTCCCCCAGGGCCCGCGGCTGCGCCGGCTCGCCCTCTCCGTCGACGACTTCGGCACCGGCGCGCGCGCCTACGACGCGTACGCGGTCGGGCTCGAGGGCGCCGTCCGGATCTGGACCCTCGGCGGCTGCGGCATGGCGCTCGAGACGTACCGTCCGGACCCGGCGTTCGACCGCACGCAGCTGTCGTGCGCGGGCGGCGGGTTGGAGAGCGAGCCCTACGACGTGTCGGCCGACGAGGAGGCCCCGGCCTTCGCGGTCGACGGCCACCCGGCGTTCACCCCCGACCTCGTCCTCCGCGGCAACGCGATCGACGACAGCTACGACGCCGACGACCGCCCCGAGCTGAACCTCACCCCGTCGCTCGCCGAGGACGGCTCGCTCGTCGTCACCGAGGAGAGCCGGCTCGCGCGCTGCACCGGCTCGGACGACATCGCGCCGGGCGACATGGACGAGTGCGGTGGCTTCGCCGACTCCGGCATCGCGGTCACCGTCACGACGACGGTCTCCCCCGAGGGGACCCACGTGCGGCGCGAGCTCGCGTTCCGCAGCACCGACGGGCAGCCGCACGCGTTCGCGTTCACGCTCGGGCAGCAGCCGGACAGCGAGGACGTCGAGTTCCGGCTGCCCGGCGCGACCGGGTTCACGCCGGCCGTGGAGGGCGGGGCGATCGCCTGGCCCGCCGACCCCCAGACGATCGTCGTCCGCAGCACCGACGACCCCGAGACGGACCCGAGCGTCTACGTGACCGCATCGACGGCGCCCATCCGCGCGCGGTTCGGCGAGGAGGGCCTGATCGTCACGCGGTACACACGCGCGGTCCCGGCCACCGGCTCGGCGCGCCTGGCGTTCACCTACGAGACGACCACGGACGCCGACGAGGGCGACCTGGCCGCCACCGCCGCGCGCGGCGGGTACACGCCGTCGGTGAACGTCACGTCGCCCGAGACGGGCACCGTGACCGAGGCCGCCACCGCGGTCGTCACCGGCGCGTCGGACGACGAGAACGGCCCGATGACCGTGACGGTCGCCGGCGAGGACGTCGCCGTGGCCGAGGACGGCACGTGGAGCCACGAGGTGGCGCTGACGGAGGGTGAGAACACGATCCCCGTCGTCGGGACCAACGTCTACGGCACCATCGACGAGGACTCGGTGACGATCACGCGGGTCACGCCGGACACCGGGGGCGGCGAGGGCGGCGGTGGCGGTGGCTCGAACGGCGGTGGCTCGAACGGCGGCGGGTCCGGTGGCGGCACGACCACCACCACGACCACGCCTCCCCCGACCGCGACGAACCCCGCCCCGAAGCCGCCCGTGGCCAACCCGCCGGCGAGCCCGAGCCCGCTCGGCGCCGTGACGGTCGGCTCGAAGTTCACGCTGCGGGCGATCACCACGTCGGGCGTGCCCGCGAAGATCGCCGTCAGCGTCGCCGGCTCGACGGTCACCGGCGAGCTGCTCGGACCGTCGGGCCTGATGGCCAAGAACGCGGTCCTCGGCCGGGTCGTCGTCAAGAAGGCCAAGCGCGGCACGCTGCGGATCACCGTCAAGCCGTCCAAGAAGGCGGCCAAGGCCCTGAAGAAGCGCAAGAAGGTCGTGCTCACGCTGCGGATCACCGTCAAGCCGCCGAACGGCGGCAAGGCCCGCACGGTCAGCCGGAAGCTGACCGTGCGGCGCTGACGGTCCCTCAGTCCAGCGCCGGGAAGTAGGACTGCAGGGCGCCCTCGCGGTGGAGGTCGGCGGTGCAGCAGTGAGGCCCTCCGCCGAACGCGTAGACGCGGTCGAGGGCGCACGGCACGACCTCCACGTCGAGGGTCCGCAGGAGCTCGATGATCGGGGTCTCGGCGGCCTCGACGACGGCGGTGTGCGGGTCGAGCATCAGGATGTTCATCGAGATCCAGTTGCTGACGTCGCGCGCCGGGTCGCGGGCGTTGCCGCGGACGCTCGGCGGCGCCTCGA
>Ga0164241_10003846_pt1 | contig 14870 bp, 12 predicted proteins | sample OricomyardsoilBY_FD_108780 | JGI IMG/M metagenome (GOLD analysis project Ga0164241, IMG submission 108780) | Backyard soil microbial communities from Emeryville, California, USA - Original compost - Back yard soil (BY) | ecosystem: Environmental > Terrestrial > Soil > Unclassified | place: USA...
GCCATCGACGCCGACGGCGTGCTCGTCGACCTGCACCTGGGCTACGCCCGGGCCTGGCAGCGCGCCTTCGGCGCCTATCCGGCCGAGCGCGACCCGCAGGCCTATTGGCCGGCCGACCGCTGGGACGTCGAGCGGCTCGACGCCGAACGCCGCGAGCAGCTGCGCGCGATGTTCGACGAACGGCTGTGGGCCACGCTGCCGGCATTGCCCGGCGCCGTCGAGGCCTGCCACCGGCTGCACGACGCCGGCTTCGAGCTGGTGTGCGTCACGGCGCTGGACGAGCGCTTCCGCGCCGCGCGCGCGCGCAACCTGCGCGAGCTCGGCTTTCCGATCCGCCGCGTGCTGGCCACCGGCCATGTCGACGGCGAGCGCAGTCCGAAGGCCGACGCCATCGAACAGCTGCGCCCCATCGCCTTCGTCGACGACTACATCGCCTACATGCGCGGCATTCCCCGCTACGTGCACACGGCGTTGATCCTGCGCGCCCCCCACGGCAGCCCGAACGTCGGCGAAGATCTGGCGCTGGCCCGCTCGGTGCACCAGGACCTGGCCGACTTCGCGGACCATTGGCTGGGCCCGTAGCACAGCGTCCGGCTAGGGAACCGGCTTCCCCCTTCTTGTGGATAGGCGCCGGCGGCGCACCGGCGCACCATGCGCGCCGATGACGGACGCTACGGTCCACACGGGAGGAGCCCAGTGGTATTCGACGAACATGAGGATGGCGACTACAAGATCTACGCCGGCGCGCTCGAAGCGCCGCAGGGCCAGGGCTATATCGCCGCGCTGGTGGTGGTCAACCGCGCCTGCGGTCCGGCCAGGGCGCCGCGGGAAGCCTTCCGCGACGACAGCCTGGCCTGCGGGCACCGCTGGCCGACACCGCGCGAGGCGCTGGCCTATGCGCTGCAGAAGGCGCGCGTACTGATCCACCGCGAACAGCATCGGCTGGCCTGCTGAGCTCGGCGCCATCCGGTTGGCTCACGCCATGAGCCAGTAGCCCGGCACACTGGGGCCGTGCCCGGCCGGCAGCGCCGGGTCCCACAGGAGATGCCGATGCCCAGCACACGACCTCAACAAGCCGTCACGCGCTCTCGCGTGCCGGCACGCAGTGCCGGCGAGCCGAGCGCGACACAGGCCCGCGCCGACGCCGTGGCCATGCGACCCTTGCCCGCGGCGGCGGTGTGTCCGGTTTCGCGCCACGCGATCAGTGCGCACGGCAGCACCGAAGACCGGGCCTGCCTCGTGACGTTGAACGACGCGCGCGGTTGGCAGCCCGGCAACCTGGCCGTGCTCGGCGCGCGGGCGCTGCGAGCCAAGGCGGCACTGGGTGTTCACGAGGCACTGGCGCGCGCCGAAGCCGCGCAGGCAAGCGCCGCAGCCGGCGCTTGCGGTTCGACGCTGCGCGCCGAGGAGTGGCGGCGCCTCGCCGTGCTGATGTCCTTCGCCACGCCGCTGCCGCACACGGTGGCGGCGACGTTGCCGCTGGCCGTGCTGCCGCCGTCCGGCGTGCAGCCGCTGAATCCGATCCAGGCGCTGCAGTGCTTGCTGACCCGCGAACTCGGCCGCAGCGACGGCTGTGCGCGTGTTCGGCTGATGGGTCGGGCCTTCGGGGACACGCCGCTGGCGCACGACTACTACCGCTTCGCGGCCGCGTTGCTGCCGCGGCTGATCGAGGCGCGCCGGCTTGCCGATCCGCTGCTCACCCGCCAGGCTTGCGAAGACGCCTGGCTGCAGCCGCTGGTGCAAACGCTGTGGCGGCGACTGGCGCTGCAACTCGACTTGCGCCGCAGCCGCGCGCTGCTGCGCCACGCGTTGCGCCATGGCATCGGCGCCAGCGGCGCGATGCCGGTGCAGCTTGCACGGCCGCACGCCCGCCGCCCGGCGCGAGCGCCGATGAAGGCGCCGCCGACGCAGTCGGACGGTCCGCCGCTGCGGCTGCGCCGCAGCGCGCAGCGGCGTGCCGCCGCCATCGCGCCGGCGCCGTCCGCGAGACCCGTCGGCAAGCCGTCGAATCAGGCGAACACCGCCACCACCTGATAGCCGAACGCGCCCAGCTCGCCGCTGGGCGCCCACAAGCGCGCGGCGTGGTTGACATAGCCGCCGTCGACCATCGTCGACTCGTTGTCTGCGCGCCACCACTGCCCGGGCTGCGCGGCGCGCACCGGGCGCAGCTCCAGCGCCCAGGTCACCGAGCTGTTCGGTGCAGGGCTGCGCAGCTGGCCGATCACCGGCGTCGGCGCCAGGTCGGCCAGCAGCACGATCAGCACGTCGGTCCGCACCGCGGCGGCATCGTCGTCGCGCGGGCGGATGAACAGGCTGCTGCGCCAACCCTCGCCGCCGCTGAACGGCGGCGGCCCATCGGCCCAGCGCATGTCGAAGTGCGCCAGGAAGCCGGGCGCCTGCGCCGGCCGTGCGGCCGGCACCGGCAGGTCGTCGGCACCCAACGGCAACGGCTCGGCATGCGGACGCCGTGTCGGCAGCGCCGACGGGCGGTCGGCGCTGAACACGCCGAGCAGCACCGCGGCGACCCGGCCGTCCTGGCGGGCGTGGGCCAGCACCTGGCACACGTTCTTGCCCTGGCGCAACACCTGCACCGTGATGTCCAGATGGCCGGGGGCCACCGGCCCGACGAAGCTGGTCTGCAGGGCGCGCAGGCTGACGTCGCGCGGCCAGTCCTTGCCGGCCTCATCGTGCATGGCCTGCGCGGCCAGCGCCGACACCAGGCCGCCGTAGCAGGTGCGGCCCTGCAGCCAGTCCTCGTCGACGGTGAAGCGGTGCGCGCCGGCGACAGTCTGGCGCTGCCGCACGAGCGAAGAAAAAGCGGTCATCGTCGAATTCGAAAGCTAAGGGTAGACGGTCATTTTCGTCAACCATCCCGGGAAGCGATGTTTCGCAGGCGACACCGCGGCGCGTGGCGCGGCGTTGGCATCATGCCGGCGACCCCACTCCTGCGAGCCGTCCATGGACCCCAACCCGCTGCTCGGCGACTGGTCCACACCGCATCCACTGCCGCCGTACGACGCCATTCGCCCCCAGCATTTCGCCGTCGCGTTCCGGCAGGCGATGCGCGAGCACCGCGATGAGATCGACCTTCGTCGAAGCCGGCGACCCCTTCGACCCGGCCACCGCCGAAAGATTGCGCCGCCACCTCTATGCCAGCGGCAACAGCGTCGAACCGGGCGCCGCCTGCGCCGCCTTTCGCGGCCGCGCACCGCGGATGGAGGCACTGCTGCGCAAGCGTGGGCGGGTGTCGGGCGGCGTGTGACCCGGCGGCGCGGCCAAGCCGAGGAGGCCACCTTTGGCTCGCGCGGCTCGTCCGGGCGAATCCGCTGCGCGGCTTGCGCTCAATGGCCGCCGGCGGCGCCCGCAACGCCGTGCGACCCGGCGACGGCGCGCAAGCGCACCTCGAAGGTACTGCCGACGCCGGGCGTGCTTTGCACGGCAAGCGAGCCGCCCATGCGCTCGACGAGCGCCTTGACGATGGTCAGGCCGATGCCGGTGCCTTCGATGCCGTCGCGTTCCGCACCCAGGCGGTCGAAGGGGTCGAACAGCCGGCCCAGGTTCGCGACCTCGATGCCGCGCCCGCTGTCGCGCACGCGCAGGCGCACTTCCTCGCCGTCGCCGTCGCCGTCGACCTGCACGTATCCGCCTTCGCGGTTGTACTTGACCGCGTTGCTCAGCAGGTTCAGCAAAACCTGCCGCAGGCGCGTCGGGTCGGCCAGGGCACGCTGCGGCAGCGCGCCGCACCGCAGCGACACCTGGCGCAGCCTGGCGGCTTCCTCGACCAGCGGCAACGTTTCGGCGAGCGCGGCGTGCAGGTCCACGGGCAGCGTGACCACGCGCATCTCACACCCTTCGAGGCTGGACAAATCCAGCACGTCGTTGATCAGCGACAGCAGATGCTGCCCCGCCGTCTCGATCTGCATCAGGCGCTGGGCGCGGGTGGTCGCGGCGATCCGTTCGCCATCGGCGATCAACAACTGGGTGAAGCCCAGCACCGCATTCAGCGGCGTGCGCAACTCGTGGCTCATGCGCGACAGGAACTGCGACTTGGCCTGGCTTTCGCGCTGCGCCAGGATCCGCTCCTGTCGGGCCTGGAACGCTTCGCGCGTATCGGTAATGTCCCAGTTGATGCCGATGCGCCGCATCTCCCGGCCGCGCTCGTCATGCATCGGGACCGAACGCGACGCCAGCCAGTGCCAGCTGCCGTCGGGCCACTGCACGCGGAACTCGACGGCCGACGGGCGCCCTTCATCGAGCGCCTGATCCAGTTCTGCGGCCACCAGCGGCCGGTCCTGCGGATGCAGCATCGCCACGCGCTCCTCCCTGGACGGCACCCGGTCGCGCGGCGGCAGGCCGCGCAGCAGCCACATCTGCTCGTCCCAGACCATGCGCCCGTCGGCCGGGTCGATTTCCCAGGTGGCGACGCCGGCGCTGCGCGCCGCCAGCGCGACGCGCTCGTTGGCCTCGCGCAGCGCGGCTTCGGCATGGCGCTGCTCGGTGACGTCGATGACGACGCCGTACAGGTCGACACCGGCGGCGACCACGCTCAAGCGCGAATGGCAGATCACGTGGCGCACGCTGCCATCGCCGCGCACGATGCGGAAATCCTGCTCCAGGTTCGGTTCGCGCCGGGCAATCGAGCCCAGGAAGCGCGCGCGCACCGCCCGCTGGTCCTGCGGGTGAACGAAACGCGCCAGCCATTGCGGCATCAGCGGTGCCGCTTCCTTCGGGTCCAGCTGGTGCAGCGCGTAGGTCTGCGCGCTCCAGCTCGCCTTGCCCGTCTCGGCCGACAGGCTCCAGTGGCCGATGCGCGCGGCGCTGGCCGACAATTCGAACTGCCGCATGGTTTCGGTGCGCAAGCGCTCGGCCTCGACCCGTGCGCTGATGTCCAGCGCGACGCCGATGACCGCCAGCGGCTGGCCCGCGGCGTCGCGCTGCAGCACCCGCCGCGTCAGCAGATGCCGCCAGCCGCCATCGGCATGCCGAAAGCGCAATTCGCAATCCACGGGCTGCTCGCTCTGCAGCGCCGCGCGCATCGCCTCGTCGTTGCGGGCATGGTCTTCGGGATGCATCAAGTCGAGCACGCGTTCGGTGGCAATCGGTTGCCCGGCGGGCCCGAAGCCGAGCAGCTTGCCGAGCTGGCCGCTGACGGTCACCCGGGCGGCCGCGAGCTCGTTGCGCCAGCTCGCGATCGCCGCCATGTCCATGACCAGCGACAGCTGCTCGTGCGCGTCGGTGTACGACCGTGCAAGGGCCCAGGTCTCGGTCTCGTCGACGACGATGCCGATGGCCCGCTCGGGCTTGCCGTCGGCGTCGTTCAGCACGCACCACTGCGAGCGCATGTGCCGAATGCTGCCGTCCTGCGAGCGCAGGCGATAGCGGTGCAGGTATTCGCCGCTGCGCTGCGTCGATTCGCGAAATGCCCGGTCCAGCGCGGGCAGATCCTCCTCGACGACGGCCTGCACCGCCTCGTCGAACGCCGGCGTGCGCTCGCCTTCGGCCAGTCCCCAGAAGCGATACATGTGGCGGTCCCAGCGGCCGTCGAGCGTGCGCAGATCGCGTTCCCAGACGCCGAACGGGCCGAACTCCTGCGACATGTCCAGCAGCTCGGCCAGCCGCGCCGCACGCGCGCCAGCAGGCGGCGGCGACGGCACCAGGCTCAGCATGCGGGCGCCATCGCTGAGCACCGCCACCTGCGCCGCGTGCACGGCGGGATAGCCGCCGATCACGAGCCGGATTTCCGACGCCGCCGTGTCGGCCTGTGCGGCCAGCATCTCGAACAGGCGCTGCCGGTGCGGCGCCGACAGCCCGAGCAGCACGGGCAGCGCAGGCAGCGGCATCTCCGCCTCCGCCTCGGCCTCGTCGCGTTGCAGCAATGCCCAGAATGCGCGGTTGCCCCAGCGCAGCGTGCCGGCCGCATCGCTCAGCGCGGTCGCGCAGGGACTGGCCTGCAGCATCTCGACGAACTGCGGCGTGGACGGCGACGCGGTGTGCACCCGCGTCGTCACCGGTTTGGCAGATTCGGACATGCGCTGGCGTGCTGGAGGTCGAGCGCGCAGTCTAGGCGATGGGCGGCCGCAAGCCATCCCCACGATGCGGCAGTCCCACGCGGCGCTGCGGTGGACAATGCGGTCCATGCCCCAACGCGACAACACCGGCCAGTGACCCGCAGCAAACCCCACGCGGTACAGCGATCACCGGTACACGGCGCCGTCATCGGCATCCAGGTGCAGGCCGGGGACGCGGTCCACGCCGGCCAGACGCTGCTGCTGCTGGAGTCGATGAAGATGGAAGTGCCGCTGCCGGCCGGCTGCAGCGGCGTAGTGCATGCCATCGCCACGGCGGTCGGCGACATCGTCGTCGAAGGCCAGGTGCTGGTGCAAATCGAGCCGATCGCCGTCGGCCTGTCTGCGCCGCCGCCGGCGCCGCCGCCCGCCGACCCCACCCTTCCGCGGGCCGATCTGCAGCGCCTGCTGGACCGTCGCGCGCTGCTCGCCGATGCCGCGCGACCCGAGGCCATGGCCAAGCGGCACGCGCAGGGCGGACGCAGCGCGCGCGAAAACCTGGCCGACCTGCTCGACGACGGCAGCCTTGTCGAGTACGGCGCTTTCGCGGTGGCGGCCCAGACGCGCCGGCGCAGCCTGGATGATCTGCAGCGCAACACGCCGGCCGACGGCGTGGTGGTCGGCACCGGCAGCGTCAATGCCGCGCTGTTCGGCGCCGAGCGCGCACGCGTCGCCGTGCTGGCCTACGACTACACGGTGCTGGCCGGCACGCAAGGCAGCTTCAACCACCGCAAATGCGACCGGCTGCTCGAGGTCGCCGGCAAGCACGGCCTGCCGCTGGTGCTCTTCGCCGAAGGCGGCGGCGGCCGGCCCGGCGAGGTGGACCGCATGACCGTGGCCGGACTCGACTGCAGCACCTTCGCGCGCTTCGCCGGCCTCAGCGGGCAGGTGCCGGTGGTCGGCATCGTGCACGGCCGCTGCTTCGCCGGCAATGCCGCGCTGCTCGGCTGCTGCGACGTGATCATCGCCACCGACAACGCCAGCATCGGCATGGGCGGGCCGGCGATGATCGAAGGCGGCGGGCTGGGCGTGGTGGCCGCCGACGACGTCGGGCCGATGGCGGTGATGGCCCCCAACGGGGTCGTCGACCTGCGGGTCGCCGACGAAGCCGCCGCGGTGGCCACGGCCAAGCAGTACCTGGGCTACTTCCAGGGGGCACTGGACCCGGCTTCGCCGCCCGGCGGCGACGCGCTGGCCCTGCGCCACGCGCTGCCTGAAAACCGCAATGCCCTGTACGACCCGCGGGTCATCGTCGACACCGTGGCCGACGCGCACAGCGTGCTCGAACTGCGCCGTGAATTCGGCATCGGCGTCGTCACCGCGCTGGCGCGCATCGAAGGCCGGGCAGTCGCCATTGCCGCCAGCAACCCGCACCACCTCGGCGGTGCGCTGGACGCACCGGCCTGCGACAAGCTGGCGCGCTTCATGCAACTGGCCGACGCTTTCGGCTTGCCGCTGCTCACCTTCGTCGACACGCCCGGCTTCATGGTCGGGCCGGAGTCGGAGAAAACGGCGCTGGTGCGCCGCGCGGGGCGCCTGTTCGTCACCGCGGCATCGCTGCGCATACCGGTGTTCAGCATCGTGCTGCGCCGCGGCTACGGCCTCGGCGCCATGGCGCTGACGGCGGGGCATTTCCATGCGCCGGTGGCGACCGCTGCCTGGCCCAACGGCGAATTCGGCGGCATGGGCATCGAAGGCGCCGTGCGGCTGGGCTTCAGGAAGGAACTGCAAGCCGCCGCGCCCGACGCGCGCGAGGCCTTGTTCCGCAGCCTGGTCGACCAGGCCATCGAACGCGGGCAGGCGCTGAACATGGCCAGCCATCTGGAAATCGACGATGTCATCGATCCGGCCGAAACACGCGGCTGGCTGGCGCGCGGCCTGCGTTCGGTCGAAGGCCGGCCGCTGCAGCCACGCCGCGGCTTCGTCGATGCCTGGTAGTCCATCCTCTTCACCCGAACATGCAACACCCGTCCCCTCCGCCGCCGCTGACGGCCCTGGCCGACCTCGACGCGCAACTGCATGCCGCCGGCTACGCGGTGCTCGACAGCGCCAGCCTGTCGCTGCTCGGCGGTGTCGACACCGCGTGCATGCAGCGCTGGCAACCGCTGTGGAACGAGCTGCCGCCCGACACCTACCTGCGCGACGGCGGCCGCTACCGCCGCCGCCGCCACGGCAGCTTCGTCGTCGAGGCGGGCGGGCGCATCGAAGCGGTCGCCCATCGGGCGCACTGGCAAAGCGTCGACTACAACGCGCTGCACGGCGGCATCGAACGCTGGTTCGAGGCCCTGCCCGAATCGTTGCGCAGCGACGCCGCGTGGCATCGGCTGCTGCAAGGCCTGGCCCGCATCGCCGACGCGCTGCGCGGTGAGCAGCGCTGGTTCGTCGAGGCACACGCCTTTCGCATCGACACCGGCGACGACGGCATCGGCCGGCCCACGCCCGAAGGCGCGCACCGCGACGGCGTCGACTTCGTCGCCGTGATCCTGGTGGCGCGGCACAACGTCAAGGGCGGCGAGACCCGGGTCTTCGACGTGCGCGGCCCGCAGGGCGTGCGCTTCACGCTCGCCGAGCCGTGGAGCGCGCTGCTGCTGGACGACCAGCGCGTGATCCACGAAAGCACGCCGATCCAGGCGCTGCGGCCCGACGAGCCGGCGATGCGCGACACGCTGGTGCTGACCTTTCGCGCCGGCGGCTTCCAGGAAGCCTGACGGCGCTGGGCTATGCTGCGGCCATGGACCCCGCAGCCGGCCTCGCCATCGGATTCGACGACATCGCGGCCGCCGCCCGACGGCTGCAGGGCGTGGCCCACCGCACGCCGGTGCTGCGTTCGCGCAGCGCCGACGAGCGTTGCGGCGCGCAGCTGTTCTTCAAGTGCGAGAACCTGCAGCGCATGGGCGCCTTCAAGTTCCGCGGCGCCTACAACGCGCTGGCGCAGTTCGACACCGCGCAGGCCCGCGCCGGCGCCATCGCCTTCTCGTCAGGCAACCATGCGCAGGCGGTGGCACTGGCCGCGCGGCTGCTGGGCATGCGCTCGGTGATCGTCATGCCGCACGATGCGCCGCAGGCCAAGCTGGCCGCCACGCGCGGCTACCAGCACGGCATCGACGGCAGCGAGGTGGTGCTGTACGACCGCTACCGCGAGGACCGCGAGGCGCTGTGCCGGCGCCTGGCGGACGAGCGCGGCATGACGATGGTGCCGCCGTTCGACGACGCGCGCGTCATGGCCGGCCAGGGCAGCGCGGCGCTGGAGCTGATCGAGGACGCCGGCAGCCTCGACGCGCTGCTGGTGTGCGTCGGCGGCGGCGGCTTGATCTCCGGCTGCGCGGTGGCCGCGAAGCACCTGCTGCCCGGCATCGCGGTGCACGGCGTCGAGCCGGCGGCCGGCAACGACGTGCAGCAAAGCCTGCGCGCCGGGCGCATCGTGCGCATCGACACGCCCGACACCATTGCCGACGGCGCGCAGACCCAAAGTTGCGGGCCGCTGACCTTCGCGGTGATGCGCGCGCTGGTCGGCAGCGTGGTCACGGTCAGCGACGCCCAGCTGCGCGCCACGATGCGCTTCATGGCCGAGCGGCTGAAGCTGGTCGTCGAGCCCACCGGCTGCCTGGCCGCCGCGGCGCTGCTGCAAGGCGTGCTGGACCTGCGCGGCCAGCGCGTCGGCGTCATCCTAAGCGGCGGCAACGTCGACCTGGCGCGCTATGCCACGCTGCTGCAGGCATAGGCCCTTGCGCTCAAGGGGCCAGGCCGGGGCGGCCCCGCGGTTCAGAAACTGAGGCTCGCTGCGCCGGCCTTGAGCCGCTCGTGCATCGCGCTGGCGCCCTGAATCGTGACGCCGTCGATGAAGTCCTGCTGCTCGTAGCCGCGGGCCTTGACGCACGGCGGACAGGCCCAGATCGTGCCGCCGCGCGACAGGAAGTCCTGGATTTGGGACTTCAGCGGATCCAGCGGCGGCACATGCGTGATATCGACCGCCCTGCGGCGCACGAGGTCGACCCCCGAGCTGACGAGGAACGCATAGACCTTCATTCCGGACGTTATGGCGCCACAGGCGATCGTGAAGGCAACCGACGACAGTTCATGGTCGGTACCCCGCGTCACCAGCACCACCAGCTCGCGGCCGGGTTGCGAAACCTGTTCAGACATCGTGTCCTCCTGTTCGGGTTGCAAGATCGCCGGCGCGGTGGCCGGCACGAGGAAATTCGAAAGCCAAATGTGTCGATCGTACTGTTGAGATGCAGCGCCGAGCCTTCTCGCCGCCACAGCCGGCGTCCATCGGATTCGCGCTGGCAGCAACTTCCGCTGAAGCGCCAGCCTGCCTACACTGCGAACAGCCAACGAAGGCCCGCCCATGTCACGCCGCACGCTGAACCTCGACGACGACTTGTACGACTACGTGCTCGCGCACTCGCTGCGCGAACATCCGGCGCAGACGGCGCTGCGGCAGGCCACCGCCACGCACCCGCACGCCGGCATGCAGATCTCGCCCGAGCAGGGCCAGTTCATGGCGCTGCTGGTGAAGCTGGCCGGTGCCCGGCGCGCCATCGAGATCGGCGTCTTCACCGGCTACAGCGCCCTCAGCGTGGCGCTGGCGCTGCCCGACGACGGCCGCCTGCTGGCCTGCGACATCAGCGGCGACTACACCGGCGTCGGCAAGCCGTTCTGGGAACAGGCCGGCGTGGCCGGCAAGATCGAGCTGATGCTGGCGCCGGCGCTGCAGACGCTCGACGCGCGACTGGCCGCGGGCGAAGCCGGCGGCTACGACTTCGCCTTCATCGACGCCGACAAGAGCAGTTACGACGGCTACTACGAACGCTGCCTGCGGCTGCTGCGCCCGGGCGGGCTGATCGCCATCGACAACGTGCTGTGGGGCGGCAGCGTCGTGCGGCCGGCCGACGAAGGCGACACCGATACCGCTGCCTTGCAGGCGCTGAACCTCAAGCTGCACACCGACCGGCGCATCGACCTGTCGCTGCTGCCGCTGGGCGACGGGCTGACGCTGGCGCGCAAGCGTTGAGGCGTCCGCCCGCCGGGCCCGAAGACCGCGGTGCGACGGGTTACGACGGGCGCGCCGCCGCCCGCTTGCCCAGTTCGATCTTGGCGATCGCATTGCGGTGCACCTCGTCGGGCCCGTCGACGATGCGCACCGTGCGCTCGTGCGCATAGGCGTGCGCCAGCCAGGTGTCCTGGCTGATGCCGGCCGCGCCATGGGCCTGGATCGCCCAGTCCACCACCTTGCACGACATGTTCGGCGCCACCACCTTGATCATCGCGATCTCGGCACGCGCGGCCTTGTTGCCGGCCACGTCCATGCGGTGCGCGGCGTTCAGCGTCAGCAGCCGCGCCTGGTCGATCAGGCAGCGGCTTTCGGCGATGCGCTCGTGCCAGATCGACTGTTCCGCCAGCGGCCTGCCGAAGGCCACGCGCTCGCGCAGGCGCTCGACCATCAGTTCCAGCGCCCGTTCGGCCGCGCCGATCGAGCGCATGCAGTGGTGGATGCGCCCCGGCCCGAGCCGGCCTTGCGCGATCTCGAAGCCGCGGCCTTCGCCGAGCAGCATGTTGCCGGCCGGCACGCGCACGTTTTCCAGCGTCACCTCCATGTGGCCGTGCGGCGCGTCGTCGTAGTTGAAGACCGTCAGCGGGCGCACCACCGTCACGCCCTTGGCGTCACGCGGCACCAGGATCATCGACTGCTGCGCATGGCGCGGGCCTTGCGGGTCGGTCTTGCCCATGACGATGAAGATCGCGCACTTCGTGTTGCCGGCGCCGGAGCTGAACCACTTGCGGCCGTTGATCACGTACTCGTCGCCGTCGCGTTCGATGCGGCACTGGATGTTGGTGGCGTCCGACGACGCCACCGCCGGCTCGGTCATCAGGAAGGCCGAGCGGATCTCGCCTTCCAGCAGCGGCTCCAGCCATTGCCGCTTCTGCCCGTCGGTGCCGTAGCGCTCCAGCGTTTCCATGTTGCCGGTGTCCGGCGCCGAGCAGTTGAAGACCTCGGCCGACCAGATGGCGCGGCCCATCAGCTCGCACAGCGGCGCGTAGTCGAGGTTGCTGATGCCGCCTTCGCCCTTGTAAGGATGCGGCAGGAACATGTTCCACAGCCCGGCTTCGCGGGCCTTGGGCTTGAGTTCCTCGACCAGCGCCGCCGGCTGCCAGTGTTCGCCCCTGCGGCGGCGCTCGTCCAGCTCGGCGTGGTAGCGGTGTTCGTTCGGCCAGATGTGCTGGTCGTAGAAGGCGTGCATGCGGTCGAGCAGCCCGCGGGTCTTGGGCGAATGGTCGAAGCTCATCGGCGATCTCCTGGTACCGGTCGAGCCACCATTGAACCACCATCGCCGCGCGGCGGCCGTCGCCCAGGCGACGCGGCTACGATGGCGGCATGCGCGTGTCCGCCTGCCGTCGCCGTTGGCCCCCGACTTCCCCGGGGACGCGACGCGCCGCCGCGGCTGCCTTTACCCCCGGACGCGTGATGGCCGAACACCGCGCCGGCCGATATGCTCGGGGCGATGAGCCCGTTGCCATCACCGTGACGACATGCGGCCTCGACCGGGCGCATCGCCGCGCGCGAGTGAGCCGGACCTGCCGATGCTGAACTGGCGCAACCGGCTGGACTGGCTGAACTGGCGCCGCCTGTTCCCGTTCCTTGCCTGGCGCCACCGCGTCAACCGCGACAGCCTGCGCGCGGATTTCGCCGCCGGGCTCACCGGCAGCCTGATCCTGGTGCCGCAAGGCGTGGCCTTCGCCAGCATCGCCGGCCTGCCGCCCGAATACGGGTTGTATTCGGCGATCGTGCCGGTCATCGTCGCGGCGCTGTGGGGCTCGTCATGGCACCTGGTGGCCGGGCCGACCACCGCCATCTCGATCGTCGTCTTCGCCACGCTCAGCCCGCTGGCCGAACCGGGCACCGCCGCGTACATCAACCTGGCGATCACGCTGGCATTCCTGATCGGCGTGTTCAAGCTGTCGCTGGGCTGGCTGCGGCTGGGCACGTTGATGAACTTCGTGTCGCACACCGTGGTCGTCGGCTTCACCACCGGCGCGGCGGTGCTGATCGTCGCCAGCCAGGTGAAGGACTTCTTCGGCCTGCCGATACCGCGCGGCGCCAACTTCACGCAGGTGATCACCGGCCTGGGTACGCAGCTCGAGAACATCAACCCGTGGGTCACCGCCATCGCGGTGCTGACGCTGGCCGCGAGCCTGCTGTCGAAGCGCTACGTCAAGAAGGTGCCGCACATGGTGGTGGCGCTGGTTGCCGGCAGCCTCGTGGCGGCGGTGCTGAACCTGATCTTCGGCAAGGAGCGAACCGGCATCACCACGCTCGGCGCCCTGCCCTTCGGGCTGCCGCCGCTGTCGACGCCGGATTTGTCGTTGGGCACGCTGCGCCAGCTGTTGCCGATCGCGATCGCGCTGACCATCCTGTCGCTGACCGAAGCCATGTCGATCGCGCGGGCCATCGCGATCAAGACCGAACAGCGCATCGACAGCAACCAGGAATTCATCGGCCAGGGCCTGTCGAACATCGCCGGCTCGTTCTTCAGCGCCTATCCGTCCAGCGGCTCGTTCAACCGCAGCGGGCTGAACCTGGACAGCGGCGCGCGCACGCCGCTGGCGGCGGTGTTCTCGGCGTTGCTGTTGATCGTGCTGCTGCAGTTCGTGGCGCCGCTGGTGGGCTTCCTGCCCCATGCGGCGATGGCCGGGGTGTTGTTCCTGGTCGCCTGGGGGCTGTTCGACTTCGATCAGATACGGCACATCCTGCGCACCAACCGCCAGGAATCGGTGGTGCTGCTGACCACGCTGGCCGCGACCTTGCTGATGAGCCTGGAATCGGCGATCTACGTCGGCGTGCTGTTGTCGCTGCTGCTGTACCTGAACCGCACCTCGCGCCCGGCGATCGAGGACGTGAAGCCGGCCACCGGCGAAGACGAATACCACTTCTCCAACAGCACCGGCCTGCCCGACTGCCCGCAGCTGAAGATGCTGCGCGTCAACGGCTCGTTCTTCTTCGGCGCGGTCGACCATGTGCAGCAGACGATGACGCAGGTCGACGAACGCGACCCGGGCCAGAAGTTCCTGCTGCTGAGCTGCCCGGGCGTCAATTTCATCGACCTGGCCGGCGCCGAGATGCTGACCGCCGAGGCGCGCCGGCGACGCCGCATGGGCGGCGATCTGTTTCTGTTCAACCTGAAGGACGAGCCGCGCCGAATGCTGAAGGACGGCGGCTACGAAGGGGAACTCGGCGCGCAAAACATCCTGCCGATCGGCACGCGCGACCCGATCGGCAAGATCTTCGGCCGTCTCGACCCAGATGTCTGCGCCACCTGCACGCGGCGCATCTTCCGGCAGTGCGGGCCGGGGCCGTTTTCCGGCTAGGCCAGGCAGGACCACCGCCGGCGCCGCCACGGCCAGCGCGACGGCGATTTCGGCGGCATGAGCGGTCCCGGACGGTGGTGATAGGGCTCCCGTCGATCGATCGGGCCGGTGACGACGACGTAGCCTAGACGTCGTACCAGTGCAAGCCCTCGGCCGGCGGCCTGATGTCCGGGTTGTCGGCGAGCATGCGTTCCCAGACGCGGCGCGTCACGGCCTGCGCTTCCTTCATCAGCGCCGGCTCGTCGAGCGACAGGATCCTGCGCTCGCGCATCAGGAACTCGCCGTCGACCATCACCGAGTGCACCACACCCGGGTGCCCGTAGTGCACGAGGTTGCCGACCGGATTGATCACCGGGCGAAGGCACGCCATGCCGAGGTCGATGAACGTGAGGTCGGCCCGCTTGCCCACCTCGATGCTGCCGATCTCGGCTGCGGCAC
>Ga0164241_10003847_pt1 | contig 14868 bp, 15 predicted proteins | sample OricomyardsoilBY_FD_108780 | JGI IMG/M metagenome (GOLD analysis project Ga0164241, IMG submission 108780) | Backyard soil microbial communities from Emeryville, California, USA - Original compost - Back yard soil (BY) | ecosystem: Environmental > Terrestrial > Soil > Unclassified | place: USA...
CCGGCGCAGAGCGCTCCGGCGACGCCGGCGCCTGCGCCCCCTGCACCCGCGCAGACTCCAGCACCAGCCCCGACCAAGTAGTTGTCCGTGAGGCCTTGAGCTCTGAGCCCCGAGGGCCCGGACCCTAGGGCGCCTTCACGATCTCGAGCAGGTCTACTTCGAAGCGGAGCGCCGCGCCGCCGGGGATGTCGTCGTTGCCTCTGTCGCCGTAGGCGAGAAACGACGGACAGTAGAACTCGGCCTTTCCGCCGACGCGCATCATCTGCAGCCCGTCAGTCCAGCACGCGATCACGCCGCCGAGCGAGAACGTCACCGGTTCATTGCGTTCGTACGTGCTGTCGAATACTTCGCCGTTCCTCAGCGTGCCCCGGTAATGCACCTTCACGCTGTCGGTCGCCTTCGGCATCGCGCCGATGCCCGGCCGCAACTCACGGTAGACGATGCCCGAATTGGTGCGCGCCGCGCCGGAAAGGGCCGCCGCCTTGTCGAGGAACGCCGTGGACGCCGTTTTCTCGCGCTCAACCGCGCCCTGCCGGCGCACCTGCGCGAACGGGTCTATGCGCGGCCCCCACTCGTCGATCTTCAGGGCCGGCTTCTCGGCCGCGGCGTCCGCCATACCGCGCGCGATGATGGCCATCTCTTCCGGCGAGAATCCCAGCGAGTGGATCGGGCCTTCAAGCACAAGGCCAAGCGCGTACATCGCCTTCTGGTCGTCGGTCAGTGACGCGACAGGAACGGGCGCCGGTGCAGCCGTCCGCGCCGCGGCCGCTGGCGTCGCCGGCGCCGGTTTGGCGGTGGATGTTGTTTTTGGTGCCGCGGGCTTCGCGGCGCTGCTTGACGGAGCTTTCGGCGCCGCGGGCTTCGCCGCCGTTGTTGTCTGAGGTTTGGAAGCAGGCGTGGACGTCTGCGCGAATAGCGCAGCTGAGGCAACGACAAAGTACAACGGCGTCAGAAGACGAGTCATTGAGGAACAACCTCCCAGCCGGGTCAACGCCCGGGCGGCGGAATGGCGCCAGGACGAGTCTAGCGTGGGCCGGCGTACGCGCGAGCGAACTGCCGCAGAACAGGCGTGGAGTCCCGCGACCGATGGACGGGATAAGGATTTTGGTGCGGAAGGGGGGACTCGAACCCCCACGGGATTGCTCCCGCCAGCCCCTCAAGCTGGTGCGTCTGCCAATTCCGCCACTTCCGCGACGAGGGCTGAAGAACGTCCGCGTCCGGACGGACGCAAACACCGAAGTATACCTTGCCGCAATGGAAATTCCGAGACGTCACGAACTTCGGACCTCGAGCTCCGAGCCTCGGACGAACAGGCAACCGCCGGACCTCGCACGTCGAACCTCCGGACTCCGGCCGGCTCTACACAACCGCCGTATGCAGCAGGATGCGGCGGAGCTTCTCGAGATCCGGTGGTTTCACGAGGTGGTGATCGAAACCGGCGTCACGCGCATGTGCGATGTCCTGCTCCTGGCCCCACCCGGTGAGGGCGATGATCGTGATCGCCCGGCCGCCCGGGCGAACACGCACCTCTCGAGCCACCGCATATCCGTCCATGCCCGGCATGCCGATGTCGAGCAGGATCACGTCCGGACGGAACGACGCGACGGCCTCGAGTGCGCTGGCGCCGTCGTTGGCCACTTCCACGGTGACACCCAGCAGGCGCAGCAGCTCGGCGAGCATGTCTGCGGCATCCCGATTGTCGTCTACGACGAGCACGCGCTGCGGCGGCAGGCGCTGTGGATCGGCCGCGGCTCCGCCTTGAGCGATCGGGTCCGGCAGCAGCGGCAGTTCCACGATGAATTCGCTGCCGCGGCCCGGGCCCGCGCTCAGGGCCTCGACACGCCCGCCGTGCAGCGCGACCAGGCTCCGCACGAGTGTCAAACCGATCCCGAGCCCGCCCTGGGCGCGCCGGTCGGAACGGTCGACCTGCATGAACATCTCGAACACCGATTCGAGTTGCTGCGGCGAGATGCCGATGCCGTTGTCGCGCACGGACACCTGAACAGTGTCTCCACGAACCGAGGCGGCCACCCAGACGGTGCCCCCCAGATTGGTGTACTTCGCCGCGTTCGTGAGCAGGTTCGAGAACACCTGCGTCAGCCTCACCGGATCGCCGAAGACGGGGATGGGAGTCTCGGGAAGATCGACGACCAGCGTGTGCGCGGCGGCATCGAGCGCAGGCCGGCTGGTTTCGATGGCGTGGCGGACGGCGCCCAGCAGGTCGAGAGGCTCCCGGCGAATTTCGATCAGGCCCCTCGTGATCCTCGAAATCTCGAGCAGGTCGTCAACCAGCCGCACGAGGTGCTGCAGTTGACGCTCCATGACGCCGGCCACCCGGCGCACGCGCGACGCGTCGATGCCAGGTGAGTTCAGCAGGTGCAGGCCGGTCACGAGCGGCGCCAGCGGGTTGCGGAGTTCGTGGCTGTGCGTCGCGAGAAATTCGTCCTTCCGGCGATCCGCTATGCGCAGAGCCTCCGCCGACCTCTCGCGTTCCTCCAGGAGGTCACGCACCTGCAACTGCCGATCGCGGGCACGGTGCGCGGTCCGAATCGCGCTGAGCAGCGTGGCCACGCGTACCGGCCGCTCGACGAGCGTGACGTTCCCCAGCAGCCGGACCGCCTCTCCCTGTACCGAGGACTCCGCGCCGGATCGAACGATGACGAGAACGGGAAGGTCCGACCACGCCGGCTGTGCGTCGAGGGCTCCCGCCAGCCGGCCGCGGTTGTCCGCCACGGTAATGATTTCCTCGGGAATCAGCAGAACGCCGGCCCCGAGCATCATCTCGGCCACGAGCATGTCGAGCGAGGCACAGGTGTCGACAGGAATGCCGGCGGATTCGAGCATCCGCTGCGTGGTGACCGAGTCCTTGCCGGTCGGGGCCATCACGAGCACGCGCCGGTCGAGCCGATCCTGCCCGACGAGGGTCATGGGGATGGCTTTCCGGTGATCGGATCGACACCCGTGTGGGCCGCCGCGTCGGGCAGTCCTTCGTACACGGGTACGCCGGTCAGCACACCGCGGAACTCCCGCAGCGGCGCACCCACCGTGATTCGTCCGGAATCCATCCGGAGTTCACGAATCGTCCGCTCGTGCCGCCCTCCGCGCTTCTTGACGACGGAGATGGCCTGACGGACTTCTCCGCGCGCTTCGAAATACCGCAGCAGCACGACCGAATCGGCGAGGTAACTCGCGTCGATGGGCGAGTTCATCTGCGTGCCAATCAGTCCCTGCTGCGTTGCGATGAGAATGGTCGCCACGCCGTGCTGGCCGAGGAACATCAACAGCTCGTGGAGCTGGATGGTCAGGAAGCGCTCCTCGGGCATGGCGTTGAGGTAGCCGTTCAGGCTGTCGATGACGACGATCTTCACGTCCTGCTCCTCGACGGCGCGCCGGATGGCATGGGTGAACTCGCCGGGCGTCAGTTCCGCCGGATCGACCTGCTGCACGCTCACTCGTCCCGTGTCGACGTGCTCGGCGAGCTCGATCTGAAGGCTGGAACATCGCGTCATGAGCGTCTGCGGGCTTTCGTCGAAGACGAACATCACCGATGACTGCCCGCGATCCGCGGCACAGGCCACGAACTGGGCCGCCAGCGTGGACTTGCCGGTCCCGGCCGCGCCGACCATCAAGGTGCTCGTCCCCTCCTCGATGCCGCCCCCGAGAAGCCTGTCGAGCTCGGCGATGCCGCTCTGGATCGCGCGGCTTTCGAATCGCGTCCGGTGTTCGGCCGCGATCAGGCGCGGATACACGACGATGCCTCCGGTCTTGATCACGTAGTCGTGATATCCGCCGCGGAACTTCACCCCGCGATACTTCAAGACCCGGAGGCGGCGCCGCTCGGATCCATATTGCGGGTTGAGATGTTCGAGCAGGACCACGCCGTGGGCAATGCTCTGCACCTGCAGATCCCGGTCGGCCGCCGTCATGTCGTCCAGAAGCATGACCGTGCATTCGCTGGTCGCGAAAAACTGTTTCAGCGCCAGGATCTGGCGGCGGTAGCGAAGCGCGGTCCCGGCGAGCAGCCGGAGCTCCGAGAGGGAGTCGAAGACGACGCGCGTGGGTTTGAGCTGGTCGACGTCCCGAAGGATGCGTGCAGTGGTCTCCGCCAGTTCCACTTCGGACGGATGGAACATCGTGTTCTGGCCGTCCGGATCCAGCTCACTCTCTCCCGGAACAATCTCCCGGAGATCGATACCGTCGAGGTTCCAGCCATGCGAGTCGGCGACCGCGCGCAGCTCCTGCTCGGTTTCCGAGAGCGTGACGTACATCACCCGCTCTCCCCTCGCGGCGCCCTCCAGCAGGAACTGCATCGCCAGGGTGGTCTTGCCCGACCCGGGCACACCCTCGATCAGATACAGGCGTCGACGCGTGAGACCGCCCGCAAGGATGTCGTCCAGCCCCGGCATGCCCGTGGCCGCCGACTCCAAAGAGGGTCGCCTCCCCATCCCGCTCATCACACACACTCCTCCCTGCCCTTCCGGCAGCCAGAATCGTGCCCATAGGAAAATCCCTTATAGCGTGAGATTGGGAGTGGATTCGTGCCGGAAACGGCAACCGGGAAACCGTACCTCTCCAAGAGTCCCGCCGGCTACCCACTCAGCAGGAGCCCACGAGGCGAGCTTTCCACTTCAGTCCTGGGGGACGCGAAGGACGCGAAGGACGCGACAGACACAGCAGGGCGCCACAGCATTCATCTTGTGCTGGTTCGCACTTGCGTACCCTGTACTTTGCTTTTGAGCGCGTTGCGAAACTGCGCCTTCGCTGGATGGCCGGACCAAGCCGGGCGCCCTACGTCAATTTCGCAACGGTTCGTTGTGCTTCCCTCGTACTCCGTACTTTGTACTTCGTACTTTGTACTTCGTACTTCGTACTTTCTTTCCTACTTGCCCGCAGGCGTCAGTCGATACAGTCCGCCCGTGCTCGTGTTCTCGAGGGCCCAGAGCGCGCCGTCCGGGCCGACCTCGATGTCGCGGATCTGTTTGCCCATATTCCAGCGTTCGGCCGCCTGCGCGCCGCCCTTGCCATCGAAGGTAATTCGAGTGATCGTCCTGCTCTGAAGGCCGCTGATGAGCGCCGAGCCGTTCCACTGGGGGAACATGCTTCCCTTGTAGAACATCAGGTTGCCTGGTGCGATGACAGGCACCCAGTAGATCACCGGCTTCTGAAACTCCGGGCGCGTGTCAGGGCTCGGGATCGGCGTCCCGTTGTAGTTCATGCCGTAGGAGACTTCCGGCCAGCCGTAGTTCTTGCCCGCCTCCACCAGATTCAATTCGTCGCCGCCGCGGGGACCGTGTTCGACTTCCCAGAGGCGTCCGTCCGGACCGAAAGCGAGTCCGTACGGCGTGCGAAAACCGGTCGCCCACGTCTCCGAGGGCGTGAGGTTCGGTCCCGGGAAGGTATAAGGGCGCACGACCGGCGCGGTCTTCGCCGCCTCGGTGTCGCGCGGTGGAGCGATGACATCGATGGTCGGCGCGCCCGTCTTCCCGGCCTGCGGATTTCCCGGCGCCGGCTTGCCGTCGAGCGTGAGTCGCAGAATTTTGCCGAGCGGATTGTTCGGATCCTGTGCCGGCGTGAAACGCTGCCGCTCGCCGACCGTGAGGAACAGGTACCGGCCGTCGGGCGAAAAGGCGACGGCTCCGCCAAACTGACCGCCGCGGCCGCGGGCGCCATCGCGCCAGATGACCTGCAGCCCTTCGAGACTGGCCGTGCCCTGTCCGAGGGCCAGCCGCGCGCGCGCGAGCGCGAGGCTCGATCCGTCCTCACCGGGCTCCGAGTACGTCAGGTAGATGTTGTGATCCGTTGCGTACGCCGGCGAGACGTAGACGCCGAGCATCCCGCCCTGCCCGCCGTAGAGGACGGCCGGGACGTTGGAGACCTGCGTCTTCTCCCCCTGCGGCGTGACGAGCCAGACTGGCCCGACTTTCTCGGTGACGAGCATGCGCCCATCGGGAAGGAACGCGATGCGCCACGGCAGGTTGAATGTCGCCACCTGGGTGACGGTGAACGGCAGCGTCGCCTCGGGCTGCTGCTGTCCCGCGTTCACCTGCGCGTGCGCGGGAGCTGACAGAAGGGCAATCGACAGGACGGTCGCGGCGAAGCCATGTTTCTTCACGTTGTTTCCTCCGGGGCGGTGCCTCACAGGTTAAGCCATGCGGCAGTCCGGGCACCAGTGTCCGGCCATTGCACCTGTTTGCACACGGGCGTGTACAGAAATGTGAGCGGATGACAGATCTCGGGACTGATCCACCTACGTGGGGGGCCGATACATGAAGTGGCCATGCAGCTTCGCGTTGCTCGTCTGTGCCTCGATTGCGAGGAGGTCTTCGCCGGCGAGGTGTGTCCCGTCTGCGCCTCGACGCATTTCGCGTTTCTCTCGAACTGGCTGCCGGTCGAGGAGCGACGCCGGTGGAGGCGTCCGGCGCATGCGCCGGCCAGGGCGACCGCCGGGCGTCTGGCCGCCCTTCGACAGATTCTTCGCAACCTCTTCGGGGACGGCACACCCGTGAGACCGTCTGGGCCGCCGCGCACCCGCCGCGCGGATCACGTTCCTAGGATGGCGTTCGACGAGTCCACCAAGGAAGCGCTGCCGGAGCACCACGCGAGCGACCGGCGGCCGATCAGAGGCGACGTCCGATAACGCCCACCGCGGCGGCGCGATCATTCCCGATCGGCGGCTCGCGCTCCAGTCGTTGCGGTGTAGGACGGGGGATCGCTCGCGGGAAACGACGCGAGGCTGTTCGCGTCGACGTCATCGGCCGGAGCTGTCTGCGTCGTCCGCGCCAACCTGTAAGCAAGAGCCACGAGACCCGCCCCGAGGACCGCGCCAATCACGCTCGCCTTGCTGCTCTTCATCGTCTGTGCTCCTGGACAAGTGTGAGGGGAACAGACAACAGTCCGCGAAAGTCATTCCAAGACACACGGGTCCGAGGAGTGGAGTCCACAGGAACCTGGAGCCCGCCGGATGGAACCCGGAGGCCCCAAGTGGGAACACGCGTCAGCGGGATGCCACCTCGGTCTGGCACGGCGGCGCGCCGACGGGCGCCATCAGCGAGTACGTGGCGTCATCGTGCACGAGCGTCAACTTGAGTGCGCCAACCGCGAATGCCTGCAAGTCCGCCGAAGCGGCCGATCTGTTGATGAGCACGTAAGCCATGCATGAGCGCGCCAGAAACGCCTCGCGCGACGCGATCGCCTCGGATCGCTCCTCCGTGCTCACGGCATGGCCCGCGCTCAGCGCAAACAGCACGCGCAACATCGGCGAGCGCATGCTCTCGTTCTTTCGCCAGCGGGAAACCCGGGACAGATACCCGCCAATGAGCGGCCGCCGGTGCAGCGTCTGAAAATACTGCGATGACGCGTTGAAGGTGCCGATCATCTCGATCCCATCGAGGATGCCTGTCGGCAGCTCGAGGAGCGGGCCCTGAGGTTCACCGCTGGTTCGCAACAGCTGGTAGATCGCGGGAATCTCCGCGGAGTACAGCCGGCGCGGTGCGGGCACGAGCTCCGCGGCAAGCAGCAGCGCCACCGCGGCCGCGAATCCGCGCCGGAACAGCGCGCGCCGTGCGCGCAGCTGGCGCAGGATGTCGTCCAGGCTGAACGCGAACAGCAGGCTGAGCCCGAGCGCGACAACGATCGCGAACCGTGCGGGCGCGTGGACCATCTCGAGCAGCGGCACGTATCGCAGGAGCGCCCACGGTCCGATCACGTACGTGTTCACGCCGGCGACGTGCACGAACGGGCCGAGCGAGAGCGCGAAGAAGCACGCGGTGAACCCGATCCACAGCGACGGCAGCGTGCGCCGCCAGGCGCCAACCCCGATGACGGCCAGCGCGACGAGCGAAAACGAGCTGACGAACTCCGGAAAAGCGTCCGCCCATTCCGAGATGAACCAGCCGGCCGTTCGCCCGGCGATCCACGGATGATTGGGATTCGGCACGAGGTACGCGAGCAGGTCGACCCCGCGGCTGCTGCTGCGCCAGTAGGTCACGGTTTCCGGCAGCCGGTGGTGCACGATTCGCCACAGCACCTGCAGGAGTACGGGGAGCATAGCGGCCGTGCACGCGGCGATCGCCACGACACCCAGACCCGCGAGCGATGCGAGCTCGGACAACGGAAGCACCAGTCGAACGGACGGGCGCCCCCGAATCCAGACGCGCACAGCGGCCAGCACGACGAGCGCGAGTGCCGGCGAATAGAGCGTCCTCAGGCTGACGCGGACGGAACCGATGACCAGGGCGTCCGTGCCGCTCGCGATCCTCCAGATCATGAGCACGAGCAGGCCGGCAATGACCGCATCGAGGAGACGCACGGTCGCGGCCACCGGTGACTTGCGCGGCCGCTGCTCCACGGTGGCCACGCGCCATGCGACGACGAAGGCGCCCATGAGTACGCAGTAGATGCCGTAGTACGCGTCGGAGTAGGAGGCGAGGGCGACCATCAGACCCGTGAGGATCGCGTCACGAACGCGGCGCGTGTCCAGGGTTCGCAGCAGCGCCCAGAGGAACAGCGGCAGAGGCGCCGCGATGATCAGGCTGAAGTGCGCGGTCTGGCGGGCGACCAGCGCCGGCGCCGCCATGAATAGAGCGCCCGCCGTCCACGCCGCCATCCACCCGGCGCCCAAGCGACGGGCCAGTAGAAACGTCGCCCACCCCGACGCCGCAATCGCGGCGACCAGCACCAGGTTGAACGCGCCGACGAGCCCGAGCAGCGGGATGAGCGGGACACCGAACAGGCCGGCGACAGGAGCGTAGTTGTGCAGCGCGAAATCGGCAGGTCCGGAATAGGCGAAGAGGTGCGCGGTCGAGAAGGGCAGGTGATGATGGCGCAGCAGTTCGTGACGGAAAATCCAGAAGTTCCAGATGTAGACACCCAGATCGGCGGTGACCGGACCGAGCAGGCTCCCGCGCAGCTGCAGCGGCAGCGGCCACGTCAGGACGCACGCCAGACAGGTGTAGGCGATACCTGTACTGGACGACTGGAGGGTCGTCCGCGAGTTCATGGGGCGGATGGATGGTACTCAGCGCCCGTTTCTTCTGCAACGGCCGACAGTCCCAGTTACACTCGAAGCATCCTCAGCCTTCCCGCGGCATCCTCGCGGGCCGGAGGTCTCATGAATCGTTTCGTGATTGTTACTGCCGTACTGTTTTCATGTCTGCCGTCTCTCGCACGCGGCCAGGCCATGCCAGCCGACTATCAGCAGGTGCTCTCGACGCTCGGGCGCCAGGGAGATTTCAAAGCCAATGTGCTCAAGGTCAACATCCCGCGTAACGACCTGAACGTGACGGTCGCCGGCATCAAGACGCCAACGCCGTTCGGGTTCGGCGGCTGGGTCGCCATGACGCCAGGCACCGCGGGCATGAACGTCCTGATGGGCGACCTCGTGCTGACGCAAGACGAAGTCAATCCCGTGATGTCGGCGCTCCTCACCAACGGACTCGAGGTCACGGCGCTGCACAACCACTTTTTCTGGGACGAGCCGCGCATTTTCTACATGCACGTGCACGGGCACGGCACCCCCGCCGAACTGGCGCGTCAGCTCAAGCCCGCGCTCGACCTGATCGGCAAGGCCGCGGCGGGCCGTCCCACTTCACCTGCGGGCGCCGCCCCTTCACGCGCGGGCAATGCGCCCGCAGCGGCCATCGACACCGCGGCAATCGCGAAGATCGTCGGGACCGCCGGCGATCAGTCGGGAGACGTCTACAAGATCACGCTCGGCCGCGATGACCTCACCCTCACGGAGATGGGCGCGACGATCAACGCCCGGATGGGACTCAACACGTGGGCGGCCTTCACGGGCACGAATGAGAAGGCGGCGATCGCCGGAGACGTGGCGATGCTCGCCGGCGAAGTGACGCCGGTGCTGAAGGCGCTGCGGGCCAACGGCATCGACGTGGTCGCCATTCACCACCACATGACCACCACGCAGCCGGCAATCTTCTTCCTGCATTACTGGGGCGTCGGACCGGCCGCGAAACTTGCGGGCGGGTTCAAGGCCGCGCTCGATCAACTCGGGCACACGGCCGCGCGGTAGTCCCCGACGTCTCGGTCCTGTTGCGAACGGTCGAGGACGACCGGCGCAACAGGGACGGACGTATCTACTCGTCCGCGTCTGCCGCCGCACGCGCGGAGACGGTTGCGGGAAGGTCGCAGCTCCCGAGCAGCGGGGATCCGTTCATCCACGCCTGATCGGGGTAGTACGCGAAGACGAGATCGCCGCCTTTGATGCTGTCGATGACCTCGCGGGCGACGCTCTCGCCGAGCGCGGGACATCCCCAGCTTCGCCCGATGCGGCCCTGAGCCTTCGCCACGGCATCACTGACGTACGGCGCCCCGTGCACGACGATCGCGCGCTCGCGCGCGCGGTCGTTGAATCCCTTTTCGAGTCCGTCGAGGCGAAGCGAGTAGCCGTTGCGTCCCACGTACGTGTCGGCGGTCCTGAACAGGCCGAGACTCGACTGGTGCGAGTCCGGATCGTTGGAAAAACTGGACGCCAGCGCGTCGCCGCTGCCCGAGCCATGCGCGACGAGCTCGTGAAACAGCGTGTCGCCGGTCGCGAGATCGAGCACCCACAGCCGGCGCTCGGTCGAGGGCCGTGAATAGTCGATGACCGTCAGCGTTTTCGGCGCCGCTACCAGTCCGGCGTTGATCGCGCAGGACGCGGCCGACAGCGCCAGATCGAGCACGCGGGGCGCCGGCATGATGCCCGCGACGCTCGGCCACGCCGCGCGGGAAAGCCGTACCGGCGACCCGCCCGGCGTCGTCTTGGCCGGGCGGGACGTCGCCTTCGAGGCTGCGCCCGCGCCGCCGACGCCAATCGACAACCCGGCCGCGATGGTGGCCAGGGATCGCCCGACCCGTCGCCTGCGTCCTGCCCGCTTATGTCGACCGCTCTTTTTCATGGACCTCTCGACTCAAGGCAACGTCGCCCATTTTCGATCGAGGCCGTAGACGTCGGCGAGATAAATCGGCCGGCCGGCTGCGTCCGGCACGACCGTGAAATAGACCAGGTGGACAGACAATTCGCGGGGCAGGCGCACGTGCTTCTCCTCGGTCGTGCCGGCCATCGCCGAGATGCGGGATGGCGTCCACTCCGGGTCTCCCGACAGGACGTATGCCGCCAGCGTCGCGGGATCCGCCACGCGCACGCACCCGTGACTGAAGGCGCGCGACTCGCGCTGGAACAGCGCGGTGGCCGGCGTATCGTGCAGGTAGATCGCCTGATTGTTCCGGAACGGGAACTTGATCTTGCCGAGCGCGTTGTCCTCACCGGGACGCTGACGTATCTGGAGTGCCTTTACGGCCTCCGCGTCGCTCCAGTCCACGTCCTCGGCAGGCACCGGCTTCACGCCCTTCGCCGACACCTGGACCACCTCCATGTCGTGGCGTTCCAGATACGCGGGATCGTTCGCAATCGCGGGCACTGTCTCCGCCATCACGATCGACTGTGGAATGTTCCAGTACGGATTGAAGACGACCGACTCGAGGACGCCGCTGAGTACGGGCGTCTCGTGGCCGTCGTTCTTGCCGACCACGACACGCATCGACAGAACCTGCCGATCGCCTTCCTCGACGCGCAGCACGAACTCCGGAATGTTGACCACGATGCGCCGGTCGCCGAGATCGTCGGGCAGCCATCGGAGCCGTTCGAGGTTGGCGCGAATCGCCTTCTCGTGTTCACTGGCGCCGATCGCGGTCGTCGAATGCAGTTCCGCGAGCCAGCCGCGGAGTTGACGATAAAGGGGATGGCGAGGCGCGACGGCGTCCAGCCACGTCGATACCGAACCGCTGCTCAATGCGGTGTCGAGCGTCGACACGAGATCGGGCGGCGTGCGGCGATTCTTCCACTCGCGGTCCAGCGACTCCGGCCTCGTGTGGCCGATGGCGACATCGCGTCCGGCCGTCAGCACGGCCGTTGTCAGGGCGACGTCGAACGCCGCGCGTGTCTCGGCCCGCGCGCGGTCGTTGCCGAGCAACCCGCGTTCGCTGCTGCGCATCGCGTCGAGTTCCGTCCGTCAGTAGCGAGGGGCATCCAGACCGTGCGCGGCCGTGTCCTCGAGCAGGCCCAGCGCGGCGGTCGCGTCCCGCTCGCGATTCCACGCCGGCGTGTTGCCGCGCGCGGCGTAGAACTGACGGACGAGCGGTGCCACGCCGCGGTCGGCCCTGGCAGCGCCCTGCCGCACGGCGGCATCGATCGCGGCGAGCACCGCGGGATCCGTCGAGCGATCGCGACAGGCGGACGATGCGGCGAGGAGCGTGACCGCCAGTACCGCGGTGCAGAAGCGCAGCCGAGCCATGCGTCATGTCGTAGCAAGCCGCGTGCCTTCTGTCTCCACGAGCCCTACCCCATCAGGTTGGGGAATACCGATGGCATTCGGGCAGACCGCAGCTGTGAACCGTAATGCTCATACAGTCAGGCAGGCGCGGAATCCTCCGGACGCAGGCAGGCATGTGACTTGCTCCTCACACGACGAGGAGGAGTGTGTTTATGTCCAGGGAATTCGTTGCTTACGGCCTTTATCCTGATCGCACGTCGTTCGATCGCGCGCTGGAGTCGCTCAGGGCAGCGGGCTTCCGCAACAGCGACATCTCCGCGATTCTTCCGGAACGGGATCAGACCACGCGCGACCTCGCGCACGAGATCAACAGCAAGGCGCCGGAGGGCGTCGCGACGGGAGCCACCACTGGCGCCGCGGTTGGCGGCGTGCTCGGCTGGCTGATCGGCATCGGTGCGCTGGCCATTCCGGGCATCGGGATGCTGGCGGCCGCGGGACCGGTCGTGGCGGCCCTCGCCGGGGCTGGCGCCGCGGGAGCGACCGGCGGCCTGGTCGGCGGCCTGATCGGCGCCGGCATTCCGGAGATCGAGGCCAAGCGTTATGCGGGCCGCATCCGCGAAGGCGGCTATCTGCTTTCCGTCCACTGTGACGACGGGAACTGGGCAAAGCGCGCGGAGGAAATAATGGAGGCGTGCGGCGGCCGGGACGTGGTGAAATCCACGGAAGCCGCGGCGGATTACCGGCCGTAGGAGCGGCGCGACGGAAGTACGAAGTACGAGGTACGAAGTACGACTGAACGGAATCGCGCAGGAGTTGCCGGGGCGGGTGGTTTCGCTCGTGGATCGCACGATCGGCGTACGATAGCTTCGTGGCCTCAGTGTCGCCGATCGTGCGTCGCATCAATGCGGAGCGGCTGGTGCTGGCCAGCTGGACGCGCGCGATCCTGCTGCAGGTCGCGCACCCGCTCATCGCCGCCGGAGTCGCCGATCACAGCGGATTTCGCGCCAGTGCCGCGGCCTCCGTCGTCCGGCTCCACCACACCGTCCGCGCCATGCTGCACCTCACGTTCGGGTCGGTGTCCGATCAGGCACGCGCGATCGACGGCATTCGTGCCATCCACCGCCGTGTCAACGGCCGCACGCGAGCGGCGGCGGGCCCATTCCCGGCGGGCACTCGCTACTCCGCGGAGGACGCCGACCTGGTCCTCTGGGTTCATTTCACGCTGCTGGACTCCGCGGTTCTTGCGTACCAATCACTCGTGGCGCCCCTGTCGATCGAAGAGCGCGACGCCTACTGCCGCGACACGGCGTGGATCGCCGTCGCTCTTGGCGCCGCAGATGCGGCCGTTCCACGGACCTGGGCAGATCTCCAGCACCGCCTCGTTTCCGTCCTGTCGTCATCGACCCTGGCTGTGGGCGACGACGCCCGCGTCATTTCGCGCGCGATCCTTCACACGCGGCTCTCGTGGATGCTGCCGCTCTCCGGCCGGATCAATGCGCGGTTGACGGGCGGCTGGCTGCCGGCGGGCGTGCGAGCGCAGTACGGACTGGACTGGAGCGAAGATCACGAGCGGCAGTTCCTGCGTCTGGTGCAGAGAATCCGCCAGGTGCGGCGCCATCTCCCCCCGGCCATCGCTCTCTGGCGTACCGCACGGCAGTCGCCACACGTCGTGTAGCCGGGCGTGCCGCGGCGCCCACTCGGATTCTCGACAGACACGTCACCTGATGCGGAATAATGCTGTCCATTCAGGAAGGACATCGAATGGCCGGCATGCATGAAATCGACTACAGAGTGCTTGGAAGTGATCTTCAGTACGTGGAGATCGAACTCGATCCCAACGAAGCGGTGGTCGCCGAAGCGGGCGGGATGATGTACATGGACGACGGCATCCAGCTCGAGACGATCTTCGGCGACGGGACGCAGAAACAGGGCGGACTGATGGGGGCGCTGCTGGGCGCCGGCAAGCGCCTGCTCACCGGGGAGTCGCTGTTCATGACGGTCTTCATGAACGGCAGCTCCCAGCGGCGGCGGGTCGCGTTCGGCGCACCGTACCCCGGCCGCATTGTCCCGATTCATCTCGCGGAGATCGGCGGCGAGCTCATCGCGCAGAAAGACTCCTTCCTCTGCGCCGCACGCGGCGTCAGTCTCGGCATCGCCTTTCAGCGGAAGCTCGGCGTCGGACTGTTCGGCGGCGAAGGCTTCATCATGCAGCGGCTGCAGGGAGACGGTTGGGCGTTCGTCCATGCGGGCGGCATGTTGATGGAGCGGACCCTGGCGCCGAACGAGCTGATGCGCGTCGACACCGGCTGCATCGTTGCGCTGCAGCCGTCGGTGAACTACGAAATCGAGTACGTCGGAAAGATCAAGACGGCGCTCTTCGGCGGCGAGGGGCTCTTCTTCGCCACGCTCCGCGGGCCGGGCCGCATCTGGCTCCAGTCGCTTCCGCTCAGCCGCATGGCCAACCGCATCGTGTCGGCAGTCCCGGGCGTCGCGCGGGGCGGCCGCGAAGAAGGGTCGATACTCGGCGGACTTGGCGGGCTGCTCGACGGCGACAATTAGCAATCCGGAAAGCGCTGACCTGGAACCTCGAACTGAG
>Ga0164241_10003848_pt1 | contig 14867 bp, 13 predicted proteins | sample OricomyardsoilBY_FD_108780 | JGI IMG/M metagenome (GOLD analysis project Ga0164241, IMG submission 108780) | Backyard soil microbial communities from Emeryville, California, USA - Original compost - Back yard soil (BY) | ecosystem: Environmental > Terrestrial > Soil > Unclassified | place: USA...
CAACACGTCGAGCCGCGCCTGCGCCAGCTCGCGCTGCAGTTCCAGCGTGCCGAGGCGGCTGGCCGCGAGGCGCCGTTGATACACGAGCGCGTAACCGATGGCGACGACCACGGCGTAACTGAAGATGTTGACCAGCACTTCGCGGTAGAAGCGCCACGCGAACGTGCCTTCCTCGAGATGGTGGATGGCGGTCATGACCATGTCGAGCGCCACGTCGAAGGCCGAGAGCACCAGTGCGCAGGCCACGTGCAGCGCGAAGGCGCGCAGCCGCTTGCCGGTGTCGAACTCGAGCAGCTCGGCCGCCGTGAGGATGAACGGGGAGAACAGGCCCCACATGACCATGCTCTGGATGGTCAGGAACACTTCGCCGGGTGACAGGCCGCGGGCGCTGCTGCCCAACATCAGGAAGTCGCGCATCCACAGGAAACAGGCGAAGGCCAGCCAGGCCGCCGTGCAAACCACGAAGACCCGCGGCCGCAGGAAGGTCAGCTTCGCGGGCCCTTCGTTGTTTGTTGGCTGCATGTGCCGGGCATTCTAGTCGTGGCCACTGGGGGCTACCCGGAGATCGCCGTTCGCCGGGTGAATTGCCCCGTTGGCTGCAGTGTGGCAGCCGTTACGTCGTCCAATGACCCCGGTGGCTGCGGTTCGATTGACCCGACTCTGGGTACGCGCAACACGCCGGCGTGGCTGTCCCGCCACGGCCGGTTCGCGGCTACGCCGCGTGGCGCATGCACTCGGAGCGCGACAGCGCGAACTTGCGCTGCAGCTCGGTGAGCCGGTCCTCGAGCTCGATGTCGTGCACTCCGCCTTCGTGCAACCTATCTACCGCGCGCTGGTATTCCTCGATCACCAGGATGCGCGTCTCGCGCTCCGGCAGGCGCGAACGCGCCGCGATGTCGTCGACGATGCGCCGGATGGCGCCCATCGTGGATTCGTCCGTGAGCGCGGCGCGAACTACGTTGCGGATCTCGCGCCGCCCGATGCCGGCGATCGCCTGGCAACGCGCGTGCGCCTTGCCCCAGAAACCCGCTTCACCGCAATACCTGCAATTGGCCAATTCAGAACTCCTGGAACAGAAGATGAACTTCGGACCGGGAGATGTCAGGTGAAGTTTCGGGAGCAGTTCACGGAAGCCGCATGGATAGCGACTCCCCGACCAGATTGGAGTACTACAAAAGCTAGAAGAATAGTTCGACGGCGCCGGTGACGTCGTGCGCCATCCCCAGGCACTGCCGGTTCCATTCCTTCACGAAGCGGCCATCACGCGCGCCGCTCCGCGCGACTAGTTTGCCGACCACCACGGCCTGCGCGCGGCTCACGCTGCCGACGTAGTCGCGCGTGTGGTAGCGGATGCACGCGGCGCCGGTATCCGTGACGTGCATGGCTTCCACCTTGAAGCCGCGCGTGTCCTGCATCTGGTGCTTGAGTGCCGCGACCGAGGCGAACGCGAGATCGTTGCGCTGGCGCGCATCGGCACTCTCGGTGAGGAAGCCGGTGAGTGCCAGGAACACGACGGGTGAGGCGAGAATCCAGTACCAGGTCCTGGGGAGCGGGCCGGTGCGCTGCTGATGCATATATAAGAGTGAGCTATCGGTTACCTGTTGAGCCTCAAAATTATTGAAAGTTCGCCGCGGTGGCGGGGGCGCGCGTCACACCTGGTGTGGGCGAAGGAGTGACGCGGTTGTCGGAATCAATCAGCCCTTCGACTCGGTTCGCCCAGGGTTGGCGGGCTCACTCGATCCGGTGTCGGTGTCGAAAACCCAGGTTCTGGTTCGTTTGGCTGATTGTTTGGGTATGCTCGCGACATGCAATCTACTTCGACTTCATCGACATCCGGCGAGCGCATCGTGGTCGTCGACGTGCTGCGTGCCTTCGCGCTGTTCGGCATCATCGCCACGCATGCGGTAGATGGCTTCCTGGCGGGGCCACCGCCCGGCCCGGACTTCATGCTCTTCAGCCCGCTGGACCACCTGGTCCAGGAGCTGACGCACCTGCTCACCTTCGGCAAGTTCTTCACTATCTTCTCGTTCCTGTTCGGGCTGAGTTTCGCGATCCAGTTGCGCAACGCAGCACAGAAGGGAACCGCGTTTGCGGGCCGCTTCTCGTGGCGGCTCGGCGTACTGGCCCTGATCGCGCTGGTGCACGGTGCTTTCTTCACCGGCGACATCCTGATCGTCTATGCGTTGCTGGGACTGCTGCTGATCCCGTTCCGCAAGCTGAAGACCCGCACGCTGGTGATTACGGCGCTGGTCCTGATCTTCAACTTGCCGGGCCTGTTGCTCGGTGGCCTGCAGCTCGCCGCGCCGTCGCCGACCCCGGAGCAGCAGAAGGCCCGCGCCGAAATCGCGGCGAGTTTCCTGGAGTCCGCCCAGCACCTTTCGCAGGTCAAGCAATCGGGCACCGTGACCGAGCTGGTTCACCTGAATCTGACCACGGGCGCGGCCGCCAAGTCTTTCTTCATGATTTTCACCGGCCGCCTGTGGATGACCTTCGGGTTGTTCCTGTTAGGCCTGTGCGCCGGCAGGCTCGAGATCTTCAAGGACACCGAAGCGAATCGCCGCTTCTTCCGCCGCTGGCTCTGGCCCACGGGAGCGGTGGCGCTGGTGACCACGCTGATCGAAATCGCTCACCCGACGGGCATGCAACTCACCTCGCCGCTGGATCTCTTCACCTGGTTCTCGTTCACGGTGCAGCAGATGTCGCTGTCGGTGTTTTACCTGGCGACGGTGGTGTTGCTGTACTGGCGCAAGCCAACGCAGGGCGTGTTGCCCGCGCTGGCACCGCTCGGAAAGATGGGCCTGACGAGTTATCTCGGCCAGACCGTGTTCGGCGTGTTCGTGTTCTACGGGCTCGGCTTCGGATTGCTGGGCAAGGTGGGCGCGGCCGCCGCGGTAGGCATGTCCATCGCTTTCTTCATGGTCCAGATCCTGTTCGCGCGCGCGTGGTTGTCGCGCTTCAGCCTGGGCCCGGTCGAATGGCTGTGGCGCTCGCTCACCTATTTCACCCTGAGGCCGCAGGCGCGCCACGCGGCAGGCACCGCCTGATTCGCTGAAGAGAAAGCCACCGATGACCGACGAGGAAAAGGAAGACCCGCCGGGCGCGTTGCGCCGCGCGTTATTCCAGGACGTGCCGTACATCCTGGACAGTCTGTGGCGCTGGGGCGAATTCCGGCTCAACCGCCTGGGCACGGTGCAATTCGAGGATCCGCACGCCTACGTGCCGCGCCCGGCCTGGAAGTGTGGCGCCTTCATGTTGTACGCGCTGATGTGCGTCTTCGCTGTGTTCGGCCCGACCTGGGACGCTTTGTGCTCGCTGGGCGGCTTCGGCTTCATCACCACCGTGCGCAATATCGCCAGCCTGCTGCTGTTCGTGGCGGCGGCGCTGCTGTTCATGCGCCTGCTGAACGCGGTGACCTCACAACTCACGCGGCGCGCGGAAGTGATGGCGGCGTTGCGCCCGTCCACGGACACCACCAATGAAAGCCCGTTCGTCAGCCTGGCGGAGACCCAGGAGCGGACCGAGCGGCGTTTCCAGAACATGCGCGTGGCCATCGACCGCCGCGCCGAAGAACACATCGGTAACCTGAGCCGCTTTTTCCGCGCGTTGCCCAAGCTGCCAACCGGCGACGCCTGGTCGTTGTTCTTCGGCCTGATCGTGCTGATGTTCGGCTCGCTGCTGGTGGTGGCGCCGATAGCCGCGTCGGCCTACGGCCTGCGCTTCGGTGAGTCGGATCCGATGAGCTGTGTGCACCTGGAGCACCCGAGCCTGGCGGTGGCGCAATTCGCCGCATTGGGCGTGCTGCTGGCGGCCGGCTGGTGGTTGTGGCGCGGTTTCGGCAAGGCGCATGCCTTGCGCACCTGCCTGGCGCTGACCTTGCTGCTGGGCGCGGTCATCGCCGCGCTCTGGCTGTGGTTCACGCCGCCGCGGCCCAGCGAGGCGGCCGGCGGCTTCTACCCGCACGTCTATCTACTGTTCCTGGGCGTGCTGCTGGGCGTGGCGCTGTTCGGCCGGCTGCTGGCGCACATCATGTTCTCCGGCTTCCAGGCCGCGAAGGCGTTCCGCGACGCCCTCTCGTCGGAGGACCTGCTGCGCAACGAGCGCACGGCGCCCGACGTTTCCAACCTGCGATTGCTGTCGGCCCTGATCAACGGCGTCAGCGCCAATCCACTGCATTTCGCGCTGTTGCCGGCCTTCGTGGCGTTCATGTCGCCCACGGACTGGATCTGGTGGCTGGTGCCGCTGTTCGCGCTGGTGAGCCTGGTACTGGTCATGTACGGCAGCCTGTCGAGCCGCTGGGAACAGATGCTGGTCTACGTGCAGCGCTGGTTCCTGGTCGGCACGCCGCTGGTCATGTCCATCGCGGTGATCCTGCTCGCGGCGCTGCGCCTGCTGGACGTGCAGTACGTCTCGACGGTGCTGGATGCCACGCCGGTGGGCGTGTTGTTCATCTTCATCGTGATGATGTACGTGGCGTTCTGGTTCTTCGAGTACTGGATCAACCGGTGGGTGGGCGAGGAACTGCTCGAAGTGCTGGGCGCCGACCGCCGTGCCTGCCGCGGCTTCGTGCCGGTGGATTTCAAGGCCGGCGATCCCGCGCCGTGGGCGAGTGCGGCGGGGCGCGTCATCGCGCTGCACGGCACCGGCCGGTTCGTGGCGCAGGGCTGGTTCGAACGCAAGGAAGCGCTGCCCGGCGAGCGCCCGCGCGAACATGCCTTCACCACCTATGGCCTGGTCGAACTGTTCCAGGCGTTGGCAGGCGTGCGTTTCGCCGATTTCGCGCACGACGTGCGCCGCCGCGTGCACCTGTATTTCACGCTGATCAACCTGCTGCTGATCGCCGCGGCGATCGGCTTGTTTCTCTGGCACCTCAACTGGTCGCGCCCGCTGGCGGTGGACCCCATGGTGAGCGCCGGCGCCATCAAGCCGGAAGTGGTCACCAAGGCCGAGCGCCAGGCGCTGGCGCTGGCGAGCGGCGACGCGCTGGCGCATCGCTTGCTGCTGCAGACGGCCGAGCAGCGGCCCTCGCTCATCGTCGCGGCCTCGGGCGGCGGCACGCGTGCCGCGGTGTACACAGCCGTGGCGCTCGAAGGCATGGGGCAGATCAATCGCGCGCGCGACGTGGTGCTGCTGAGTGGCGTATCCGGCGGCGGCGTTTCCTCGGCCGTGTTCGCCAGCCGATTCGCGACGCTGCGCCACGCAAATCCCCGCGATGAATCCGTGGAGCATCCCGGGCCGTGGATGAAATACGTGGCCACGGTGTCGCAGCCCTTCATCCAGGACGTGCTCGAAGGCGCCGGCGAACTGCGCATCGCCGGTAGCGCCTCGCTGGGCGTGCTGCTGCAGGAGAGCCTGGAGCGGCGTGCGTTCGCGCCCGAGTTCACCGACGTCGACACCTTCGCGAAGTTGCTGGATCCGCAACTCATCCTGAACTCGGCGATCAGCGGCCATCCGTACAGCGATTCCGAGCTGTTGGCGGGACGCGTGGCCGCGCCTGGCGAGTCCTGCCTGAGCCAGTCCCGGCCGTACGCCAATCTAGCCGGCGGCCGGCTGATCTTCACCAACCTCGACAATCTCAGTGGCTTTCCCGAGCCCAGCCCCGACGTGCCGGACCTGTGGCTGCCCTACCGCATCGTGAACGACGGCGACGTCGAGCTCGCGTCGGCATCGGCGCTCACGGCCAACTTCCCGCCGGTGTTCTCGAACGCGCGCGTGCGGCTGTTGACCAGCGACAGCGTGAAGTGCCCCGCGCAGTCCTATTTCGTCACCGATGGCGGCGCCACCGAGAACCTCGGCCTGGTGTCGGCGTTGTTCGCGCTGCGCGGCACGTTGGGCCAGCTGCCCGAAGACGCCAAGCTCACCGATCTGCACGTGCTGGCGCTCGAGGCCTCGGCCATCGACTACGACTACCGCGACGATCGCGGCGTGGGCGCCGCCACGGGCGGCTCCAAGGAACGCATCAACGCCGGCCTCACGCAGTTGCTGCTCAAGGAAGTCGGCGCGCTGGCGGCGCGGCACGGCGCGGCGCTGCGCGTCCACTATCTACCGCTGCCGGTGGCGTTCCGCTCGCGCGGCGGCTTCGGTACGCACTGGATGTTCGCGCGCAACGTGCGCGTGGCCAACCCGCTGCTGGCCGTGGCGCCGAACTGGAAGGAGACGCTGCTGGCCCACGGGGAGATCGTGGACCACGTCGACCTGGAACGCGCCGAAGTGCTGGTCACCTGGCGCGCGTTGTTCGACCCGCGACAGCCGATCTGCAAGACCGCCGAGGACTACATCAGGGATCCGAAGACGGCACCGCCGGGCTGGACGCCCGGCGTGCAAGTGGTCTCGCGCTGGATCTGCGGCGAAGACGACCTCCGCAAGCGCCACCTTGACACCGACTACCAGGTGGAAGCCTGGCAGACGGTGGTGCGGGAGCTCGGTCGCCTCTAACTAATAGACTAACGCGCCGAAGCCGTCGCCGTCTCGGCCGGCATCACGCCGTCGAGCGTCGGCACCAGCACTTCGCTGAAGAACAGGCGCGTCTGGTCTTTCTCGCAACGGTCGACGGCCTTGCGCAGCGCGCCCGGCCATTCGTCCCAGAACTTCTCTTCCTGCGCATCCGGCACGTGTTTCTTTTGCATGTACAGGCGCGCCGAGGTGTACGGCATGACTTCCAGGCTGGCATCGCGGATGCCGGCTTCCTGGCGCATGCGATCGACTTCCCAGAGGAAGTCCGCGCACATCAGCGTCTCGACACGCAGCGTCTCCTGCTGCAGCGGCGGCGGCTTCACGGTGACGCGCACGACTTTCTTCGAGCCGCGCTTGTACATGTTCACGGTCACCTTGACCGTGCTCCTGGTGGCTTCGCCCTTGGCGTCGAGGCCGGGCAGGAATTTCATGCCGCGCATGAAGTCCACGGCGAGGCCGTCGGCCTGCACGTTGCCGCTGGTCTCGCTGACCAGCACGTTGGCGATGGCACCCGTCGCGTCGAGGTGCACTTCCACCGGCACCGAGTAGTCATTGCCGAGATCGGGGCGGTTGTGCGAGTACTCGACCTTGCCCTCGGTGACGAGCACCGGCTGGATCGGACCCATTTGCGCGAACGCGGGAGTGGCTGCGAGGCATGAAACATAACCAAGCAGCGCAAGGAAGCGGCGATAGGTTGGCGTTTTCATGGCTCGAAACTGCGCCCGGTTGCGGACGCGCGCAATTGTTAGGCCGGAAATACGTGCGGTCCCTACGCCTCCGGCTTAGGGACTGTGAACCACGGATAACGGCGGCCATGCATTGGTAAATCCGGCGTGATCCCGCACACTCCGCGCATGACGTACAAGGGCGGCGCCTGGATGGCGCTTTGGGGGGCGGTGCTGCTGCCGGCGCTGGCAAACGCGGCATCAGCGCAGGAGCTGCGGATGCTGGACGGCCGCACGCAGTCGCTGGAGCTGGTGGACGCCATCATCAACGAGGCCATGAACACGCGCGACGTGCCGGGCCTGGGCGTGGCGCTGGTTCATGACGGTCGGGTCGCCTTCGCCAGGACCTACGGCAAACGCAACCTGGAACGGGGACTGCCGCTGCAGAAAGACACCGTGATGTATGGCGCCTCGCTGACCAAGGCGACCTTCGCCTACCTCGTCATGCAGCTCGTCGATGAGAAGAAGCTCTCGCTGGATGCGCCCATCGGCACGTATCTCGCCAAGCCGCTGCCTGGATACGGGCGCTACTCCGATCTCGCGGGCGATGCGCGCTGGAGCAAGTTGACCTTTCGCATCCTGCTGAACCACACCACGGGCTTCGCCAACTTCCGCCAGTTCGAGCCCGACCAGAAGCTCAAATTCCACTGGGATCCGGGCACGCGCTACGCCTACTCGGGCGAGGGACTGCAGCTGGCGCAGTTCGTGCTCGAAGAGGGTTTGAAGCTGGACGTCGGCAAGGAAATGCAGGCGCGCATCTTCGATCGTTTCGGAATGATGCGTACCTCCATGACCTGGCGCGATGACTTCGCCGCCAATTTTGCGCAGGGCTACACCGAGAGCGGCGCGCTCGAGGAACACAGCCGGCGTCGTTCGGCGCGCGTGGCCGGTTCGATGGATACCTCGCTCGGCGACTGGGCCAACTTCCTCGCGGTCGTGGCGCGTGGTGAAGGACTCAGCAAGCAGGCGAAGTACGAGATGATCCGCCGCACCATCGTCATCGACAGCGCTCGGCAATTCCCGACCCTGTCCGAAGCGCGCACCGACCAGTGGGAACCCATCGGCCTGGGCTACGCGGTGGGGTGGGGCGTGTTCGAAACACCGTACGGCCTGGCGTTCTTCAAGGAAGGGCACGACGACGGCACGGCTAACTACGCCGTGTGTATTGCGGAACGGCGCGACTGCATCCTGCTGATGTCGAACAGCACGCGCGCCGAGGCGATATTCGTGTCGCTGGTGCACAAGCTGCTGGGCGACATTCCGATCCCGGCGGCGTGGGAAGGTTACGGACCGGGGTGAAGGGCCGGTAGTTGGCAGTTCTGCGCCGGGCAGTGTGACTGCCTTCACAACTCCACCGCGCTTTCCATTTAACACGGTGATTATTGTCGACCGGCACTAGGTGTTTCCCGGAGCGTAAATAGGATGGCGCCGTGGCTGCGCTCACCATCAAGGAATCGCGAAAACTCGTGCTACCGCTCGACACGGTGGTCGAGGCGCTGCTGCATTTCGATGGCAAATCGCATGGGCCGCTGTCGCGCGGCGACGTGTTGCAGGCCGAGATGGTCAAGGACCATGTGCACGGCGACGGCATCGACGTCGCGGTGCGAACCGGGGTCGACCACATCGTCGACTGGCATCGCTTCAATTTTTCGAGCATCGCCGCGGCCATCATCAGTTATTGCCGCAGCAAGCGGATCCCGCTGCCGTACTCCGGCGTGAAGTCGCTCGAACTCTCGCGCGACGGCATCACGTTCAACATCGAGAACACGGTCAGCATCTCGCGCCGGCCGGCGGTGCGCGAGGATCTCTCCGGGCAGGTGCGCTACGCCAAGGGCTACGAGCCGCACGCCATCCAGCCGAACACGCGGAACGAGACCTACGTTTGACGCGCGGCCGCCGCCCCGTCGAACACCGGCTTCTTCGGATCGACGAACGCCCAGCACACGGCGCCCACCAGGAACAGCCCCCCTAACAACCAGAAGGGCATGTTCCAGTCCCCGAACCACTTGACCGAGTAGCCCACCACGGGCGCGCTGGCCATGGCGGCGATCTGGCCCGAGGTGTTCATGGTGGCGCTGACCGTGGCGGAATGTTCACGGCCGATGTCGACGCAGGTGCCCCACGAGGGCGCCGTGGTCAGCATGCAGGCGGCGGCGGCGAACGCGATGAGCACGGCGGCGGTCACCGGGTTGGTGGCGATCGCGGCCGACACGATGAACACGGCCGCGAAACAATAGCCGACGATACCTGGCGTGCGGCGGCCGGCTCCGAGCCCGAACCGCTGCGCGATCTGGTCGGAGAAATATCCGCCGAGGAATTGCGTGAGGATGCTGAGCGCCAGCGGCAGCATCGACACGAAGCCGAGCTCGGCCTTCTCGAAACCGTGGCGTTTCATGAGGTAGGTGGGCAACCAGGTGATGCAGAAATAGAACGTGGCGCAGTTCGGCATGTAGGCCACGCACAGCAACAGCACGTTGCGCTGGCGGAGCAACTGGCGCCAGAAGGGCCAGCCGCGCGGCTGCGGCGCTTCAGGCGGACGGTCCGCGAGAATCAGCGCGCGCTCGGCGGCGTTGGCCGCGGGATGGTCGGTGGGCTCGTCGCGAAACCAGCGTTGCCAGGCGATGATCCACACGAAACCAACGCAGCCAAAGGCCACCAGGATGGTGCGCCAGCTCATGTGCACCAGCAGCAGCGGGACGATGAACGCGGCCAGCGCGGCGGACGAGTACGCGCCGGCAAAGAACAGGCCCTTGGCGGTGCCGCGCGACTTTTTCGGAATCCAGCGCGACATCACGCGCGCCACGCAGGGCCAGGCGCCGGCCTCGCCGGCACCGAACAGGAAGCGCGTGGCCAGCAGCGAGTGGTAGTTGAACGCGCCGGCGGTCGCGATGGTGAACACCGACCACCAGCTCACGATGCGCGTGAGCACGGATTTCGCGCCGCGCCCGTCGGCCCAGCGCGCGGTGGGGATTTCGAAGATGGCATAGGCGAGGATGAACGCGAAGAACACCCAGCTCATCTGCGCTTCGTCGAGCGCGAATTCCTCGGCGATCTTCGGCGCCATCGCGCCGATGCAGGCGCGATCGAGGTAGGTGACCATGGCGAGCGTCACCATGAATCCCATCACCACGTACCGCGCACGCGTCGCAGAAGTGGTGTCAGGCAGGGATTGTTGCTCGATGTCGACTGACCTGGGCGGCGCCTGCATTCCAACAATCCCTGCCTGACACCACTTTCTTCTACAGGCCGCGCAGGAAGATGTCGAGCACCTGGTTGAACTCGGTGGGCTTGTCGAGGTGGATCCAGTGGCCGGTACCCTTGATGGCGGTGTGCTGGATGCCGGGCACGGCGTTGTGAAGGCTCAGCGGCGCGTCGTTGAGCGGCGTGTGGATCGCGAAGCGGGGTCCGCGGAAACTCCGCAATGGCACGGTGGCGTCGTAGTCGAGGCTCGATTCCGTCAACTCCACCACGGTATTGCGCGCCAGCCCGCGCAATCCGGCGAGTAGTTTGTCCCGCACCTCGGGGCGCGAATCCTCGAACGCGCCTTGCTCCCAGAACTGCTGGACGGTGCCGAATGGATCGCGCGCCAGCGCCTGCTTGATCTGCTGCACCTGGTCGGCGGGCACCGCGCCGGGGGCCGGCGGCGCGTCGACCAGGCCGAGGGCCTTCACGCGGCGTGGATGCACGGCGACGTATTCACTGGCGATCAGCGCGCCGGCGCTGTGTCCCACCAGCACGAATTCCTCGAGCGCCTGCGCATCGGCGACATCGGCCACGTCCTTGGACAATTCCTGGATCGAATATCGGCCGATCGCACCCGGCGACTTGCCATGGCCGCTGAGATCGAAGGCGATCGCACGGCGCCTGGAGCGCAGGTGCTCGAGCTGCGCGCTCCAGTGCGTGAGATCTCCCGCAAACGAATGCACGAACAACACCGGCGTACCGCCGGCGCCGCGGCTCTCGAGGTTCAGAGGCAGGGTCATGGCGCGGGAACATGCCCAATTCGCGGCGCCCTGCCTGTCGGTGATTGCCGCAGGTTAACGGGTCGGCAAGAACCTACCTGATGTGGGTGGGTTCGCGAGCCCGCGCGTGATGCGCTCCGGTGCCCGCGCGGCGGAATCTGGGGTCTGCTGCAGCGATGCCGGCTCCGCAGGACCACGACACCGAGCTACTCGCCGCGGGCGGTGCGCCCGCGGTGCTCATCCAGAACAAGGAAAGGATTCTCGAGAGGTTTTGCAAGCGCGCGCAGCAGTCGCTGGAAAACGCGCGGCGGGAACCTCACCCCGTGCTCATCGACACACTTCCGGTCTTCATCACGCGCGTCGCCATCGCGCTGCGCGGCGCCCACGAAATCGAGTACGCCTCGAAGAGCTCGAACATCGCGCTGGCGCACGGCAACGAGCGCGCGCGCTTCACGAACTACACCCTGGGCGATGTACTCAAGGAGTACCAGTTCCTGCGCGAGATCCTGATGGACGTCTTGAGTACCGAGGCCCGCCTCGACCAGCACGAGTGGACCGTCGTGCATCGTTCCATCGATGAAGCCATGGCGGAAGCCGCCACCGCATTCGTGGAAGTGCAGGACAGCTTTCGCGAGATGATCGTGGCCTCGCTCACCCACGATTTCCGGGGACCGCTGCAGACGGCCAGCAATTACCTGGAGCTCATGCGGCGCGAGCCCGACGAAGCGCTGCGTAATGCCATTGCCCGCCGCATCGCGGAAAACCTCCAGAGGGTGGGCCGGATGATCGCCGGATTGCTGGACGCCAGCCGCAGCAACGCCGGCGAGCCGCAGACCATCGATCCGGCCAAGCGCGAGCTGCGTGAAGTCATCGGCCTGGTCGTCGAAGATCTCGACCCGCTGCGGCGCAAGCACCTGCAGGTTTTCATCGCCGGGAACGTCGAGGTGTTCTGGGACTGCGAAAAGGTGCGGCGCGCGGTTCACAATGTTCTCGACAACGCATTCAAATATTCGGCCGCGCAGAGTCCGGTGACACTACGCGTGGCGATCACGCACGATCGCGTGCACATCTCGGTACACAATTTTGGCGAGCCGATTGCCAAGGAGGATCAGCCGTCGTTGTTCAAGGCCTATCGCCGCACCACTGGCGCGCAGATGAGCGGCAAGGCAGGCTGGGGTCTGGGGCTGACCATGGTGCAGGCGGTCTCCGAAGCGCATGGTGGCAGCGTGGCCGTGGAAAGCGACGTGGTGAACGGCACGACATTCACCATCGACCTGCTGCGCGATGTCCGTGACCTGCGCAAGCAATGAGAGTAGCTTGCCGCCCGATGCCCAAGTCCCTGGACAATCCCCTCGACACACCCGCCCCGGAATTCACGGTGGGCAAGCTGCTGGACACCGACGTCGTGTCGGTGCGCCACGTGAATTGCCGCGGCACCTGCCGGCATCGCAGTCCCGAGGAGTGCGCCTCGCAGACACATTTCGTGTTTCCGTTCCGCGGCGTGTATCTGCGCCACGTGGGCAGCGACCAGGCCGTCGCGGATGCCAACCACGTGTTGTTCTTCAATGCGCAGCAGGGCTACCAGGTGAGCCACCCGCTGATCGGCGGCGACACCAGCCTGGTCGTGAGCGTGGCGCAATCCATGCTGGCCGAGCTGGTGCCGAAGTCGCTGCTGAATGCCGGCGAACCGCTGACCTTCAACCAGCAGCACATGCGCATCGATGCGCGCGCGCAGGCGCTGGTCATGTTGCTCAACCATTCGCTGCGCAACGGCAGCATCGAGACCCTTGAGGCCGAAGGGCTCTCGCTGACGCTGATTTCGCGTGCCGTCGGCCCACGCACGGCGCGGGCGCCGGTCGCCACGTATTCGCGCCGGCGGCTGGTGGATCGCGTGAAGGTGTTGCTGGCGGGCGATCTTTCGCGGCGCTGGACGCTGGCCGACATCGCGGCGGAGATCCGCGGTTCGCCCGTGTACCTCACGCAGGTGTTCCAGCAGGTGGAGGGCATGCCGCTGTATCGCTACCACCTGCGCTTGCGCCTGGCGCGCGCACTGGACCTGGTCGCCGAGCGCGAAGATCTCTCGGGACTGGCACAGGAAGTGGGCTTCTCCAGCCACAGCCATTTCACCGCGGCATTCAAGCAGGCCTACGGCCGCACGCCGTCGCAATTCGCTAAAGATTTCGACAGCCGCCGTTAGCCACGAATGGTCTGCTGTGAACGCCCCGACACGCGGGCATCACGAGGAAAAGACCATGGCCAAGAAAACCTGTGCGGTGTGCGATTACCCGCTGGATCCCAAGTCCACGATTACCGTGAAGATCGGCGGCAAGCCGGTCGAGGTGTGCTGCGAGGAATGCGCCACCAAGCTGCGCGAGGCCAGTTCCAAGCAGAAAAAGAAGTGACGGGCGAACCCGGGCGGGTCGCGGAGCCCTCCGCCGCGTCGTATTGACGCGGTGGGGGTGTTCCGCATGTGGAATCAGGCACTTAGATTCCGGCGGGAAAAAGTCTCGCTTTGATGTTGCCCGCGGACCGACCCGGTTGTGCCAGGCGCTCGGGGCGGTGAGACTCGTTCACGAATCGCGCGCAAGACGCGAACGACGTTTCCACTGACACCGGGGTCGATGAAGTGAATCCTGTTTCGTACCTGCCCGCCACGTTCACGACCTTGTTCTTCCTCGCCGCCAGCCTGCTGCTCGGGCTGATTCGCTGATCGAGATTCGCTGAACCCACGCGCCGCGCGCGTGGGCAGCGTCCAGAACTTTCCATGCTCACGCCGACGCGCGGGTAGGACGCCGCCGTATCGGTGTCGTCATGCGCAACCAATTCTTGCCGCGCGTCAACGTTGTTAGGCTTGCGCCACCCTGATGGCTGGCCAGGCCTGTTCCCACGACACTCCTCCCACGCTACCGCCACCGAGTTGTTCGGAACGTCCTGGTCGGCCTTTGGGGACCAAAAAAGCCTCAGCGGCGGAACAGCCAGAGCAGCAGTGACACCACGAGACTGATGACGATCATCGTGGTGATCGGAAAAAATACTTTCAGTCCCGGGCGGTCGACCACGATGTCGCCAGGCAGCTTGAAGAACGGCAGGCCGGCGAGCTGCTTCCAGAACAGTCCCACCAGCACGATGACGATTCCGATGATGATCAGCGCGCGATTCATGTGTTCCCGAGATACCACGCATTTCCCGTAATTGCGATACCGCTAACACGCGGCGTATGGTCGCCGCGTCTCGGTCACACACTTTCTGAACGAGGGGGACACATGGACGTTCGAACGGCCGCTCGCGGCCGACTCTTCTCTATTGCCTGCACATTCCTCGCGGCCGCAATGCTCGCCGCACCGGCCGGCGCGCAGATCGCCGCCGGCAAATCGAAATACCTGGGCAACATCACCGGCAACAGCGTGCCCCAGAACTTCACGCAGTACTGGAACCAGGTGACGCCGGAGAACGCCACCAAGTGGGGTTCGGTCGAGGGCACTCGCAACTCGATGAACTGGTCCGCGGCGGACGCGGCCTACAACTGGGCACAGCAGAACGGCTATCCGTTCAAGTTCCACACGCTGGTGTGGGGCGCGCAATTCCCGAACTGGCTGACGAACTCGGGGCTCACGCAGGCGCAGCAGCGCGCCGAGATCGAGCAATGGATATCACTCGCGGGCCAGCACTTCCCGAACGCCTTCGCGGTGGACGTGGTCAACGAGCCGATCAAGACGCCGCTGCCCTGGTC
>Ga0164241_10003849_pt1 | contig 14861 bp, 10 predicted proteins | sample OricomyardsoilBY_FD_108780 | JGI IMG/M metagenome (GOLD analysis project Ga0164241, IMG submission 108780) | Backyard soil microbial communities from Emeryville, California, USA - Original compost - Back yard soil (BY) | ecosystem: Environmental > Terrestrial > Soil > Unclassified | place: USA...
GCCGCACGAATACGCGCTTGTTCGAGAGCAATCCGGAGCGCGTGCGATCGAAGGCGTAGATGACGCCGGCGAGCGTATCGGTGTGATACAGCGTCTTGCCGTCGGGGCTCTCAGCAGGGCCGTTGGTCACCACGTAGCCCGGGTCGCGGCGCACGCAACCTTCGGCACCAAGCTGGTACAGCGCGCCGCTCGGATCCTCTTCGTTGTCGTCCATCGAGCCGAACCAGAGGAAGCCTTCCGAATCGACGAAGCCATCGTTGAGACGGTTGTTAGGCGCGTGCGGCTCGACCACGTGCAACAGCGAGAAATTACCGGTCTCGGGATTGAACGAATGCAGCCCGGTCTTCAGGCCGGCGATCCAGCCGGTGCGGGTCGGCAACAGGAATCCCACGCGGGCCGGCGCCGGCCAGGTACGTCTGGCGCCGTTGGCCGGATCGTAACGGTGGATTGCCGGTGCCTTGATGTCGACGAACCAGACGGCTTTCTCCGCCGCGGACCAGACCGGCCCTTCACCGAGCAGCGCTTCGACCGGCCAGACGCACTCGACCATGGGTTACCGGTAGCCGCCGTCGACCCAGTAGTTATGCGCCGTGCACATCGCGGCGTCGGCGGAAGCCAGGAACAGGATCATGGCGGTCACGTGGATCGGGTCGACTCGTTGCTTGAGGCATTGCTGCGCGAGGATCTTGGCCTCTTCCTCGGGCGTATGCCACAACTTCATCTGGCGGGGCGTGCGGATGGCGCCGGGAACGACGCAATTCACGCGGATGTTCGATTCGCCGAGATCACGCGCCATGGCGCGTGTCATGCCCTCGATGCCGGCCTTGGCGGTTTCGTAGACCGACAGGTTGTCGATGGCGGAATGCCAGGACACCGATCCGAGATTGATGATCGCGCCGCCACCGGCCTTCTTCATGCCGTCGGTAACGGCCTGGGCCGCGAAGAACAGGTGGCGCAGGTTCACGGCGATGCGGTTTTCCCAGTATTCCGGCGTGACGTCTTCGATCTTGTGACGGTCGTCGTTCGCGGCGTTGTTGACCAGCACGGTGATCGGGCCGGCCTTTGCTTCGATGTCCGCGAGCGCGGCGCGCAGCGCCTTCACGTCGGTCACGTCGCACTTGATGAAGCGCGCGCCATCCGCGAGCCGCGTGACCAGCGCACGTGACTCGTTCTCGGCCACATCGAGGAAGAACACCTTCGCCTTCTGGCGCACGAATCCTTCGACGATGACCTCGCCAATGCCCGAGCCGCCGCCGGTGATCACGACGGTCTTGTTGGCGAGAGAGGGGTAAACAGCGTGCGTCATACTTTTTTGTTCAGGCCCAGGTGTAGCTAGTCTTGACTTGCGTGTAGAACTCGACCGCGGCGAAACCCTGCTCGCGGGGTCCGAAACTCGACTTGCGCGTGCCGCCGAACGGCACGTGGTAGTCCACGCCCGCGGTCGGCAGGTTGGTCATGGTCATGCCGGCGCGCACGTTGCGCACGAAATGCCGCGCGTATTTCAGCGAGCTGGTCATGATGCCGGCCGACAAGCCGAATTCGCCGGCATTCGCGACGGCCAGCGCTTCGTCGTAGTCCTTGACGCGCACGGTCGAGGCGACAGGGCCGAAGACCTCTTCGCAGTTGATGCGCATGTCCTGTTTCGTGTCCGCGATCAGCACGGGCGCCACGTAGTAGCCGGGCGTCGCGAGCTTGAGCGCATCGCCGCCGACGACCTTGCGGCCGCCTTCCTTGGTCGCCACCTCTATATAAGAGAGCGTGGTCTCGAGCTGGGCCTCGCTGGCCAGCGGGCCCATCTGCGTGTCGGCCGCCAGCGCGTCGCCGACCTTGAGCGCCTTGACGCGCGCCGCCAGCGCCTCGATGAATTTGTCGTGGATGCCCTGCGTCACGATGATGCGGCTCGAGGCCGTGCAACGCTGGCCGGTGGCGAAGAACGCACCGTCGAGCGCGCACTGCACGGCGCGGTCGAGATCGCAGTCATCGAGCACCACCAGGGGATTTTTGCCGCCCATCTCGAGCTGCACGCGCGCGTTGTGCGACATCGCGCCCTTCGCGACCGTGGCGCCGGTGCTCTGGCCGCCCGTGAAGGAGATGCCGGCGACGTCCGGATGCTCGGTGAGCGCGCCGCCCATCGAGCCGCCACCAAGGATGAGATTGAACACACCCTTCGGGAAGCCGGCCTCGTGGATGATCTCCGTCAGCGCGTGCGCGGTGGCCGGCGTCAGCGACGCGGGCTTCATGACCACCGTGTTGCCGAAGGCGAGTGCAGGTGCGCTCTTCCATGCCGGGATGGCGATCGGGAAATTCCACGGCGTGATCAGGCCGAAAACGCCGAGCGGTTCGCGGTAGGTTTCCACGGCGACACCGGGGCGCGTCGAGTCCACGGTGACACCATGGCGGCGCAGCGCTTCACCGGCGAAGAACTTGAAGATGCGCGCGGCGCGCATGACTTCGCCCTTGCCCTCGGGCAGCGTCTTGCCTTCCTCGCGCGACAGCAGGCGGCCGAGCTGGTCGGCGCGCGCCATGATCAGCGAGCCCACCTTGTCGAGCAGGTCCGAGCGCACTTCGGGGCTGGCATTCGCCCAGGCCGGGAAAGCGGCCCTGGCGGCCGCGACCGCGCTATCTACCGTCTTCTTGTCGCCGCCGGGCACCTTGGCGACGATGTCGCGCGTGTCGGAGGGGTTGAGACTGTCGGAGGCCGGGGCGCCCGCGACCCATTGCCCATCGATGTAATGGGTCAGCTGCTTGGTGTCACTCATAAGTTGATTCCGTTCAGGTATTCAGGAGTCCGCGCCGCGCGAGGTTGCGCATCAGGTCGGCAATTCCGAACGACCAAGTCGGCGCCTGGTCGCAGGTGATCACCTTGTTTTCTAGCACACCCAGCTTCTCCGAGGACACCCGCACGACGTCACCGCCCTTGTGGGTGAATCCTTGCCCGGGCGCACCGCGATCCACGATGGGCGCGAACATGGTGCCGAGGAACAGCGCAAAGCCGTCCGGATAGGCGTGGTGCTTGCAGATGGTCTGGCCGACCAGTTCGGTCGGGTCGCGGCTGATCTGCGACATGGAGCTCTGGCCTTCGAGGCGGAAGCCTTCGTCGCCGGTGATCTCCAGCTTCACGACCGCCTTGCGCACGTCGTCCAGCGTGTAGTCGCCGTCGAACATGCGGATGAAGGGGCCGATGGCGCAGCTGGCGTTGTTGTCCTTGGCCTTGCCGAGCAGCAGCGCGCTTCGGCCCTCGATGTCGCGCAGGTTGACGTCGTTGCCGAGCGTTGCGCCGAGGATGCGCCCGGCACTATCTACCGCCAGCACGATCTCGGGTTCGGGGTTGTTCCAGGCCGAATCGGAGCGCACGCCGATGAATTCTCCCCAGCCCACCGACGACAACGTCGGGGCCTTGGTGAATATTTCCGCGTCCGGACCGATGGCCACTTCGAGGTACTGCGACCAGAGGCCGTCGGAAATCAGTGCCTGCTTGAGCTTCTTTGCATCTTCCGATCCCGGCTTCACCGCACGGATGTCGGTGCCGATGCGCTCACGCAGCGATGCGCGCAGGCTGTCCGCCTTGCTGGCGTCGCCCCTGCAGCGCTCCTCGATGACGCGCTCCATGGCCGAAACCGCAAACGTCACGCCACTGGCCTTGATGCACTGCAGGTCGAACGGCGACAGCAGGCGCACGTCCTTGCGATCGTCGAAGCAGCGCGTGAAACCGAATGATTCCAGCGGCCCCAGGTCGGCGCCCGCCGGGATTTCCCCGTTCCAGCCATTCATGAGCTGCGAAACCGTCGCGGCATGGCGCGATACGTTGCGCACGCGGCCGTCGACCACCAGGACGGGTGTCGGACCCTCGCGCGTGAGAATGCGGCCGACGAGGATTGCCTGCCGCCAGTCGGAAGGAAGATGTTCGATCATGTGCGTCCGAAGAGAATCCCGCGGCCCCAAGCATTGGGCCGCGGGACCGGTTTTACGAGGTCAGGTGGCGGCTACGGCCACATCCTTTTTCCACAGCTTCTGCATGGACTCGAGCGACACGCCCTTGCTCTCGGGAACGAATTTCCAGACGAACAGGGCGGCGAGCACGCTGAAGCCACCGTACAGCCAGTAGGCGAAACCATGGTTGAAGGCCGCGTTGAGCGCAGTGTTGCCGTCCATGATGTTGAAGGTCACCGTGACCACCCAGTTCATGAACCATTGCGCGGCCACGGCGATGGCCATGGCTTTGTCACGAATCGAGTTCGGGAAGATCTCGGCCAGCATCACCCATACCACCGGGCCCCAGGACAGCGAGAAGCCGGCGATGTAGATGCAGACCACGACCAGCGCCACGAGGGCCACGGAACCGGCGTTGAACAGGAAGCCCAAGGCGATCATCGCCACGGCCATGATGATCGCCCCCAGGATCAGCAGCGGCTTGCGGCCCCACTTGTCCACGGTGACGGTCGCGATCAGCGTGAACACCACCATGACGATGCCCATGATGACGGTGCTTGCGAAAGACGCGTCGCCCTTGAAGCCCATGTTGTCGAACATCTGCGGGCCGTAGTAGAGCACCGCATTGATGCCCACCAGCTGCTGGAAAGCCGACAGCAGGATTCCGACGACGATGACCAGGCCGCCATACGACAGCAGCTTGCCGGCCGACTCGTGCAGCGAAGCATCGATCTCGGCAAGGACGATCTTGGCTTCTTCGGGGCTCGCGAGCCTGTTGAGCACTTCGTTCGCCTTTTCCTTCTTGCCCTTGAGCATCAGGCCACGCGGCGTTTCGGGGACGAAGAACAGCAGCAGCACAAAGATGCCGGCCGGAATGGCGCAGCAGGCGAGCATCCAGCGCCAGCCTTCGGTGTGCACCCAGTTCGGGTCACCGGCGCCGCCGAACTTCTTGATGAAGTAGTTCACGAAGTACGAAATCGTGATGCCGCTGACGATCGCGATCTGCTGGTAGGTGACCAGCGAGCCGCGCTTGGAGGGCGGCGCGATCTCGGCGATGTACATGGGCGCGAGCATCGAGGCGAGGCCGATGCCCATGCCGCCAAAGAGGCGATGACCGATGAAGTTGGTGATCGAGTCGCCGAAGTGGATGTACGGTGCATCCTGGAAGAAAAGATTCAGGAACCAGATGAGCGCATTGATCAGCGGCGTCAGCACCGAGCCCAGGTGGCCGAGCCACGACTCCGGCCACGCCGAACCCAACGACGAAATGAAGAACAACACGCCGGCGACGATCAGGCCGCCACGACGTCCGAGGAAATGCGCGACCACGCCGCCGATGGCGCCGCCGATGAGGCAACCCCACAGCGCACCGGCGATGGTGAATCCCTCGAGGCTGAGCCGCGCTTCTTCGGCGAGGCTCATCGGTGCGACGAAGTTCTGCTTGATCGAATCGGTCGCGCCAGAAATGACCGCGGAGTCGTAACCAAAAAGAAGGCCTCCGAGAGCCGCGATAATCGTAAGAGTGAAGAGCAGGCCGGTGTGCGAAGAGCCTGCAGGGCTCGAAGATTGAGACACGCGCTATCTCCTTGATTGATTTATGGTTTTCGACCCCGCTGACGTGCGCATGAAACGCCCCCCGCACAGCGGTCGGGAGAGCCTAGTGATAGCGGTATCAGATAGCAAGCACGCCGGGCGGCGCGAAATACGCCGCACCGTGGGGTGACTTAACGCCGCGAAAAATGAATCAGGGTTTGCGCGGCGGCGCCACCGAATCGCGCTTCACGAGGACGTACGGAACGAGGTGATCGACGGCCTGCGTGGCGTGCCGATCCTTCGGTCGACGGATCTTGTGCAGCAACAGGTTGATCGCAGCCTCGGCCATGGCGGCGATGGGCTGGCGAATGGTGGTGAGTTCCGGCCACACCGTGGTCGCGATCGGCGTGTCGTCGAAGCCGACCACCGACAGATCGTTGGGCACGTCGAGTCCGCGCCGGTGCGCCACGGAAATCGCCGCCGCGGCCATGTCGTCGTTGCTGGCGAAAATCGCGGTGGGAATGCGCTTGCGCGCCAGCAGTTTCTCGGCGGCCTCGAGTCCGGACTTGTAGGTGAAGAAGCCCTGGATCACGAGCGACGGATCGATCTCGTGCCCGGCTTCTTCCATCGCGGCTTCGAAACCGGCCTGGCGCTGGCCGCTGGCGGTCTGCGTCGGCTGGCCCTTGATGAAAGCGATGCGCGTGTGGCCCTGCGCGATCAGGTGCGCGGTCATTTCGCGTGCCGCGTTGAAGTCGTCGATGCGCACGCAGGACACGTCTTCGCGCGCCTTGCCGGTAGCCAGCGCGACCGCGGGCACGCCCTCGGCGGCGAAGGCGGCGGCGATGGCTTTCGACTCGCACAGCGGCGGCGGCAGGATCACGCCGGTGATGCCTTCGGCGAGTTTCTGCGCGGCGGCCTTCTCCTGCGCGGGCTTGAGGTTGTCCCAGCGGTCGAGCACCAGCTGTGACGCCGTGCGATGCGAACCGTCGAGCGCGCCGACCAGCATTTCCGATAGATAGGAGGCGCTGGGGTTGGAATAGATGAGGGCGATGCGCGTGTCGCGCGCGCCGGCCAGCACGCGGGCCGCCGGGTTCGGCCGGTAGTTGAGCGCGCGCACGGCTTCCATGACGATCTCGCGCGTGGTGTCGCGCACGTTGCTCTCGCCGTTGATCACGCGCGACACGGTCATCGGAGACACGCTGGCATGGCGTGCCACTTCGTGAATGGTCACGGCACCACCCTTGCGGCGGCCGGTTTTCTCCACTCGTGGCGCACCATTGCTGGTGTCGCGGTCCCCTGTCTCGCTCAATCGAACTCCCTGCGGCTTTGCGGCTGGCGCAAGGCTTGAGTTAGCGTTAACAATACTACTCGCCGTCGAAGATCAATACACCCATGAATCATCGTCTATTGCTGGCCTGCCTCGCGGCCATGCTGTTCGCATTGCCCGCCGCCTCCGAGGATGGATACGACTTATGGCTGCGATATCAGCCATCAGCCCCGGGCCCGGTGCGTGAACTCGTCGCGGGCGCAGGGTCTCCGACGCTCGAAGCCGCGCAACGCGAACTGGTCCGGGGATTGAGCGGCCTGGCCGGAGCGCCCATCCCCGTGGTGCGGGAGCCGGGTCAGTCTGGTGCAGTCCTGTTCGGCACGCCGCGCAGCTCGGCGCTGATCGCCGGTCTGTCATTGGGACTCGAACGTGCCGGTGACGAGGGCTACGTGATCCGCAGTACCTCCATCGGTGGCCATGCGGTCACGGTGATTGCCGCGAATTCCGACGTGGGTGCGCTGTATGGCGCCTTCCATTTCCTGCGGCTGTTGCAGACGGGGCAGGGCTCGCAATCCCTGGACCTGGTGTCGCAGCCCCGCACCAAGCTGCGCGTGCTGGATCACTGGGACAACCTCGATCGACACGTCGAGCGCGGCTACGCCGGCCAGTCCATCTGGGACTGGCACAAGCTGCCGGGCTGGCTGGATCCGCGTTACACGGACTATGCGCGTGCCTGCGCCTCGATCGGCATCAACGGCGCGGTGCTCACCAACGTCAATGCCAATGCCGTCAGCCTCACGCCCCCGTATCTCGAAAAGGCCGCCGCGCTGGCCAATGTCTTGCGCCCCTACGGCGTGCGCGTCTACCTGACGGCACGCTTCAGCGCGCCCATCGAGCTCGGCGGCCTCAAGACAGCCGACCCGCTCGATCCCGAGGTGCGCGCCTGGTGGAAGGCGAAGATCGACGAGATCTACCAGTACGTCCCCGACTTCGGCGGCTTCCTCGTCAAAGCCAACTCCGAGGGCCAGCCCGGGCCGCAGGACTACAAGCGCACGCATGCCGACGGCGCCAACATGCTGGCCGGGCCGCTGGCCGCGCACGGCGGCATCGTCATGTGGCGCGCATTCGTCTATTCGAGCGACAACACCGAGGATCGCGCCAAGCAGGCGTACTCCGAATTCGTGCCGCTCGACGGCAAGTTCGCGGACAACGTGCTGGTGCAGGTCAAGAACGGCCCCATCGACTTCCAGCCGCGCGAACCGTTTTCGCCGCTGTTCGGCGCCATGCCGAAGACGCCGCTGATGATGGAATTCCAGATCACCAAGGAGTATCTCGGCTACGCCACGCATCTGGTCTATCTAGGCACGATGTGGGAGGAGGCGCTGGAGGCGGACACGATGGTGTCGGGCAAGGGGTCGACGGTCGCGAAAGTCATCGAAGGCAAGTTGCAGGGCGCTCATTCGCATTCTGGACTTACCGGCATGGCAGGTGTCGCGAACATCGGCGCGGATCGGAACTGGAGCGGCTCGCACTTCGACCAGGCCAACTGGTACGCCTTCGGTCGCCTCGCCTGGGATCCGCAGCTTTCCGCGCGCAGCATCGCGGAAGAGTGGGTCCGCATGACCTTCTCCAACGACCCGGCGCTGGTCACACCGGTGGTCGCGATGATGATGGGCTCGCGCGAAGCGGCCGTGGACTACATGACCCCACTGGGTCTCGCGCATCTCATGGGCACCGGGCATCACTATGGCCCGGCGCCGTGGGTCAGCGACCTGAAGCGCCCGGAGTGGAATCCGGCTTACTACCACCGCGCCGATGCGAGCGGCATCGGTTTCGAGCGGGGGCCGCCTCGCAACGGAAACGGGGGTAGTGATGCGACTTCGCAGTATTCACCGAAAGTCGCGGCGATCTATGCGGACCCGGAGAAAACACCGGAAAACCTGCTGCTGTGGTTCCACCACGTGTCCTGGGATCGGCGCATGTCATCGGGTCGCACCTTGTGGGACGAATTGGTGTATCGCTATGACCACGGCGTCGAGACGGTGAAACAGATGCGCCGCACCTGGGATGCGCAGCGTGATCGCGTCGACGCCGAGCGCTTCGCGCAGGTGGCCGCGTTCCTCGCCATCCAGGAGCAGGAGGCGCAATGGTGGCGCGATGCCTGCGTGGCATATTTCCAGTCGATCTCGAAGCGGCCATTGCCCGCGGGCTCCGCGCCCCCGGCGCATCCGCTCGAGTACTACAAGGCGCTGACTTTTCCGTACGCGCCCGGCCGCGGTTGAGGGGAACCGACATGCGTGCAACTTTCCTCTCGCTTGGGTTGATGCTGCTGGCGTCGCCGGCATTCACGTCCGCCGCGCCGCCGCTCGAGATGACCGCGGAGCAGGATCACAAGCTCATGATGGACAAGCTGGGCATCGGCGCCATCCGCCCGGGCGCCAATGGCCGCGATTCCACAGCGCCTAACTACGCGAACTACGACGAGTCGAAGGCGAATCCGTACCCGGCACTCCCGGATCCGCTGAAGCTGGCGAATGGCAAGCCGGTGAAAACCGCGAAAGACTGGTGGAAGAAGCGCCGGCCCGAGCTGGTCGAGATCTACGATCGCGAGATCTACGGACGTTTGCCCGCGAACGTGCCGGGCGTGACCTGGTCGGTGAAGGAGACCCGGGAAGACATGGTCGGCGGCAAGCCCGTGGTATTCCGCAAGCTCGTCGGCCACGTCGACAACTCGGCCTATCCACTCATCAACGTCGACATCGAAGCCGAGCTCACCACGCCCAAAGACGCCAGCCACGTGCCGGTGGTGGTCGAGTTCTTCCCATTCGAATTCCGCGGGCGCTTCCCGGCGCCGCCGTCTCCGACCTGGCAGGAGCAGGTGATCGCGCGCGGCTGGGCGTACGCCATCCTCTCGACCAGCACCATCCAGGCCGACAATGGCGCCGGACTCAACAAGGGCATCATCGGCCTGGTCAACAAGGGGCAGCCGCGCAAGCCCGACGACTGGGGCGCGTTGCGCGCCTGGGCTTGGGGCGCATCGCGGCTGCTCGATTACCTGGAAACGAATCCCGAGGTCGACGCGAAGCGCGCCGTCATCGAAGGCGTGTCGCGGTTCGGCAAGGCGGCGCTCGTGACCATGGCCTACGAGCCGCGTTATGCGATCGGTTTCATCGGCTCCTCGGGCGCCGGCGGCGCGGCGCTGACGCGCCGCAACTGGGGCGAGAAGCTGGAGAACGTAGCCGGCAGCGGTGAGTACCACTGGATGGCGGGCAACTACATCAGGTACGCGGCCGATCCGCTCGGGCCGAACGACCTGCCCGTGGATGCGCACGAGCTGATCGCACTCGCCGCGCCGCGGCCGCTGTTCATCGGTGCCGGCACGCTCGAGCAGGGTGACGGCTGGGTGGATCCGAAGGGCATGTTCATGGCCGCCGCCGCGGCCGGGCCCGTGTACCGGTTGTTAGGGAAGAAGGATCTCGGCACCCGCGAGTGGCCGCCGACCGGGACGCCGCTGACGTCGGGAGAGCTGGCCTATCGCCAGCACGCGGGTGGCCACACCTCGGGCCCCAACTGGCCGACGTTCCTCGAGTTCGCCGCGCGCTACTTCGACTAATGGGGACATTCCTCGTTTCCTAGCAAAAGGGGACACACCTGAAGCAGGTGCGTCCCCTTTTGCTGGCTGCGCCGGGGAACGAGGAATGTCCCCTCACCAGTCCCACATCGTGCCGTCTTCCAGACGCGCGACCGGGAGCTGTTTCGGGTTGTAGGGATACCGGGCCGCGAGCTTCTCGTCGAGCGAGACGCCGTGCCCGGCGGTCTCGCCGCAGAACAGCCGCCCGTCCTTGAACGTGTAGTCGTGCGGGAACACCGCGTCCGTCTCGGGCGCGTGTTTCATGTATTCCTGGATGCCGAAGTTCGGCACCCAGGTGTCGAAGTGCAGCGCGGCTCCCATGCACACCGGCGAGAGATCCGTCGCGCCGTGGAAACCGGTGCGCACGCCATGCAGCGCCGCGTAGTCGGCGATGCGGCGCACGTGCGTGATGCCGCCGCCGTGCACGATGGTGGTACGGATGTAGTCGATCAGCTGGTTCTCGAGCAGGTGCTTGCAGTCCCAGATCGCGTTGAACACTTCGCCCACCGCGAGCGGCGTCACGGTGTGCTTGCGGATGATCTCGAAGCTCTTCTGGTTCTCCGCCGGCGTCGCGTCTTCCATCCAGAACAGCCGGTACGGTTCCAGCGACTTGCCGAGGCGCGCGGCTTCGATCGGTGTCAGGCGGTGATGCACGTCATGCAGCAGTTCGACTTCGTAACCGTGATCCTTGCGCAGGCGCTCGAAGAGTTGCGGCACGAACTCCAGGTATCTCGACGTGGACCACACGGTCTCGAGCGGCAACTCGCTCTCCGCCGGCTCGTACGCATTCTTCAGGTTCGAAATGCCGTACGCCTTCTTGATGCCCGGCACGCCGCTTTGCGCGCGCACCGCCTTGTAACCCTGCGCGATGTACTTGCCGACCTCGGCGCTGCACTCGTCGATGTCCTTGCCGTTCGCGTGCCCGTACACCAACGCGCCCTCGCGCGAACGGCCACCAAGCAGCTGGTACAGCGGCTGGTTCGCCATCTTGCCGAGGATGTCCCACAACGCGACGTCGACCGCGGCGATCGCGGTCATCGTGACCGGGCCGCGACGCCAGTACGCGCCACGATAGAAAAATTGCCAGGTGTCCTCGATGCGACCGCAGTCGCGGCCGATGAGATTCGGCACGACGTGGTCCTTCAGGTACGACGCCACCGCGAGCTCGCGACCATTCAGCGTGGCATCGCCGATACCGGTAACACCTGACCGCGTGACGATTTTCAGCGTGACGAAGTTCCGCGCGGGGCAGGTGACGATCACATCGGCCGATACGATCTCGCGATCGCGTTCCGACCCTGGCTTTGAATTAATCGTCTCCGCGATGCTCACGCCCATTGCTCCCTTCGAAATTAAGAATTAGTGTCGCCCGCCGAGGCGGGGCACGCATACTACCAATATGGACAAACTCAATCCTGATCGGCTTTTCCCCGCCGATCCCACTACCCGTGCCATTGCGCGCAACCTGTACAGGCTCGTCAAGGACCTGCCGATCATCAGCCCGCACGGGCACACGGATCCCAAGTGGTTTGCCGACAACGTGCCGTTCGCGGATCCCGCGAGCCTGCTGCTGACCCCGGACCATTATGTTTTCCGCATGTTGTACAGCCAAGGCATCCGGCTCGAGGACTTCGGTGTGGCGCGCGTGGACGGGGGCACCACCGAACGCGACTCGCGCAAGATCTGGCGGCTGTTCGCGGCTCACTACTACCTGTTCCACGGCACGCCTTCGCGCATGTGGTTCGACTGGGTGCTGTCCAGCGTGTTCGATGCGCCAATACCGCTGACCCCGGCCAACGCCGACGCCACCTACGACCGGATCGCCGACAAGCTGCAAAAGCCTGAATTCCGGCCGCGCGCGCTGTTCGAACGCTTCAACATCGAGGCGCTGGCCACCACTGAATCGCCGCTCGACGATCTGCTGCACCACGTCACGATCCGCAAGAGCGGCTGGGGCGGCCGCGTGATCACGGCCTACCGGCCCGACAACGTCGTCGACCCGGATGCCATCGGTTTCCTGGACAACCTCAAGAAGTTCAGCGAGCTCACTGGAGAAGATGCACTGTCCTGGCGCGGCTACATCGCCGCGCATCGCAAGCGCCGCGCCTTCTTCGCCGTCATGGGCGCGACCTCCACCGACCACGGCCATCCAACCGCGCGCACCGCGGACCTGTCGCCGGCGGATGCGGAGTCGCTGTTCAATCGCATCGTGAAAGGCGGGGCAACCCCGGGCGATGCCGACCTGTTCCGTGGGCAAATGCTCACCGAGATGGCGCGCATGAGCCTCGACGACAAGCTGGTGCTGCAGATCCATCCGGGCTCCTGGCGCAATCACAATGGACCGTTGTTCGACCGCTTCGGGGCGAACGTGGGCGCGGACATCCCGACGCGCACCGATTACGTGGGCGCGCTGCGGCCGCTGCTCAACCGCTACGGCAATGATCCTGCGCTTTCCATCATCGTGTTCACGCTCGACGAGAGCAGTTATGCCCGCGAGCTCGCGCCGCTGGCGGGTCACTACCCGGCGCTGAAGCTGGGTCCCGCCTGGTGGTTCCACGACAGTCCCGAAGGCATGATGCGGTTCCGCGAGCAGACCACCGAGACCGCGGGCTTCTACAACACCGTGGGTTTCAATGACGACACGCGTGCTTTCCTCTCGATCCCGTCGCGCCACGACATGGCACGACGCATCGATTGCTCTTTTCTCGCGCGCCTGGTGGCCGAACACCGGCTGCCGGAGGACGAGGCGGCCGCTCTCGCGCCGCAGCTCGCCTACGAATTTCCCAAGAAAGCCTACAAACTTTGAGCGAAGCATCACCCGGGGGAACTGCTGAATGAGCACGACGAACGTGAAAAATGACACCGGTAGCAACGCCGGCGCCGCCGCCAAGGTCGGCAACTATCGCTGGGTGATCTGCGCACTGCTGTTCATCGCCACCACGACGAACTACATCGACCGCAACGCGCTCGGTGTCCTCAAGCCGTTCCTGCAGGAGCATCTGGGCTGGGACGAAGTCGACTACGGCTGGATCGTATTCGCGTTCGTGGGTGCATACGCAGCCTTTCCCTCCATCGTCGGAATCTTCATCGACAGGTTCGGCGTGAAACGCAGCCTGGCGATCGCGCTGGTGATCTGGTCGCTGGCGGCGGCCGCGCACGGCTTGGTCGGCACGGTGCTGGGCTTCGTGATCGTGCGCTTTTTCCTGGGCGTGGCAGAGGCGGCCAATTTCCCGGCATCCATCAAGGCCGTCGCGATGTGGTTCCCGCAAAAGGAGCGTGCGCTCGCCACCGGCATCTTCAACTCCGGCACCAGCGTGGGCGTGATCGCCGCTCCGGTCACGGTGGTGCTCGCGCAAACCCTGGGCTGGCAGTGGTCGTTCATCCTGATGGGACTGATCGGCTTCATCTGGTTGTATTTCTGGCAGCGCAGCTTCCAGGCGCCGGAGACCCATCCGCGGGTCGGTGCGGCCGAGCTCGAATACATCCGCTCGGGGCAGAAGGCCGGCGAGCAGAACGTCAAACTGTCCTGGTCCGCGATGGTGCGCTACCGGCAGATCTGGCCGTTCCTCATCGGCAAGTTCCTCACCGACCCCGTGTGGTGGTTCTACCTGTTCTGGCTTCCGACCTACCTGAGCGTCGAGCGCGGCCAGAACCTGCTGAAGAGCGCCGGGCTCATGGCCATCATCTACACGGGCTCGAGCGTCGGTTCGGTGTTTGGCGGATGGCTGTCGGGGTACCTGATCCGCAAGGGCTGGCACGTCGGCAAGGCGCGCATGACTGCGATGCTGCTGGCGGCCATCTTCATGCCCGGTTCCATCCTCGCGTACTTCACCGACAACTTCGCAGTGTGCGTGGCCTTCATCACGCTGGCGACGGCCTGTCACCAATGGTGGTCGGCGAACATCTTCACCTCGGCGACCGATCTTTTTCCGCAGAAGGTGTCCGGCTCGGTCGTCGGCCTCGGCGCCACCGCGGGCGGCATCGGCGGCATGTTCATCGCCTTGCTCGCCGCGCTCGCCATTCAATGGACCGGCAAGCAGGAGCTGGTGTTCATCTGGGCCGCGTTCATGCACCTGATCAGCATTGCCATCTACTGGTTCTGGTTCCGCGGACGATTCGATCCGGTGGACGTCGATGCCGGCATCGACCTGCATTCGCGTCACACGCCGCTTCTCACGTCCGGCACCGTCATCACGCTGATCGGCATCGCGCTGTCGCTGCTGATCGGCTTCAACTGGGACGTGTGCGTGAAGGCGACCAGCCTGTCGGGCGCCGCGCAGGCGATGACCGCGGCGCTGGGCGTCTTCGTGATCGGCGCGGGGCTGACCTACGCCGGCATGGCGAAGTCGGCGCGCTAACGCCCGGCGGCCTTGCGGCGCACCGTGGTGTAACGCCGCCGCTTCTCGGCGGCGATGGCGCGGGCGCGCTGGATTTCCTCGACCTCGGTGACCTTCAGCATGTCCTCGATCACGCGCGAAATGTGCTGGTGCATTGCGGCGC
>Ga0164241_10003850_pt1 | contig 14861 bp, 14 predicted proteins | sample OricomyardsoilBY_FD_108780 | JGI IMG/M metagenome (GOLD analysis project Ga0164241, IMG submission 108780) | Backyard soil microbial communities from Emeryville, California, USA - Original compost - Back yard soil (BY) | ecosystem: Environmental > Terrestrial > Soil > Unclassified | place: USA...
CGCGGCGAGGAGGATGGGCACGCGTCGTGAAAGGATCATCGTCAAATCTCCGTCTCAGGGATGTGACAAGATACGAAACGCGGCATTAGGTGGCCGTTAGGGCGCGGCGGGGATCCGCACGCGGAGGACGAGGCCGCCATTGTCGCGCGGCGTGGCCTTCACCTCTCCGCCATGCGCCAGCGCCACCGAGCGGACGATGGAGAGACCAAGACCCGCCCCGCGCACGCTCGATCCACGCGGTGCGCCGGCCAGGCGTTCAGTCGACGCCAGCCGGCGGAACGGCTCGAAGAGTCCCGCGACCTCGTGCGAGGCAATGAGGGGACCGCTGTTTTCGACCACGAGCTCGACGCTGCCGGCGGCAGCTACGGTTCGGACGTGAACCCAGCCATTGTCGGGCCGGTTGTACTGAATGCCGTTCTCGATGAGGTTCTGGATCAGACGCTCGAGGAGAAACGCGTCGCCGAGGATCACGCCGGCCTCGAGGTCGGTCTCAAGGACGACGCCGGTCCTTTCGGCGAGAGGTCGCATCTCCGTCGCGACGTGACTGGCGATCTGCGCGAGGTCGACCGCCGCAAAGTCCGCACTGCGCTGCTCGCTGCTCGCGAGGGTGAGAAGCCCGTCGGTCAGTTTCTCATGCCGCTGGTTGACTGCAAGAAGCGTGGTGCCGAGCTGCCGCGTCCGCTCGTCGGCGTCACGGTCGAGCAGGGCGACCTCGATCAGCGTTCGGGCGATGGTCAGCGGCGTGCGGAGCTCGTGCGACGCGTTGGCGATGAAGCGGCGCTGGCTGTCGAACGACCGGTCGAGCCGGTCGAGCATCGCATCGAGCGTGTCGGCAAGATCCTTGATCTCGTCGTGTGGCCCGCTGAGGGCGATGCGTTCGTGGAGGCTGCGGTCCGCGACGCGGCGCGCGGTGGCGGTGATATCGCGAAGCGGCCGCAGCGCCTGTCCCGCGACCAGCCAGCCGATGAGTCCGGCGATGGCGGTCATGACGACTGCGATGATGCCCGAAACGATGAGCATGGTCTGGAGCGTATCGACGCGCGCCCGGCGGATCATGACCTCGATGATGCGCCGTCCCTGGCTGAGCTCGTCGGGGGAGGCTTCGAGCGGCGGCAGGCCCGGCGCGGTGCGGATCATGAATTGCTGCTCGAGCACCTGGCCGAGGAAGAGATAGATGGAGACGATCAGAACGACGCTCGCCGCGAAGAAGGCCCCGGCATAGAGCAGCGACAGCCGGGTGCGGATCGTCCAGGGGAAGCCAAGACCTTTCATTTGAGGCGGTACCCCACGCCCTGGACGGTATCGATGATCTGCGGTTCGCCGAGCTTGCGGCGAACGTTCATGACGGTGAAGCGCACGACATTGCTGAAGGGGTCGATCTGCTCGTCCCAGGCCTTCTCGAGCAGGTGTTCGGTCGAGACCGCCCCGCCATCGGCATGCATCAGCTCGTGGAGGACCGCGAACTCCTTGCGCGAGAGGTCGATATCGCGTCCGTCGCGGGTGACCGTGCGGCGATGCGTGTCGAGCCGGATCCCGGCGCGCTCGAGCACCGGAGGCGCCGCGGGACGCGCGCGGCGGGCGAGGGCCTGAACGCGCGCCACCAGCTCGGCAAAGGCGAAGGGCTTGGTGAGGTAATCGTCGGCACCGAGGCCGAGGCCGGCGACGCGCTGCGCGACGGCGGTCGCGGCGGTGAGCATGAGGATGCGCGTCTGCGTCTCCGACTTGACCAGCGCCGCGCAGACCTCGTCGCCCGAAAGGATCGGCAGGTCGCGGTCGAGCACCAGGACGTCATAGTCGTTGACGCTGGCCCGCTCGAGGCCGGCTTCGCCGTCATAGGCGACATCGACGGCCATGGCATGGAGCCGCAACCCCTCTGCGATCGAGTCGGCGAGCTGCCGTTCGTCCTCAACCACCAATACCCGCACGCCACTCTCCGCACCCGCTGCCGACCGATCATACTAACCGGTCCCATGTTAGAGTCGCGTTAGGTCGGAAACGTGACGCGGAACTTCTGTTCCGGAGCCGCCCGTGACATAGTTCGTCGCGATGAACGCGATCAGCCTCGATATCGAGCGGCCGGCGGCCGCCGTCAACGCCGCGGCATACGGGCGCGAGATGTGGCCGCTGGCCTTCCTCGCCGATGCGATGCGGAACGGGGCGACCGGCGCTCTAGTGACGATCAGCGCCATAGCGGGCGGCGCCCCCCGGCCGCTCGGCACGCATCTGGCGGTGCTGGCGGACGGCCGCCATTGCGGGCACATTTCGGGGGGCTGTGTTGAAGCCGCGATCGCCGCCGAGGTGGTGCCTATCCTTGCGGCGGGGAACGACCAGGTCGTCCGCTTCGGCGCGGGATCGTGCTACATCGATATCCGGTTCCCGTGCGGGGGCGGAGTGGACCTTCTGGTCCATGTTGCCCCGACTGCCGAACTGTTGGAGCAGGCGCTGGCGCACGCGAGACGCCGGACACCATTTGCCATCGCCTTCGATCCCGCCGGGTCTCGCTCGTCCCTTGTTGCGGCGGGAGCCGCGACGGGGTGGCGGGGTGAGGTTTTTGTGCGCCGGTACCTGCCGCGTCCGCGGCTGGTGCTTGTCGGGCGGGGGCCGGACTTCGAAGTCATGGCGCGGGTCGCCGCTGCGGCCGAGTTCGAGCTCTGTATCGTGACCCCCGATGTCGGAGCGGCGGAGGTCTTCACGGCCCAGGGCGTGCGCACCGAGGTGCTGACCAGCCCCAGCCAGACGGTACAAACGCCGATCGACGCATGGACCGCCGTCGCTGTTCTGTTCCATGAGCGCGAATGGGAGACAGCGTTGCTGGCCGATGCCGCTTCCGGCCCGGCTTACTATGTGGGCGCGCTTGGGAGCCGGCGGACGCATCGGGCGAGGTGCGACGCGCTCGCGGCTCTTGGTGTGCCGCCCGACACGATCGCCCGTATCCGTGGTCCCATAGGGCTCGTCGAGCAGGCGCGCGATCCCGGCACGCTTGCGCTCTCCGTTTTGAGCGAGATTGCCGGCGAATGGGCGGCGGTTGAGCGCGCATAGGGGCACGGCTGCTCTCGTGCTCGCCGCTGGTGCTGCCCGCCGGTTCGGTGGCGACAAGCTGTTGGCAGAGTTCCGCGGCCGTCCGCTGGCCGCACACGCTGCCGACACCCTGGCGGGGATGGGCTTCGACCATTTGATTGCGGCATGTCCGGCCGATAGTGCGGCGCGTGTCGGACTTTTCACAAGCCGGGGGTTCGAGATCGTCTGGGTCGAGCACCCGGAGGACGGGATGGGACGGTCGCTCGCGATTGGTGCGGCGCGCGCTCTCGAGCTCGGCGCCGAGGCCCTGCTGGTCTGCCTCGCCGACATGCCCAATGTCGATCGAGGCCATCTCGAGCGCGTGCTCGCCGCGTATGATGGTGCAACCTCCGTTGCGACCGAGGTCGACGGCATCCGGATGCCGCCAGCCCTGTTCCCGAAGGCGCTCTTTCCGGCGCTTGTCGCACTGACCGGCGATAGCGGTGCGAAGCCGCTTCTGCGGGGAGCGCGCCTTGTGGCCGCCGATGCCGCGACTGCCGTGGATATCGATACTGCCGACGACCTTCGTCGTTAGGTTCGCGTCTCGCGCGCCCCCGTGCCGCCGTTTGTTTCAGGTTGCTGCAGCAGGAACCATTTCCATGCCGTCTCGACGATCTCGTCCAGGCTAGAGCACTTCGCGCGCCAGCCGAGCGTGTGGAACGCCGCCGTCGGGTCGGCAACCAGCGAGGGGGGGTCGCCATCGCGCCGAGCCCGGTGAACGCAGGGCACGGGACGGCTCGTAATGCGCTCGGCGGCACGGACCAGGTCGAGGACCGAGACTCCCGTGCCGGTCCCGAGGTTGAGTTCGATGGAGGGGCCGCCGGCGAGCAGGTATTCGAGCGCCCGCAAATGGCCCTCCGCTAGATCGGCAACATGGACATAGTCGCGGACCGCGGTGCCGTCGGCGCTCGGATAGTCCGAGCCGAAGATGTCGAGGTGCTCGACGGTACCCGAAGCGGCCATCAGGATGCGAGGGACGAGATGGGTTTCGGGGTCGTGCCGTTCTCCCACTTCCATCGATCGCACGGCACCGGCCGCGTTGAAGTACCGCAGCGCCACGGTCCTGATGCCATAGGCCCTGCCATAGTCGCGGCACATGCCCTCCATGACCAGCTTCGAAAAACCATAGGGGTTGATCGGCTTGAGCGGGCCGGTCTCATCAATGGGCGAGGACCGCTCGCCGTAGACCGCACACGACGACGAGACGACCAGGGTTCCGACGGCGGCCTCTCGCATCGCTTCGAGCAGCGAGAAGGTGCCGAGCACATTGGTGTCGTAATAGAGCCGCGGGTCGAGTACGGACTCGGCGACGGAGGCGCGTGCCGCGAAGTGGACGATCGAGCGTACGTTGCGCTGACGGAGCGTGTCGCGGAGGAGAGCACCGTCGCGAATGTCGCCGACCACGAGGTCGCCCCATTTTACGAAGGCCGCATGGCCGGTGCTGAGATTGTCGAATACGACAACCTCATATCCGGCCTCGGACAAATGCTTGCAGGTGGCGCTGCCGATATATCCCGCGCCGCCGGTCACGAGGATCGTCGAACGGGACATGCGGTTCTCCTGCGCGTGCCGTATTGAGATTTCTGTCAGGCGGCCGAGCGCAGCAGTTCCTCGAAATAACCAATCGTCTGGGCAAGGCCGTCGCGAAGCTCGACGCTGGGTTCCCAGCCGAGGACGTCGCGGGCCCTGCTGATATCGGGACGCCGCTGCCTCGGATCGTCGACCGGCAGCGGAACGCGGTTTAGATTCGAGCACGAGTCTACCAACTAGCGACCCGGCTCCGCCAGCTCGAGGATCGTGAGCTCTGCGGGATTTCCCGTATTGATGGGACCGGTCACCTCGGGGCCGGTGTGCATCATGCGGACCATCGCCTCGACGAGGTCTTCGACGTAGCAAAGCGACCGGGTCTGGGTGCCGTCGCCATAGATCGTGATATCGGCGTTGCGCAGGGCCTGGCAGATGAAGTTCGAAACCACGCGCCCGTCGCCCGGCTGCATTCGCGGGCCATAGGTGTTGAAGATGCGAATGATCTTGATCTGCACCGAATGCACGCGCCAGTAGTCGAAGAACATGGCCTCCGCGCATCGCTTGCCCTCGTCGTAGCAGGCGCGAGGGCCGATGGGATTGACGTGTCCCCAATGGCTCTCCTCTTGCGGGTGCTCGATGGGATCGCCGTACACCTCGGAGGTTGAGGCCTGGAGAACGCGGATGCCACGCTGCTTTGCGAGCTCGAGAACGTTGGCGGCGCCGAAGACACTGGATCGCAGCGTGCCGATCGGATCCTTCTGATAATGCACGGGCGAGGCGGCGCAGGCGAGGTTATAGATCTCGTCCACCTCGAAGGCGAGCGGCTGTACCACGTCCTGGCGCGCGATGGCGAAACGCCCGCTTCCCAGCAGGTGCTCGATATTTCGCAAATGGCCGGTCCTGAAATCGTCGAGGCAGACGACGGAATTGCCTTCCTCGACCAGCCGCTCGCTAAGACGGGAGCCAATGAATCCCGCGCCGCCCGTGACCAGAATACGCTTCGTCAAAATACCCTCCTCACTCAATCGACTACTGCGCTTCGCGTCGAAATGCGGAGCGAAGCGCAAACGGATGCGAGGTCCGGCAGGTGCCGCGCCTCAATGAAGTCCGCGCAGCCACTGCTCGGCTCCGAGCAGCGACTGATTGATGACCTGATGCATGTCGAGATACTGATAGGTGCCGCAGCGGCCGATAAAGAACAGCGTTTCGTCCTCATCGGCCCGCGCCTTGTACCGCCGGTAGATGTCGCCGTAGCGATCGTCGGCGGTCTTTACGGGGTAGTAGCGTTCGTAGCCGTTCTCTTTGTAGTCGCAGGGATATTCGCGTGTGACGGTGCGGTCCTTGCCGCCCCCGTCGTGATGGGGAAGCGCCGACCAGTTGGTCTCGCGCGTTGCCCCCTCATTGTCGGTAAAATTGGTGATCGGCCACGCACTCGGCTCACCGCGCGGGCGGATCTCGTCGACGAACCGGATCGAGCGGTAGGGGAGTTCGCCGTAGCAATAGTCGAAATGATCGTCGATCGCCGCGCTGGTGAAGGTGCAATCGTAGTCGCGGCGGGCGGCATGCTCGAACACCTCGCCGCAATGGACCTCGATCAGGTCGTGATCGAGGATCGAGTGGAACAGCGCCGAATAGCCGGCAGTCGGCAGAGCCTGGAACGTGTCGTCGGGGAAGTAGAGATCCGTGCAGTCGTAGCGAATGGGAAGACGCTTGACTACAGAGGCCGACAGTTGATCGAGGTCGAGTGCCCACATCTTGCGCGTGTAGGGGCGGAAGAGGAGGTTGGTGATCGCAGGCCCCACATGGGCAAACAGGAAATCCTCGGCTGTCTCGATGCGCTCGATCGGCGTGCTGACACTGCGCAGGAATTGCTCGGTCTCCTCGCTGCTCGACAGCACGACCCCGTGGACCGCTTCGATGGTTCGCCGATTGATCGGAAGCGGCAAATACTGTGCGGACCCTGCGAGGGCCCGGACCCGGAGCTGATAGGGCGTCCAGGCGCCGAAGCGCTGGACCCAGTCGACAACGCGCGGGTTGCTCGTGTGGAAGAAGTGCGGTCCGTACCGATGGATGCGCGTACCGGTGGCATCCGTCTCGTCATAGGCGTTGCCAGCGACGTGCGGACGCCTGTCGATGATGGTCACCGCGCAGCCGGCCTCTGCCAGCACGCGCGCATAAGTGGCTCCTGCAAACCCGGCGCCCACGACCAGGATGCGTCTCACAGCAACCGCGCCGATCTAGAGGCCAGCGGTCGCCGTCGTGCGTGCCGCAACGACATCATCACCATGCACCTCCGCCTGCTCAACACGCGCATCGGCTAATCGATTAATCAATTTCTTACCGACTGTTTTGCGGCTTGGCAATCCCGCGATCCCGGAGCGAGCGGATTGATTCAAACTGCCCGGATTGAACGCGCGGCGAGCGCAGTGTAAATCGATTAATCGTCGGTACAGGCAACAGCAGGTGGTCTGCCCAGATGGCAAATGGTCCGCGCTACAAAGCGAGCATAATCGTTCCTACCTTCGATCGCGTGAAGACGGTCACCGATACGGTGCACAGCCTTACGGTGCAGACGGCATCTCGGGACGATTTCGAAGTCATCGTGGTCGATGACGGCTCGCACGACGATACGTTCCACGCGGTCACCACGATGGGGAACAAGCTCAATTTCAAATATGTCTATCAGCCCGATCGCGGGTACCGCGTGTCGCGGGCGCGCAACCTGGGCATCGCAGTGGCCGAGGGCGACATCTGCGTCTTTGTCGACGCGGGTAATCTGGCCGCCAGCGGCTTTGTAGAACAGCATATTGCCTCGCACGAGGCAGCGGACGGCAACATCGTCGCGGTCGGCTATACGCACGGGTTCTTTTCGATGTTCGACGACCAGCGGGTTGAGGACATCCACAGAATTCTCGACCCCCGCGACGTGGATGCGAGCATTGCCCGGTTCGATGCCGACGGCACTCTCAAGGACCGGCGCGAGCGCGTCTACGAAGTCGTCAACGACGACCTGTCGCGCGCCGTGGCGCCGTGGATCTACGTGTTCGGAGGCAATTTCTCCGCCCGGCGCGACCTCGTCCTGCAGGTGGGCTGCTTCGACGAACATTATGTGTCGTGGGGCGACGAGGACATGGACATCGCCTTTGCCATGTACGATGCGGGCGCCAAGATCGTCTTCAACCGCAAGGCGGCGATGATCCAGACGCCGCACGAAAAGAACCGCGAAACGCGGATGGCGAGCCACAGGAAGAATGCGACCTACATGCATGAGAAGTACAAGGCGCATGAGACCGGGCTCTTCCTCAAATACGGCAATCGCAAAATGCCGATCCTGCCCGGCGATCCGTTTCCCGAGATCTAGGCGGGCCAAGCTCGAGTTCATTGGAGACCGCACGTGCTGAACAGCCCCCAGATGTCGGAGCAGCAGCCTCAACGTCGAGACGTCGCCTTGTCCCAACTGGGGGCTTTGGGCTGGTCGGTCGACAGCCTGCTCGCGGCCCTGCACGAGTTTCCGTCTACGCGCGATCCGGTCGCCTATCTCTCCGGCTCGATCGGGGAGGGGCTCGCCAACGCCGCGTCCGACGTCGACGTCTTGCTTATCCACGATACGGACGAGGCAGCGCGGCCCTGGCCGTCACGGCAGGTGCTCCTTGTGCAGGAAAACAGCGCCTTCAACCGTCTGCCTTCAGCCGGCGCCAACAAGGCCGGCTGTCAGGTCGAGCATGCCTCGATCCCGCGGCTCGAGCGGCTGATGGATGCCATGGCCGGCATGCTCGACCCGGCCGATAACCGCATCACGATCCTCGGTTATGCCGATCGCCGCCTGCTCCACCGCATCAAGATCGGCCATGCGCTGCAGCGTCCCGCGGACGCCGCGGCCCTCCAGGCGCGGATCGTGAGCGCCGGCTTCGACGAGTATTGCCTCGTGTGCAATCTTAAGGAGGCCGACAGCTTCATTGTCGACGCCAAGGCGGCACTGGATACCGGGCGCCACGCGACGGCGGCGCGCATGATCCAGATCGCGGCGTCTTTGACCGCATCGGCCATGCTGTGCTCGATCGGTGAGACCAACAACAATCCGAAATGGTCGATGGAATTGCTGGAGCGCCACACAGACCGGTTCCCGGCGCGGCGCGTCGAGGCCCTTCTCAAGGGAATCTTCATCGACGAGCGGGCGCTGGGGGATGCGGAGCTGTGCTCGGAGGCGCTTTCCGCATTGTGCGATGCCTTTGTCGGCCTCGTCGCCGACGAGCCGGACCGCCTCGACCCCCAACGCTACCGCTTCTATTCGATCGTCTCCGGCCTGAAATAGGGCCGAATGCGGGGCAGGGAGGCGCTCAACACCCGTTGGCGGGCGCGAATTGCCCCTTGCATCCTGGCTGCCGCGAGTCCAAAGCGTCTGCGCCCCTTGAGGGCGGCCGAATGCTTGGGCGAGTTGAGGTTAGAAGGCTGAAATGACGACATTGGTGGACAAGCCGCAACGCACCGGCGGGGACGTGGTCCCGGCGCCCTTTGGCGTCACGGCCGATCTGATGCCGGTGAGCCCGCTCATGGCGATTTCGCCGCTCGACGGCCGCTATGGCGGGCAAGTCGCGGATCTGCGGCAGTACTTCTCCGAATTCGCCCTGATCCGCTTTCGCGTGCGGGTCGAAATCGAGTGGCTCATCTTCGTGCTGCGGCGGCTCGATCTGCCCGGCGCGCCCGCGATCGGCGACAGCGAGGAGCGCACGCTGCGCGGCCTGCTCGAGAGCTTCGACGTCGATGAGGCCGAGCGCGTGAAGCGCCACGAGCGCGTCACCCGGCACGACGTCAAGGCGGTCGAATACTACCTGCGCGAAAAGCTGACGCAGGCGGGTCTCGGGCACTTTGGACCGTTCGTCCATCTGTGCTGCACATCCGAAGATATCAACAACGTCTCGCATGCGCTCATGCTGCGCGACGGGCTGGCGCAAGTGTGGCTGCCGGCGTTCGACAGCATGCAGCAATCGCTGCGCCGTATTGCGGACGCCGGGATCGATGCCCCGATGCTGTCGCGCACCCATGGCCAGGCCGCTTCCCCGACGACGCTGGGCAAGGAGATGGCCGTGTTCCACGCCCGCCTGACGCGCCAGCGCGAGGTGTTCCTGCGGCACACCTACCGCGCCAAGTTCGGGGGCGCGGTGGGCAACTACAACGCGCATGTTTCCGCCTATCCCGACGTCGACTGGCGCGCGGCAACCAAGAGCTTCATCGAGAGCTTCGGGCTCGAGGAGAACCCGACGACGACGCAGATCGAGCCGCACGACTACATGGCGGAACTGTTCCACAACATCATCCGCGTGAACTCGATCCTGATTGACCTCAATCGCGACGTCTGGTCGTACATCTCGTTCGGCTATCTCAAGCAGCGGCTCTATGCGGGCGAAGTTGGCTCGTCCACCATGCCGCATAAGATCAATCCGATCGACTTCGAGAACTCCGAGGCGAACGCCGGTATCGCCACCGCGCTCCTTGACCATTTGTCGCTCAAGCTTCCGATCTCGCGCATGCAGCGCGATCTCTCAGACTCCGCGGCGCTGCGCACGATGGGCGTCGGCATCGGACACGCCGTGCTCGCCTTGAAGGCCTGCATTGCCGGCCTCGACAAGGTCGACATGGACGCCGGCCGCATGCTTGCAGATCTCGACGGCAACTGGGCGGTGCTGGCGGAGGCCATCCAGACCGTGCTGCGCAAATACGGCGTCGAGGATGCCTATGAGCAGATCAAGCTCGCGACGCAGAACCGCGACATGGATGCCGCCGCCATCCGCCAGATCGTCGAGGCGGCTGCGATCGACGACGCCGATCGCCAGAGGCTCCTCAGCCTGACGCCCGCTGGCTTCGTAGGTCTCGCGCGTGAGATCGCAAGCGACGCGCTTGGGGCTGCTCCGGGCCGGTAACCTACCGCCGATCTTACGTGTGCGTCGCCGCGCCCGCGATTGCCGCGGCGGCGGTCCTCACGGCGTCATCGCTGATGCGTGAGTGGAAAGCGAAGCGAAGTCGTCCGTCCTGAGCAGGAGGCACGAGAATGCGTGACGCGTTCAACGTGGCGGCGAGGCCCAAAGCCGTCTCCTGATCGGGAAGATCGAGGCGCACGATATTGGTCTGCGGTGCGTCGACGCGCCAGTTGCTGGGCACGGATGGCACCAGCGCCTCGGAGAAGGTGCGTGCCCTGCGATGATCCTCGCGAATGCGGGCGTCGTAGTCGTCGATGGCCGCCAGCGCAGCCGCGGCGAACGGGCCGACACGCCACGCTTGTCCGCCCAGCATTTTCCTGACCGATGCCGCCTTCGCCACGAAGTCGCGGGATCCGATGAGGACCGCGCCAAAGGGTCCGCCCAGCGCCTTGTTGAGGTTGAGCGTCAGGCTGTCGGCGCCGGCAACCGCCGACACCTCGAGCGATGCCTTGTTACCGAAATCGGCTCCGTTATCCCGGTAGAAGACGAGTGCGTTCCACAGGCGCGCCCCGTCGATGTGGACCGGCAGTCCCGCGGCGCGCGCTGAGGTGCCGATGTCGCGGCTGAGGCCGGGAGGAGCGACGGTGCCGCCTGCTCGATTGTGTGTGTTCTCGAGCCAGACCAGGCGGCGCGTCGCGCCGTCGGTACGGGCGATAGCCTCGACCAGCGCCGCCTCGTCGAAATGACCGTCTCGTCCCGGTATGGGGGCAAGGGAAGCGTCATTGAGCCCGATTGTGCTCGCGAGTTCGTTGGTTGCAACATGCGCCGCGGCGTCGGCGAGAACAGTGCCACCTTGTCCGCACCAGACGCGTAGCGCCACCTGGTTCGCCATTGTCCCCGTGGGGAGCAGGAGGCCGTCCTCGAAGCCGAACAGAGCGATGAGCGTCTCGATCAGCTGAAGCTCGTGCCGATTGCCCCGCGGAGTATAGTCCGAGCTGCTTCGCGCTGCCGCGAGGAATGCGGCCAACGCACGCTCCGGCATTTGCGTCAGCACGTCGCTGCGAAAATCGATGAGTTCTGTCATGTGAAGACTCGGGATCATCCTAGGTTCTGACAAAGAGGTCAGCGGTGCTGGTCTTCAGGTCGCAATAGGCGCGTGCGCGATACTCGAATTCCATCTCGGCGTAGGGCGTTCCCGTCGTCGCCCGATCCCTGTCGAGCCGCAGCAGCTCCAGCGCCTCGTCGCCCACGGGGACGCCCCCCATCCTGTCGAGCAGCGGAATGGACGCCGAAAAGATCGCGTCGATGAGGTCGACGACGCGGAGGACATAAGCGCGGGCCTCCGACGGCTCGGCCGAGCGCGGCCCGGGGTAGCAGGCGAGAAACTCGGCGATGATCTCGGTGTAGTTACTTCCAAGCAACTCCAAGTAGACCGGCACCCATTTGCGCCGGGTGTTCAGTCCACCCAGCAGGGCGACGAAGGCACCGGCCTGCAGGAGCAGGTTCTCCCGCGCGATGTCGGCGGCACGCAGATACTCGCCCTTCCGGAAAGTGCCGAGGCAGTCGAGGAGCATCATGAAATCGGATGCCTTCCAGCGATAGAGCAGGTACCGAAAACGCCGGTTGTCGTTCGCGTCGAAGACCGCCGAAGGGTCGCCTCCGATCGCTATGCCGCTCAGCAGCCGATGCGGCAGGATCTTCTCGCGTACGTCCATGCCCTTGGTGAGTAGAACCAGGTTTCGGCGGGCATAGTCATAAATCTCGGAGATGCGCGCCTTCATCCGCGCAATGTCGTCGTACGTGTCGTACTCGACATCGATCTTGATGCCCGTACCGGCGACGGGCGAGTGGACAAGAAAAACATCGGGTTCGTTAGGAGCCTCGTCCGCGCGCACGATTGAGCGCGATGCAGTGAGAATGCGGTGATGTTGCGACAGGTCGAACGCGTTCCGCCGCGGACGTGTCCGGCAGATGACGTGGACGTCGATGTCGGAAAATTCGTTGCCCATGCCTTCGACGAGCGATCCCGAGACCACGGCCACGTCTCCCGGTGCGATCGACACGCCCGAAAGGAGCTGAGATCGCGGCACGAAGACGTCGCACGCTGCGATCTCGAGACCGGCTTCAGTCAACACCGCAGGCATGATGGGCGCAGACATCGTGACTCCGAACGTTACGGCTTTGCGGTTCGCCGCCAGAGGCGGCCGGCATCGTGAGGAGGCATCGGACCAGGCGAGGATCGAGATGTTAGACTCAAATCGGATGTAACGCGGCAGCGAGGTCTTCGCGCGAGATGCTCATGGAGCTTCGATTGTAAGCACCGCGTGTCGATGTTACCGTTGGCTTCCGCCGGACAAAGGAGATGATGACTGAACTCGCTTAAGGTCATGATCTCCGATCGGGGAATTCGCGCCGCCACGCTCACCCTCTTTCTCATGGGCGTCACGTTCGCGGCGACACTTCCGTACATGTCGCTGATCGCTCTCAACCAACTCGGCATGAGCCCCGGGGCGTACTCGTTGCTGGTGGCTGTATCGGCTGTGTCAAACATCGTTGCGGTCGTCAGTCTCGGTGTCCTGTCCGATACGCTGCCCGACAGACGGCCGATCATCCTCGTGGTGTCCCTCGTGGGCGCGGCGGGGTTTGGCCTGTTCTTCCTGTTCCCCTCCGTACCGTTGCTCTACATCTCGCTGCTGACCTTCCAGCCGGTCTCCAACTCGTTGTTCTCGCTGCTGTTTGCGACCGTCCGAGCGCGCAGCTCCAAGCTGGAGCCGGGTGCGATCGCGGCCGTCAATGCAAACGTGCGCGCGGTGTTTTCGGGAGCCTTCATCCTCGTTCCCGGGCTTGTGGGACTCTTCCTTGCGACGCGCGAGAATATGTCCGACGGCTTCGGGATTGCGAGCGTGGCCTTCCTTCTCTGTTTCCTGACCTACCTGCTGTTTGCGCCGCGTGCCGACGCCGCGGCAGCCGCGGTAAAGCGTGAGAGCTTCTTCACCGCGGTGCGGTCGGCTGCGTCGGCCACGGTTATCGTGCGGATTGCGGCGATCGCCGTCGTCGTCTCGTCGCATTGGGCGAACGCCATCGTCTTCCCGCTGATCATTGTGGGTATGCCCGATGGCACGACGGTCGACGTCGGGTTGATCGCGGGGGGTGTCGCTGCACTGGAGATTCCGGCGATGCTCGCCTGGGGCAGCCTGTTGAAGCGACGGCCCGCGGGTCTCGTCATCATATTCGGCGCCCTCATCTTTGCACTCTATCTCGTGGGGCTGAGCTTCGCGTCCGAGAAGTGGCACCTCTATCTTCTGATGCTGCCCAATGCGATCGGCGGAGCGGCGCTCCTGTCCGTCCCGCTGAGCTACCTGCAGGAGATGATGGACGGACGGCCCGGGCTCGGCTCGTCGCTGCTGAGCCTCGTCACGTTTGGTGCGCGAGGCGTGAGCGCGTCGGTCTTTGCGCTGGGTACGGCAGCCTTCTCGCTGGGCGGGACAGCGCTCATCGCCGCAATCGTCTCCACGGCCGGCTGCGTCTTTCTGTTTCTGCTCGATCGACCGGGCTCCAAAGCCGGCCAGTCGCAAACGGTCTAGCGGCATCTGCTCAAGCCTCCGCGTCGCGTCGCCGGACCACCAGGGTGTGCTGGGCTGCCGTGACCACAACGCCATTCTGGTTGATCAGGGCGGTCTGCTCGACGACCAGCCCGCGACCGAGCCCGGGCTGGTCCTGCGCTCTGATGAAACTCCAGCGCACATGGACCTCGTCCCCCGGATAGATCGGCTTGCGGAACTGCACCCTGTCCCACGAGAGGGAAGCGACCGACGAGCGGTCGAAGAGACCGAGTCGCGACTTCAGCCCCTCGATCAGAGCAAGGCCCAACAGCCCGTGCGCGATGATGCCGCCGAAGGGCGTTTGGGCGGCGAACGAATCGTCGACATGCAGTGGGGTCTCGTCCCTGCTGAGCTTGGCGAAGGCCAGAATGTCCTCGCGCGTCACGACGTGACGGGGACTTTCCATCTCGTGCCCGAGCTGGATGTCTTCGAAAAACAGGCCCGGGTTTTCGCCCATGGAGTCCACCCATCAAAGCGCGTGATTAATCGTTTACTTAGCACATCGTTTGTGTCTAGATGAACTGTCAGCGTGTGGCCATCAGGAGCGAAAACGTGGCTGAATTATCCGCCGCTCTCGTAGATATGTTACCCCCCGGACCGAAGTCCGCTGTCATGGAGGCGGATGTTGATACAAAGCAGTCGACATCCATATCGGATTTCGGCCTAACTTCTACACAATTAATAGAATTTATTATGAAAATCGAATCGGAATTCGATATTGCCATCGGCGATATTGATATTTTCGAGTTCGGCAAGAAAA
>Ga0164241_10003851_pt1 | contig 14860 bp, 9 predicted proteins | sample OricomyardsoilBY_FD_108780 | JGI IMG/M metagenome (GOLD analysis project Ga0164241, IMG submission 108780) | Backyard soil microbial communities from Emeryville, California, USA - Original compost - Back yard soil (BY) | ecosystem: Environmental > Terrestrial > Soil > Unclassified | place: USA...
ATCGGCGACATGCACGTCTTCACCGCGGTGCATCCGCAGTCGTCCACGGTCACGCGGCCGCGGGGCCGCACGCTCGGCCGCAAGGGCGGCTCGATGGGCAAGGGGTTCCAGCGCGAGCAGGCGAAGGTCAGCTGCCTCGGCGAGGCGCTCGAGCGCTACTCCGGCGGCTTCTTCGGGGACGAGCCCCGGCGCCGCGCACGCCTGGCCGACGTCGCGGACGTCGCCATCGGGCTCCAGGAGCTGCTGCTGTACAGCGACGCGCAGTACGCGGCGGGCTGGGCCGGCGAGGACCAGGCCGCCGACGCGGTGCCGGCCCGCTTCGACCCCGAGCAGGCGATCGAGTGGGTCCCGGTCCGGTCCCTGATCGACGGCGCGACGCGCTGGGTGCCGGCCGCCTTCGCCTACTACGGCTACGGCGCGGCCGGGGCCGAGCGGCCGTTCTGCGTCGCCGACTCCAACGGCTGCGCGGCCGGGAACACGGTGGAGGAGGCGATCCTCCAGGGCCTGATGGAGCTGATCGAGCGCGACGCCTGCGGCATCGCCTGGTACAACCGGGCCCGCCGTCCCGGGATCGACCTGGACAGCTTCGGCGAGGAGTCGCTCTCGCGCGCCAAGGCCTCGTTCGCGGCGCGCGGCCGGGAGCTGCACGTCCTGGACCTGCGCGTGGACACGGACGTGCCGGTCGCGATGGCCGTCTCCTGGAACCGCGACGACGGCCGGGCGACGCGCTTCGCGCTCGGCTGCCACCTGGAGCCGCGCATCGCCGTGTCACGCGCGCTGTCGGAGCTCGCGCAGCTCCAACCCGACGACCCGGACGACGCCGCCGCGATCGCCCCGCTGTTCGCCCTCGACACGATCGGGGAGCAGCCGCACCTGCGTCCGGCGGACGGGCCGCTCGTCCCGGCGAGCGCCCTGCCCGACCGCACCCAGGGCGACATCGCCGCCGAGCTGCGCTGGTGCTGCGACATGCTGGCCGGGCTGGGCCACGACGTGCTCGTCCTGGACCAGACGCGCCCCGAGGTCGGCTTCCCCGTGGTGCGCGTGATCGTCCCCGGCCTGCGCCACTTCTGGCGCCGCCTCGCGCCGGGCCGCCTCTACGACGTCCCGGTCGCGCTCGGCTGGCGCGAGCGGCCGCTGCACGAGGACGAGCTGAACCCCGTCTCGGTGCTCGTCTGACGAGAGGCTAGAAGCAGAAGCAGCCGCCGGTGTAGCACGAGGCCCCGCCGGAGATCGTGTCGAGGGACTCCTCGGACAGCTCGCCCTCGGCCGGTGCCACCCGCAGCACGAGGGTGCGCTTCGTCGGCGTGTCCTCGACGACCTTGATGGAGATGTCGGAGTCCGGTTCGAGTCCGGCCTCCGCGAGCACGGCCGCCGGGTCGGCGATCAGCCGGGCCTTGTACCCGTCGTCGCTCCACGCCGTGGCGACGATCTTGGCGAACGGGTCTCCGGCCATCGGGCACTCCTCGGTTGGGGATCGCCGGGGACGAAGCGCCATGACCAGCGCGATCCCCCGGGTGAGCGACGCACGGTATCCGGTCAACCGGCAACCGACGACCGACGTGGCACCGGGGCAGGGGCTCCCGCGCCCGTGAGTACGATGGCTCGTCTGATGGCCGGCTACCACCCCCTCGAGCTGCGCTGGCGGGCCCGGGACGGTGTGACGATCGCGCGCGAGGGCGAGGACGCGCTGGCCGTCACGGTGGACCGCGACGCGCGCGTGGTGCTGCGGCCCGGCAGCACGGCGCTGACGGCGGCCCTCGCGGGGTTCGCCGCGGCACCCGGCCGGACCGAGGACGAGCTGGTGGCGGCCGCGGGCTCCGGCGTCGTCGCCGTGGCCCGCGCCCACCACGCGCTGGCCCGCTTCATCGGCAACGGCCTGATCGTCGCCGACGTGGTCGGGGAGGGCGGGGTCCGGCTCGCGACGCTCGTGCCGCGCCGCCGTGACTTCGCGGTCCAGCCCCCGGCCCCCGCCGGCGACGCGGTGCTGCCGCGCTTCGCGCTCCTGCGGCGGGAGGGGGACGACCTCCTGCTGGCGTGCCCGGGCGCGGCCTGCGAGCTGCTCCTGCACGGCGACGGACCCGCCGCCTGGTTCGCCGTGGCCGCCCGGCCGGTTCCGACCGGCGGCGACGGCGAACGCGGCGCGCTGCTGCGGCTCGCCCGCGCCCACGGCCTGCTCGAGCCCGCCGAGCTCGACGAGTCGCCGGCCCGCGCCTCGTGGGAGTTCCACGACCGCCTGTTCCATCAGGTCGCACGCTCGCACGATGACCTGGTCACCCGCGGCGGCACGTTCCGCTTCCACGGCGCCTTCCCCTCTCCGCCCGCCGTGCGCCCGCCACACCCCGGCGAGGACGTCGCACTGCCGCCGATCTCGTCGGTGCGCAGCGACCCGCTGGAGACGGTGATGGAGCGCCGGCGATCGGCCCGGGACATGGCCGACGCACCCGTCTCGCTCGCCGCCGTGTCGGAGCTGCTGTGGCGCGTGGGCCGCACCACCGAGACCGTGACCGTCGGCCCGCAGGAGACGATCCGCCGGCCGTACCCGTCGGGGGGATCGCTGCACGAGCTCGAGCTGTACCTCGCCGTCGGCGCCGTCGCCGGCCTGCCGCCCGGCTTCTTCCACTACCGCGGGGGCGAGCATCGCCTGACCCGGCTGCCCGGTGCGGACGCGGAGGCCCGGGCGATGCTCGAGAGCACCGCGGTCTCCTGGGGGCAGGCCGGCCGACCGCCGCAGGTGACCGTGGTGATCGCCACCCGCCTGCCGCGGCTGGCGTGGAAGTACAGCGCCATCGCCTACAAGGTCAGCCTGCTGAACGCGGGGGTGCTGCTCGGCAACCTCGCGCTCGTGACGACCGACCTGGGGCTCGCGGGCGCCCCCGTCGGGTCGGGCGATCCCGGCCTCTTCGCCCGCGCCACCGGCTGCGACCCGCTGGAGGAGACGAGCATCGCCGAGTTCGGCTTCGGGGCTCCGGCCGCCGAGCCCCACCTCGATCCCGCTGAGCGGGACGCAGGTGGGGCTCGGCGGGAGTTGGGGCCGTGAGCGACGCCGGGGCGGTGCTGGTGGACGACCGGGCGCACGCGGCCACCGCGGCGGTGCGCGCGCAGGCCGGGGTCGCGTGGGACGTGCTCGGTGCGGGGCCGGACGTCGAGGCGCAGATCCACGCCCACTTCGTCACGACGCTGTGGCGGCTGCTCGGGCCCCACCTCCGGGACCAGGGGCGTCTGTGGCGGGCGACCCGGCCGGGCGCGGCGAGCGACGTGACCGGGGACCCGGCGTTCGCGACATACCTGGAGGAGGACGGCTGGGCCGCGCTGCACGCGCGCCTGCCCCGGCTGGAGCCGCTCGTCGCCGGGATCGTGGACCGCGAGGTCGCGGCCACCGCCGAGGTGCTCGACCGCGCCGCCCGCGACGCCGCCGCCCTGGCCGCCCGCTTCGGCGACGGCACGCCGCTCGGCCCGCTGACCGCCCTCGCGCTCGGCCGGTCGGACCCCCACCACGGCCGCCGGACCGTCGCCGCGCTCACGTTCGCCGGCGGCTCGCGCGTGATCTACAAGCCCCGCTCGGTCGCGCTGGAGACGGCGCTCGGCGCGACGCTCGACTGGCTGCGCGAGCACGGCCCGCTCGACCTGCCCGGCGGGCCGGCGACGCTGGAGCGGGACGGCTACGGCTGGTGCCGGTTCGTCGAGGGCCGGGCGTGCGTCGGCCGCGAGGAGGTCGATACGCACTTCCGGCGGCTCGGCGCGCTCGCCGCGGTACTCGCGGCGCTCGGCGCGACCGACTGCCACGCCGACAACTTCGTCGCCGCCGGGCCGGACCCGGTGCTGGTCGACGCCGAGACCCTGCTGCACCCGCGGCTGCTCGCCTCGCCCGGCTTCACGCTCCGGGAGACGGAGATCGTGCCCGGCCAGGTCGTCGGCCCGGCCGGCCAGCGCATCGACTACCCGGGCTACGACGCGGCGCCGGACGCCCCGAACCTGCCGCGCACGGACGGGCAGCCGCAGTACCTGCGCGACCACGGCGCGCCGTTCGCGGACGGCGTCGCCGAGGCCCGCCGCATCCTCGCCGCGCGCGGAGCGGCACTCGCGGCACCGGCCGGCCCGCTCACCGCCCTGGCCGGGCAGCGGGCCCGCGTCGTCCTGCGTCCCACCGAGCTGTACGGCCGCCTGCTCCTGCATCTGACGAGCGCCCCTGCGCTCCGTACGGAGGACGGGGGCCTCGCACGGGTCGACCTGGCGCTGACGCGCTACCGCGATCCCGTGCTGAGCGACGCCGCGTGGACGACGGTGCAGCGCGCGGAGCTCGCCGCGCTCGCCGCCGGCGACGTCCCGTATCTCGTGTCGGACACCACCACCGGGGACCTGCACGACGCCGACGGCACGCTGCTGGCCGCCGGGGCGCTGGAGCCCGTGCTGCCGGCGCTGCTCACGTGCCGAACGCGTCCGGGTTGACCTCGTCCTCCCGCGCCGCGCGGGGCACCCAGCCCAGCGCGGCAGGCACGTCGTAGAGGCGCCCCGGAGCGAGGCGGCGCAGCAGCGGCCGCAGTCCGGGGACGACGACGCGGACGGCGGGCTGCCCGAGCTCCGCGCGGGTGACGTCGAGCACGAGGACGTCATGGCCCAGCCCGGCCAGCCGCTCCACGCACCACGCCAGCTGGGCGTCCACCTCGGTGCCGATCCCGGCCGGGGCCAGGTCGTCCGCCCGGCGAAGGGGTGCGTCGTCCGGCAGGAGGTACGGCCGGTCTGCGACGGTGGGGGGAGGGGCCGGCGCGGCGTCGACCGGGGCGGCGATGGCGATCACCTGGGACAGCTCCGCGACGGCGCGGGCGATCGCCCGCGCGGGATCGGGGTGGCAGCCGTGCCCGGTCGGCAGCGCGACCCCCGTCACCGGATCCCACGTGACGGCGGCGACCACGGGCACGCCCGTGTCGGTGCGCAGGTCCAGCAGGGCCAGCGCGCGCCCCTGCGCGGCGTGGGCGTCGCGGATCGCGGAGATCCGGGCGTCGTCCACGCTGTCCAGCGCGACGCCGGGGCGCCGGGCGCGGCCGTACCACCACAGCGCGGTGGCGTCGCGTTCGAGCAGCTCCAGCAGCCCCTGGAGGATGGCCGTCGGGCGCGTGCTCGCCGCCGCGCAGCCGTTGGCGTTGGCCACCGCGAACGGCGGCGCGGGGTACGCCGGGTCGGCGTGGTCGACGAAGCAGCAGGCGGCGGGCAGCCAGCGCGTGGCCCCGTCGACCAGGGAGACGGCGGGCACCCATTCGATCGCGTGGCGCTCGTCGAACGGCGCGGGCACGCCGTCCCAGGTGGAGGCCTCCGGCCGCCGGGCCGCCTCGGCGTACTGGGCATCGCTGAACAGCAGCAGCTCGCGCGGGTGGACGGCGACGTCGCGCACCTCGCTCCACCGCGCGCGCCGCCGTTCCTCGCTGCCGGTCCACCGGATCGACGTCAGCTCGATCGCCTCGCCCACGCAGCTGACCCGCGCCTGCCGGTCGCTGAGGCCCTTGCCGAGGGTGCCGCCGCGGAAGACGGGCGGGCCACCGCCGGCGGGCCAGTCGAGGGTGCCGGCGCTCGCGTAGACGAACGTGCCGGGGAGCGCGGGCACCGGCTCGACGCCGCCGACGATGCCGGTGACGGGGTCGACGAGCGGCGCCATGCGCGCCCAGGTGCCCTCCAGCGTGGCGTCGTCCTCCTCCGGGGCCATGACGGCGAGTGGGTGGGCTTGGGTGGTTCCGTCCCGGGCGTCGAGCGCCAGCAGCCCGTCGACGACCGACGCGGGAGGATCGTCCCCGCGCACCCGGTCGATCACGCCCGCCGCGCACGCGACGCCGGCCACCATCTCCGCCTCGGAGACCGCGAGCGCGCCACGCAACGGAAACGTGGCGCCGCGCCGCAAGGCGTCGACGTCGTCGGCCCGGTTGGCGCGCAGCCGGGCCCGCAGCAGCGGCCCGACCGCGGCATCGGCGACGCCCCGGACGAGGGGCCCGAACGACCACTCCGCGCCGGCCACGCGGATCGGCAGGACGGACGCGTCGAGCGCCGCGCACCGGGCGAGCAGCGCCGGGACCTCGTCGCGCAGGAGGTCGTCGGTGACGAGCACGGTGAGGCCGCGTGCTCCGGCGGGCGGGCGCGGACCGACCGCTGCGGCGAGGCGCGCGACGAGCGTGTCGTCCACCCCGGCGGCGAGCCAGAGGACGTCACCCGGGTCCGGCGGGACGTGGGCGTCCACGAGGCCGGCGGGCGCGGCGGGAGGATCGGACGGCGCGGGTGGGAGCTCGTCCTCCGTCACGTGGACGAGCAGCCCGCGGCCGGCCAGGCGCAGCAGGACGGTGTGGACGACGGCCGCGGGAAGCCGGGCGGCGCAGGCCGCGACGAGCTCGTCCTCCGGCGTGCGACCGTCGATCAGCGGGATCACGAGCGCGTACGCCCGACCGTCGAGCAGGACGGGCCGGGGTCCGCCCAGCACCAGGACCTGCGCGTCGGAGACGACGTGCGCCCGGCAACCCGGCGCGAGGGCCGGGTTGCGGGCGACCCCGTGGATCAGGTCTTCCAGGTCACCTTGGTGGTGCCGCCGGCGACCTGCTCGAGCGCGTCCTCGGACAGCTCGCCCTCGGCCGGAGCCGCGGGAAGCACGAGGTGACGGACGCTCGCCGTGTCCTCGACGACCTCGATGGAGACGCCGGACTCGAGCTCGATGCCGGCCTCGGACAGAACGCCCGCCGGATCGGAGAGGAGACGCGCCTTGTACGCGTCGTCGCTCCACGCCTGCGCGATGACCTTGCCGAACGCGGCGTCTTCGCCATTGCTCATATTTGACCTCCTGGTCGTGAGGGATCGGTGGGGGCGTCCGCCGACCGCGGCCGACCTCCTCCCCCAGAGTGAACGCCGAACGGTATCCCATCGGGACCCCCGGAAGTGAACATTTGACGGTAACCTCGTCCGTCCGTGCCGAGGATCGCCTCACGAGCCAGTGCTGTGTCGCTTCTCGGCGTGGTCCTCGCCGCGCTGACCCTCGCCTCCTGCGGCGGCTCGAGCGCCGCTCCGGTAGACCGGGTGCGCGTCGCCGCGCTCCTCTCCCTGACCGGGGCCGCCGCGCCGATCGGCCAGGAGCAGGCCCGCGCGATGCGGCTCGCGGTGAGCCGGATCAACGCCGACGGCGGCATCAAGGGCACCCAGCTCGACCTGGTGATCGCCGACTCCCGCTCGGACCCGGAGCACAGCGCATCGGCGATGCGCAGCCTCATCACCGGTCGCGGGGCGGCCGCCGTCATGGGGCCGACGCTGTCGTTCGACGCGGTGCAGGCCGACCCGGTCGCCAACGCGCTGAAGACCCCCGTCCTGGCCGTCAGCAACACGGTGCCGGGCATCGTCGGCCGGTGCGCCTACGCCTGCGAGTGGATCTGGCGCAACAGCCTCGGCGCGAGCCGGACGGTCACGTCCAACGTCGCCTACCTCGTGAACCAGCGCAACCCGCGGACCGCCGCCCTCCTGCACGCCGCCTCCGACCTCCTGGCCACGAGCGAGAGCCGCATCGCCGGCGCGGCCTTCCGCGCCCGGGGCGTGCGGATCGTCGCCGACGTCCCGCTGCCCAGGCCGGCCGACGGAACCGACGGCGTCGCCGCCGACGTGGCCCGCGCGCTGCGCGCCAAGCCGGCCACCCTGTTCCTCACCGCCAGCGACGGCGCCGCGGTGGCCGCCGCGATCCGGGCCGCGCGCGCCCAGGGCTTCACCGGCCCGATCCTCGGCGGCGACGTGCTCAACGAGACGAGCGTGGTCGCCCGGGCCGGCGAGGACGGGGACGGCGCCCGCAGCGGCGCGGCGTGGTTCGCCGGCAACGACTTCCCGGCCAACACGGCGTTCGTGCGGGCCTACCGCGGCGCCTACCACGGGACCCCCGACCAGTTCGCGGCCCAGGCCTACTCCGGCGTGCTGATCCTCGCCCAGGCGATCGAGCGCGGGGACGCGCTGGGCGACGACCTCTCGCTCCCGCAGCGCCGCGCCGCGATCCAGAAGGGCCTGGCCAAGGTCGCCCTGACCACGCCGCTCGGCCCGTTCCGCTTCACCCGCGACCACGACGTCGACCAGATCGTCTGGCTGCTGGAGTCCAACGGCGAAGACGCCCACGACCTCGTCCAGTTCTGCGACCCGACATGCTGAGCACCCCATGAGCGGCCCGCCCGGACTGTTCCGCCAGAGCGCCCTGGACCGCGTCGGCTCCCCCGACGAGTTCGACCGGCTCGTGCGCGTCACCTCGCCCCGGCACTGGATCGGCCTCGCCGGGCTGCTCGTGGTCGTCGTCGCGGCCGTGCTGTGGGCGTGCCTGTCCACGATCCCCACCACCGAGCAGGGCTACGGCTTCCTGCTGCCCGAGGGCGGGCTGCGCCCCATCCAGGCCCCCGTCTCCGGCGAGCTGAGCACCCTGGACGTCGACCCCGACGACCACGTCGTCGACCACCAGACGCTCGGGTACGTCGTCACCTCCACCGGACAGCGCGTGCCGGTCCGGGCGACCGGCACGGGGATCGTCAGCGAGTCCAGCGGCCAGGCCGGCGCGCACGTCAACGCCGGCGACCAGCTCGGGCTGATCCAGCCGATCGGCTGGCCGGCCGTGGTCTACGCCTACCCGCCGATCCAGTCGGTGGGCGACGTCAAGGTGGGGGCCAAGGCGCGCGTGCGGTTCGCCGGCGGCATCGGCGCGGAGTACGGCGACGCGCTCGGCACCGTCACCAGCATCGCCCGCTTCCCGACGACGCCGCAGCGGCTGGAGTTCGTGCTGCACGGAGCGGCGACGAGCGGCCAGGCGGCGAACGTGCTGACCAGCGAGGTCGTGATCTCGCTCGACCAGTCCGCGAGCACGCCGAGCGGCCTCGTGTGGGCGTCCGGCGACGGGCCGCCGTCGGTCCCGATCGGGGTGCCGGCCGACGTCGAGCTGATCGTCGGCTCCCGGCACCCGATCGACGACGTCTTTTGAGCACCGCGCTGGACCCGCGCCGCACCGCGGCCCCCACCGGGGACGGGCGCCGCCGCGTCCACACGCCGACCGTGCTGCAGATGGAGGCGGCCGAGTGCGGCGCCGCGTCGCTGGCCATCGTGCTCGCCCACCATGGGCGGTGGGTCCCGCTGGAGCAGCTGCGCACCGAGTGCGGCGTCTCCCGCGACGGGTCCAAGGCCAGCAACGTGGTCAAGGCCGCACGGCTCCACGGCTTCGACGCCAAGGGCCTGCGCATCAGCCCCAAGCGGCTGGCCGAGCTGCCGCTCCCGCTGATCGTCTTCTGGGACTTCAACCACTTCCTCGTCGTCGAGGGCTACTCGCCCAAGGGCGTCTTCGTCAACGACCCGGCGCGCGGCCCGTACATGGTCACCTGGCCGGAGTTCGACGCGTCGTTCACCGGCATCGCCCTGACCATGGAGCCCACCGCGGAGTTCGAGCGGCACGGCGCGCCGCCGTCGGTGGTGGGCGGGCTGCGCAAGCGCCTCAACGGGGCGCGGGGCGCGCTCACGCTGTGCCTGCTCGCGGGGCTCGGGCTGCTCGTGCCGGGCGTGATCGTCCCCGCCGCGGTGCGCATCTTCGTCAACGAGTACCTGGGCTCTGCGCAGACCAGCTGGCTGCTCGTGCTGAGCGTGGGCGTCGGCGTGGCGGCACTGGCCCAGATCGCCCTCACCTGGCTGCAGCAGATCACGCTGCTGCGGCTGTCGACCAAGCTCGCGATCTCGATGTCCACGCGGTTCTTCGAGCACCTGCTCCGGCTGCCGATCGCGTTCTTCGGACAGCGGTACGCGGGGCTCCTGGTCACCCGGGTGCAGGTCAACGACGAGCTGGCCAACCTCCTCTCCAGCCAGATCGCCACGGCGGCGCTGGGCCTGGTCACCGCGGTGCTCTACCTCGTGATGATCGGGATCTACTCCTGGTCGCTGGCCCTCGTCACGCTCGTCTTCTCCCTGGGCAACGTGGTCGCGCTGCGCTACGTGGCCCGCCGCCAGCGCGACGCCAACCGGCTGCTCGTGCAGGATCTGGGCAAGCTCACCGCGACCGCCGCCTCGGGCCTGGCGGACATCGAGACGCTGAAGGCCACGAGCCAGGAGGACACGTTCTTCGCCCGCTTCGTCGGCCAGCAGGCGCGGGCGATCAGCTCCTCCCAGGCGCTCGGCGTGCCCAGCGCCGCGCTGGCCAGCCTGCCCACGCTGCTCGGCGGGCTGAGCGCCGCCGCCGTCCTGGCCGTCGGCGCGTGGCAGGTGATGGACGGGACGCTCTCGATCGGCACCCTCGCCGCCGTGCAGGTCCTCGTCGTCGGCTTCAACGCCCCGCTCACGCTGCTCGTCGGCTTCGGGTCCACGCTGCAGCAGACGGCCGGCAACCTGGCCAGCGTCGACGACGTCCTCAACTACCCGGTCGACGAGCACGAGGCCGGTCCCGCCGCCGCCCCGCGGCCGACCGACGGCCCGCGCACGCGCCTCTCCGGGGCGCTGGCGCTGGACGGCGTGACGTTCGGCTACGGCCCGCTCGCGCCCCCGCTGCTGGACGAGCTGACGCTGGGCGTCGAGCCGGGCCAGCGCATCGCGATCGTCGGGACGACGGGCAGCGGCAAGTCCACCGTGGCGCGGGTCGCCGCCGGGCTGTACCGCCCGTGGTCGGGGCAGGTGCGGCTCGACGGGATCCCCCGCGACGACCTCGCCGCCGACGTGATCGCCACCACCGTCGCCCTCGTCGACCAGGACATCCGCCTGTTCGAGGGCACGGTGCGCGAGAACCTCACGCTGTGGGACGAGACGATCACCGACGAGGCCGTGTGGCGCGCCGCCAAGGACGCCCACATCCACGACGACATCATGCGGCGCGAGGGCGGCTACGACCGCCGGATCGAATCGGGCGGCACCGACTGGAGCGGCGGCCAGCGCCAGCGGCTCGAGATCGCCCGGGCCCTGGCCGGCGACCCGGCGCTGCTGATCCTCGACGAGGCCACGAGCGCGCTGGACCCCGTCGTCGAGCAGCAGATCGACCGCAACCTGCGGGCCCGCGGCTGCGCGTGCCTGCTGATCGCCCACCGCCTTTCGACCGTGCGGGACTGCCACGAGATCGTCGTCCTCGACGCCGGGCGGATCGTCGAGCGCGGCACGCACGACGCGCTGCTCGCCCTCGGCGGCATCTACGCGGGGATGGTCAGCGAATGACCCGCGTCCTGGACGGCAGCACGCTGCTGTGGCTCGACGACCCGGCCCGCGCCTGGCGGGTCGACCGCGGCACCGTGCAGGTCTTCGCGGTCGGCCGGGTGGACGGACGGCCCGCCGGCCGGCACCACCCGCTGTTCACCGTCTCGGAGGGCGAGCTGCTCCTGCCCGTGCCGCGCGGCGCGGCGCTCGCGCTCGCGGCCGCCGGCCTGGACTTCGACACCGCGGTCTCCCCCGTCGCCCCGGAGCCCGGGCCGGCCGCGGGCCGGTGGCTGTCGCAGCTGGTGCTCAGCCTGGAGTGCCCGGCCGCCGAGCGCGCCGGGCTCCTGGAGCGGGCCGAGGCGTGCACCGCGCCCGACGCCACGCCGGACGACGGGGCCGCGTTCACGCGCGACGTGCTCGCCCGGCTGCAGGGGCGGATCGCCGCGGCCGGCGACGGCGTCGCCCGCACCCTGGAGCGCCGCGCCGAGCATCAGCGCGACCTGCGCACCGGCGCCTACTCCGGGCTGGGCACGCTGCTGAGCGGCAAGCGGGGCCGGGCGCGGGTGGCGGTCGCCCAGGAGGACCCGCTGCTCGCCGCGATGCAGCTCGTGGTGCGCGGCCTCGGGTCGCGCGCGAACCTCGCCGAGCACGCCGCCGGCCACTCCGAGGCCGAGCGGATCGAGGCCGCCGCGCGGGCCGGCGGGCTGCGCTCCTGCGACGCCCGCCTGTCCGGGACCTGGTGGGAGGAGGACTGCGGCCCGCTGCTCGGCCGGATGGCGGACGACGGCCGCCCCGTCGCGCTCCTGCAGCGGCGGGCCGGCGTCTTCGAGCTCGTCGACCCGGCCGCGGGCACCGCGGTGCCGATCGACGCCGCCGTCGCGGCCACCCTCTCCCCCGAGGCCACCGTCTTCTACCGCCCCCTGCCCGACGGCGCGCTCACCGGCGGGCACGTGGCGCGGTACATCCTCGCCGGCGCGGTCCGGGGCGACGTCGTGCGGCTCTGCCTCTACGCGCTGGCGGCGGGCGTGCTCTCGCTGGCCACGCCGCTGGCCACCGAGCTGATCTTCTCCACCATCGTCCCCGAGCAGGCCCACGGCGACCTCATCTGGATCACCGTGCTGCTCGCCACCTTCGCGTTCGCAGGACTGGCGTTCGCGATCGCCCAGCAGCTGTCGCTCCTGCGCCTGGAGGGACGGGTGACCGGCAGCCTGCAGGCCGCGCTGTGGGACCGCCTGCTGGACCTCCCCACCGACTTCTTCCGCCGCTACTCGCCCGGCGACCTGACGATGCGGGTGATGGGCATCGACGAGATCGGCAAGGCGGCGACGACGGCGGTGGCGACCGCCGTCGTCGCCGTCCCGGTCGGCGTGGCCAACCTGATCCTCGCGTTCACGCTGTCGGCCCGGCTGGCCCTGTTCGCATCGCTGGCGATCGTGGCCGTCGTGGTCGGCGTCGCCGTGTTCGCCCGCTTCCAGACGGTGCGGGAGCGGCGGCTGCAGCACGTGCAGCGGGAGGTCTTCCAGACCGCGCTGGAGCTGGTCAACGCGATCGCCAAGCTGCGCGTCGCCAACGCCACCGACCGCGCGTTCGTGCGCTGGGCCACCGGCTTCGGCCGGGTCAAGCAGGCGTTCTTCGACGCCCAGATCGGGTTCGTCCGCCTGACCGCGATGCTGTCCGCCGCCACCGCGATCGCCACCGCCCTGATGTTCATCGGCGCCTCGACGCTCGGTCCGACCGGCATCACCAGCGCCACGTTCCTGGCCTTCAACGCCGCGTTCCTGCAGGCGCTCGCCGCCGCCACCGGCCTCAGCGCGGTGGCCACGTTCCTCGGCGTCGCCGTGCCGTTCTTCGACAACGCCACGCCGATCCTCGAGGCGGAGCGCGAGGTGTCCTCCGCGGGCGGGGAGTCGCTGGCGCTGCGGGGCGGCATCGAGATCAGCCACGTGAGCATGCGCTACGGCGAGGACGAGCCGCTCGTGCTCCGCGACGTCAGCCTGAAGGTCGAGCCCGGGGAGATGGTCGCCGTCGTCGGCCCGTCCGGCTCGGGCAAGTCGTCGCTGATGCGCGTGCTGCTCGGCTTCGAGGCGCCCGAGGTCGGCAACGTGCACTACGACGGGCACGACCTCGCGGGGCTCGACGTGCGCGGCCTGCGCCGTCAGATGGGCGTGGTGATGCAGAGCTCGGGCCTGCTCACGGGCGACATCCTCATGAACATCGTCGGCGCCCGCGACCTCACGGTCGAGGACGCGTGGGACGCGGCGCGCGTGGCCGGCGTCGAGGAGTACATCCGCGAGCTGCCGATGGGCATGTACACCGTGGTCGGCGAGGGCGCGAGCAGCTTCTCGGGCGGTCAGCGCCAGCGGCTCCTCATCGCCCGTGCCGTCGCCGGGCGGCCCAAGGTCCTGCTCTTCGACGAGGCGACCAGCGCGCTGGACAACCAGACCCAGGCCGAGGTCGCGGACGCCATCGCCAACCTGCGCGCGACGCGCATCGTGATCGCCCACCGCCTGTCGACCGTGCGCAACGCCGACCGCATCGTGGTCGTGGAGGACGGCGAGGTCGTCCAGGTCGGCGCCTTCGACGCGCTGATGGCCGTCGACGGCCCCTTCAAGCGCCTGGCGAGCCGGCAGCTGCTCTAGCGCCCGGCGCTTCCGGCCCCCACATCCGAACCGGTGCATCTGAGCGTCGCTCAGCGGGTCTCAGATGCACTGGTTCGGGGGTTCGGCTAGCGCTTCAGGGTGACCGTGCGCTTGGTCGTCTTCGCGTGGCCGGCCGCGTCGACGACCTTCACGGTGATCGTCGCCGTCACCTTCTTGCCCTTCTTGACCGCGGTCCCGATCGTCTTGAACGCGGCCTTGACCGCCTTCTTCGTGCCCTTGAGCTTCGCGCTCAGGGTTCCGCTGCGGCCGGCGGCGAGCTTCGCCGTGACCTTCGTGAGCGCGATCGCCTTCTTCACGCCCTTGATCGTCACGGTGCCGCTCGCCGTCGCGGTGACGCCGCCGCCCGCAGGGGCGGTGACCTTCGTGCCGATCGTCAGCGACGTGCCCTTGAGCTTCTGGCTCGCGCTGCGGGCGACCGTGGCCTTGGCGGCCAGGTCGGTGGTGCCGCCGCCGGCCGGCGGGGTGCCCGGGGGGACGACGGGCGGGACGACCCCGCCCCCGCCACCGGTTCCGGGAGCGGCCCCGCCGCCGCCACCGCCGGTGCCGCCGTCCGTGCCGCCACCGCCGCCCGGGCCGGGATCGCCGGGTCCGCCGGGATCGCCCGGCCCCCCGGCGCCCGTGACGACGAGCGTCTGCGTCGCGCTTCCGACGTTGCCGGCGGGATCCGGAACCGCGGCGACGACCGGCCACGTGCCGACCCCAACCGCGGTCGGGGTCGCGTTCCACGTGCCGTTGGCTTGCAGGAGCGTCGTCATCGTCTGCCCGGCGATCGTCACCGTGACGACCGTGCCGGGCGTCGCGTCGGAGGTGCCGGCGATGGTCGGATCGAGATCGGCGGTCGTCGCCGCCGGCCCCCCGGCGATCGTCACCACCGGGGCCACGGTGTCGACGGTCAGGCGCTGCGCGCGGGTGGATCGGTTGCCGGCCGCGTCGAAGATCTCCACGGCCACCCCGTGCGGGCCGTCGAGAAGCGCCCCGGCGGTCACCGCCCAGGTCCCACCGGGCTGGACGGTCCCCGTCAGTGTCTCACCGACGACGGTCACGGTGAACGGCGTGCCGGA
>Ga0164241_10003852_pt1 | contig 14859 bp, 12 predicted proteins | sample OricomyardsoilBY_FD_108780 | JGI IMG/M metagenome (GOLD analysis project Ga0164241, IMG submission 108780) | Backyard soil microbial communities from Emeryville, California, USA - Original compost - Back yard soil (BY) | ecosystem: Environmental > Terrestrial > Soil > Unclassified | place: USA...
CAGATCCTCCAGCGCAACAAGGAGCTGCAGGACATCATCGCGATCCTCGGTGTCGACGAGCTGTCCGAGGAGGACAAGATCATCGTCAGCCGGGCGCGGCGCATCCAGCGGTTCCTGTCGCAGAACACCTACGTCGCCAAGCAGTTCACCGGCCTCGAGGGCTCCACGGTCCCGGTCGCCGAGACCGTGGAGGCGTTCAACAAGATCGCCGACGGCGAGTACGACCACGTGGCGGAGCAGGCGTTCTTCATGTGCGGCGGTCTCGATGACGTCGAGCGCAAGTGGGACGAGATCCAGAAGAGCCTCTGACCCACGAGTACGGAGATATTGGGATGGCGAAGACGATGCAGGTGTCCCTCGTCGCGGCCGACCGTGAGGTCTGGTCCGGCGAGGCGACCGTGGTCAACTGCCGGACGCTGGCGGGTGAGCTCGGCGTCATGGCCGACCACACCCCGGTGATGTCCGTGCTGGCGTCGGGGCAGGTGGACGTGCGCACCGTGGACGACGGCCACTGGGTCGCAGCGGTCGACGGGGGCTTCATCTCCGTCGCCGACAACCACGTCCGGCTGATCTGCGAGTACGCCGAGCTGTCCCACGAGAGCGACTTCGAGGAGGCCAAGCGCCTGATGGAGGAGCGCAAGGCCGCTCTGGAGGGCGAGGACTGATCGCGTCCCCCTGTGTCGACCGGGGGCTGACAGGGGAGGTGCGGTGCCGATCTGGGAGTGGCTGCTGGAGTCGGCCGCCGTCGTGCTCCTCCTCGTCCTTGTCCTCGGCGTGGCCCTTGTCGTACGCCGGCGTTGGCTGTCGCGTCATGGCGGCACCTTCGAGCTCAGCTACCGCGCCCGGCAGACCACACCCGGGCGCGGTTGGCTGCTCGGACTCGGGCGGTACGCCGGCGAACAGCTCGAGTGGTTCCGGATCTTCTCCCTGTCGCCCCGACCGAAGAAGGTCTGGCCCCGGCAGTCGCTGTCCTACGCCGGCCGGCGCGAGCCGGAGGGAGTCGAGCAGCTGTCGCTGTACCCCGGTCACGTCGTCATCCGTTGTGACACGCCCACCGGCGCCGTCGAGCTCGCGCTCGGGTCCTCGTCCCTGATGGGCTTCACGTCCTGGCTCGAGTCGGGTCCACCGGGCGCCCAGCACCTGTGACGGCGACCGACAGCCGGGTCCCCGCGCTCGCCGCTCGCAACGCCGTGGCGCTGGTGTTCGCGCTGAACGGCTTCTGCTTCGCCACCCTCGCCTCGCGGGTGCCGGACCTGCGCGAGAACTTGGCGCTCTCCAACGGTGCCCTCGGCGCCCTGCTGCTGAGCATCGCCATCGGCTCGATGGTCGGGATGCCGGCCAGCGGCCACCTGATCGAGCGTTGGGGAGCCGGGGCGGTCGTGCGGCTCGGTGCGCTGGTGGACCTCGCCGGCCTGGTGCTGGCGGGGATCTCGGCCAGCAACGGCTTCATCGCCGGTACCGCAGTGGGACTGCTCGCCTACGGGTTCGGCACCGGCACCTGGGACGTTGCGATGAACGTCGACGGGGCTGCCGTGGAGCGCGAGCTGGGTCGCAGCATCATGCCGCGGTTCCACGCGTGCTGGTCGCTGGGCACGTTCACCGGCGCGGGTGTCGGGGCTGTGGCCGCCGGACTCGGCGTACCGCTCGCCGTCCACTATGCCGTCGTCCCCGCGCTGGCCGTGGCGGTCGCGGTCGTCGCGAGCCGACGGCTGCTGCCGGCCGGCCATGCGGTGGAGCAGGCTGACGCCGCCGATGCGAGGTCGGCCTGGCTCGAGCCACGGACCCTCGCCATCGGGTTCATGGTGCTGGCGTTCACGCTGGCCGAGGGTGCGGCCAACGACTGGCTCGCGCTGTCGCTGGTCGACGGGTACGACGCCCGCCACTGGGTCGGAGTCCTCGGCTTCGCGCTGTTCGTCGCGTCGATGACCCTCGGCCGGCTCGGCGGGCCTGTCGTGCTCGACCGGTTCGGGCGCGCCCCGACGATGCTCGCCTCGGCCCTGGTCGCCACCATCGGCGTCCTGGTGGTCGTCTGGACCGGAGTCGCGGGCCTCGCGGTGATCGGCATCGTGCTGTGGGGACTCGGCGCAGCCCTCGGCTTCCCGGTCGGCATGAGTGCCGCCGGCGACGACCCCGCCCGCGCCGCGCGTCGGGTCAGCGTGGTCTCGACCATCGGGTACGGCGCCTTCCTCGGCGGCCCGCCGCTCCTGGGCTTCGTCGGCAACCACGTCGGCACCCTCGACTCGCTGCTCGTCATCCCGATCGCGATGGTGCCGGCCGCATTGCTGGTCGCCTCGGTCCGACGGCCCCGGGTGGTCGAGGGTTGATTGTCGTCGTCGTCGGCTGGCTTCGAGGACGGTTCATCACGCTGAGTAGGTGGACCCGACCTTGGCCAGGTGAATTCCGCTAGCCATGCTCCGGCTCGACCACCCAGCGTGATGAACCGTCACCAGGCGGACCGGACCCGCCGACCTGCGGCGTAGCATCCGCAGGTGCCCAGAACGGATCGCGTCGGCGATGCCCGCAAGATCCTCGTGTACGGCGCGACCGGGTCCGGCAAGTCGATGCTGGCCCAGACCTTGGGTGAGCTGACCGGGATCCCGGTGACCAGCGTCGACGACATCTGCTGGAGCCCGGGCTGGGTGCAGATGCCCGCGGACGAACAGGTCGAGACGTTCGACGAGATCACGCAGGCCGATGCGTGGATCCTGGACTCGGCCTACGGGTCGTGGCGTCACCTGGCCCTCGAGCGTGCCGACCTGGTGGTGGCCCTGGACTACGCCCGGCTGGTCAGTCTCGGCCGCCTGCTCCGGCGAACGCGCGCCCGGATTGTCGACGGGCAGGAGATCTGCAACGGCAACCATGAGTCGTGGCGCACGGTGTTCGCCCGGGACTCGCTCGTGATGTGGCACTTCACGTCGTTCCGACGCAAGCGCGAAGAGATGCGAGCGTGGGAGGCCGCCGCGGCCGGACCACGAGTGATCCGGTTGCGGAGGCTCGCCCACGCCCGCTCCTTCCTGGCAGCCGAGGCGTCCCGCCGTCAGACCCTCACCGACCCGTCCTCGTAGAGGCGCGGCACCGGGTGGTTGGCCACGAACGTCCCTTCCGGGTCGACCGCGGACCGGATCCCGGCCAGCTGCGTCCAGGCGGACTCCTGGTACGCCGCCCGGGGGTCCACGGCGTCCTCGGCGAAGTTCAGGTACTGACGGCCGTTCGACCACGGGTCCAGCGAGGTCATCAGGGCCGCTGCGTCGGCGTGACCCCGGGCGCCCATCTCGGGCGTCGCCGCGATCGCGCCGGCGAAGGCGGCGAACTGCCCGTCGAGGTGGGAGAGCACGCCACCACCCTCGTGTGGCCTCGCCAGAGCCCCACCGAGCTGCCGCAGCTCGGCCATCAGGAGCGACGTGTCGGCGTCCGGTCCGACCGCGCCCAGGAACGCGTCCGTGGCGGCGCCGGGGAACGAGCCGAGCATGGTCGAGCCCGAGGTGACCGGCGTCGGGCCCTCGGGGTCCATGTGCAGCCGGACCAGCGAGGCTGCGGGGACCCGGCCGAAGGTGTCCAGCTCGGGGCGCAGCGCTCGCAGGCTCCGTAGGAGTTCTTCGGCGCGCTCGTCCGAGCCGAGCACGGCGCCGTTGATCATCGCCACCGAGCGCCCGCGCACGAAGTCCGGCAGCTCCGGCATCGGTGGCAGGCGCAGCACGCGGAAGGACGTGGTCACCGCATCAGGCGCGTCCGGGGCCCAGGCACTCCACTCCCGGAGCACCTGCTCGGTGTGGGCGATGTCCCACACCAGCACGCCGGCGTACGCCGTGTCGATCGGGTAGGTGCGGAACTCGAGCGCGGTGACCACGCCGAAGTTGCCGCCACCACCGCGCAGTGCCCAGAACAGCGCCGGGTTCTCATCGGCCGAGGCGCGGACCTGGGTGCCGTCGCCGATCACCAGCTCGGCGGCGGTGAGGCTGTTGGTGGCGAGGCCGTGGGTGCGGGCGTACCAGCCGATTCCTCCGCCGAGCGTGTACCCGGCGATCCCGACGTCGGGCGAGCTGCCGTGCAGCACCGCGCGGTGGTGGGTCGCGGCGGCGGTGACGGCGGGCTCCCAGACGGCACCGCCCTCAGCGCGGACGATCCCGGCGTCGGGGTCGGCGATGACGAGGTTCAGCTCGGAGGTGCGGACGACGACGACGTCGTCGAGGCCGCGTGCGGCGAGCGGACCGGCGTTGTGGCCGGTGCTCTGCGGCGCGACCCGCAGGCCGGCCTCGCTGGCGGCGCGGACGACCGCAGAGACCTCGTCGGCGTTGCGGGGGTAGGCGACAGCGGCAGGCCGCTGGTCGACGGCGACGTTCCACGGCATCCGGGCGTCGTCGTACGACGTGTCGCCCGGGAGGTGGACGCGCTCGGCCGGGATCCCCAGCCGAAGGCCGGTGGATCCGTTGAGGGACTCGCGGCGGTCGAGGTAGTCGAGGGACATGAGTGGTGCTCCTTGCTTCGTGTCTGGTCTGTGTGGGCACCACGGTCCCGCGCACCACTTGCACGCGACTTGGAGTGGACTTGGGGCACAAAGCCCCAGGTCATGGCCGGGCAGATTGCCTATGCTGCGCGCGTGGAGGTGGCGGTTCTCGGCCCAGTCCGGGCCGGGCTCGAAGGGGCGGAGCTGGATCTCGGCACCCCCAAGCAACGGGCGCTGGTGGCGGCCCTAGCCCTCTCGGTCGGCCGCCCGGTGCCGGTCGACACGATCGTGGATCTGCTCTGGGGCGACGCGCCGCCGGGTGGTGTCGCCGGCACCCTCCAGGCCTACGTCAGCGGCCTGCGCCGGGTGCTCGAGCCGGGCCGCGAACGACGCGCCCCGGCGACCGTGCTCGTCACCGTCTCGCCGGGCTACGCGCTGCGTCTCGGCCAGGGCGCCCTCGACACGGAGCGCTTCGAGCAGGCCGTCGCCGAGCAGCACCGCCTCGTGCAGCTGCTGTCCGGCGACGGGCCACCGGTGCTGTCGGGGGACGAGCTGGCGCAGTGCGTGACACGGCTCGACGAGGCTCTCGCGCTCTGGCGCGGCACGCCGTACGTCGAGCTCGACGACGCTCCTGCCGCCGTGGCCGAGCGCACCCGGCTCGAGGAGCTCCGCCTCGTGGCCCTCGAGGACCGGGCTGTGGCCGACCTGGCCCTGGGTCACCACAGCACCGTCGCCGCCGAGCTCGAGGCGATGACGGCTGCGCACCCGCTGCGCGAGCGGCTGTGGAGCCTGCGCGCCCTCGCCCTGACCCGGTCCGGGCGCCAGGCCGACGCGCTCCAGGTGCTCCGGGAGATCCGGGACGTCCTCGACGAGGAGCTCGGGATCGAGCCGAGCGCGCGGCTGCGAGATCTCCAGACGGCCGTGCTGCGGCAGGACCCTGCGCTCGACTGGGTGGCGCCGCCTCGACAGCCCGGTGCCCCCGTCGTCCCACGGCGGCCACGCCCCGTGGCACCGTCGCCCGGCACCGGCCCCGAGTGGCCGATGGTCGGCCGAGACGACGACCTGGTCGCTCTTCGCGACGCGTGGGAGCGCGCTCGCGGTGGGTCCGCCACCTTCGTCGTACTCACGGGCGAGCCGGGCATCGGGAAGTCGCGACTCGCCGCCGAGCTGGTCGGCCTCGCCCGATCCGAGGGGGCGGGCGTGTGCATCGGCCGCTGCTCCCAGGACGACGGTGCTCCGCCGCTGTGGCCGTGGGGTCAGGTGCTCGCGGAGCTCGGGGCGGAGCTGCCGCACACCGACGATGACGACGACGTGGCCCAGTTCGCCGCCTTCCAGCGCATCGTGCAGACGATCCGCGACGCCGCCCAGGAGCGACCCGTGGTGGTGGGGCTGGACGACCTGCACTGGGCGGACCCTTGCAGCCTGCGCGTGCTGCGTCTGCTCGTGGAGTCCGTCGAGGACGACGCTCTGCTGGTGCTGACGACCTGGCGCGACAGTCCGGAGCTGGACCCCGTGCTCGGTGACGTCGCGGAGGCCCTGGCCCGTCGGCACGCCGTACGCCGCGAGCTGAGCGGGCTCGCCGCTGGCGACGTGGCCGAGGTGTTCGCCACCGTGGCGCGCAACCGCCCGAACGCCGAGCAGGCCGAGGCACTGCTCGAGCGCACCGACGGGAACCCGTTCTTCGTCGTCGAGTACGCACGCTTGGCCGGGGAACGCGCCGACCTCGAGCGGCTGCTCACCGAGGAGCATCCGCCGGCCGGTGTCCACGAGGTGCTCACGCGTCGTCTGGCCCGGCTTCCCGACGCCACCGTCACGACGCTGCGTACCGCGGCGGTCATCGGCCGACGGTTCGACGCCGCGACGCTGTCCCGCGCGGCCGGCATCGACGAGGAGGACCTGCTCGACATCGTCGAGCCGGCCGAGGCCACAGGCTTGGTCCGCGAGGTCGGCATCGGACGCTTCACCTTCGCCCACGCCCTGGTGCGCGACACGCTCGTGTCCGGTCTGAGCGCGAGCCGTCGCGCCCGGGTCCACGCGCGGGTCGCCCGGGCCCTCGAGGACAGTGCCGAGCGGGCAGGCGAGCGGGCCCTGCACTGGCAGGCCGCCGGACCGTCGTACGCCGGGCGGACCTGGCGCTCGGCGGTCGAGGCCGCGGAGGTCTCGCGCCGGCTCTACGCCCACCAGCAGTCCGCCCACCTGCTCAGGACCGCTCTGGCGGCCATGTCGGAGGACTCCGAGGCGACACCACGCGAGAGGTACGACGTGCTGATGCTCCTCGTGGACGCCTACCGCTGGTCCGCGATGTGGCCGGAGCTCGTCGCCGCCGTCGAGCAGGCGTTGCGTGTCGCCCGGGACGAGCTGGGCGACGTGGAGCTGACGGCGCGGGCAGCCGGCGCCACGAGCCAGGGCGCACTGTGGCAGTCGGCCGGCCACGGCGAGGTGCACGAGGACGTCGTCAGCGCACTGGAGTGGAGTCTCGAGCGGCTCCCTCTCGCGGACGGTGCGACCCGTTGCCGGGCGCTGCTCTCCCTGGCCAACGAGGTGGTCCACCGGTCTCCGCTGAGCGAGCGCCAGGAGCTCGCCGACGAGGCATTGCAGATGGCGCGCCGGCTGGGCGACGAGACCCTCCTCCTCGACGCCTGCCAGGTGGCCTTCGCGTCGACGTGGTGGGCGGGCACCGCCCCGCGGCGGCTCGAGCTCGCCGACGAGTCGCTCGAGCTGGCCCGCCGGCTGGGTCAGGACCAGGCCGAGGTCGTCTCCGCCTGCCTGCGGGCAGTGGTGCTCGGCGAGCTGGGAAGGCCTGACGAGATGCGCGCGGCGGGCGAGGTCGCGCGCGCGCTGGCCGAGCGCGCGCGGATCCCGTACGGGCTCCTCGTGATCGACAACCTCCTCTTCCCGTGGCAGGTGATGGCCGGGCAGGTCGAGGAGAGCCGGGCGACGATGTCCCGGATCGAGGCCCTCGAGGCACAGATCTCCATCGACCCGGCCGAGTCCGCCGTCGCCGGCGCCTACGTCGTCCTCGGCATGTGGCGAGACGACGACGGCCAGGGCGCCGCGATCCTGTCGTCGATGGAGGGGGGTCCCACCCCGATCACGGCGACGGTCGCGGCCGCGTTGTGGCGTGCCGGGCGTGCGGCTGACGCCCGGGCCCATCGGGATGCCCACGAGATCCGGCTGGACGGCCAGGACACGTTCTCGCTGCTCAACTGGTGCATGACGGCGGAGGTCGCGCTCCATCTCGAGGAGCCGGAGCTGGGATCGGCCGCCTACCGCCTGCTCGTCCCGTACGCCGGCAGGTCCTGCTGCGTCGGGTCGGGCTTCGCCAGCGGCCCGGTCGACCTCTACCTCGCGTGCGCCGCGGCCTCGGCTGGTGAGCACGCCCGGGCCGCCGCACATGCCGACGATGCCGCAGCGCTGTGCGAGAAATGGGAGATCCCGCTGGCCGCGCAGTGGCTGCGCGACCAGCGGGGTCGGTACAACTTCTGACGGTCAGACCGTCACGGGCTCCTCGGCGTCGAACGCCGGGTCCTCGCCTTCGACCGAGACGCCGGGGAGGATCCGGTCCAGCCAAGCGGGCAGCCACCAGTTCCAGCGACCCAGCATCGCCATCGTGGCGGGCACCAGGACCATCCGGACGACGGTGGCGTCGAGCAGGATCGCCGTGGCCATCCCGATGCCCAGCATCTTCACGGTCACGTCCACCTCGCTGGCGAAGCCGAGGAAGACGGCGACCATGATCGCGGCCGCGGCCGTGATCACCCGACCGGTGTCGGTGAGGCCGCGCACCACGCTGCCGCGGGCGTCGCCGCTGTCCAGCCAGTGCTCACGCACCCGGCTGAGCAGGAACACCTCGTAGTCCATCGAGAGCCCGAACAGGATCGCGAAGATCAGGATCGGGACCCAGCTGGACACCGGCATCGAGTGGTCGAGGCCGAGCGCGCTCACGCCCCAACCCCACTGGAACACCGCGACCAGCACGCCGTACGCCGCTCCGATGGACAGCAGGTTCATCACCGCGGCCTTGATCGGCACCGCGATCGAGCGGAACACCATCGCCAGCAGCAGCACCGAGACGCCGACCACGAACGCGATCACCAGCCACAGTCGCTTCCCGAGCAGCTCGGAGATGTCGGCGAACAGCGGCGTCGTCCCGGTGACCTCGGTGCCGGTGGGCAGCTCGGCGCGCAGGTCGTCGACCAGGCCGGGCATCCGGGCGTCCGAGGGGCCGAACGCCGGCTGTGCGTCGAGCACCGTCACTGCCCCGTCGGGCGAGCTGACCGGGGCGGTGACCCGCACGATCTCGGGGTCGGACCCGAGGTCGCGGACGACTTCGCCGACAGCCCCGGCAGCAGCCTGCGACCGGTCCACGACCACGGTGATCACGCCGTTGGCGCCGGGACCGTACTCGGCCGAGATCAGGTCGAACGCGCGACGGGTCGTGAGCTCCTGGGACGCCGTCGACTCGTCCTGCGGCCAGGTGCGCATGTCGAGCGCCGGCACGGCGATGGTCAACATCAGCAGCGCGGCGGCGAGCGCCCAGGGGAGCGGCCGTCGAGCGACGCGCTCCGCCCAGCGGGCGGTCAGCGGCGTCCCGGTGCGCTCGCGGGAACGACGTACCCTGCGCGGCAGGAGCCGCCGGCCGGCGAACCGGCAGAACACCGGCACCAGCGTCAGGCTCGCGGCCAGCACCGCGATCACCGCGATCGCGGTGGCGAAGCCGAAGGTCGAGTACGTCGACACTCCGGCCAGGCGGAGTCCCATCAGCGAGACCAGCACGGTGGTGGCCGCGAACACGACCGACCGTCCGGACGTCGCCAGCGCGCGGCCGGCGGCCTCGGCGACGTCGTGACCCTGGCGGAGGTACTCGACGTGCCGGGTGACCAGCAGCAGGGCGTAGTCGATGCCGACACCGAGGCCGACCATCGTGGCGACGGTGGGTGCGGAGGTGCTGACATCCATCGTCCCGGCCAGGATCACCAGGCCGCCCGAGCCGACGCCGAGCCCGACGAGTGCGGTGCCGATCGGCAGTCCGGCGCCGACGACCGAGCCGAAGGCCAGCACGAGGATCAGGAGTGCCGCGAGCACGCCGACCAGCTCGCCACGGCCGGTCATCGGGGCCGCGGCGGTGTCGGGCAGGTCGCCGCCGAGCTCGACCTGGATCCCGGCGGCCTGGGTCGGCGAGATGGCCCGCTCGAGGGGCTCGAGGTTCCCCATCAGGTCGGGGTCGGTGACCGGTACGGCGTACGACACGGTGATCAGGGCGGTGTCGCCTTCGGTCGACATCCGCGGCTCGGAGACCGTGGAGACGTGGTCCATCTCCTCGAGGCGCTCGGTCAGCGCCGACAGGGTCGTGCCCTGGAGTCGCTGGTCGTCGTGGACGACGACGTTGGCGGACGCGTTGCCGGCGCCGGGCACGTGCTCGCGGAGCAGCTCGATGCCGGCCTGGGCGCGGGCGTTGGGGACGTCCCAGTCGTCGTGGGTCTTGCCACCGGCGACGGAGGCGAGGCCGAAGACGAGAGTGGCGGCCAGGACCCACAGGCCGAGGGTGCGCCACGGGTGGAGCGCCGCGCCGCGGCCGAGTCGGTAGAGCAGTCTGGACATGACACGTTCCTTCGTGAGTTCTGATGTCCCCCGAAGGCTCGTCCAGCGTCCTTGGGGCGGACTTGGGGAGGACTTGGAGCGTCCGGGCTGCCACGATTCGGGGCATGCCACCGGACCTGCACCCGTCGCTCGCCGAGGCCTCGACGACGCCGTACTGGCTCGACCAGGAGGACCGCCCCGACCCGCGCCCGCCGTACGACGTGAACGGGACCGCCGACCTGTGCGTGGTCGGCGGCGGCTTCTCCGGGCTCTGGACCGCGATCCTGGCCAAGGAGCGTGACCCGGCGCGCGAGGTCGTGCTGCTGGAGGGCAACCGCATCGGCTGGGCGGCGTCTGGGCGCAACGGCGGGTTCTGCGCCGCGTCGCTCACGCACGGCCGCGCCAACGGTGCGGAGCGGTGGCCGGACGAGATCAACACCCTCGACCGGCTGGGTCAGGAGAACCTCGACGCGATCGAGGAGTCGGTGAAGCGCTACGGCATCGACTGCGACTTCGACCGGACCGGCGCGATCACCGTGGCCACCGAGCCGCACCAGCTCGGGTGGCTGCGTGAGATGGTCGAGGAGAACCCGCAGGCGACGTACCTCGACCAGGATGCGGTGCGTGCGGAGGTGAGCTCGCCGACGTTCCTCGGTGGTGTCTTCGAGCCGCGCGACAACGCGCTGGTGGATCCGGCGAGACTTGCGTGGGGGCTGGCCACCGCCGCCGAGTCGCTCGGCGTCCGGATCCACGAGCACACACGGGTCTCCGGCCTGGCACGAGGCGGGGCCGGACTCGACGTGCGCACCGACTCCGGCGCGGTGGTGCGTGCCGGCCGGGTCGCCCTGGGTACCAACGCCTTCTCGTCGCTTGTCCGGCGGGTGCGGCTCCACACGGTGCCCGTCTACGACTACGCGCTGATGACCGAGCCGCTGTCACCCGACCAGCTCGACGCGATCGGCTGGCGGGGTCGGCAGGGGCTGGACGACATGACCAACCAGTTCCACTACTTCCGGATGACCCGCGACCACCGGATCCTGTGGGGCGGGTACGACGCGATCTACCACTTCGGGCGCCACGTGCGACCGTCGTACGACCAGCGGCCGGAGACGTTCGACCTGCTGGCACGACAGTTCTTCACCACGTTCCCACAGCTCGAGGGGGTCCGGTTCTCCCACCGCTGGGGTGGTGCGATCGACACCTGCACCCGCTTCTGCGCGTTCTTCGGGACGGCGTACGCCGGGCGTGCGGCGTACGCCCTCGGCTACACCGGACTCGGCGTCGGAGCCACCCGCTTCGGCGCCGACGTGATGCTCGACCTGCTCGACGGCGTCGACTCCGAGCGGACGCGGCTGGAGATGGTCCGGAAGAAGCCGATGCCCTTCCCGCCCGAGCCGTTCGCCTGGACCGGCATCGAGCTCACCCGGCGCTCGCTCGCCGCAGCAGATCGCAACCAAGGCCGCCGCAACCTGTGGCTGCGGGCTCTGGATCGGGCGGGTCTGGGCTTCGACTCCTGACCGGCGCGAGTCACGCGTTGTCGTCGGGTGTCGCACTCGATCATCAGCGACACCGACACCTTACGGGCGCATGTAACGGGCGGCCGATGACTACGCTCCGGACATGGAGCGGACACCCTTCACCGTCGACACCGGCTCGGGTGCGCTCTCGGGCTGGATCGCCGGCGAGGGGCCGAACGTGCTCGCCGTGCACGGCGGTCCGGGCATGAGCTACAACTACCTCGACGACGCGGTCGAGGAGGTCGCCACCCGTTACCGAGTGGCGACGTTCCAGCAGCGAGGACTCGCACCGTCTTGTGAGGAAGGTGAGTTCACGGTGGCCGAAGCAGTCTCGGACATCGCTGCCGTGCTCGAGGGGCTCCGGTGGGACCCGGCGTACTTGATGGGCCACTCGTGGGGTGGACACCTGGTGTTCCATGCCGCAGTGGGGATCCCCGACCGGCTGCTCGGCGTGCTGTCGGTCGACCCGCTGGGCGCGGTCGGTGACGGCGGCCTGGAGGTGTTCGCGGGCGAGATGACCGCTCGCGTCCGTGAGGAGGACCGCGCGCGGGCGACCGAGCTGGACGAGAAGGACGATGCAGGCAAGGCGACACCCGAGGAGAAGCGCGAGGCGATCTCGCTCTTCTGGCCGTCGTACTTCGCCGACCCCACGTCCGCCCCAGCCGTGCCCGCCCTCGAGTTCTCCGGCCCGGCGGGCCAGGGTCTCTGGGAGGACCTCAGCGCGCGGATGCCCGAGCTCGAGAACGCGCTGCCGACGATCGACGTTCCGTTCGGCGTGCTCGTCGGAGGTCGCAGCCCGATGCCACCCAGTGCCGGCATCGACAGTGCGGCTCGCATCCCCGGCGCGTGGTCGTACGTCGAGCCTGACGCGGGCCACTTCCCCTGGCACGAGGCTCCGGGCTGCCTCGTGGCTGCCCTGGATCGGCTGGTCGCCCAGACCCCAGCGGCTCCCTAGGATCCGACCATGCCGCGCGACCCCAACATCCCCGATGCGTTCGACGTCTTCACGTTCGTGATCCTGCGGCGTCCCGACGACGTGCCAGAGATGTCCGACGAGGAGCTCGACGACCTCCAAGCGCGTCACCTCGCCTACCGGTCCGACCTGCGACGGCGGGGCCTGCTGGCGGTGAACGGACCATGCGGCGAGCAGAGCGACCCGTCCTACCGCGGGATGTCGATCTTCGCCTGCGATCCCGCCGAGGCCGCGCGGCTCTCGGACGGCGACCCGTCCGTCGTCGCCGGTCGCCTCGCCTACGACGTCATGGAGTGGTGGGTCGCCGCCGACTCCCTGGCCTTCCCGAACGCCGGCCGGACCGTCGGCGACCGGCGATCGATGCCCGAGGACTGAGCCTGGGTCCAGCTGAGCCTCGATCCGCTCTAGCCGCCGGACTCCGCGCCGCGAGCAGGGGTGTCTCGCATGACCGCCCACGCGTCGGCCACCGGGCCGATGTGGTGGAGCTTGTCGGGGTTGATCACCGATCGGATGACCTGGATCCGCCCGTCGAGCACGTCGAGCGTGATCACGTTGATCACCTGTCCTGCGGCGTCCCGGAAGATCGCGCCCGGCTGGCCGTTCACCTCGTGCCGTTCGACCTGGATCCCGGAGCCAAGGAACCGCTGACCCAACCCGGCGAACATCCGCGCGGCGTTGTCGAGACCCACGATCACCCGCATCCACTGCGGTGCCTTGCCGCCACCGTCGCCGTACACCTCGACGTCCGCGGCCAGGAGCTCGCGGAGCTCGTCGACGTCACCGACGGTCAGGGCGTCGAAGAAGCGTGCGGCGAGCTCTTCGCGCTCGCGCTTGTCGACGTCGAACCGTGGCCGCCCTTCGGCCATCAGCTTGCGCGCCCGGGACGCGAGCTGGCGGCTGGCGGCCTCCGACTTCCCGACCACGTCGGCGATCTCGCTGAACGGGAACGAGAAGACGTCGTGCAGCACGAACACCGCCCGCTGCTCCGGGGTCAACCGCTCGAGCAGGAGCAGGGCGGCCATCGACAGCGAGTCGGCGAGCTCGGCGGCATGCTCCGGATCGGGGTACGCCGCGGCGTCGTCGTCGGTGAGCAGCGGCTCGGGCAGCCAGTGCCCGACGTACGACTCACGGCGGACCCGCGCCGACCGCAGCACGTCGATCGAGACGCGGGTCACCACCGCGGACAGGAAGGACTTCAGCGAGATCGGCACCGTGTCGCTCGCGTGGTACCGCAGCCACGTCTCCTGGACCGCGTCCTCGGCCTCGCTCACGCTGCCGAGGATCCGGTAGGCGATCGAGAACAGCAGCGGACGCAGCTGCTCGAAGTCCTCCGCGCTCACGACCCGGGCTCCGGTGCCAGGCCGTCGCGGAACCCCTGCCGCCACGAGGGCCAGCGCAGTTCCCAGCCGAGCTCGCGCCTCGCTCGTGCGTTGGAGGACCCCCGGGTCCGGGTCAGCATCGACACCGCGACCTCGCCGGCCGCCATCCGCGCCAGCCACACCGGCAGCCGCATGGGTGGCTTCGCGCCCAAGCAGTCGGCGAGGTAGGGCAGCCACTCGGAGGCCGGCGCCGGCTCGTCGTCCACGATGTTGAAGACGCCGCGCGCCTGCTGCTCGAGTGCCAGCACCGTCGCGCCCGCGGCGTCGTCGAGGTGCACGAACGACATGTAGCCGGTGCCGCCACCCACGAGGGGGAACTTACGCTTCCGCACGATCGTCAGCATCGGGTCGGCGGCGTCACCGTAGAACCCGCCGTACCGCAGCACTGCGCCGTCCGTCTTCCGCACCGTCTCCTCGAGGTAGCGGATCGCGGCCAGCGACTCCCGCTGTGCCGCCGGCGGCTCGGGGTCCAGCGGGTCCTCCTCGTCCTTGACCCAGTCGCCGGAGCGGATGTTGGGCCAGCCGGTGTAGCTCTGCGCCACGATGTGCGGTACGCCGCCGGCCTGCGCGGCCGCGATCAGGTGGTCCAGGCCTTCCGTCCGCAGCCGGTTGGTCACGGCGAAGTACCGGTCGAAGTGCTTCACGTCCGTCGGGCCCGCCAGCGCCGTCATCTGGTGGACGACGGCGTCCGGCTCTGCCTTGGCCACCGACTCGCCCACGGCCGCGCTGTCCAGCCCGTCCACGACGATCGCCTCCGCGCCCAGCCGCTCCAGCAGAGCAGTCCTCGACGGGCTCCTCGTCGTGGCCGTCACCCGGTGTCCCCGTGCGACCAACTGGGGAATGAGCCTGCGGCCCACGGCTCCGGTGCCGCCTGCCAGGTACACATGCATCTCTCTCACCTCTTGTCTCGACTCTCTCTCACCTCCGAGTCGAGACAGCCCCCGAAAACGTGACAGGGCTGGCGGC
>Ga0164241_10003853_pt1 | contig 14855 bp, 10 predicted proteins | sample OricomyardsoilBY_FD_108780 | JGI IMG/M metagenome (GOLD analysis project Ga0164241, IMG submission 108780) | Backyard soil microbial communities from Emeryville, California, USA - Original compost - Back yard soil (BY) | ecosystem: Environmental > Terrestrial > Soil > Unclassified | place: USA...
CAGATCGAAATCACCGAAACCGCGATCTTCGACGATGTCGAGCGCGCCGCCGAAACGCTGTTCCGCCTGCGCCAGATGGGCTTCCGCATCGCGCTCGACGATTTCGGCACCGGCTATTCGTCGCTGTATAACATCAAGCGGTTCGCGCTCGATTGCCTCAAGATCGACCGCAGCTTCGTCGACGGCATGGGCAGGGAGCGCGAAAGCGCCGCGATCGTCCATTCGATCATCCATCTCGGCCGCGCGCTGGGGATGGAAGTGGTCGCCGAAGGCGTCGAGACCGACACCCAGCTCCAGGCGCTGCGCGTCGCGGGGTGCAGCCATCTCCAGGGCTATTATCTCGCCCGGCCGATGCCCGAGGAAGCCGCGCTCGCACTCGCGAGCCAGCGCTTCCTCGCGCCTGTCGCCGAGGCCGAAGCGGTCGAGGCGCCCCAGATCGAGATTGGCGAGCAGGCAGGCAACGGGACTCACGGCTGATGCCAGAAAGTTTCGCCGCGCTTCGCCGCCGGCGCCTTCTTTCCCCCGCGTCGCTGGGCGCGAAACTGGTGCTGATCCTGACTGGGGTTGGCCTGCTCGGCGCCGCGGCGATGACTCTGCTGCTCGCCACCGTCATCACCCCCGGCTTCAACCAGCTCGAGCGCGACGCCGTGAAGGGCCATATCGAGCGCACGCATGCCACGCTCGCCGAATTCGCCTCCAAGGTGAAGAACTCGGCGCTCGATTACGGGCATTGGAACGACAGCTACACCTATATGGCGGAGCCCAACAAAGCGTTCGAGGAGGATAGTTTCGCGCCCTCCGCGATGGTCAATCTGGGGGTCAACGGCATGGCCTATGTCCGCGACGACCGCAGTATCGCGATCAGCCGCTGGCTCGATCTGGAGACCGAGGAGGATATGCCGGGCAAGCGTGCCGAGCTGATCCGCGCGGTCCAGCAGATCGATTACGCCAAGGCGCTGAAGGGTGAGGAAGCGGCGAGCTTCTACTTGCGGCTGGGCGATACGCTCGCCGCGATCGGCCTGTCGCGGATCCGCACGACCGACGGCTCGGGCGATTCGCGCGGCTATGTCGTGATGGCGCGCGTGCTCAGCCCGCAGCAAGTGAGCAACTTGCTCCAGCTCAAGACCCGGCTTGATCTCACCCATCCGGTGAGCCAGGTCAGCGAAGTCCCCCACGAACGGACCATCGACATCGCGGTGCCGATCCTCGGTGAACGCGGCCAGCCTGTGGCGACCGCGACCTATCGCGTCCCGCGCGACCTTTCATCGCTCGGCCAGCGGATGCTGATGCTCGCGGTGATCGCGTCGGTGCTGCTGCTGATCGTGGTGCTGGTGGTGCTCCGCCGGATGATCACCAGGCTCGTCATCAATCCGCTCAACCGGGTCGAGCGGCATATGGGCGTGGTCCGCTCGTCGGGCGCGCTCGGGCTGCTCACCGAAAAGCCCCGCCGCGACGAAATCGGCAGCCTCGTCACCAGCTTCAATTCGATGCTCCGCCAGCTCAAGGACCTGCGCGAGCAGCTTGAGGTGCAAAGCTTCACTTTGGGCCGCAGCGAAAGCGCGGTCGCGGTGATGCACAATGTCCGAAATGCGCTCAACCCAATCAGTACGGTGTTCAGCACTGCGCTTGGCCGCTCGGCCGCGCTCGACCGCACCGTGGTCGATAAGGCGTTCTCGGAACTCGCCCGGGGCGATATTCCCGAGGCGCGGCGGCAAAAGCTCGTCGCCTTCCTCGCCGCCGCCGCCCAGGCCGTCGAGGAGGAGCGGGAGGACCGCAAGCGCCAGGTCGAGATCGGCCGCGAGGCGCTCCACCATGTTCTCGAAATCATTGGCCAGCAGCAGGAGGTCGCCAATGAGCGCCCCGCGCTCGACGCCTGCGACCTGACCGATCTGGTCGCGCAGAACGCCACGATCGCGCGCTATTCGGGGCAGGGCTCGATTGCGTTCAGCTTTCCGTCGAAGCGCCACTGGGTGCTCGCCAACCGCGTGATCCTGAGCCAGGTGATCGGCAATCTCTTCTCCAATTCGGCCGAGGCCATCGCGGCGACCGGGCGCAGCGGCGGCAGCATCTCGGTGGTGATCCACGACAAGGAGGGCCGGATCGAACTGGTCATCCGCGACGATGGCGAAGGCTTCGATCCGGCCACGGCGCCCGCGCTTTTCCAGCGCGGCTTCTCCACCCGCGCGCACAAATCGGGCGGGCTGGGGCTGCATTGGTGCGCCAACTCGATCCTCGCGATGGAAGGCACGCTGGAGCTGCGCAGCGAAGGCAAGGGCCACGGCGCGCGGGCAGTGATCACCCTGAAGGCTGCGCCGATGCTGGCGGAAGAGAAGGAACTGGCGGCCTGACTTCCCGATCCTCCCCGTTGCGGAGGCGGATCGAAGTACTTGAAATGTTGGATTTCACCTGCTTGGCTCGGCGCGTCGGGACCCCCCGGCCACTCTTTGAAACCGTCAGCCAGGTCATGGCGCTCCGCGCGCTTTTCGTTTTGCTCGGGCAAAGGTCACGAATGAAGCGTTTTACCGGACCTTATCGCAACCGCCTCACAAACGGATGCTCCATCGACGATCCGCTCGTCATCGCCGCGTTGCGGATATGCGCCACCGCTTCTACCGCGGTGCGGTTGGTCTCCAGCCCGAAGCCGTTGCCCGCGAGGATTTCCTGATACGAGCGCGTATGGAGGTCGGTGAAGCCGCCCGAGAACTCGATCTCCTCGCCATCGACGGTGATCGAGCGCCAGGTCCGCTGGCCGCGGGCGCGGGCTTCCTCGGGAACGTCGTCGATATCGATCGACATGAACCAGCGCACCCGCGCGTGCTCGTATTCGAGGTAGCCGGCGGCGTGGCGGTCATCGTGGAAATGGACTTCGTTCGCCTGCAACGCGCCGAAGATGTAGTGCAGCATGTCGAAGAAATGGACGCCGATATTGGTCGCGATCCCGCCCGATTTGGCGATGTCGGCCTTCCACGACTGCATGTACCAATGCCCGCGCGACGTGATGTAGCTCATGTCGACTTCGTGCTTGGTGTTGCTCGGGTTCGCCCGCACCTTTTCGCGCAGCGCGATAATCGCCGGGTGAAGCCGGAGCTGGAGGATCGTCTGGACGCGCTTGCCGGTCGACTGCTCCATTTCGAGCAGCCCGTCGAGGTTCCACGGATTGAGCACGATCGGCTTTTCGCAGATCGCGTCCGAACCGCTGCGCAGCGCGAAGCGGCAATGCGCGTCGTGGAGGTAGTTGGGCGAGCAGATCGCCATATAATCGATCGGCCCCACGCCGGCGCGCGCGACATTGTAGACATGCCGGTCGAAACGCTCGAACTCAGTGAAGAAATCGGCCTCGGGGAAGTAGCTGTCGATGATCCCGACGCTGTCATTGGGATCATAGGCGACGCTGATGCGGTTGCCGGTTTCCTTGACCGCGGCCATGTGGCGCGGCGCGATATAGCCGGCGGCCCCGATCAACGCGAAATTCTTCATGACGTCCCCTTCGCTTGCGGGGCAGCGTCTAGGCGCGGCGGCGCTTCCCGGCAACATCATCTGTGCGGCGCAGATAGGGTGCGACAAGGTTTCTTGCGCGGAAGAACTCCTGGCGATCGGCGTCGAGCGAATCGAAATTGCCGATCACCCGGCGGCACCCCGGGGCGCGGCACTGGCAGATCATGTGCCAGTTCGATTCCTTTAGCGTGGTCGAATAGTCCCAGCTGACTTCCTCGCCCGCCGCGATCGCGCGCACCGCGACGAGGAACACGCCGTCCTCGGTGAAGCGCAGCCCGGCATTGGGGGCGCAGCTATGGTTGACCAGATCGTCGAGCTGGCCGCTGGGGCCCATATAATGATCGGGCGTCACCTGGACGAAGCGGTCGTCGCTGCCGCGCATCAGGCTGGGGATCTGGTCGACGCGGAAACGTCGCCCGGTGAATTCGAGCAATGTATCGCCTTCTGCAAAGGGTGCGGCGGCGAAGACGGCTTTGCCGAGGTGATTCTCCTCGACGCGGAACAGATTGGTGGTCGGGCGGAAGCGATCGAGCATGCGCAGCCCCCCGCGCCGCACGCCCAAAACGCGCATCGGGTTGATCGTCGCGAGGCCGATCATGAACCAGACCGAGGCGTGGCAGAGAAATTCAACTACGACATAGGCGAGCTCGGCGAGGCCCGGCTGGCTCGCGCGCACCGCGAGCAGCAGCGTGGCGAGATCGCCGAAGGTCCATAGACCCCAGGCGGGCGACCGCTCATTGGCGCGGTCGCGCCACACGCTTGCCCAGGTCGGCCAGAAGCTGACGGGCACCGCCGCGACGACGAGCATATGCGCCCAGAAGGTCTCGCGGAAGACGAGCCAGATGACGAGCGCGGACATGCAGGCGGCGATGCAGAAGCTCTCGGTATTGCTCGGCGGCGCCCAGCTCGACCGGTGCCAGATGCCGATCGCAACTACCGCGCAGCACACCGCGCCGACCGCGAACACGACGCCCTGTGGCGCGCCCGGATTGACCGCGGCATAGGTCAGGGCCTCGAGCCCGGTCGCGGCGCTCCAGATCAGCCATGACGCGCGGTTCGGGCGTAGCTGCTGACGGCGCAGCCCGAGCATGTACACGGCATAGGCCGAGAAGCTCAGCCCGATGGCGGCCAGAAACAGCAAATCGAAGGTCAAAATCACCCCTCCCGAACAGGGGCGTTTACCATGTTGGCATGACTCCGTCCACCGCGACTCGTGGAGTCACCACGAGTCGCGCAGAATCACGTGAAACACGGACTCGATTCGGGTTTGGAGTCAATTCTAAGACTCTCCTCCCTGAAAGGGAGGGGGATCAGGAAGTCGCGCCCTTGCCCACACTCACCAGTGTCAGCCCGGCCTTGGCCGCCTCGGCGGGGCGGTAGATGTTGCGTAGGTCGACGAGCAGCGGCTCCTTCAGGATCTGCGCCATCCGGCCCAGGTCGAGTGCGCGGAAGGCATCCCATTCGGTCACGATCACCAGCGCGTCGGCGCCCTCGGCGGCGGCATAGGGGCTGTCGGAGAACTCGACGTCCTTCACCATCTTGCGGGCCTGCTCGACCCCTTCGGGGTCGTACGCCTTCACCGTCGCGCCCGCATCCTGCAGCGCCTGAATCACCGCGAGGCTGGGCGCGTCGCGCATGTCGTCGGTGTTCGGCTTGAAGGTCAGGCCGAGGATCGCGACGGTCTTGCCGCGCGCGTCGCCGCCCATCGCCTTGATGACCTTGCGGCCCATCGCGCGCTTGCGGGCGTCGTTGACCTGCACCGTCGCCTCGACGATCCGCAGCGGCGTCTCGGCATCGTCGGCGGTCTTCAGCAGCGCCAGCGTGTCCTTGGGGAAGCACGATCCGCCATAGCCGGGGCCGGCGTTGAGGAACTTGGAGCCGATCCGGTTGTCCATCCCGATCCCGCGCGACACTTCCTGCACGTCCGCGCCGACCTGTTCGCAGAGGTCGGCGATCTCGTTGATGAAAGTGATCTTGACCGCGAGGAAGGCATTGGCGGCGTATTTGATCAACTCGGCGGTGCGGCGGCCGGTGAAGAGCAACGGCGCGCTGTTGAGCGAGAGCGGGCGATAAATGTCGCGCATCACCTGGATCGCGGCTTCGTCTTCGGTGCCGATCACCACACGGTCGGGGCGCTTGAAATCCTCGATCGCAGCGCCTTCACGCAGGAATTCGGGGTTGGAGACGACCATCGCGCCCTTGCCCGGGGCGAACTCGGCCATGATCCGCTCGACCTGGTCGCCAGTGCCGACGGGCACGGTCGATTTGGTGACGATCACGCTGTTCTTGGTGAGGTTCTCCGCGATTTCCTGCGCGGCGGCGAAGACATAGGTCAGGTCGGCGTGGCCGTCGCCCCGGCGGCTGGGCGTGCCGACACCGATAAAGATCGCATCGGCATCCCTGACGCCCTCGGCCAGATCGGTCGTGAAGGACAGGCGGCCCGCCTTGACGTTCGACGCGACCAGTTCTGCCAGGCCCGGCTCGTAAATCGGCATGACATTTTGGTGGAGCAGCTCGATCTTGCGCGCATCCTTATCGACGCAGACGACGTCATGGCCGAAGTCCGAGAAGCAGGCACCCGAGACGAGGCCCACATAGCCAGTGCCGATCATTGCAATGCGCAACGCGAATTCCTCTGTGTCACTTGTGATGTGTGATGCGCCGCATAGCGCGTTGACGCCCTAGGGCAAGTTCGTGGCGTTCGCGTGGCAGCTCGCGAAGCGCCGCTTTCCACCCATTCACTTTCCTGAATCAAAAAACCGCGGGGGTTAGCCCGCGGTTTTGAAAGTCGTCCGGGCCGGTCAGCATGCCCTTAATGCCAAGGACACTCCACCGCCGGCCCGGATGAAACGATCGGCTTCAGAGCGGACGAATATCGTCGCCGCCAACGCCGTCGCGGAAGAAAAGGAAAAACGCGAACATCTCAGTCTCCCATCGTGCGCAGTGATGCGCGATTCGTTGGTTAATGGGAAATTAACATGAATTCAATACGGATTTCTGCGGATGTTAACGTTACCGGTCCCAACGAAGGACAATGGTTTAACCCTTCTTTCAAGGGTCTGGCGTAGGCCCGAAGTCAATGTCGGCACGGATCGATCCCCCGGCGCGCCCCAAAGGCGCCCTTGCTTCTTCCACGGCGGTCCCCGGCGGTGCCGAGGGAACGCCCGGGAAGCCCTTCCGCGCACCCGCAACAAATCATCGCGGCTCAGCCGATCGCCGCGGCGCGGCGCAGGTCGCGATCCGCCTGCCCAAGCGTCCTGCCATGGGCCGTGGCGCACGCGGCGGACCGCGACCCGACGAGCGCTACTGGCGGATCCTCTGCCTGTGCGAGATTGGCAATTTTGCCACGCTTCGCAGGCACTTGGGCCGTCCTCGGGCTGACAAGCTGGTGCTCGACGTCGCGGGCCGGGTCACCGATCTATGCCCCGATGTTCGCATCACGCCCGCCGGCCGCTCAGTCGTCGAGATCGCGTTCGAGCGCGACACGCCCGAAGCCGCCGCCGCCGAGATCGACCGGCTGCGCAAGTCATTTCTCCGCCCGGTGGACCTCGATGGCGAGCGCTACCAACTCCAGATCCTGTTCGGAGTCGCCGCCGCGCCTTGCAGCGAATCGGACGAGGTGCGCCTCGCCGAAGCCGCCGAATCGGCGCTCGATCAGGCACGCGCCGATGGCCGGGTGGTGATGCTCGATCTGTCGCGCGCCGATCTGGCCTTCGACAAGCTGACCCTGATGCGTGAATTGCCGCGGGCGATGGCCGAGGGCGAGATGTTTGTGCAATACCAGCCCAAGGTCCACGTCCGCCGCCAGGAGATCGCGTCGGCGGAAGCGCTGATCCGCTGGCAGCACCCGGTGCGCGGACTGATCCTGCCCGGCGACTTCATCTCGGTCGCCGAGCAGGCTGGCGAGATCGGCGCGCTGACGATCTGGACGCTGCGCAAGGTGATCGACGACCAGCGCAAGCTGCTGGCGGACGGGCATGATCTCGCGCTGTTCATCAACATTTCCGGCATCCTGCTCGCCGATTCGGCTTTTGTCGCCGAGGCGTGCGACATCATTCGCAACAGCCCGAACGCGAAGATCGGCTTCGAAATCACCGAAACCGCGGTGATCCGCGATCCCGACAGTGCGATCCGCCATCTCCAGATGTTCGCCGATATCGGCGTGACGCTGGCGATCGACGATTATGGCGCGGGCCTTTCCTCGCTCGCCTATCTGAAGCAGCTCCCGGCGAGCGAGCTCAAGATCGACAAGATGTTCGTCATGCAGTTGACCAGCAGCAACCGCGATCCGTTGATCGTCCGCTCGACGATCGACCTCGCGCATGCGCTTGAGATGGAAGTCACGGCCGAGGGCGTCGAGACGCCGTCGGCGCTGGCGCTGCTCAGCGTGATGGGCTGCGACATGGTCCAGGGCTTCCTGATCTCGCGCCCGCTCGGCTTCGAGGCGTTCCGCAACTTCCTGATCGAGGAAGCCGACAGCATTACCGGCGGCAGCATCCAATCCTCGTTCATCCGGCCCGAGAGCTTCTGGAAGCGCGCGTGACGCCCGCCCGCATGCGCGCGAGGCCTCGCGTCCTTCCATTGCTGATCGCGCTGCTCGCGCTGTTCGTGGCGGCGCCCGCGACCGCCCAAAAACCCGTTGATGCAGCGATCGAACGCGCGCGCACCGTGATGGTCTCGAACCCGGAGGAGGGGCTCACGCTGGTAGGCGAGGCAGAGACGCTGGCCCAGCGCCTGCCCGCCGGCCGCGACCGCACCATCGCGCTCGCCACCGCGAAATGGCTGCGCAGCGAAGGCTATCTGCGGCTCAACGACGTTGCCAAGGCCGGCCCGCTGATCGCGCAGGCGCTGGCCGACATCGCTTCGATCAAGGAGCCGATCAAGCTGCGCGGTGACTTGCTGCTCTCGCTCGGTTCGCTCCAGATGGACGACGGCAAGGCCGCGGCGGCGCTGGAAAGCTATCAGCGCGCCTTCCGTGTCTTTCAGCAGCTTGGCGAGAAGCGCAGCATGAGCCTCGCCAACTATTATCTGGGCGGGCTCTATTCGGCGGCGAACGACAATTCGCAGGCCGAGAAATATTATGCCGCTGCGGCCGAGGTTTATGACGGCGATCCGATGCTGTCGCTGACGCTGCACAATAATCGCGGCAATGTGCTGCTCTCGCTGGAGCGCTATCTTGAGGCCGACGCCGAATATGGCAAGGCCTTGGCGATCGCACGCCAGTTGGGCAAACCCTTGCTCGAGGCGCGGGTGCTCGGCAATCTGGCGCGCAGCCAGGTCGAGGCGCGCAAGCTCGACGCGGCGGAAGCGACGCTGGCGCGCGGCTTCGCGCTGACCCGCGGCGCGGATGGCCTCGGCTTTCGCCAGCAATTGCTTGCCACCGCGGCGCGCGTCGCGATGGAGCGGGGCGACCTGCCCAAGGCCAAGCGGCTGATCATGCAGGCGTTCGACGGCGTCGACCTGACCACGACCTCGTCGGCGTTCCGCGAGGCGCATCTGTTCGCCTATATGATCTTTTCGAAAACCGGCGATCTGGTGCTCGCGCTCAAACATCTGGAGGCGGTGCGGCGGCTCAAGGATCAATCGACCGAGGTCGCCACCACCACCAGCGCCGCGCTGGCGGCGGCGAATTTCGACTTCAAGAACAAGGAAGTCCAGATCGCCAATCTGAAGGCCGAGGAGCTGCGCCGCGCCGCCCGCTTTCAGCTGACGTTGTTCACCAGCATCGGCGTCGCCACGCTGATCGTGATCGCGGCGCTCGCCTGGGGCCTGATCAGCATCCGCCGCAGCCGCAACAAGGTCGCGGCGGCCAATATCGTGCTCGGCGAGACCAACGAGGCGCTCGAAAAGGCGCTCAAGGCCAAGACCGAGTTCCTCGCGACCACCAGCCACGAGATCCGCACCCCGCTCAATGGCATCCTCGGCATGACTCAGGTGATGCTTGCCGACCAGCGGCTCGATCCCCCCACGCGCGACCGGATCGGCATCGTCCACAGCGCCGGCGTGACGATGCGCAGCCTGGTCGACGACATTCTCGACGTCGCCAAGATGGAGACGGGCAACCTGACGGTCGACGCCGCACCAATGGACCTTTGCGCGATGCTCAAGGACGTCACGCGAATCTGGGAGGAACAGGCGCGGACCAAGGGGCTGGCGTTCAACCTGCACCTTACGCACGCGCCGCACTGGATCGTCACCGACGCGGGACGGCTGCGCCAGATCGTGTTCAACCTGCTCTCCAACGCGATCAAGTTCACCGAAAAGGGCGGGGTGAGCCTGCGCGTGGTCGCCGAAGGAGAGGGCGAGGGCGCCCGGCTCAAGCTAAGCATCGCCGACACCGGGATCGGCATCCCCGCCGGGAAGCGCGAAGAGATTTTCGAGTCATTCAAGCAGGCCGATTCGGGCACGACGCGCCAGTTTGGCGGCACCGGGCTGGGCCTGACGATCTGCCGCAACCTCGCGCAGGCGCTGGGCGGGGATATCCGGGTCGAAGGCGCGGAGGGAAGCGGATCGACCTTCATCGTCGACTTGCCGCTGGTGCTGGCCGAGGCACCCGAAATCGAGGCGGGCCCCACCGCGCAGGGAACGATGCTGGTGCTCGATCACAATCCGATTGCCCGATCGATGCTCAAGACATTGCTCGAGCCGCGCGTCGGCGCGCTGCGCTTCCTCGCCACGCCCGCAGAAGCGCTGGAGGCGCTCGACCAGCCGGGAATCGCGCACCTCGTGATCGACGAGGGCACGCTGAAGGCCGCGGGCGAGGACATATACGGTACGCTGGCGCGTCTGGTGACGGTCGCGGATGCCGCCGGGGCAGCCAGCGCGATCCTGTGGCTCAAGCCCGATGCGGAAATTTGCACGGCGCTCGCCGCCACCGGAATCGGCCAAGTGATTGAAAAACCTGTCACAGCGGCCAATTTGATCGAATCACTGCTTCCCCAGGGGGAAGAAAATTCCGACAAGCCGGGCTCGGGCCCGCTTGTTTCGCGGGCGGCATAAGGCGATAGCGGGCAGATAATGATTATGGTCGCAACCATCTGCCAGATCCAAAAGGATCGGCGCGCATGAACATCCTCTTCATCGAGGATGACCCGATGAATCGTCGGGTCGTGAAGGATATGCTCGACGTCGCCGGCGCGACCATGGCCGAGGCGGGTCTCGCCGAGGAAGGGCTGGCGCGGATCGAGTATGAGGATTTCGACGTCATCCTGGTCGATCTGCGTATGCCCGGCATGGACGGGATGGAGGCGATCCGCCGCATCCGCGCGCGCGGCGACGCCAAGGCCGAACTGCCCATCATCGTGATCACCGCCGATACCGGAGTCGATCTGCGCGAGGAGTGCCTGGAAGCGGGCGCCGACGACGTGTTGTTCAAGCCCGTCGCGATGGACGCGCTGTTCGATTCAATCGGCCGCGTGCTTGCGATCCGCGGCGGCGGGGGCATGATCCTTTAGGGCCGCCATTTTCGCCCGAAGTTCACACCAGCTTCACACTTCCGGCGGGTTTCGTTCGCGGATCGGGCGAACGGAAAGTCAGTAAAGGTCAGCCCAACGCGCTTTCAATCTCGATCGGCTGAGACCCCTGGGCGGTCGTTGCAATCATGTGATTTCGCGATGTCAAAGAGCGCGCCCGAGGCGTAGGCAGCGCCGATTCAAGCAGGCGAAATCCAACATTTCAAGTGGCTTGGCGCTCCTTCGTCGCCCCGGGGCTTGGCCCGGGGTCCCGCTGCCTTTCCCCGCAAGAAGAAGCGGTATTCCGGCCCAAGGCCGGGATGACGAGAGTTTGAATCAATCCTCCAGGATCAGGCTGTTCCGCTTCGTGTCGCGCATGAAGATATAGGTCAGCAGCGACACCCCGATCATCGCGGTCACATACCAGTAAAAGCCCCGCTCCCAGCCCTGGCCCTTGAACCACAAGGCGACATTGGGCGCCGTCCCCCCGAAGATCGCGTTGGCCAGCGCATAGGGCAGGGCAACACCCAGCGTGCGGATATGCGCGGGGAACAGCTCGGCCTTCACCACTGCGTTGATCGAGGTGTAGCCGGTGACAATCACCAGCGCCCCGGTCATCAGTAGGAACGCGCCGAACACGCTGTCGACGCTCTCAAGTGCCACAAAGATCGGATAGGTCAGCAGCACCCCAAGCACGCCGAAGCCGATCATCAGCGGTTTGCGCCCGATCCGGTCCGACAGCGCGCCCGCGAGCGGCTGGATGCACATGAAGACGAACAGCGCCCCGGCATTGACCTGAGTCGCCGCTTCCCGGGTGAAACCCGTCGTGTTGTTGAGGAAGGTCAGCAAATAGATCGAGTAGGCGTAGAAAGCGAGGGTGCCCCCGGCAGTCAGCAGCATCACGATCGCCGCCTCGCGCGGATGCTCGACGAACAGCGCGCCGAAGCTGGATTTGCGGGTCTGCGAGCGCTTCTCGAAACTCTCGGTCTCGGGAAGGCGGCGGCGGAGATAATAGACGAACACCGCCAGCGCGCCCCCGGCGGCGAAGGGGATGCGCCAGCCCCACTCCTTCAGGCCGGCCTCGGCCATCGTGGCCTGGAGGATCAGCAGGACGCACAGCGAGATGAGCTGGCCCGAGATCAGGGTGACGTACTGGAAGCTCGACCAGAAACCGCGATTCCTGCGCCCCGCCATCTCCGACAGATAAGTCGCGCTCGCGCCATATTCGCCGCCGACCGACAGGCCCTGCATCAGCCGCGCGACCAGCAGCGCGGCGGTCGCGCCCCAGCCGATCGAGGCATAGCTGGGCGCGACGGCGATCAGCAGCGATCCGGCGCACATCAGGGTCACCGAAAGCGTCAGCCCGGCCTTGCGCCCGAACCGGTCGCCATAGACTCCCATCAGCCACCCGCCGATCGGCCGCATGAAGAAGCCGACCGCGAACACCGCCCAGGCATTGGCGGTTTTGGATGCGTCGTCGGGGAAGAAATGGGGGGCGAAATAGGCCGCGAAGGCGGCGTAGGCGTACCAATCATACCATTCGACGAGGTTGCCCGCCGATCCGCCGATGATCGATTTGATGCGCGTGGCGCTGCTCATCCCCGGTTCGTTCATCTGCCCCTCCAACGCTTTTGGGGCTTTCTAGCACAGCCGGAGCGGTGGGCACCTCCAAACGATGACTGGCAGGACCAGCGGGCCGCATCGCGCCTATCGTAGCGTCAGCTCTGGCCTCTCCTATGCGATAGGGCGGATCGTCAGTACACCCGTCACGGTGACCGGCGAAATCGAGGAAAGCGTGATGCGTCATTGGGCTTTGTCGGCGGCGATTGGAGCTGCCATCCTGATCTCTGGCTCAGGCTCAGCGAGCCCGACGCAAGGTCTGGTTTCAGGCAGCTATATCCTGGACCGGGAACGGAGCGACGATGTCTTTAAAGCGATCGAGAGCGGTGTTGCCGGCCTTCCCGACGTGACCCGCCTTCCCTTCGCTAGCAGACTGCGCAAGGCCGCCGCGCCTGCGAATGCAATTAGAATCTCGATTACAGCAGGTCGGTTCTCGATCAAGAACGATGCCAAGCCACTGATTGTCGTTTGGACAAGCGGAGAGCCGATTGAGTGGAAGCTCGAGGACGGGCAGGTTTTCGATGTGTCGGCAAAAGCGGACGGTGAAGCTGTTTCGCTAACGTTCCGTGCGGCCGATAGCGAGCGGACTACAGTGTATCGCAGCGTTGGGCAGCAGTTGGTGGCGGAGACGACCATCATCAGTCCGCTGCTCCCTACACCAATTCGCTATAAGCTCGTCTATAATCCAGCGAACTGACAGGATCTACGAGTCGGATTTTCTGGTGAGAAGCCGTTGAACGGTCTCCGTCTCGTAGCTGCGGATGCCGGTCCAGATGATCTCTCCGGCGTCTGCTTTAAAGCGCGCTACGATCGTGAACGAACGGCGACAAGTGGGCCGGCAGCCGTCGGTGTGCTTTTCCGTGTCCGCAACGCGGATCGAGAATCCCTAGCGCGACCGCCTGACCAGCCCGAGCATCCGCCCGCTCCAGCGCACGCCGCCGAGCACTGGGTAGAGGAACGAAAGCGCCTTCGGCAGCCGCCCCGTCGCGCGATCCACCGGGTTGGCCGCGAGCGACGAAACCTCGCGCCATTTATAGCCCAGCCCGCGCCGCAGCAGGAGCCCGGCGAACAGCACCGGCAGCATCGTCCGCGCCCAGGGGCTGGCATGTTCGGTCGCCTCGAACTGGCCGCCGACACAGTTCATCGACACGCGCAGCAGCAGCCGGTGGACGGGATCACGGCGCAATTCCTTCGAGAAGGCGGGGGCCAGCGGGAGGCCCAGCAATTCCTCGGCGAGGAGCAGCGCCTGTGCCGCGCAGCGCCCGACGCCCGCGGCCTTGGCCTCGCGGTAGCGGGCTTCGGCGCCTTCGGGCCCTTCATGGACCAGCATCGCCGCGACATCGGCGATCCACTTGATCCGGAACCAGCCATGGTGTGCGCCGTGTGCGAACAGATACGGATAGAGCAAAGCATCGCCCATCGTCGGCACCGCGATCCCCCTGGCGATCTCGACCTGCTTGCGTGGCGCCGAGAGGACCGCCTGGGGCAGCAAGGCCGGGTTTGCCATCAGCCGCCCATGCAGCTCGACGATCAGGCGGGTTTCGGGATGCCGCCAGCCGCTCTCCTTCGACACCAGCATCCATGCCGCGACTTGTTCGTCGGATACTTCGGGGCCGGGGCTGAAGCGGACATAGCCCGCCGTGCGCAGCAAATCGCAGCCGCGCGCGCAATCCTCGGGCGCGACGAGGATATCGATGTCGTTCGCCATCTTGATCGACAGCGTGCCGTAAGCCTGAATCGCGAGGGGCAGCCCCTTGAAGGTGATCCAGTCGATCCCGGCCGCGTCGAGCATTCCCCCCAGCCGCCGCGTCTCCGCCGCCGCCATCAGGTTCTGGCGAGCGATCTGGCCGCCCCGCTCCTCGAATGCCCTGGCGGCATTCGCGGGCAATGCGACCCCGGCCGATCGCAGCGCGTCCGCGACCAGGCCCCAGACGCGGTGCCGCTTGGTGATCTGCGCCACCCGCTCCCAATCGAGCCCCGGCGCCACGGCCGCGCGCACCGCCGCGTCACGGGCCTCGCGCGGCCAGCGGCACGCGGCGCAGACAAGGCGGAATTCGGGGCTGGGCGATTGGGAAACAGAGGCCATCGCGGCCTTCTATATTCGCCGGGCCGCGATCCGAACAGGGTGCGAAAGCCGGGCCAAATGCGATCGGTGTGTGGCGGTTTGGCCACAACTCACCCCGGAATCGCTTGATAAGCGGCCTTCCCCCTGATAGGGGCGCCCGCAACGTCGCGGACTCACGTCCCGGCGATCCCTATTCTATGGTTCGAACCGGGTACCGGTTTTAC